>ULSD01003799.1_pt1 | contig 56867 bp, 38 predicted proteins | sample 1956051 | NCBI WGS metagenome assembly ULSD01 (sample SAMEA4835699, study PRJEB28245) | human gut metagenome | biome: gut microbiome; material: fecal sample | place: Denmark | collected 2008
GTACTTCCGTCTTTAAACGTGACCTTGCTCGGCAAATTTAACGAATTGTATTGAATAGACGTAATATTCCGGTTCAAATCTTTCGTCAAGTTGCCGTTTTTACCAACGAGGTGGCAGAACTCTATAACCTGATTAAAATCGTAGACCGGAGTGCAAGGCTATAAGCTGATTTTAGTGCATAACGAGCTGCGCAACATAAGATAATCAGTCAAAAGAGAGAAGAGAATAAACTGCATGTCCAGTCCCAGTAGTATAGGACTACTGTCTTATAGCGTCAGGACTGCAGTCCTATATATATTAGGACTGCAGTCCTGGTATCTTAGGATTTTAAGAGGACTGGGATGTAAAGGACCATGCTGTTAATTGACTTCCCAATTCCTGCTTGCTTCCTGCTTATTTTCTTTTCAATTCCTCGGTCGGGACCATCCGGTAAAGTTTGTCACTGGGACGGATGCGTCCGGGCACCTTGAACGACACGTGCACGCCTTTGGGCACTACATCCACCGGCTTCAGGTCGACACGGGCTTCTTCCAGAGTGACAAACATCGCGCCCGTAGTAGGTCCGGTTATCAGGAGCTTGTCGCCTACCTTGATTTCGGAAGCTTCTATCAGGAACTCCGCCACGCCGATGTTCGAGAAATACTTGATGCCCCGTCCGGCGTACACCTTGCGCTCGGTGGCTTCCGAACCGTAATTGCGGCTCCATTCGCCCAAGCGTTGCCCCAAGTAATAACCGTTCCAAAAGCCGCGGTTGAATACCGTCTTCAGGCGTTCGTCCCATGCGTCTTTCTTCGCTTCGGTAAACGTGCCGTCCAAGTACGACCGGATGGCTTCCTTATAGCACTCTACCACCGTCTTCACATACTCGGGTCCGCGGGCACGTCCCTCTATTTTGAACACCCGCACGCCCGCTTCTATCATTTCGTCCATAAAGCGGATGGTCTTCAGGTCTTTGGGCGACATGATGTACTGGTTATCCACTTCCAGTTCGATGTCGCTTTCCTTGTCTTTTACAATATAGGCGCGGCGGCACACCTGCATACAGGCACCGCGGTTGGCGGAAGCGTTCAGTTCGTTCAGGCTCAGGTAGCATTTGCCCGATACCGCCATGCACAACGCTCCGTGGCAGAACATCTCGATACGCACGGGTTGCCCCATCGGGCCGGTGATGTGCTGCTCATGGATGGCATCGTATATCTTGCGCACCTGTTTCAGGTTCAGTTCACGTGCTAGCACCACCACGTCGGCAAACTGGGCATAAAAGCGCAGTGCCTCCACATTGCTGATGTTCAGTTGGGTAGAAAGGTGCACTTCCTGCCCGATTTGGTTGCAATACGCCATTACCGCCACATCGGCGGCAATCACCGCACTGATGCCTGCCTGTTTTGCCGCATCGATAATCCGGCGCATCAGCTCCAGGTCTTCATCGTAAATGATGGTATTCACCGTGAGGTAACTCTTTACCCCGTGCTCGTCGCACGTGCGTGCTATCTCGCGCAAGTCGTCAATGGTAAATGTGCTTGCCGACCGTGCCCGCATGTTCAAACTCTCGATACCGAAATAGATGGAATCTGCTCCGGCATGAATAGCCGCCGCCAGTGATTCGCGCGAACCTACCGGTGCCATAATCTCAAAGTCTTTTATCGAATAATCCATATTTCTTCTGATTTAGGCTGCAAAGGTAGCGATTTTCCAGCAATCATTGTGTATCTTTTATGCATAATGATAGAATAAATACCCAAAAACGAAACCCGATGTGCGCATATTTTCACTTTTCTATGTCATTTATTCAAAGAATTTACTATTTTTGCGCCCGTTTTTTGGGAAACAGACAAAACTATTCAATAAACCATAAACAATGTTTCTCCACAAGAGAGAGAGAAACCAACTGTAAACTATAAACACATAACAACCAATTAAACACTTATGAGCAGGTCACTAACTCTGCTATGCATGCTTTTGTTCTGCATAGCGACGTATGCGCAACGCATCACTGTTTCGGGAAAAGTCACTGCCGGAGGCGAAGGTTTGCCCGGCGTGACAGTAGCGGTAAAAGGAAGTACTAACGGTACAATCACCTCCATGGATGGCGACTATTCGCTACAGACCGAACCACAAAACACATTGGTATTTTCATTTATCGGCTACGAAACTCAGGAAGTTCCTATAAATGGGCAGAAAACCATTAACATAGAAATGCACGAATCCAGTATTGCCATCGATGAGGTGGTTATCGCCGTGCCCTACGGTACTGCAAAAAAATCTACCTTCACCGGTTCGGCAAGTGTAATCGACAAGAAAATCATTGCCGCCTCACAGGTATCCAGCGTGTCGAAAGCATTGCAAGGAACCGTAGCTGGTCTGCAATCGTTCTCTACCAGCGGACAACCGGGTGAAGATGCCAGCATCTACATTCGCGGCGTAGGTTCTGCCAATGCCACCACCACACCGCTGTACGTAGTGGACGGCGTGCCTTACGACGGTGCCTTGTCGTCTATCTCTTCGCAAGACATTGCTTCGGTGACTGTACTGAAGGATGCCGCCGCCGCTTCACTGTATGGTTCACGTGCTGCCAACGGTGTGATTATGATTACTACCAAGCAAGGACAAAACGGTTCGGCTCCTACCATCCAGCTTTCAGCCAAGTATGGTTTTTCGAGCCGCGCCGTACGCGACTACGACCAGTTGAGTACGAACGACTACTTCATGCTGCAATGGGAGGCACTCCGCAACAGCTATATGGACAACGGTCAAAGTGCTGAATCGGCTGCACAGACAGCTTCTTCTATTCTTGCCACTACGGCAACAGGTGGCTTGGGTATCAACCCTTACGGCACACAATATCCCCAACCGGTAGGCACGGATGGCAAAATCGTGGCAGGTGCTACTCCGCTGTGGGATGACAGTTGGGAAGATGCTTTGAGCCAGGATGCCCATTATACTGATATCAGTGCCAGCATCTCGGGTGGTAGCGAACGTACCAAGTATTATTTCTCGCTGGGCTACCTGAACGACCAAGGTGCTTACATCTGTTCGGGCTTCAAGCGTTATAACCTCCGTACCAACATCACGACCGACTTGCGCAAATGGTTGCAGGTAGGACTGAACGTATCGGCTACCCACTCTGTTCAGGATTATCCGAAACAAGATGATACGGCTATCGGAAACATCGTACTGGCCGCCCGCAGTATTCCGTCGTTTTATCCTGTGTATGAACGTGACTTGACCACCGGCGAATATTTGCTGGATGAAAATGGCAACCGTATTTACGATTACGGAAACTACCGCAAAGGTTCGTACAACGGTTATAACTTCGCGCAATCCATGTTGTACGACAAAAAAGAATACAAGCGCGATGCGGCTTCGATACGCGGTTATCTGCAAATCACTCCCCTTGAAGGATTGAGCTACAAAATGTCGCTCAACATCGACTACAACAGCCGCTTCGCACATTTCTACGACAATCCCACTTACGGCAAAGAACCATTGACCGGTGGAGTGGAGAAGGAAAACGTGCGTACAACGGGACTTACTTATAATAATGTCATCAACTGGAACCATACGTTCAACGAAAATCACGACGTACGCCTGATGGCTGGTCAGGAATATTACGAATACAACACGTCCAATTTTGGAGGTTCCCGTACCGGTGTCATTACCGACGGTTACTACGAACCCGATGTAGCTTCTACACTGAGTTCTTTCTATGGCAACAGCGACCAATACAAATTGCTGAGCTTCTTCGGCAGTGCGGAATATTCGTACCAAAGCAAGTATTTCGTATCGGCATCGGTACGTACCGACGGCTCGTCACGTTTCCACCCCGACCACCGCTGGGGAACATTCTGGTCGTTTGGCGGTTCGTGGAAGATTTCACGTGAAAAATTCCTTGAAGAGGCTGCAAACGACTGGTTGACCAACCTGACCCTCCGTGCCAGCTACGGTGCACAGGGTAACGACAATGTGGGTTATTATGCCTATAAGGCACTGTATGAAATAGGCAGTTCATTCGGCGAATCTACCTTGCACGCTTCACGTCTGGAAACACCGGAACTGAGTTGGGAAACCAATCTGAACCTGAACGTGGGACTTGACTTCGGTTTCTGGAGCAACCGCCTCAACGGAACCATCGAATTTTTCCAACGTGCATCTAAAGATCTGCTCTTCGCACGCGACCTCGTTCCGTCGGGAGGATTTTCCAGCATTGATGCCAACATCGGTAAACTGAAAAACTATGGTTGGGAATTTACCATTAACGGTACGCCTGTACTGACCAAAGACTGGACGTGGAAACTCAGTGTCAACGCTACGACATACAAGAACGAAATCGTTGAATTGCCTACTGACGTGATGTGGCAAAGCACCAAGAAATGGGTGAAAGGTGGCTCGCTGTACGACTTCTGGTTGTATGAATGGGCAGGTGTGAATCCGGAAAACGGTAATCCGCAATGGTATTATACCGATACCGACGGAAGCCGGAAAATCACCGAAGACTATTCCAGCCTGACTTCGGACGACAAGGTGAAGGTGGGCAGTTCGTTGCCGAAAGTAAGCGGTGGTTTCCAGTCAGACCTGACCTGGAGAGACCTTTCACTCTCGATGTTGTTCTCATACGCTATCGGCGGCAAGCTGTATAACAACGACTACAAAAGCATGATCAGCGTATCGGGAGGAAACGGTTCTACCTTAAGCAAGGATATGCTCAACCGGTGGACACCTGAAAACCGCTATACCGACATCCCGCGTCTGTCGTACGACCAGACCAGCTACTTCACCAGCAGTTCCAGCCGCTGGTTGGTAAACCGTTCGTTCTTGCGCCTGAAAACCGTTACATTATCGTATAACCTGCCAGAGAAATGGCTGCACTATGCCACTATCAAGCAGGCAAGCATCTTCCTGCAGGGCGAAAACCTGCTGACTTTCTGCCACCAGCAGGGACTTGACCCCGAACAGCCTATTAATGGTATGGTTTCATACCGTTATCCGGCAATGAAGACATTCTCTTTCGGTATCAATGTAACACTTTAAAAAACACTTTTAAACTATGAAACTGAATTTTAAGACTATATGCTTTGGGGCACTGGCTGCCTGCACCTTTACAGCCTGCGACCTGGATACGGCTCCCACGACTTCACTCGATGCAGATGCCGTTTACAAAAACACAGAAAATGCCGACCGTGTGATGCGTGGCGTATGGAACTATATTTTCAATAGCGGTTCAACATATGCTTCCATCGGCTATGGTGCCATCATGATGAACGATGACTTTGCCGGTTCGGACGTAGTGCGTACCACCAGTTACGGATATTCATCCAGCTATAACCTGACAAACGGCTATGGACGCGGCGAAATCAATGACGTGATGTGGGACATGGTATACGACCCCATCAACAACTGCAATGCCGTATTGGCAAACATTGATAACATCGAAGGCGAACAAACAGAGAAAGACCGTATCAAGGGACAGGCTTACGCTACACGTGGTTTCCTTTACATGCTGTTGGCAAGCCACTATTCTTTCGCCATCGACAAAGACCCTAATGCCGTATGTGTACCCATCTACACCGAGCCTACCAGCTACGATATGGCAGTAACCGGAAAACCCGCATCCAGCGTATCGGAAGTATATGCGCAGGCACTTGCCGACCTGAAAGCCGGATATGATTTGATTCCGACGGATTATAACCGTGGAAGTAACGCGACCGACCAGTATAAAATAGACCATACAGTAGTAGCAGGCTTGCTGGCACGTACCAGCCTGTACGCCCGCGAATGGCAGGAAGCCTACAATTATGCCGATGAAGCCATGAACCTGAAAAACCGTTACCTGATGAATGAAACGGAATACAAGAGCGGATTCAACAATGCCTTAAACCAGGAATGGATGTGGGGTTACTCATGTACTATTGACGACAACCTTCCCGCCTATAACTTTCATTTCAAAGATAGCACGACACCAGGAAGCGGTTACTCTTGCCTGAATGTAGACCCTTATTTCAAAGAACTGTTTGATGATAATGATTACCGTAAAGGAATGTTCTTTTGGGGTCCCAATGCCGGATACGGTGAATGGACCATGCTGAGTTCGAAGTTCAAATTCGCCGATGTCGACAATATGCTTGCCGACATTGTGATGATGCGTGTAGCCGAAATGTACCTTATCAAGGCAGAAGCTGCAGCACACCTGCCGGGAAAAACCAGTGAGGCACAAAGCCTGTTGAAAGAACTGCGCGACGCACGTATGAAACCGGGCTATACCGCAGCCGAAATTACAGCTACAGGTGATGACCTCCTGAAAGAAATCTGGCTGGAACGCCGCAAGGAACTGTGGGGAGAAGGATTTGCACTGACTGATATCATCCGCAACCAGCAACCGGTGGAGCGCAAGACATGGCAACACTTCGTAGAATGTACTTATAACGAACATGAAGACGGAAGCGTAACCGACAAGACACCTATCGTAACCGAAACCGGAGATGTCATCTTTGCCGATGATAAAGACGAGGCTTACCAAAGCAAATATTGCGTTATCCTGCAAGGACACTCTACCGTGAAGCTTCCCGACGGAACAGATTTTGTTCCGAACAGCAAGTACTACTTGTTCCGTATCACTGAACAGGAAGAGCTGCAAAACCTGAATCTGTACAACGACCATCCGAAACTGGATATTTACAGATAATCTGGCAAACGGAAGGAAGGCATAAATACTCTTCAATGCCAGCCAGACAAATAAAAAGAGATGCTTCATACGGAGCATCTCTTTTTATTTTACTACTTTTGCAAACGAAAACCATCCTAATGAAACTTTACCCCATGAAGATACGAACCATCGACTTAGGAGAGAGACCCGTAGTGCTGGCTCCTATGGAAGACGTGACCGACCCCGCATTCCGCCTGCTCTGCAAAGAGTTTGGTGCCGATATGGTATATACCGAATTTGTATCGAGCGATGCCTTGATACGTTCGGTAGACAAGACGATGACGAAACTCAACATCAGTGCCGCCGAACGCCCCGTAGCCATCCAAATATATGGCAAGGATACCGATACAATGGTAGAAGCGGCACGCATCGTTGAACAGGCTCACCCCGACATTCTCGACTTAAACTTCGGTTGCCCGGTAAAGCGGGTGGCTGGTAAAGGGGCAGGGGCAGGCATGCTTCAGAATATCCCCAAAATGCTGGAGATAACCCGTGCCGTAGTGAATGCGGTGCAGATCCCTGTTACGGTAAAAACCCGCCTGGGATGGGACGAGAACCACAAAGTCATCGTAGAACTTGCCGAACAGTTGCAGGATTGCGGCATCGAGGCATTGACCATACACGGGCGTACCCGTGCACAGATGTACACCGGCGAAGCCGACTGGACCCTGATAGGTGAGGTAAAAAATAATCCGCGTATGCGCATTCCTATCATCGGGAACGGTGACATCACTACTCCCCAACGTGCCAAAGAATGTTTTGACCGCTACGGTGTGGATGCCATTATGATAGGCCGTGCCAGTTTCGGACGCCCGTGGATATTCAAGGAAGTGAAGCATTATCTGGAAACGGGCGAAGAACTTCCTCCACTTTCTTTCCGCTGGAAGCTGGACGTATTACGCCGTGAGGTACAAGACAGCATCAACCTGCTCGACGAGCGCCGGGGCATCCTCCACGTACGCCGTCACCTGGCAGCTTCTCCTTTATTTAAAGGTATTCCCAATTTCCGCGAAACCCGTATCGCCATGCTCCGTGCCGAAACCCAAGTGGAGCTTTATGCGATACTGGACCATATCGAAACAATATTGGAAGAACAAGCGAACCTGCAACAGACCTATGGACATGAATAACATGAAAACAACTTACAAGAAAAGCTTACAACTATTATCTCACCTGACGGGCATCGCCTGTCTGCTCCTTGCGCTGGTTTCTTGCGAGAAAGACTCATCCGCCCCCGCAAGCGACACAATAGACTATTCGGACAACCGATGCTGGTTCGAGAATAAGCAAGACGCTACGGGAAAAGACGTAGACCTGTTTTATGTAGTCCCGACCTGCATTTGGGACTATACCGACTCGTTGGGGCAAACCCGGCACCACATGGACATCTTCAATACGGAACAACGTGCCTTGACAGACCCTTCCATCCAATTGGCTAAAAGCGTATTGGCAGATAGCTGCAACTTCTTCTCTCCTTATTACCGCCAGATTTCGATGGACAGCTGGCTCACCTTGGACACGGCACTCATCGAAGAGCGTTTCAAGCTGGCTTATCAAGACGTGGCGGACGCTTTCCATTATTATATGGAACACGACAACCAAGGAAAGCCGTTCATCCTTGCCGGACACAGCCAAGGAGCCAAGGCGGTTATCGAACTCCTGAAACGGGAAATGACACCCGACATCAGCCGGAAGCTCATCGCCACTTACGCTATCGGCTATACCGTGACACCGGAAGAACTTGCCGGTTATCCTACCTTGCGCCCTGCACAAGACTCCATAGATACGGGCGTGCTCATCGGATTCAATAGCGTAACCCGTCCCGATGCCGTATCGCCTTTGTTCCGAGACAATGTGGTGTGCATCAATCCTGTCAACTGGCGCAGCGATGCTACCCCAGCTACCTCTTACCAAGGATTTACCGTCGCGCAAGACACTACGATTCATACACTTATCGTGACGGGCATCGATGAAGAGCAGTATTTCATCCCCAGCGTGGCAGCCCTTTTGCCTAAAGGAAACCTGCACGTACAAGAGTTCAACCTTTATAACGAAGACCTGCGCAAGAACGTATTGCAACGCATCCGGGCATTCCGTCAGGCACAGTAATGCATTTCCCTATGAAAAGAGATGAATACCCTTTTACTGCTCCCGTACATAGACTTTCTTTTCCACTCCTACTCCTGTCACCGTAACCTTTTTCCAGTGCAAAGGCAAAACCGAAGGCAACTGTATAATGCCTTCTTCGGTTACTTGAAGCCCACAAAATCCATTCAGCACGGCTTGAAGCAAGCCTCCTGCTCCAGTCATGAAATAAGGGTTGTTGCTTGAAGGTGTTTCAGACAGTACCCCGAAAGGAGGACGCCAGTTAGGCTGATAACAACGGCAGAACATTTCATAGGCTTTTGCCGCATTGCCCATTCGTGCATATTGTACACAAAAAACGGCATACGACATCATTGGACCATCGCGCTGGTCAATGCGTTCAGCATAATAGGCAAGGTCTTTTTGCTGCTGCCTGACATCGGTGATTTTTCCCAACGGGTAAGCCAGCAGGTTGACATCTGCCTGTTTGATGGTTTCACCTTGATACGTGGCATGTTCACGCGTAACTCCATCTTCAAACTGCAAGATACGCAAACCACGGCTCACTTTACCCCATACAGAAGGTACTTGCTCACCACATACCCATCCGGCACGGGAAGCATAGTCTAATACCAACGAGGCGGAAGCGTTGGTAAAGGCATTATCGGTTACACCATTGGCATATTCATCCGCTCCAGTTACCCCGACAATCGAATAGGAACCGTCGGCATTACATACCGAACGACTTACCCAAAACTCTGCTATCTCTTTCAGCAACGGAAAACCTTCACGCTTCAGCCAGACAGAATCACGGGTCACACAATAATAATTCCAGCAAGCAATGCCCACATCTGCTGTAATATGATGTTCGAATGCCTCGGTCAGGGCAAATGTCGGTGTCGCCTCTTCGCCCGTATCGTCGCTTTCCCACGGATACATTGTTCCCTTATATCCGTATGCCATTGCTTTCCGGCGTGCAGGCTCTTTTCGGTCTGCACGATAATCAAGCATCGACCGTGCCATATCGGGTTGCAGCAAAAGCATCGGAGGATACATCCAAAGTTCAGTATCCCAAAAGATATGTCCATTGTAACCTTGCGAAGAAAGTCCCATCGGTGGAATACTCAACCGGCTTCCGGCACGGCAGGATGCATATAAATTGAACAAGGCGAAACGTACCAACCGCTGGGCATCATCATCTCCTTCGATACGAATATCGCTTTGCCACAAGGTATTCCATAACCGTTCATGTGCCTGTATCAATTGCGTCTTTCCTTCGTGAACAGCGTATACCACCTGGCGTTCGGCTTCATTATAAGGATCAGTAAAGTCTCGTGACGAACAAATACTGCCTACCAACGAGAACGAAAGTGTTTCACCTTTTTTCAGAGGCAACATAAAAAACAGCTCGCCGGTCGCTTTATCAAACGAAGGTTTCCATTGTTCAGCACCGTCGAACATAAAAGTCGATGCCGCTGCTACCTGCCTGTACTTTCTTGCAGAAACGGCTTCTGCCTCCAACAGATACAAGCGTGTACCATCGGCATCCAGTTCGTGATAGCGTACGGTATCTGCAGCATAATCATCGGGCACATTCATACCGTTCCGTATCTCCAGCACTACATCCGTCAGTGCTTTCACCTGCACCGATACCAATCCAGCGTATGGAAGGTTTCGCAAAGCACGTAATCCAGACACTACTTGCACTTTCCGTCCTGCCTCAAATGTTGTGCGGTGCACTGCCTGGCGCATATCTACCGTCTGCTCCCAAGCCTTAATACAGGTAGTATCTATTATCATGCCATCTATTTTCATCTGTATTCCAAAAGGATTGATTCCTTTCATCACCCGGCTTACTACACCTGGAGCAGCTGCATCAAACACATGATTCAGCACTACCTGCCCTATGCGGAAAGGTTCTTTATCCGGCAAAATGCCAATACATCCGCTTGCCATCGGAGCCGAAGCATACGGAGCATGCAAATCTGTAGCCCGTACCTGCCACAAGGCATCGTTTTCTACACTTGCTTTCATTATATTCCAGCTGAATATACACGACAAAGCTATACCTAACCAACGTAGATTCATAATATTTAGCAACTGAAGTTATTACAACAAAATGATTGAAAACAAAAAGACACGAAGACGCACTGTTTTTTCACGTTACATTTTCCTGTGTCTCCGTGTCTTTTTATTCATTGGTATATGTTCAAGAATCAAATTCGCTCCAATCGGTAAGCCGCATGTCGCCTTTCTTCAAGAATATCTGGTGCATACCCAGAGCAGCAGAAAGACTATGACAAGTCTGTCCTTTGGTAGAAATCTTCAGGTAATCCCATAGAAGTTGTTTGTAATCGGGGTGTGCACAGTTTTCAATGACGGCCTGTGCACGCTCCATCGGGCTTTTTCCACGCAAATCGGCAATACCCTGTTCGGTAATGATGACATTAACCGAATGTTCGCTGTGGTCAAGATGCGATACCATGGGCACAATAGAGCTGATACACCCGCCCTTAGCAGTAGAAGGACATGAGAATATGGAAATGTAGGCGCTGCGCGTGAAGTCGCCTGAACCACCGATACCGTTCATCATCTTCGTGCCGCAAATGTGGGTGGAGTTTACATTGCCGTAGATATCGGCTTCGATGGCGGTGTTCATCGAGATGACTCCGATGCGGCGGATTACTTCGGGACAGTTGGATATTTCGGACGGACGGAGCACCAGCTTGTGGGCGAAGAAGTCCATGTTTTCGTAAATGTCTTCCAGGCAATCATTTGTTACACTGAGCGAACAGGTACTTCCGAACTTGATACGTCCCTCTTTAATAAGGGTAATGACTGAATTCTGGATAACTTCAGTATACATTTCGAAAGGAGGAATACTCGAATCACGGCCTAAGGCGCTCAATACAGCATTGGCTATGTTGCCTACCCCCGATTGCAAAGGCAGAAACGTAGAAGGAATAATGCCCCGTTTCATATCTGCCGAAAGGAAATCGGCAACGTTTTGCCCGATTTTATCCGTTACCGGATCGGGGGCACTGAATCCGCGTGCTTCGTCGGGAATGTCTACTTCTACCACTCCCACGATTTTTTGAGGATCTACCTGAATGTAAGGAAGTCCGATACGGTCACTGGGACGTACGATGGGAATCGGACGACGGTAGGGAGGACGCTCCATTTCGTACAAGTCGTGCATACCAATGATGCGTTTACTGTGTGCAGCGTTCAGTTCAATAATGACCCGGTCGGCAAGACGGGCGATGGTAGGTGTAATGCCTACGCCGGCAGTAAGGTAAATACGTCCGTCATCAGTTAATTCACAAGCTTCCACAATGGCAGTAGTGACATGTCCCAAAAAACCGGACCGTAAGCGTTGAGCCACTTGCGAAAGATGAATGTCGGTGTAATTGATTTCTCCATTGTTCACCGCTTTGCGGAAATCGGTGTTGGTGGTATAAGGGGCACGGAACTTGATAGCATGTGCCCGTGTCAATACCCCATCACACGAGTCGCCTGTTGAGGCTCCTGTGATGATTCCAATGCGGAACTCTTCACCCCGCGCATGTTTTTCTTCGGCTTGTTTAGCGAGTTCGGCCGTAACGGCTTTGGGACTTCCTGCCGGAGTAAAGCCGCTAAGAGCTATGATTTCACCGTTTTGTATCAGGCTGGCAGCTTCTGCCGCCGTCATTCTGTTGTAGTTCATAGTGTTCAGGTATTAAAAATATGTATTAGTATTTCCGTTTGAATATCTCCGAATAAATGAATGCTTTCCGTGCTTCCGAAGGAGTACGGAACCGAATGCCAGACCGGGGCTGGCAAGAAAAGTCAGACGAAACAGGAGGTGGTGTATTCCGTGGTTTTGAGACACGACGTGCCGGCTTAATGGGCTGTGCCGGTTGTACTTTCTCTACAACATTTTCTGCTTCCTCTACAGATTCTATAGGAAATGGAACCGTCGTTTTCGGTTGTTTGGACGGCCGTTTCTTAGGTTCCTTTGTCGCTTGCTTATAAATGGCAATGGCAATAATGGCAAGTATGATAAGGAAATTCGACATATTCGTATTATTAAAAAAGGATTTTGCCAAAGATAGTAATTTTTCACCGAAGAATCATAAGAACTGTTTGCTTATTGTGCGATACGGAATAGAATTATTATCTTTGCACCCGTTTTGGGTATGTATTATGATAGGAAAGTGAGTCACAGGTGGGCAGAAATGCGGGAAATGGGTAACAAAGGTTCTGTTTTTGTGTATTTCAATCTGTCTTGATGACTTTGAATTTGTTAATAATTAATAATACATGGCGAATGGCAGATAATTTTGTCATCCATTCCCGCCGTGCTTAGAATCTATAATATAAATAATTAATCGTATGACAAACCAGATTGCGGGAACGGACTTTAAATCCGCGACCGGGAAAGAAACAAAAAAATTGTTTATCGAGACCTACGGATGCCAGATGAACGTAGCCGATAGTGAAGTGGTGGCTTCCATTATGCAGATGGCCGGATACACGCCTTGCGACACACTGGATGAAGCCGATGCTGTGTTTATGAACACATGTTCCATCCGCGACAATGCCGAACAGAAAATCCTAAACCGGCTGGAATTTTTCCATGCCTTGCGGAAGAAGCGTAAACACCTTATTGTAGGTGTGTTGGGCTGTATGGCTGAACGGGTGAAAGAAGACTTGATAACTAATCACCACGTCGATTTAGTGGCAGGACCAGACGCTTACCTCGCTTTGCCTGACCTGATTGCTTCGGTAGAAGCAGGAGAGAAAGCTATCAATGTAGAACTTTCTACTACCGAGACATATCGCGATGTGATACCTTCACGCATTTGTGGCAACCGCATCTCAGGATACGTATCGATTATGCGCGGATGCAATAACTTCTGTCATTACTGCATTGTTCCTTATACCCGCGGACGTGAGCGGAGCCGTGATGTGGCAAGCATCCTGAATGAAGTGAATGACCTTCGACAGAAAGGTTATAAGGAAGTGACCTTATTGGGACAAAACGTAAACTCGTACCGTTTCGAGCAGGAAGACGGCAGCGTTATTACTTTTCCAATACTATTGCGCACAGTGGCAGAGGCGATACCTGATATGCGTGTCCGTTTTACCACATCACATCCCAAGGATATGAGCGACGAGACACTTCACGTAATAGCCGAAGTGCCCAATGTGTGCAAACATATCCATCTTCCTGTGCAGAGCGGCAGTTCACGTATTCTGAAACTGATGAACCGGAAATATACCCGTGAATGGTATTTGGAACGGGTAGCAGCCATCCGACGCATCATTCCAGATTGCGGACTGAGTACTGACATTTTCTCCGGTTTTCATTCGGAAACGGAAGAAGATCACCAGATGAGCCTTTCGCTGATGCGCGAATGTGCCTACGATTCTGCTTTTATGTTCAAGTATTCGGAACGTCCCGGCACATATGCCTCGAAACATTTGCCCGATGATGTACCCGAAGAGGTAAAAATCCGCCGGCTGAATGAGCTGATAGAACTTCAGAACCAACTTTCGGCAGAAAGCAATGCAAAAGATGTAGGCAAGACATTCGAAGTATTGGTAGAAGGAATTTCCAAACGGTCGAAAGAGCAATTGTTCGGACGGACGGAACAGAACAAAGTCGTAGTGTTCGACCGTGGCATGCATCGGATAGGAGATTTCGTAAAAGTCCGTATTACCGACTCAAGTTCGGCTACACTCAAAGGAATAGAAGTGGTTTGAGAAAAAGCAGAACACTACATTTAATAAAATAATATAAATAAGAACCTAACTAAAAATAAACCAAACGAACAATGAAAAAAAGAATGACACTCAGTTGGCTGTTTGCCCTTTTGTGCTGTTTGCCGATATTTGCCCAAATGCAAGACCCGGTACAGTTCAAAGCTGAATGGAAAAATCTTTCGGCCACAGAAGCCGAAATTGTCTTTACAGGTACAATCGATGCCGGCTGGCATGTATATTCTACCAACCTTGAAGAAGGAGGACCCACTTCTGCGACATTTAATGTAGACGAAATAGTTGGAGCAGAACTGGTGGGCAAACTCATTCCTGGTAATGGAGAAATAGAGCAGATTGACCCGATATTCAACATGCAAGTGCGTTATTTTGAAGGAACGGCAAAGTTTACTCAAAAGGTGAGACTTACAGGAGGTGACTATACTGTAAAAGGTTACTTGGAATACGGAGCCTGCAACGATGAAAACTGCCTGCCTCCTACCGCTGTTGACTTCTCATACAGTGGAAAACTTGATGCACCTTCGGCAAACGCACCGGTAAAGAGCGACGTGGTACCTGTCTCGTCTGCTCCTGCCGATACAACTTCAGTAGCATCAGCCGATGTTCCAGCTCCTTCTGCACAGCTGAAAGGAACGACAGACTACTGGAAGCCGGTTATTAAGGAATTATCCGAGTTCGGCGAGACCCAGCAACAGGATACGCATTCGTGGGTATACATCTTCTTCGCCGGATTCATCGGCGGGCTGCTCGCCTTGTTCACTCCCTGTGTATGGCCTATCATTCCGATGACGGTCAGCTTCTTCCTGAAACGCTCGAAAGACAAGAAAAAAGGCATCCGCGATGCGTGGACATACGGTGCGTCTATTGTAGTAATTTACGTGGCATTAGGACTTGCCATTACATTGATATTCGGCGCAAGTGCACTGAATGCCTTATCGACCAATGCCATCTTCAATATTTTCTTCTTCCTGATGCTGGTGGTATTTGCCGCTTCGTTCTTCGGCGCGTTCGAAATCACCTTGCCTTCGAAGTGGAGCAATGCGGTTGACAGCAAAGCAGAATCCACAACAGGTTTGCTTAGCATTTTCCTGATGGCATTTACCTTGTCGCTGGTATCCTTCTCTTGCACCGGACCGATTATCGGTTTCCTGTTGGTAGAGGTATCTACTACGGGCAGTATTATCGCCCCGGCATTGGGCATGTTGGGCTTTGCCATAGCGCTTGCCTTGCCGTTTACACTCTTTGCGATGTTCCCCTCGTGGCTCAAGTCGATGCCGAAGTCGGGAGGCTGGATGAACGTTATCAAGGTAGTCTTGGGCTTCCTCGAACTGGCTTTTGCCCTCAAGTTCCTTTCGGTGGCAGACTTGGCATACGGTTGGCGCCTGCTGGACCGCGAGACTTTCCTTGCCCTGTGGATTGTCATCTTCGGACTGCTGGGCATGTACCTGTTGGGTAAAATCAAGTTCCCGCACGATGATGATAGCAACAAAGTAGGTGTAGGTCGTTTTTTCCTTGCGCTTATATCTCTCGCCTTTGCTGTCTATATGATACCAGGACTATGGGGAGCACCCTTAAAAGCTGTAAGTGCCTTTGCACCTCCCATGCAGACGCAAGACTTCAATCTTTACAAGAATGAAGTACACGCCAAATTCATGGATTTCGATGCCGGCATGGAATATGCACGCCAACAAGGCAAACCGGTAATGATAGACTTCACGGGATATGGATGTGTGAACTGCCGTAAGATGGAACTTGCAGTATGGACAGACCCGCAAGTAAGTAAGCTTCTTACCGAAGATTACGTGCTGATTACACTCTATGTAGACGAAAAGACCAAGTTGCCCGAACCTATCAAGGTAATGGAAAACGGCAAGGAACGCACGCTTCGTACTGTAGGTGATAAGTGGAGTTACCTGCAACGGTCTAAGTTTGGTGCCAACGCCCAGCCATTCTATGTCTTGTTAGACAATGAAGGCAATCCGCTCAACAAGTCGTATTCGTACGACGAGGATGTAGCAAAATACATTGATTTCCTTCAGACAGGACTGAAGAACTACAAGAAATAAAAACAGACGCCTGTTGTTTGATGTAGGTTTCATCAACAACAGGCGTCTTCTTATCAGGACACCATGCCTCATTTATCCAGACCAAACTTTTTCCTGTAATAGGATTGTGCAGTATAAAGTGCCGCAACAGGATTATTTCCAGTCACCCGGTTTTTGGTTACAAGCGTAGTGACATACGCCCTTCTCAACCCAGCAATTTGTCCAGCTCGTCCATATCAACATCTTCCAAACTCATACCTTCGCCTTGTTCGATAGATTCCTTGATTTGCGCTTGCACGACTTGTGCGTCTTGTGTCAGTTCTTCGCAATCTACATAATCAGACAAGTCTGCTTCTGCATCGCGAGGAAGTCCTTCTTCTGTAAAAGTTGCCTCATATTTTTCCAATGCACTTTTGTAAGCTTTCAATTCTTTGGTTTTCTTTTTCACATTTTTGATGTCATCCGCTGAAAGAGCTGCTCCAACTGCCAAACCTACAGCAGCTCCTATCCAAGCACCTTTTTTCCCTCCGGATTTCTTCCCAAGCAAACCTCCTGCAGCTGCACCACCTCCTATTTTCAACAAGATAAGACCACCCGATTTTAAAGCCGCATTCGTCAGTTTCTTTGCCGTTTCCGGATGGCATATCTTTCCGTCTTGGTCATACACGAGGTAATGATATTGTATGCTTCCGTCCTCGTATCGCAGCGTATCACCATTTTCATTCAGTATGGTCAGTTTCTTTACTTCGAAGGATGGAGCTTTATCTAAGAATGTTTTCGCATTGATAGTGTCGCCCGATTGTTCATCGGTTTTCTCAGATGATTCAGTTGTACCATTTACTTGGTCTAAGACTTCGTTCGTTTTTTCCAATCCTTTGTTTAACTTGTTTAACCATTTTTGTGCCGATACTCCTTGCACCAAAAAGAGTGCCATTACTGCCATAAACAGGCTTCTCATAAATAAACAGTGTTTCATAATTTGATTTATTAAAGATTAGTTAATTCTTGGTATACATTTTCATACGGACTTGTCGGTGTGTGAAGTCTCCTTCGGCTTGCAACATCACGTCTTGCATGTTCCGGTATTCTATTTTTGTTTTTCCATCGTTTTGCGGACGGAAAAAGATACCGGCAGGCAGTTGGGCACGGTTGAATTCCAATTCTACCACTCCTTTTTCGTCTGTTATACCGATAAGTTCAAAGTCGGCGGTTTGCTTGTCAAGCATTTTCCGGAATTTTCTGTCCGAATTATAGGCGGAAGATAGAGGACGTTGTTTTCCTTTATACGCCCATATCTCTAACCCTTGCAGTGCCTTGCCCTCTTGAAGCGTTTTCCACTCTACGCAGGTGAACATAATGAAAAGCGGTTGTTTTTCCAATTGCCGTTCCAGTCGGTCGATGCGTTCGCTATAAAACACGCTGGGGTTAAGGTGGTAGAGTTTTTGGATAAACTCAATGGCTCCGTTCACATATTGATAGGCCTCTTGTTGTGTGCCTCCTGTTTTCCGGATGCGGATTACTTCACGAAGTGCCGTTCCTGCTTGTTCATCGTAAAAGATGCACGTATCGCATAGGTTGATAGACGTTTGTGCGGCTCTACGCTGGGTTTCGTTCGCGCCTTGCTCGTTTTTAGCTAAAGCGAAGATTTCCTTTGCGTCTTTATATTTGCGGATGCCGAAAAGGCGGTTTCCTTCCGTTATCTTCGCGTCATACGGGTCTACGATAACGGTATCGGTTTTTACCAGTTCTAATACGGCATAACACTTTTTCATTTTTCCTTTCAAGTCACCGATGTTGATAGAAAGGCGGTTGGTCAGGTCGGCATAGACTTCCAAGTTGGTCAGTTCCGAATAAGCCATTTCAGCGGCATCTTGTTTTTGCTCCAACTCTTCCAGTTTTTCCCAGTTAGCATCCTCTGCGGCTGCATTCTCGTCATTTTCCAGCTTGGCGAACCAGTCCTTGTATTCCTTTTGGGCAAGTTCCATTTTGCTCTTTCCTGCTTCCAAGGTAGCGACAGGGATAATCACGGAAGTAATGTGGATGTTTTCGTCCGAAGGATTAACCTTTTGTTCTATTTTAGCTTGCAATTCAATGGGGCAGGCTATTTGCAAATCCTTTATAGAGGTGGTAAACTCTATTTCCGCCAGTTTTTCATCAGTCACGAAATCGCTTGGCTGCGTCTGGTCGTCCATGCGGATAGGGTTGGTCACTTCTTCTATCAGGTAAGCGATGAGGAAGTCCGGCTTGATGACGCTGGTGAACTCCGTTTTATATACATTTCCTTCCCGGCTTATTTCGAGTTTAGGGTTGCGCGTGGCATCCTTATCGAAAATTACGCGATACTCGTACAGTCCGTCTTCCCGTTTGCCGTCTACCTTGATTTGGAAATCCTTCTTTTCGGTTTTTACAGGATAAATCACCAAATCCTTATGCTTGGAAATCAGCAGTATGCCACAGTCTCCATTCAAGTCGTCTATACGGTCTTCATTAATTATACGGCTGTTCGAGATGTAATCGTTTTGGGCGGATAAGCCGATGGAACATCCTAAAAAGAAGAACAATGTGCATACAAGCCTGCTGCTGTAATATAATGTTTTCATGATAAGTATGTTTATAAGTCAAAAGCTCCAAGAGTGGATATGTTCACATCCGGTTCTTGCCTTACGTTGCCTACAAATTCCGGTTGCCACGTGCGCACATGGATAACAGGTTTATCTTCATCCGTGAAATCCCAAAGCAGGAAAAGATAGCCCACATCGCTGTAATTGCTCGAACGCCATTCCTGACGCAGCCGGACACCGAACATATTGGGATTTATTTTTGAACGGGTAACGCCGGCACATGCGTTTGGCAAATTGCCGTTTTCTTCGATGTCGCTGAGCTTCACGTCAATCCACTTGTTGCGCAAAAACGCTTTTTTCAGGTTGGCGATGTATTGCTCTTTGTTTTGTTTCTTATATACGACTTTGAGTTTGTTGGCATACCGGTCTTCCATTGGTTTGACTGATACTACAGTACCGGTGATAATCAATGCGTCATCGCTGAATATCTGGTTTATGAAATCGATATCCTTTTGGTTGTATGCCGTTTGTAGGCGTTCGCAATAAGCTCTTATTTTCATCCGTTTCTCCACTTCGGCTACGCCACAATGTTCCATGCTTTCGCCTAATTGGGCATCCAGCGAGAAGCGGAAATCTTTGATGCGTCCTTGCCGGTCGAAGTCGACCACCGCTTCTTGATAGGTCCCGTTGCCGAACTCTTCTCCTTCCATCTGGATAATCAACGGGATGTGGCTCACCATGTATTCTTCTCCGTCGCCGAATACCCAGCAACGTTCTACCACCTCTTCGTCGTCGCAATAGAAGTGGATATTTGCCCAAAGCATGTGCAGGGAGCGGTCGGCAAAATCATCCAGGGCCAGCCCTACGGTATTAAGCAACCGGTTCTCTTTCTGTGCCCGGTTTATCTCGGTCAACACTTGCGACAAATTGCGTTGCATTTTATCTATAATAGCGCGGTTGGAAAAGCCTTCATCGGTTGTAAGTATTACCGATACTTCTTGTGCACAGGCTTTCTCGGATAAAAATCCGTTAAGTACAAGGATTGTTATGAATAAGAATAATTGTTTCATGGGTTATGTTATTTGCTAAGTTTCACACCAATGGCTCCACGCCCTTTGTAGTTGGCGACTCCGTCCGCTTGCAGGGTACGCATATTGATTCGTTCCGCCCCTTCGCTCAGGATTGCCTCGACTTCTCCTGCTCGGTTATAAATAATCAGTACATAATCGTCCGGATTGGGAAGGGAAGCATACCGGTTGTATTCCGTTATTAACCCTTCTTTCTTTAAGGTTTCCACACAGGCAGGAACTTCATCGTACATTTTCAAGGCAAGTAGCCGTTTGATGGCTTCCGGTTGTTCTGCGGGTTGGGGGTCGGGAGCTTCCTTTATTTCTTCTACCTCGGACTCCGGCATCTTTACATCCGAAACAATCACATTCTTGCCCGTGATAACATCCGATTTCTTCACGTAGGCGAATGCCCGGTACATATTCCCTCTGGGCAACTCTATTTTATTATATGATTGTGTGACGTTGGTCATCACCACTTCCCAATCCACATCCGTTTCTTGTTTCTTTTTCTTCTCGCTTACCCACCTTTGCGCTTCATCTTTCAGCATATCAATAGCGGTCATCATCGCTTCTTCCTTATCAGGCATCGTGGTTTCGGCATACAGATAAAGCGAGCTTTTCTTTATCTTGTTGATTTCTTTTTTCTGCTCCTCTGTCTGTTGGGCATAGCTTCCTGTTAGGGTTTGCAATACGAGGAGAAGCATCAGACAAAATTTAGTTTTCATTTTCTATTGCTTTATAATCGGTAATATTGAATAATAACTCTCTTCTCAGGCTCCGTGTCGGGATATAGACAAACAGCCTTCCCACGATAAGCCCTTCTTGCTTTTCCATGGTATCAATGGGAACAACGACACTCAGCATGTGAATGAATCCGCATGCTTCGTTTACCATAAATAAGGTACCCGTATAGGTAGAATCAGTCTTGGCTTTCATCCCGAAATAAGGTGTGCATTCCTCCCATTCACACATGTCCAGCCAATCGTTCAGCCAAATGGTGTCTTTCGCTTCTTTATATCCATACATATCCAGCGTGATGGATAGTCCGTAATTTTCACTCGTTTCTTTGGTAAGAAACAGGTTGGCAATGCTTTGATAAGGTTTCCGGGGACTATTTACCAGTTTCCAACCCTGTTCCTCGTCTTTCTGAAAATAAAGGTCGTTCCGGATGCTTTCTATCAGAAAAGAAGCACCTTTCTTTATATAAAACATACCTGTTTTAGGGAACGAAACAGATTCATACTTAAAAGAGCTATATGCATCCGAACGGAATTTTTGCATATCCCTTAAATAATTATTCTCTAGTTCGATGAGGTTGCAACCGGATAGCAATTGGTAATCTGCTTCGAAAGCCAAAGCCAATAGTTCTTTCCCCTTTTCCGACCAACTTGCCCGGTAACCGCTAAAGGGCTGGTAAGCAATATTGAACGTTTGGGTACTGTCCAGCCGAAGCGCATCGGCAAAACTTCCGGTTTCGCACACTATGTTGTCAAACCCCAAACGGATTTCTTCGTCAGTTCCTTTCAACAAGTCGCGTTCCAACAGATAGCGTTCAAGAAAATCATAGACTGGTAAAGATGCGCCTGTTTTCATTTCTTCCGTAAAAAGCCTTAAACCGATATGTTCCACTTCGCCCCAGACATTGACCCGCACAACCAACGGACGCGACTTATAAGCGAAATGCGTATGAGTTCCGGTAGATAACGTATCAATACCCGGCAGGGACAATAAAGAAGCCATTGCCCGCAAACGGGCAGTCGCATAATATCCAGTTCCCAAAACAGGAGAACAGACACATATCCACAAGACCAATAACAGACAATGGCTTTTTTTCATAACTACTATTTATTTATGTGTGATGATAGGTTTGTTCCCATTGTTCTGGTGAAGAGTTACCAGATTCACTTCTCCATTTCGCCAAGTACCTACAGCATATTCTCCAGGTTCTGCCACAATATCTCCTTTCGAACCTGGAATCACATGCCGGGTCTTGAAGGTCATTGTTCCATTTCCTTCGGGCTTGCCGTTCTTCAGGTCTCCTTTGTAAGTAGCGAAGCCTAAGTCGATTTTATTCGAGACAGGTTTCTGAACAGGCTTTGTAGTTCCTTCATCTTTCCCTTTGTCTTCCGGTTCTTCTACAGTAGGTCCTTCATATTCTTCGTAGATTTCCGAATAGAGCTTGGCGGTAGCAGAAATCTCTTCGTTGCCTTTCACCTTGACGGTTATGGTGGTTTCTCCTTCGCCCACAACTTTTACTACTCCGTCCATTACCGTAGCCACGGCTTCATTGCTCGAACTCCAGATATACGTAGCTTTCGCATCTGCCGGAGTAGGCACAACGGTTAATGTATCGGTTGTATCGACCCAAACCATCGGGTCGTAGTCCGCTATTTCCAGCTTGGTTATCGGTGTGTCGGAGCCTGCACTTAGGAAATAGGTTGCTCCGCCGGCAACAGCTATTACTGCTGTTGCGCCGATGACATACATGAGTGTCTTATTCTTCTCTCTGTTTGTATTTCCCCCTTCAGAAGGAACCAACTCTTTCCCACATTTAGAACATACGAAATCCGATTTTTCAGCTTCTTGTATTTGGTCACACAATTCACATTCGTCATTGACACAAATTCCTTTTATTTTTGCCATAACTCAAATTATTATAAACAATTTAACTCATTATTAATAATACTCATAGCTAATGCTTTGTATTCTGCATACTTAGGATTATATTCATTTCCTTCACATACAGAAGGCAAAATAATTTGTTTAACTACCCCACCTACAGCTTTTTGCAATTCTTTCTTTTGGTCATTACTTCTTGCTTGTGTCCTCAGTTCTTTTTCAACTTGAAATTCAAGTTGTTTGTATTTCTTGAAATCATGACTTAAAACCTTTATACAGGCAGTAAAATCTTTGGCAAGTTTTATCCAATTGTCTCCAAATATTTCATCTGGCTCATTCATTGCAAGGAATTTTTCATCTGTTGTTGGATCTTGTTGAGGCTTTATTAATTTAAGCGCAAAAGCTAATAGCAGAAGCCTTTTTACAGAACCTTCCAACTCTTCAGGACTTGCTTCAAAAATAGGAGGTAAAGGTTTCGAGAAACTTTCTGTATGAAGAACCATTTTGTTTAACTCCTTTTGCGGAGAAGCTAAAAGTTGATCATACTTTTTCTTTAACATACGCATATTTTCAAGATAACGTAAGGGGAATCCTGCATTTGCATAAACTACAACTATTTGATTGGGATGACCTACATTTTCAGAAAGGTCACCATCTACAAATTTCGGGATAAAGCCAGGAACCTTATTCTGAAAGGCTGCAATCAACTTATTGCAGAATTTTTGAGCAGGCTCGCTTTCTGCTTTGGGAAGGGCAATCTGTACCATTGACATCATTTTGCTTTCATTGTCATTTATCACTTTAGATGTCTCTGCTGAATTGAATTGCACGTAAGAACGCGAAAAATCAATGATATAATCTACAAAAGCCTCTATCTTTTCATCTGAATTTAAATCAACTTTGAGTTTGTCAAGAATGTTAACCCCTATCAATTTCATCAACGGATCATTTTTCGCTGTATTTTCCATTGCCATACGAGCATTTTTAGAACAGATATTAAGTATAATGTCTGTAACCGTATCATGATCCATTGAGGCATAAAGGTTTGCAAAGGTGTGTTCCCCTTCTTCCCCAAGTCCCTCTATCATCTTTCTGCGGATTTCTGCCGCATTTTCGTTTTGATAGTTATGATTGATAATGTATGTTTTTGTCAATTCTCGTACTTTATCCGCATCATATTTTTTGATAACAGAACTGTCTTGTACCGAATCCTTTTTGCATCTTGATTCTGCTTGCTTCACTACATTATCCAAGATTGCGTCCATATCTGTTTTGACTGCTTTGATGCATTCAATCATGCTATTCAATTCAATAATGATTTCTTGCAACAATAATACAGCATAACCATAAGATTCTTTCTTTGTAGATGTTTCATAATAATTACGCTTTGCGGAACAGAAACCACTGAACACTCTTGAAGAAGCATTGGTAAAAGTATCTCTTGCCCATCCGATATTTTTCCATTCATTCTCTGCAGCTTTGGCGGCATTGGCATGTTCTGTCAATTGTAATTCCAATTTGGCGATTTGTTGCTTAAAACTTTCTATACGGTCCGCACAATCATCTCGTAATATTTGTGCATACTTTTCTATTTCAAGTATGCTTTTACTGCCTTTAGTTCCTGCGGCCCAATCATTGAAAAGCAATGTTTCTATATGTCTACGAATATGTTTTGCATAACCTTTCAATTCTTGTTGCTGTATCTCAAAAAACTTCTTGACACCATGTTGGCGGAAATTATCCGTGAAATAGCTATCAATCAGTTTCGTGAATTGTTCCAACCACATTTTTTTAGGATGCTGTTGTTGTACAAGTCCCGCTAATTGTTTGGTTCTAGTATCCCATGTATTGTAAAAAGTTTTCCATTTAGTCGTGTTCGGAGATTCTTTGATTGGTTTTTCTAATGTAAGGTGAGCATTCGATAATTTAAACCGTTCTCTGTTGTTTATATCTTTTATTTCATCAACAAAGCCAGAACCCACTTCTTCAAGAGAACATACACCATACCCGATTCCTTCTTGCCATAAATTATACGTTAATTGTCTTGTAGCTTGAATGGCATAGTTGTAGGTAACATATTCATCGATTTCTGTTTCCGGATATTCTATTCTGGTAATTCCGAATGACATAAATTTACGGCTGCGGTTAAGATCTCCATTTTGGTCACGTTCAGGTCCGGCTCCATCATTCTCGCATCCAACTAAACGGGACATTTTGCCTGCGGTGCCATTACGATTGGCGACAACTATTGTCTGAAACAAGAAATCTGCTACATCTGAAGGTAAACGACTGCTTAAATCAAGAATTTTCCCCTTTTCATTTACGTTGCTGTATATATAAGCGACTTCAAAACCTTCTTGTCCCTGCATTAAACGTTGAACTTCTTGTGTAAATACATCTTTCTCGCCTGTAACATCAAGAGGATAGTATTTACCTGTACTGATGGCATTCAACTCCATCAAAGCAGCGTATCCATTTGCCTGATAAAAGCCACTATCATGGTCAGGATATACCATGTTTATTTCCGGCATATAGAGAAATAAACGAATTTTAAAGGCATGTGTTGATTCTTGATAAGGATATGTCTTTCGAATCTGTGAAAGGACATCTACGATAGATCCCGAACCTGTTCCTCCTGCTAATCCGGCGCAAATATGAAATGTGACATCGTTTACCTTAGATGCATCTTGTAACTGATTTACGGCAGCATGTAAAACGTTGTTGAAATTATTCTTATTGCTTTTATCCGCTAAATTGTTTGCAATCAGCATACGTCCTAGTCTACGACGTTGTCCTCCAATACCTGCCGTGATTAATGGACCCATATGTTCCTTTATCAATTCCTCATCTCTAGGAGATATGAAACTTTGCAAACCCGGATACATCTCTAAATGTTGAAGCATTGAGGTGCTGATCCCATTGATATTTACCTTTTGTGCATCACCAAGATGTACACTTTTGCCTAAAACTTTCCATCCGCTTTTGTCATTAAGGTCTGCTGGAGATGAATCTAAATAAATGTAATTTAAGTATACACCTCCACCCGGTTCATTACTATGGTATTCTTCATAGATGCGTTTCCGCAATTCACGGAGAACCTTGCCTCCTGTTCCTCCTAGCCCGATAATAAGATGATTTGACATAATATTAATATTTTAAATTGTTATTGATTCCATCAGAATACATCGTTTGAGTCCGTAAATGTTGTTGATGTATAGTTATTGTAACGCTTTTGCTTTGATATACTCCTAATCACCAGCACCGCCCCCACAATCACAAAGCCTAAGCACCACAACAAGCGGCGCAGGATATAAAAGCGCAGGAACGAACGGATTTCGGCACCCATTACCGCAGGGAGCTGCTGGGCGGTATAGCCGGTGAACTCTCCGGTGTCGAAGTAATGCTGGAGGATAGGGTATTCCGTGACAAGCCAGTCGATTACCTGTTCGGATTCCTGTCCGGTGATTTCTTGTGAAGGAGGGAAATACGTGCCGACCAGTTGCTGGATTTGCGATTCATAGTAAGGACTGATGTTGATAATCTTGATGGCACCCACAATCATCGTGCATTGGAAGGCAAGCAAGAGGAAGAGGAAAAAGCCTATCACATAGCTGATGGGAGTGAATGTGGCGTTCCGATACCAGCCGCGTATCAGGAAGAAAAACAAGGCAAGGCAAATGGCAGTAATCAGGATACCCCAAATGATGCTGCTGAAAGAGAATCTGAGAAGTTCGAACAAGCCCCACATAAGTGCATACCTCCTGTTGTGTGTCAGGAAAGGCTCATTCCATAGACGAATTAAGATTTAGTTTGGACAAAAATGAAAGACGTGAGCCTGTACCTGTTGCTCGTCCCACGCTTGGAGGCCTTCGCATTGCCCATCGTAGTAGAACGAGCAACGCAGAGCCCACGCCGATATGTATAATAGTTTTTCTATCTCTTATATAATAAGATGATATAGACAGAAATTATAGTGTATACACACCCTTGGACATCTATTGCTGCTTTGTTTTAACTACGATTGGAAAAGTTACGAATTTTCCAAACGTCAAGTTTAAAGCGTTAGTAAACGCCTTTCATATATGATTCCCGCTTTTTCCACTAATTCAACAAATGTGGAAATCGGCGTGAAGCATCGCAAATGTATGTATATTTTTTGGAAAAACAAATCAATTTGAAATTTTTTTTACGGATTAGAATACAGCTCTTTAATTTTAAAAAAGGACCAATACATTGTTATTGCTTGAAATATCGTTAATGAATTCCTTTAGAAAATCTTTGATTGCCTGGTGAAATTTCGCAGGCTTGTCACAGTAATATAGGGTCATCCATTGTAAGATTATTAATCTTCAGGCTGCAAGATTATTAATCTTACAAGCGGAAGATCAATAATCTTACATCAATCCGCGTTGAAGTGAACGGAACGGAGACAGTATACTGGAACCATGACATCAACAAAATGCACAAATTTATACCGCTCAAGATATAAATCGCCAAGCGATAAATTCAAAACAGTTTCTATAAAAAAACGAAAAACTATCCTACTCTTACCTGCCCTGCGGTGAAATTCACTATCTTTGCGGCAATTATACAAAAATGAAACCTTAAGAATGAAACAGTACAACAAGATCAACAATCTGGTAGGCTGGTTCGCTTTCCTTGTTGCAGCATTTACTTACTGCATGACTATCGAACCTACTGCCAGCTTTTGGGATTGTCCCGAGTTTATCACCACCGGATACAAACTGGAAGTAGGCCATCCCCCTGGCGCACCTTTCTTTATGCTGACAGCCAACTTGTTCAGCCAGTTTGCCAGCGACCCATCGCAAGTGGCGGTCATGGTAAATATCATGAGCGCATTGATGAGTGCAGCATGTATCCTGTTCCTGTTCTGGAGCATTACGCACCTTACTAAAAAACTGATTTGTCCCGAAGAAAAAGAAATGACAACCGGTAAGCTTATTGCCATCATGGGTGCGGGACTGGTGGGTGCACTGGCTTATACATGGAGCGATACTTTCTGGTTCAGTGCCGTAGAAGGTGAAGTATATGCTTATTCCAGTCTCTTTACCGCCGTAGTGTTCTGGTTGATTCTGAAATGGGAAAACCGTGCTCACGAAGCTCACAGTGACCGTTGGCTTATCCTGATAGCCTATCTGACGGGTTTGTCAATCGGAGTCCACTTGCTGAACTTGCTTTGTATTCCCGCCATTGTACTGGTATATTATTATAAAAAGAATCCCAATGCCAACCTGAAAGGAAGCTTGATGGCACTGGTTGGTTCGATGATACTGATAGCCGTAGTACTTTATGGTATCGTACCGGGCATCGTGAAAATAGGTGGTTGGTTCGAACTGCTGTTTGTCAACAGTTTGGGATTCTCGTTCAATACCGGACTTATTATTTATATCATCCTTTTGGCGGCCAGCCTTATATGGGGTGTATACGAAAGCTATACCGTACGTAACCGGAAACGGATGAACATTTCTTTCCTTACCACTGTAGGATTGTTGGGTATCCCCTTCTACGGACATGGATGGAGCAGTGTGCTTATCGGCATTATCGTACTGGCGGTTCTGGCATTGTACCTGTTTGCCAAACTTCCTGAAAAATATCAAGTCAGTGCCCGCACGCTTAATACTTCCTTGCTTTGCATGATGATGATGGTGGTGGGATATTCTTCATACGCCGTTATCGTTATCCGTTCATCGGCAAATACGCCGATGGATCAGAATTCGCCTGAAGACATTTTTACCTTGGGCGAATACTTGGGACGTGAACAATACGGTACGCGCCCACTTTTCTACGGACAGACGTATGCTTCGAAAATGGCACTCGAAGAAGTCGACGGGGGCTGTGTATATGCCATGACAGAAGGTGCACCTGTCTATCAGCGTAAAGAAAAAGAGCGTCTGGACGAGAAAGACAGTTATGAAATCGTACGCCACAAGAGCGAATACAAGTATGCACAAAACATGATATTCCCTCGCATGTATAGTTCGGATCATGCAGCGGCCTACGAAAGTTGGTTAGGAGGTGTAGAAGGTCGTCAGGTCCCATACGACCAGTGTGGGGAAATGCTGATGGTGAAGATACCTACCCAATGGGATAACATCAAGTTCTTCTTCATCTACCAGTTGAATTATATGTATTGGCGTTACTTTATGTGGAACTTCGCCGGACGGCAGAACGATATTCAAGGTCAGGGCGAAATCGAGCACGGCAACTGGATTACCGGTATTTCGTTCATCGACAAGATGTTGGTGGGTGACCAAACTTTATTGCCAAGCGATTTGAAAAATAATAAGGGGCACAACGTGTTTTATTGTTTGCCTTTGATACTGGGACTAATCGGCTTGTTCTGGCAAGCTTATCGGGGCGAACGGGGCATCCAGCAGTTCTGGATTGTATTTTTCCTGTTCTTTATGACGGGACTTGCCATTGTGCTTTACCTGAACCAGACACCGCAACAACCACGTGAACGTGACTATGCATATGCAGCTTCCTTCTATGCTTTTGCCATCTGGATAGGTCTGGGAGTAGCAGCTATCGCCGAATGGCTAAAGAAAAAGTTAGGCGAGAAACCATCGGCTATTCTTGCCAGCGTGGTATGTCTGCTTGTTCCTTTACAAATGGTAAGCCAGACATGGGATGACCACGACCGGAGCGGACGTTATACGTGCCGCGACTTCGGACAAAACTATTTAAATTCCGTGCAAACCGATGGTAAACCGATAATTTTCACCAACGGTGACAATGACACATTCCCCTTGTGGTACAATCAAGAGACCGAAGGTTTCCGTACGGATGTGCGTGTATGCAACTTGAGCTATCTGCAGACCGATTGGTACATCGACCAAATGCGTCGTCCGGCATACGACTCACCTTCCGTTCCTATAGACTGGGAGCGTATCGACTACGTACAAGGACACAACGAAGCGGTTTATGTACGTCCCGATGCAATGGAAACTATCAACAATTATTACAAGCAATATCCCGAAGAAGCGAAGAAAGAGTTCGGTGACAATCCATACGAACTGAAGAATATCCTGAAATATTGGGTACGTTCGCCGAAGGAAGGCTTGCAAATGATTCCGACGGACAGCATTGTCATCAAGCTGGACAAAGAAGCAATTAAACGTTCGGGTATGCTTACTCCCGATTCGATTCCTGATTATATGCACATCTCACTGAAAGGCAAACGCGTACTATACAAAAGCGAACTGATGATGCTGGAAATGCTTGCCAATACCAACTGGGAACGTCCGATGTATATGGCGATTACCGTAGGTCAGGAAAATCATCTGAACCTGACTAATAACTTCCTGCAAGAAGGTTTGGCATACCGCATCACTCCGTTCGACAACGCCAAACTAGGACGGCGTATTGATTCGGAAAAGATGTACGATAACCTGATGCACAAGTTCAAATTCGGCGGCATTGATAATCCGGATATCTATTTGGATGAAACCGTGCTCCGTATGTGCGATACGCACCGCCGTATGTTCGTTCAATTGGCTTCCCAATTGATAAAAGAAGGCAAGAACGACAAGGCATTGGAAGTTCTTGATTATTGCGAAAAAGTGATTCCGAGCACTACGGTGCGCCATGACTACATCTACAGCAGTTCGAAAGAAATGGCGGATGATTACGCAAAACTGGGTGAAACTGGGAAAGCAGAAAATATCCTCTGCCAGTTAGCGCAAAATTCGGTAGAATATGCTGCTTGGTATATGAGCCTTGACGATATACGTTTGGCCAGTTCGTACGAAGAGTGCATACGCCACTATACCATCTTAGACGATGTCTGCAAAGCGCTTGAAAAGTTGAAGGATGAAAACGGTAAACCACTTGAATCGGCAACTAGCTACCGTCATCAGTTCGACCAGCTATATGGCTTGCTGGAAAACCGTATAGGAAAAGCTAATCCGGCTCATGAATAGTTTATAGTTAACAATTAACAGTTAACAATGAATAGTTAGCAACAGTTATGCAACAAGCCTGTTATATACTATTCATTGTTGACTATTAATTACTTTCAAAATACTGTTATGCTTATCGAACAACCTCCCTTATTGCTTCGATGGATTTATCCACGTGCTTTATGGCGTATGGATAAAAATGAAAAAGCTGTTTATCTGACTTTCGATGATGGGCCTATCCCCAACATCACACCTTGGGTACTCGACTTATTAGACAAATATAACATCAAGGCTACCTTTTTTATGGTGGGTGATAACGTACGTAAGCACCCTGAAGAATTCCGTATGGTAGTAGAACGAGGCCATCGCATCGGGAACCATACTTTCAATCATATTCGAGGCTTCGAATATCTGAGCCAGAATTATCTGGCAAATACCGACAAGGCAAATGAATACCTGCATACAGATCTTTTCCGTCCTCCTCACGGCCATATGCGCTGGGTGCAATATCATGTATTGAAAAAGAAATACCGCATCGTGATGTGGGATCTTGTCACCCGTGACTACAGCAAGCGTCTTACCGGTCCGCAAGTGCTTGCCAAGGTCAAAAAATATGTCCGAAACGGTTCCATCATCACTTTCCACGACTCTATCAAGTCTGAGCCGCGTCTGAAGTATGCCTTACCCCGTGCTATCGAATGGCTGTTGGCACAAGGCTACACATTCAAAGTATTCGAATAACACGGTCGCAGAATATTGTGGTGATGCTCATTCCCCCGTTATTGTAGTAGCCCATCTGTTCGCATGAAGCGAACAGGAGGCTTCATTTTATCAGAAACAGACATACGCTTTTCATCCTATAACTTGATTGTCCTATTACCGTGTTGTTCAGGGATTGTATTGTGAAATGCCATTCGTTATCATGTCTGTATGAATCTTTGCATTCCCATTGAGGCTTCAATAATAAAGATAGCGCACCGATGGAGGAATTGGGTGTCAAGAAGCGATTGACACACCTACATCGGTGCCGCATTTTAGTTTTCAGAGCGTAAGTATTCCACCAGCTGCTGCACGGCACGGGCACGGTGGCTGATTTTATTCTTTTCTTCGTTTCCCATTTCGGCAAATGTCTCGGCATAGCCTTCGGGCTGGAAAACGGGGTCGTAGCCGAAGCCTGCGGTGCCGCGGCGTGCTTCGATGATGTTGCCCTGTACGATGCCTTCGAACAGATGCTCCTTGCCGCTTTCGATGAGGCAGATGGCGGTACGGAAGCGGGCACGGCGGTTTTCCTTTCCTTCCATTTCGGAAAGCAATTTGCGCATGTTGGCTTCCGAGTCATGTCCTTCGCCTCCGGCATAGCGTGCCGAGTAGATGCCCGGTGCGCCGCCGAGGGCTTCCACTTCCAGTCCCGTATCGTCGGCAAAGCAATCCATGCCGTAGTTCTGGTAGATGTATCCGGCTTTCAGGCGGGCGTTTCCTTCGAGGGTATCGGCGGTTTCAGGAATATCGGCGTGACAATCGATGTCGTTCAGGCTCAATATCTCCAGTTTGTCGCCGAGGATGGCGCGTATCTCTTCGAGCTTATGCGCGTTGTTGGTTGCAAAAACGAGTTTCTTTTTCATTGCGTTGGTGGGTTTATTTTTTAGGAGTTAAGAAGTTAAGGAGTTAAGAAGTTAAGGAGTTAAGGAGTTAAGAAGTTAAGCCAATACTTTAGATAACAAATCACAACCAAAACTATTGACTTAACTCCTTAACTTCTTAACTCCTTTATTTCACTTTCAGCTTGTCGAATCCTTCTCCGTATACGCCTACGACGTTGCTTTGCGAGATGAAAGCGTTGGGGTCGATGTCTTTCACGAGGCGGAAGATGTCGAGCGACTGGGTCTTTTTTGCCAGTACCACTACTACCTTGATATTCTGTTTGCTGTACCATCCTTGCCCGTCAAGCAGGGTGACGCCGCGGTCTATCCGGGTGGAGATGCCTTCGGCTATCTCTTCGTACTTGCGCGAGAAGATGAGGAACTGCACCGACTGGCGTGCGCTGTTGATGACATAATCAATCACGATGCTCATGATGAAGAGCACGCAGAAGCCGAAGAGCACGCGCCGCCAGTCGTGGAAGATGAAATAGCACGACGAGATGATGACGATGTCGCAGTACATCATCATGCGTCCCAGCGTCACGTCCTTGTACTTATTGATAATCCAGGCGATGATGTCGGTGCCGCCCGTGCTTCCGTTGTTGCAGAACACGATGCCGATACCGAATCCAAGCATGCCGGCTCCGATGACGCACGCCATGAAGTCTTGTCCCGGTCCGAGGAGTTGGGGCAGGTGTCCGGCATCGTCTTTCAGCAGCCACTGGAAGAGCCAGAGCAGGAAGGTCAGCATAAAGATGGCATATACGGTCTTTACACTGAACTTTGGTCCCAGTATTTTCAGGGCAAAGCCTAAGAATATGGCATTGATAATGAAGTAGGATACTTGTATCTCTACTCCTGTGGCGTAATAGATAATGGCGGAAATACCCGTCACGCCTCCCGTCGTAATCTGGTAGGGGAGCAGGAACATCGCCCAGCCCAGCGCGTAGAGTACCAGCCCGAACGTAATGGCAAGGTAATCTTTCGACTCGCGGCTTATCTTCTTGATTAATGCTAACTCCATAGATAATTGGTTTAAACGCAGATTAACGCGGATTGACGCAGATTTTTTTTATTTTTAATCTGCGAAAATCTGCGTTAATCTGCGTTTCTTTTATTTATAACACGATGTTTACGATTTTCTTTGGCACGATGATGACCTTTTTCGGAGTCTTGCCTTCAATCCATTTCTGAGACTGCTCTTCCGCCATTACCGCTGCCTGTATGGTGTCGTTGTCGGCATCCGCAGGGAATTCCATGGTGAAACGTGCTTTCCCGTTGAAAGAGATGGTATATTTCACCGTGTCTTCCTTCAGGTAGTCTTCGTTCCATGCAGGCCATTGGGCATCGCATACGGTGGTGCCGTGTCCCAACGCTTCCCAGAGCTCTTCGGCAAGGTGAGGCGCGAAGGGGGCAAGCAGGATAACGAGGTCGGTCAGCACTGCCTTGTTGCGGCTCTTCAGTGCAGTCAGTTCATTGACACAAATCATGAAGGCACTGATAGAAGTATTGTATGAGAAGACCTCGATGTCGCCCGTAACTTTCTTTATCAGTTTATGGATAGACTTCAGTTCTTCTTTTGTAGCTTCGCCTTCCGCAGGCAGGAACTCGCCCTGACGCCCGTAGAACAGGTTCCAGAGTTTCTTCAGGAAGCGGTGCACACCGTCGATGCCGTTCGTGTCCCAAGGTTTCGACTGCTCTACCGGACCCAGGAACATTTCGTACATACGCAGGGTGTCGGCTCCGTATTTCTCGACAATCATGTCGGGGTTCACCACGTTGTACATCGACTTGCTCATCTTCTCTACCGCCCAGCCGCAGATGTACTTGCCGTCTTCGAGGATGAATTCGGCATCGTGATATTCGGGACGCCAGTTCTTGAAGGATTCGATGTCGAGCACGTCATTGGTCACGATGTTCACGTCTACGTGTAAAGGTGTCACGTCGTATTGGTCTTTCAGGCCGAGAGAGACGAAGGTGTTGGTATCCTTGATGCGGTATACGAAGTTGCTCCGTCCCTGAATCATGCCTTGGTTCACCAGTTTCTGGAACGGTTCTTCCTTGACACTTACGCCGAGGTCGAACAGGAACTTGTTCCAGAAACGGGAATAGATAAGGTGCCCCGTAGCATGTTCGGTACCGCCTACGTAGAGGTCTACGTTCTGCCAGTAGCGGTCTGCCTTTTCCGATACCAGTGCTTTATCGTTGTGCGGGTCCATGTAGCGCAGGTAATAGGCACTCGAACCGGCAAAGCCCGGCATGGTATTCAGTTCGAGCGGGAATACATGCACGTTGTCTATCTTCGTATTCTCTACCACTTCGCCTTTCTCTACATCCCAAGCCCATTTTGTAGCGTGTCCCAATGGAGGCTCGCCAGTTTCGGTAGGCAAGAACTTGTCGACTTCGGGCAATTCCAGCGGAAGCTTGTTTTCGTCAATCATGTAAGGCATGCCGTCCTTGTAATATACCGGGAACGGTTCGCCCCAATAACGCTGGCGCGAGAAGATAGCGTCGCGCAGGCGGTAGTTCACCTTTACACGTCCCAAGTGGTGTGCTTTCACATATTCCTTGGTAGCGGCAATGGCTTCCTTAATGGTCAGGCCGTTCAGGTTCAAGTCGCAATAAGGCGTTACACCGGCTTTCGGCGAGTTGCATACGATACCTTCCTTGGCATCGAAGCTTTCTTCGCTTACGTCACATCCTTCTACCAGCGGAACGATGGGGAGGTTGAAATGCTTGGCAAAAGCATAGTCGCGGCTATCGTGTGCCGGTACCGCCATAATGGCTCCAGTTCCGTAGCCAGCCAATACATAGTCGCTAATCCAGATAGGTACGGCATCTCCCGTGAAAGGATTGATGGCATACGAGCCGCTGAATACACCCGTTACACGGCGGTCGGAGATGCGTTCGCGTTCGGTACGTTTCTTGGTGCGGTCCAGATAAGCTTCCACTTCGGCACGCTGCTCGTCGGTAGTGACTTGCGGAACCAGTTCGCTTTCGGGAGCCAGTACCATGAAGGTCACGCCGAACATCGTATCGGCACGGGTGGTGAAGATGGTAAATTCGAGGTCACGGTCTTTCACCTTGAACCGCACTTCCGTACCTTCCGAACGGCCTATCCAGTTGCGTTGGGTTTCTTTCAAAGAGTCGGTCCAGTCGATGTGGTCCAGTCCGTCAAGCAAGCGTCCGGCGTATGCCGACACACGCAGGCACCACTGGCGCATCTTCTTCTGCACCACGGGATAGCCTCCGCGTTCGCTTACACCGTCTACCACTTCATCGTTTGCCAGCACCGTACCCAGTTGCGGACACCAGTTTACCATGGTTTCGCCCAGGTAGGCGATGCGGTAGTTCATCAGCGTTTCCTGTTGCTGCTTTTCGCTCATTGCCTTCCATTCGTCGGCGCTGAAGCTCAGTTCTTCCGAGCAAGCTGCGTCCAGCCCTTCGGTACCCTGCTTTTCGAAGTGCTCTATCAGTTTTTCGATGGGTTGTGCCTTGCCGCAGGTGTTGCAATAGAAGCTGTTGAACATTTTCTGGAAAGCCCATTGCGTCCAGTGGTAATACTTAGGGTCGCAGGTACGCACTTCGCGGTCCCAGTCGAACGAGAATCCTATCTTGTCCAGCTGCTCGCGGTAGCGGTTGATATTGTTCTGGGTTGTGATGGCAGGATGCTGCCCGGTCTGGATGGCGTATTGTTCCGCCGGAAGCCCGTAGGCATCGTATCCCATCGGGTTCAGCACATTGAAGCCTTGCAGGCGTTTGTATCTTGCGTAGATGTCGCTGGCGATGTATCCCAGCGGATGGCCTACGTGAAGTCCCGCTCCCGAAGGATAAGGGAACATGTTCAGCACGTAGAACTTCTGTTTCGATTCGTCTTCGGTAACCTGGTAGGTTTTCTGTTCCACCCACTTCTGTTGCCATTTCTTTTCGATCTCTCTGAAATTATATTCCATGATGATATTGTGTTGTGATTTTGATTTTACACCTTATATTATAAGCTGCGCAAAGATACAAAGAAATCCTTTATTTGCAACGAATGAAGGGCGGAAGAGTTTGAAGTGAGGGAAAGAAACGAGAATACCGGTCAGTTCACTAAAGATTGTTGCATCATTGTTTTGCGGTTTTTCAGTTTCGGTTTCTCATCAGTACAAAGATACAAAAATATAGAAGACAAGCGTTTCTATCGGTTAAGAATTTTGTTGATAAATGGTAAACAAATAGTTGAAAAACTTGTTGAAACCTTCTTATAGGTGTTTATAGCTTGTGGATAACGTCAAGTGGAATGTGTGGATAAATTGCTTCTTATGCATGCTTCAGAAGCATGTGTTGCATAAGGAAGCTGTAGTTTCAGGGAGTTTTAACAGGTTAAAACGGCAGTTTTATCATGGTGAAACTATAGTTTTTACCAGTTAAAATGCTTGAAATAACTGCTTGCCTTGCCGGATGTGTATAGTCTTGTGCGGAAAGGGATTGGCAGGTTGTTGGTATTTTGACAATATCTTTATGCACATGTTTGCTTATGTGTGTACTTTTGTTTATATTTACCCTCGTGAATGTAAACGAACAAGAGGCTTTATGAAATCTCATGATATGGCTTACGTAGCCTGTTTCCTTATCGGCTTTGTGATGCTGGCGCTGGGAATAGGCGGCTTCATTTCGCTGGGCATGATAGTGAAAGACTGGAATCCTGCCCGCGGAGTAGTGGAACGGATAGAGTCGGAACGGGTGTACAAGTACCGCAAGATGCGGTGGGAACATCGTGTCGACGTGCGCTACGAAACGGTGGAGTTCGGCGAGATGTACACCTCAAAGGAAGTCTATCTGACGTTCGGCATGCGCGAAGGAGGGGAGATTGCCTTGCTTTACAATCCGGAATATGTGCGCGAGGTACGTTTCCCCGTACATGAAGGCTGCTTGCACGGGTTCTTCAGTGCGGTCGGATTGGGCATCGCATGGATAGGCTTCGTGTTGCGAAAGGAAAAGCGGAAAGGCACGAAAGCATCGTAGATGTTGTAAAAGAGGATAATGCCGGGCACTTGTCCCGTACTGGCTCGGTTCAACTATGGAAGAACGAGCCACGGCAGACGGCATCGAAAAGCCCGAAAACAAGATGCCGGAAGAAAACGGTGCAGACTGAGTAGGCCAGACAAATGTTTTCCGCTTTTTCCCAATATCCTTAAAGAAGCTTAACAGATAGGTATTCGTACCCGATTTATTTGTTATTTTGCACCAAATTAGGGAATAAAGTGAACAGACTGCATATAGATACGTGCCCGTTATGCGGCAAAGACCAACTGGAGAAGGTGATGACTTGTACCGATCACTATGCCACAAATGAACCGTTCGACATTTGCCGGTGTGCATCGTGCGGATTCCTTTTCACGCAGGATGTGCCCGATGAAAGTGAGATAGGACGTTATTACGAGTCGCCCGATTATATTTCGCATACCGATACGCGCAAGGGACTTGCTAACCGGTTGTACCATTGTGTGCGTCAATACATGTTGCGCCGTAAGGCACGACTTATCAAACGGTGTTGCGGACTGAGCCGGGGGCGTTTGCTTGACATCGGCACAGGAACAGGGTATTTTCCTCACTTTATGTCTGGACGCGGATGGCGGGTTTCGGCTATCGAGAAAAGTCCGCAGGCAAGAGTTTTTGCGCGTGAACATTTCGGATTGGAAGTGAATGCTCCTGAAGCTTTGCCGGCATACGAAACTGGTTCATTTGACGTGGTGACATTATGGCACGTAATGGAGCACCTGCAGAATTTAAATGAAACGTGGGAGAGGATTTATTCCCTGCTGAGCGACCGGGGTATTCTGGTTGTAGCTGTACCTAACCCAACTTCGTTTGACGCCCGTTTTTATAAGGAAATGTGGGCGGCATATGATGTGCCGCGTCATTTGTGGCACTTTGCTCCGTCTGTCATACAGCAGTTCGGAGCCAAGCATGGGTTCATCTTGACCGAACGTCATCCGATGCCGTTTGATGCATTTTACGTATCAATGCTTTCGGAAAAGTATCGGAAAAGCAGTTTTCCTTTCGTAAAAGGGATGCTGAAAGGAATGGAAGCCGGTCTGGCTTCATTAGTGAAAAAGGAACGGAGCAGTTCGATGATATATGTGTTTCAGAAAAAAGTGAAGGCATGAGCAAAAAATCGGGAGCATTGATAGATATGCAGTTCATTACCTCCAGCATCAGCACCATGTTGGTCCTGTTGTTGCTGGGGACGGTGGTTTTCTTCGTGCTGGCAGCAAACAACTTATCTGTATATGTACGCGAGAATATAGCTTTCTCTGTATTGATAAGCGATGATATGAAAGACCCCGACATATTACAGTTCCGGAACAGGCTGAACGCCAAGCCTTACGTAAAGCAAACTGATTATATTTCAAAGAAACAGGCATTGCAGGAGCAATCGGAAGCTATGGGAACCGACCCTGCCGAGTTTTTAGGTTACAATCCGTTTACGGCTTCTATCGAAGTAAAGCTGAATGCGGAGTATGCCAATTCGGACAGCATTGCCTGGATAAAGGACGAAATTCTTTCGGAAAAGGGTGTCATCGAAATCAATTATCCACAAGACCTGCTGGATGCGGTCAACCGTAACATCCGTAAAATCAGTGTGGTATTGCTAGGGCTTGCTGCCCTGCTTACGCTGATATCATTTGCATTGATAAACAATACCATCAGGCTTACCATTTATTCCAAACGTTTTCTTATCAATACCATGAAACTGGTAGGAGCAAGCTGGGCTTTTATCCGTCGTCCTTTTTTGGTACGTAATGTATGGGTAGGTATCCTGGCTGGAGTGATAGCCGACGGGATACTGGTTGCAGCAGCGTATGCACTGGTACGATATGAACCCGATTTGCTGGCGGTAATAACCCCTGGGGTAATGTTGGTGGTGATGGGGGCGGTATTCTTGTTCGGGGTAGTGATAACGACATTTTGTGCATGGATTTCCATTAACCGTTATTTGCGGATGAAGACCAATGAACTATATTATAATTAGGAGAAGGTAAAGAAATTAAGGAGAGTGTAAGTTTCATGCCATTTCCATTGGTCTCCAACTTTTTCCACTCTTCAGGTTTCTTTATTATTTCTATAAAAGAACAAATTATGGATAGAAGAAAATTTGCTTTTGACAAGACTAACTTCCTGTTATTGGCAGGAGGGATGGTAGTAATCATCATCGGTTTCTTGCTGATGTCAGGACCGGGTTCTACCGAAACTACATTCGAACCGGACATTTTCAGTGCGCGACGTATCAAGGTGGCACCGGTAGTTTGCTTTATAGGATTTATCGCAATGATTTATGGTATATTGCGCAAACCGAAAGAATAAGTTTGTTACTACTTCGGCTTGCTATTTGCAAATAGACAACTAAATATAATGTGAATCAGGAATTAAAAGCAGTTATGTTTCACAGGAGTTATCACTTTAATTTCCAGTCCGCCTGGCGGGCGATAACTGTTTCTAACTCCCTTTCAACTCCTGATTGGCATAAATAATAAATAGCTGATTGTCAAATTATCAATAAATAATGGAAGGAGATTTGAATTTATTGCAAACAATCATAATAGCGATTGTTGAAGGGTTGACCGAGTTTTTACCTGTCTCATCGACAGGGCATATGATTATAGCACAAAATGTGCTGGGGGTAGAGAGTACCGAATTTGTGAAAGCATTTACGTTCATCATCCAGTTTGGAGCTATTCTTTCGGTGGTATGTTTGTATTGGAAACGTTTTTTCCGTCTGAATCATAAACCGGCTCCCGAAGGAGCTTCAACGCTGAAACGTTTCCTGCATAAGTACGATTTTTATTGGAAATTGTTGGTTGCCTTCATTCCTGCAGCTGTATTAGGTCTGTTGTTCAGTGATATGATCGATGCTATGCTGGAAAGTGTAATTGTGGTTGCGGTAATGTTGATTGTAGGAGGCGTGTTTATGTTGTTTTGCGACAAATTGTTCGGAAATGGAAGCGAAACGACTGAACTGACCGAGAAACGTGCTTTTTGTATCGGACTGTTCCAGTGCATTTCAATGATTCCGGGCGTATCGCGTTCGATGGCCACCATTGTAGGCGGTATGGCACAGAAGCTTACCCGTAAGGCTGCTGCCGAGTTTTCTTTCTTTCTTGCCGTACCTACCATGTTTGCCGCCACGGTCTACAAGATGCTGAAACTGTTTATGGACGGTGGTACAGAAATCATCACGGCAAATATGGAGGCGCTGATTGTAGGCAATGTAGTCGCATTTGTCGTAGCAATGCTCGCCATCAAGTTCTTCATCAGCTTTGTGACGAAATACGGATTTGCAGCTTTCGGATGGTATCGTATCATTGTGGGAGGAGTAATTTTGATAATGACAGCTTTAGGATATAATTTGGAACTTGCTTGATGAACTTTAAAGAAGGAGAGGTGTTGTATTTTGATAAGCCGTACCGATGGACATCGTTTGCGCTTGTCAATAAAATAAGGTATCACGTCAGCCGCAAGCTGGGAGTGAAAAAAATAAAAGTGGGACATGCCGGGACACTCGACCCCTTGGCAACTGGGGTGATGATTGTCTGTACAGGAAAAGCAACAAAGCGTATCGAAGAATTCCAATACCATACGAAAGAATATGTGGCGACCCTACAGTTGGGAGCCACCACGCCGTCGTATGATTTGGAAAAAGAGATAGACGCCACGTATCCTACCGGACACATTACCCGTGAGTTGGTGGAAGAAACATTGCAGCGCTTTGTGGGTGCTATAGAGCAGGTGCCTCCGGCATTTTCTGCATGCAAGGTAGATGGGAAGCGTGCTTACGAACTGGCGCGTAAAGGTGATGAAGTACAACTGAAGCCCAAGACGTTGGTTATCGATGAGATTGAATTGCTGGAATGTGCACTACCCGAAATAAAGATACGCGTGGTCTGTAGCAAAGGTACATATATCCGCGCATTGGCACGCGACATCGGGGAAGCATTACACAGTGGGGCACACCTGACTGCGTTGTGTCGTACTCGCGTGGGTGAAGTGACCTTGGAAAATTGTATGAAAGTAGAAGATTTTGAAAGCTGGCTGAACCAGCAGGATGTAATAGTTGACTAAGTTTAAGTACCTGGTTGGCGGAATGTTCGAATAGGATGGGAATATAGCTCCTTACCGGTTAAAGGAGCTGAAAATATTTGAAAGCCTGTACCCGTTCAACAAAGCCGCTTGGTATCTGGAATAATAATATAAGGAAAGGAGAAGAAGATGAAACTGTCACAATTCAAATTCAAGTTACCGGAAGAAAAGATTGCTTTGCATCCGGTGAAGTACAGAGACGAGTCCCGGCTGATGGTAGTACACAAGTCTACTGGTCAGATAGAACATGTTATATTCAAGGACATCCTGAACTATTTTGATGATCAGGATGCATTCATTTTTAACGACACGAAAGTATTCCCTGCCCGTTTGTATGGAAACAAGGAAAAGACAGGGGCGCGCATTGAAGTCTTTTTGTTGCGAGAATTGAACGAAGAACTCCGCCTATGGGACGTACTGGTGGATCCTGCACGTAAAATACGTATCGGAAATAAGTTGTATTTCGGCGATGATGATTCAATGGTGGCCGAGGTAATAGACAATACCACGTCACGTGGACGAACCCTTCGTTTCCTTTATGATGGTCCGCATGATGAATTTAAGAAGGCTCTCTATGCATTGGGCGAGCCGCCTCTTCCTCCTTTTATCCGTCGTCCGGCAGAACCGGAAGACACCGAACGTTTTCAAACCATCTATGCCAAGTATGAAGGGGCTGTAACCGTACCAGCTGCAGGACTCCACTTCAGCCGCGAGCTGATGAAACGTATGGAAATCAAAGGTATCAACTTGGCATTTATTACCATGCACTGCGGATTGGGATGTTTTCGCGACATTGATGTGGAAGACCTGACCAAGCACAAGATGGATTCGGAACAAATGTTCATCAAATCCGAGGCTTGCCGTATTGTAAATGAAGCAAAGGATAGCGGACACAAGGTATGCGCGGTAGGTACCAGCGTGATGCGGGCCATCGAAACGGCTACAGGCACAGACGGACATCTCAAAGAATATGAGGGCTGGACCAACAAGTTCATTTTCCCGCCCTACGATTTCGTATTGCCCGATGCAATGGTGACCAATTTCCACATGCCTTTGTCTACCATGCTGATGCTGGTATGTTCGTATGGAGGATATGAGCTGGTAATGGATGCTTATCAAGAGGCGTTGAAAGAAGATTATCGTTTCGGCACTTATGGCGATGCGATGCTGATATTGAACAAGTAATTTGATAAAGGATGGCAAATGTCTATTTGGGACTGGGTACGAATTTGGGAGACAAAGCAACCAATCTACGTACTGCTACCAGACTGATAAATGACGAGATAGGGAAAGTGATTTCCCTATCTTCTTTTTATGAAACTGCTCCATGGGGGTTCGCTTCCGAACATAAATTTCTAAATGCAGCGGCATGTGTGGAAACCATTTTACCTCCAATGGAAGTCTTGCACCGGACCCAAGAAATCGAACGCACATTGGGGCGTACCAAAAAATCGGTCGGAGGAGTGTATCATGACCGTTTGATTGATATAGACCTGCTGTTATACGATGATGTAATCTTGTATACACCAGAACTGGTCCTGCCACATCCCTTAATGACCGAACGTGAGTTCGTTATGAAACCTTTGGTGGAGATAGCCAGTGAAACATTGCATCCGGTATTGCGAAAGACATTGGGAGAACTGTTTCTAAATGTCTGCCAACAGTCAATACATACCCCTGAAAAATGAATATATACTGCATTGGCGAATGCAGTACTATTGCGTTTTCAACGCGGTTGGATTGGCTGATGGCAGGCATTTATAAAATATTTTTGCTACAGTAATAGAAGAAAGGATAACTTTATTTAACCTTGAAATGACAACCTAAGGCATGTTTTTCCCAATAGCTTAGAAGCTGTTTTGAATTTATCGTGCGATGATTTGGGATGAGTTTTTGAGGCATTTTCGCTTCTGTGATGAGGAAGATAGCGGGCTATCTGACGAAGAACAGGAGCGAAAAAGACCAAAAAATCGCCCAAAGCACACACGAAAACGGATACATCAAGACAAGAAAAACTTTTTGGAGAAATTCAAAACAGCTTCTTATTTTATCGGATAAAAAACTTATAAAAAAGCCTTTTTTTCCCTTTTTAGGGAAGAATCGTGATAAGAACTGCATTTTTTCTCCTTTCCCAAGTAAGATAGATAAAAATTTCCATTATTATACACGATTTTCCATTTTAAAATTCACCTTTTTTGTGGTTCTTTGCGTCTTATAAATCTTTTGTTAATAAAGATAAGAAACAGATGAAAACAACATATAAAAAATGGATATGTAAAGTGATGATTGCCGGGCCTTGAAAGGCAATACCTTTGTTTATTATAATCTTAATCACAACACTAATTAACTTAATAACATGAGAAAGAAAAAGTTTCTAGAAAAGGGGGTTTTGCCGTTTGCACTTTTGTGTACAGTAACGGCTGTATCTCCGGCCTTAGGCTTCCAATCTCTTCATGCGGCAGCTGCTTCTCAACAGCAAGGCATGATTACAGGTTCTGTGTATGACAGTGCAGGTGAACCAGTGATTGGAGCAAGTGTAATGGTGGAAGGAACCAGTACGGGTACCATCACGGACTTGGACGGAAAGTTCCAGTTAAATGTTAAACCGGGTACTAAACTGCAAATTTCCTTTATTGGTTATGCTACCGTAACAGTGATGGCTAAAGAAGGAATGCGGGTAACAATGGAAGATGACTCACAGATGTTGGGTGAAGTGGAGGTCGTAGCGTATGGTACACAGAAGAAAGTGACCGTGACAGGTGCTATCTCCAGCGTGAAAGGTGACGACTTGCTTAAGTCGCCCACCGGTTCTGTATCGAATATGTTGTCTGGACAACTTGCCGGTTTAACCACCGTGCAATACTCAGGTGAACCGGGTGACGATGCTGCCAGCATCTTCGTTCGTGGTCAGGCTACATGGGAAAACTCAGCACCGTTAATCCAGGTGGATGGTGTGGAACGTAGTATGAACGACATCGACCCGAACGAAATCGAAAGCATCACTATCCTGAAGGATGCTTCGGCTACAGCGGTATTCGGTGTGCGTGGTGCCAATGGTGTCGTATTGATTACTACCAAACGTGGTAAAGAAGGAAAAGCAAAGATTTCATTCTCTACATCGGCAAGTATCATTGCGCCGACTAAGACACTTGAGTTGGCTAATTCATACCAGTATGCTACCTTTTATAATCAGATGCAGCTGAATGACCATCCCGAATATACAGAAGACCAACTGATGTTCCAACCGGATGTCATAGAGAAATTCCGTACAGGAAGTGATCCGATCCGCTTCCCGAACACAAACTGGGTAGACTACTGTTTGAAGGACATGACGTTGCAGACCCAGCATAATGTAAATATTTCGGGAGGTACCGACCGTATCCGTTACTTCGTATCAGCAGGTGCCTATACACAAGGAGGTCTGTTTAACGGTTTTGATTTGCCTTACGACCTTTCGTATCAGTACAAACGTTTCAACTACCGTTCGAATCTGGATATCGATGTAACCAAGACAACCACCGTATCAATGAACATTGCCGGAAACGTAAACAACGCCTGGAAACCTTATACGGGACAAGGAAGTGCCGGTATGCTATTGGAGATGTATTATGCAACTCCGTTCTCTAGTCCGGGATTGGTAGATGACAAGTTGGTATATACTACCACCGAATATGGATTGCCGTTTACCGGAGGTACAGGTATGGCATATTATGGCGCAGGTTTTATGCAGACCAGCAACAATACATTGAATGCCGATTTGCAATTAAGCCAAAAACTGGATTTCATTACCAAAGGATTGAGCTTTAGAGTCAAAGGTTCTTACAACAGTGGTTTTACATCGTATACACGCGCTACGGCAAGTATAGCAACTTATACACCGGTTTTGCAAGACGATGGTACCATTGTATATAAGAAAAGCGGTACAAATTCGCAATTGAAATACCAAGATGTCGACCCTGCGAAGTCACGTAACTGGTATATGGAAGCTGCTTTCAATTATGACCGTACGTTTGGTAATCACCACGTGACAGCTTTGGCACTGTACAACCAATCGAAGACATATTATCCGACTGAGTTCTCATCTATTCCACAAGGCTATGTAGGTTTGGTAGGACGTGCTACCTATGACTGGAAAAGCCGTTATATGGCTGAGTTCAATATCGGTTACAACGGTTCGGAAAACTTTGCTCCAGACAAACGTTTCGGTACTTTCCCGGCAGGTTCTTTCGGATGGGTCGTCAGTGAAGAAAAGTTCTGGAAACCCATCAAACCGTTTATCGGTTTTATGAAACTGAGATACACCATTGGTCTGGTAGGTAACGATAAGATTGGTGGTAGCCGTTTCATGTACACAGCCGACCCATATTACGTAAATAATACAACAGCATCGAATTTAAATGGTGGTTATAGTTATCTTTTTGGTATTAATAATGCAACAGTAAGTCCAGGTGCGTATGAGGCAGCCAAAAATAATCCTGATGTAACTTGGGAAAAATCGTTGAAACAGAACTATGGTGTAGATATGTATTTCTTAAACGACCGTTTGCAAGGTAGTTTCGATTATTATAAGGAGAAACGAACCAATATCTTGCTGAGCGACGGTACGGCTCCTTCGGTATTGGGTTTCACTTTGCCGATGGCAAATCTTGGTAAAGTAGACAGCTGGGGTTGGGAAATTTCGTTGAAGTGGAACGACCGTATCGGTGACAACTTCCGTTATTTTGTCAACTTGAACCTGATGTACAATCAAAACAAGATTATTGAACGCAAGGAAGCTCCGTTGAACCAAGAATATCAATATTCAAAAGGACACCGTATCGGTTCGCGCTTGCAATACCAATTCTTCGAATACTACGATGAGAATACCACTCCGGCTCATTACCGGGAAGTGTTTGGAACAGAAATGCCGACCCAATTGGTAGAGTTGAAGAATGGTGACTGTGTATATGTAGACTTGGATGGGGATGGTGCGATTACCCCTGATGACAAGACGCGTGATTTAGGCTATACCGATGACCCCGAATACATGGCAGGTCTAAATCTCGGATTTAGCTGGAAGAACTTTGATTTCTCCATGCAATGGACGGGTGCCTGGAACGTAAGCCGCAGCATCTCAAGTATTTTCCGTAAGCCGTTTACCGACCGCAACAATGCCAATCAGGGAGGTTTGTTGGTAGCTCAAGTAGAAAATACATGGACAACGGCAAACCCGGATCCGGATGCCGAATATCCGCGTGCTACTTTCGATAATGGTGATTCGAACAACTATCAGGATTCAAATCTATGGGAAAAGGATGCCAAATATCTGCGTCTGAAGAACCTGCAGATTGCTTATAATTTCCATTTCCCTTTGATGGAACGGCTAAAGCTGAGCACTTGCCAACTGGCATTCAGCGGATACAACCTGCTGACCTTTACTCCGTATAAGTGGGGTGACCCGGAATCAAGAGCCAGCAACCAGCCGACTTATCCGTTAACTCGTACTTTTTCGCTGAGCTTGAAACTTGGTTTTTAACCCTTAATAAAAAGATAAAATCATGAAGAAACAACATAAATGGTTTTTCGCTGTTGCCGCAGGACTGACTCTGACTTCAGTTGTCTCCACATCATGTGTGGATGATATCAAGTTCGGAAGTGCTTTCTTGGAGAAAGCACCAGGTGGTGATGTGACCAGCGATACAGTATTCAATAGCCCGGAATACGTGAGACAATTTTTGAATACATTATATACCTTTCAGTATTATGGTCTTCCGTTCCGTAATTCATCGAGCGATGCTTATCCTTGTGAATCTTCCAATCCTTATGTCGGTAAGCCTGAAGCATTGACGGACTGTTATATTTATACTTATTTGTCAAGTGGTATTGTAAACAGCTATTATTATGGAACGCATACGTCAAATTATGGTCAGCGTTCAGATAAATGGGATTATTTGAAAAACCGCGTATGGCAAGCTGTTCGTTATGGTTATTTAATCATAGAAAACATCGACCGTGTGCCTGGAATGGAAGAATCTGAAAAGGCATCCATTGTAGCACAGGCAAAGTGTATCATCGCTTCGCGTTATTTTGATACGTTCCGTCATTATGGAGGTCTGCCTATTATTGACCATTCTTTTAGCGGTACGGATGCCAGCTATGATTTGCCTCGTGCAACGGTAGAAGAAACCGTTAATTTTATGATTAAATTGCTTGATGAAGCGAAAGAAGTGTTGCCTTGGACAGTAGATAATCCACAAACTAATGCCGGTCGTTGGAATCGCGCAGCTGCAATGGCATTGAAATGTCGTATCCTGCAATTTGCTGCTTCTCCGCTTTTTAATGATGATGTAGCATATGCTGGCGGTTCTTCGGAAGCAGAAGCACAACACTTGGTTTGGTATGGCGGCTATAAGGCTGAACTGTGGACACAGTGCCTGCAAGCTTGTGAAGAGTTTTTCAATGAACTGAACGCTAATGGAGGGTATTCGTTGGTACAGTCTAAAGGAACTCGTCCGGAGGACTACCGCTTGGCTTATCGTACTTCTTATGCGGAATTGGATAGTCCTGAGATACTTATGAGTACCAGACAGTTTGGGTATGATGCCTTTAAGTCGGGTAATTATATTTGGCATCAGTGGGGTGATCCACTTGGTACAACCGATGCAAGCCGAAATGGGATTCGCCGTGGATATACTCCTACACAAGAGTATGTGGAAATGTTCCCATGGGCAGACGGTACACCCTTTGATTGGGACAAGACCGCTGCAGAAGGGCGTTTGGACGAGATGTTCATGACCGGTTCTCCGAATGGAGGTGAAGATGGAAAAAGTAACATCGTCCTGACACGTGACCCACGTTTGTATGAAGAAGCCATTGTAAACGGGCAGCCTACTGCGCTTGACTGGACGACCGGCAATATGTCGGGACGTAGTTTCGAGGCTTGGGTTGGCGGTTACGATGCGCAACAAGAGCCAGATAATCAAACCGGTTCTTTTGCTACGGGATATGCACCGATAAAATATCTGATGGGACCGGATATGCTTCGTCATTATACACAATGGGTCGTTTTACGCCTGTCTGACATGTATTTGACATATGCAGAAGCATTGTGCCAGAACAACCGTTTGGCAGATGCCATAGCACAAGTAGACATTGTACGTGCCCGTGTGGGAATGAAAGGACTGGCAGAATGCAATCCGGACAAGAACCTGACCGGTAATAAAGATGCCTTGTTGGAAGAAATTCTCCGCGAACGTGCTTGCGAACTGGGTATGGAAGACACCCGTTTCTTTGATTTGATTCGTTACAAACGTGCAGACATTTTTGAAAAACAATTGCATGGCTTGCGTATTTCCCGTACGGGTGAATTTGCCGGAGAAGGATGGTATAATGGTGATAAAACACAACCTTATCCTACACATTTTGAATATGAGAAGTATGAATTATCCAATCCGGTACGTTACTGGTGGACAAATGGTTTTGATGCAAAATGGTATTTATCACCTTTCCCGTTGACAGAAGTGAACAAAGGGTATGGCTTGATTCAAAACCCAGGATGGTAATGCGAAACACAATTATTAAAAAGTAATTCGACTTATGATAAGAAAAGATAAACTAATCATACCTGCTGCACTGTTTGCCCTTTGCACAATGCCGGGCTACGCGCAGGAAACAACAGACAGCATCGCTTCGCCGGGGAAACCGGAAAAATATGCTGACCAAGTGGTAGAGATCGGCTATCGTACCGCACAGCGTCTGGAGGAATCCACGTCATCGGTCTCTACTGTTTACAATGAAGAGTTTAACAAACGGAGTGCCAAAAATATTGGAAATTCACTTTTTGGTTACGGTACAGGTCTGATGACGTTGCAAGGGACAGGTACATACGCCAATTATGAACCAACTTTCTTTGTACGTGGCTTGCAGACACTTTCGTCTACTACTCCGTTGGTATTGGTGGATGGCATTGAGCGTGACATTACCGATATTACTCCTGAAGAAGTAGAATCGGTAACAGTATTGAAAGACGCTTCTGCCGTAGCCATTTACGGTTATAAAGGCATTAATGGTGTAGTCAATATTACCACCAAACGTGGACAATACAATACGCGTGAAGTGAAATTCTCGTACGACCATGGATTCGAATGGCAAGCACGCCGGCCGAAGTTTGCCGACAGTTATACTTATGCTAATGCCATTAACGAGGCGTTGGCAAATGATGGTCTGTCAGCCCGTTATTCGGCAGATGAATTGAATGCTTTTCGTTCAGGAAAGTATCCCTATCTGTATCCGAATGTGGATTGGATAGGTGAGACATTCCGCGATGTGGCTTCTACTAACATTTACAATATCAGTTTCCGAGGTGGATCCGAACGTTTTCGTTACTATGCTATGGGAAACCTGACCACCAATAAAGGGTTTATAGCCAATCCGTATATGAACGATGGTTATTCTACTCAAGACGAATATTCGCGTGCCAACTTGCGTACGAATCTGGATATTGATTTGACTTCGAGTACCAAACTGAAACTGAATTTGGTAGGTGTTTTGTCGGAGACCCGTGCGCCGGGTGGTAATACGAGTAGTAATACCAGTGCCGACCTTTGGGGCAGTATGATTTATAAACTTCCTTCGGCTGCTTATCCGGCACAGTTGGAAGACGGAACTTGGGGTGGTAGCTCTACATGGGCAGGCACAATGAACCCGGTTGCCGTATCACAGGATGCAGGATACACCAAATTCCACGAACGTACCTTGTATGCCGATATGACTTTAGACCAGGATTTATCTGCTATCACACCGGGATTGGGTGCCAGCTTGATGTTGGGTTATGACAACTATGCTTTGTATTACGAAGACTATTCGAAAACATTCATTTATGGAAGTGATGTAGTTTCTTCGTGGGTAGACGGTGAACCGGGCGAGCTGACCCGTTATACCGATGGTAAAGAAAGTGCACTGGGTGAAGGCTCGAAAATTACAGCCTTTACACGAGTATTTAATTTTGCCGGTACCTTATATTATAATAAGACTATTAACGAAGCGAACAAAATCTACAGCCAATTGCGTTGGGATTACGAATACCGTAATACGAAAGGTATAGACCAGACTTGGTATCGCCAGAACGTATCTTGGTATACACATTACGGATTGAAAGACCGTTATTTCTTTGATTTGACTTTGGTAGGCTCTGCTTCGAACAAGCTGGCTCCGGGACATAAATGGGCTTTTTCTCCTACTGTCGGTGCGGCATGGGTTGTTTCAAAAGAAAATTTCATGCAAAACCAATCCTGGATTGATTTCCTGAAAGTGCGTGCATCATTTGGTATCATCAATGCCGACCGTCTGCCGCAAGAAGACGGCTCAGATGTAACCAATTACTGGGAACAGACTTATGGGGGTGGTAGTTTCTATCCGTTCGATACCAACTACTCGCAAGGTACGACCAGTTGGGTGTTAGGACGTCTGGCTTCGCTGAACTCTACACACGAGAAAGCCTATAAATACAACTTCGGTATTGATGCCAGCCTGTTCAAAGGTCTTGATTTGACCTTCGATACCTATTACGAACGCCGTTCAGATATCTGGGTTAGTTCCAGCGGTAAATATTCATCGATATTGGGCTTTACAGCTCCGTATGAAAACGGGGGTATCGTAGACAGCTGGGGCGTAGAAATCGGTGCCAATTATACGAAGAAGGTCGGTGACTTCAAGTTCAATATCGGCGGTAACTTTATGTTGGCAAAGAACAAAATTATCGAGCAACTGGAAGAACCGCGATTGTATGACAACCTGATTCAGACCGGCAATCCGGTAAAGCAGACTTACGGTTTGCAGGCCATCGGTTTCTTTAAGGATGAGGCAGATATCGCCAACAGTCCGGCACAGAATTTCGGTACAACTCTGCGTCCGGGTGACATCAAGTATAAAGATGTGAACAATGATGGCATTATTGATGATAACGATAAAGTAGCTATCGGTTACAGCACCACTGCGCCCGAAATCTACTATTCGTTCCACTTGGGAGCTGAATGGAAAGGGTTGGGCTTCGATGCCATGTTCCAAGGAACAGGACGTTATTCGGCTGTATTGAATACTACCAGCTTGTACTGGCCGTTAATCAATAACACAACGATTTCTGAACATGCATACGAAAACCGTTGGACACCGGAGAATCCGGATGCTTTGTATCCGCGTCTAAGCTCAGAAAGCAATGCTAACAACTACCAGACCAATACCGTATGGCTGGAAGACCGTTCGTTCCTGAAGCTGCGTTCGGTAGAACTGTATTATAATTTCCCGGAAAAGTGGATGAAGAAGACCCATGTATTGAGCAAAGCCAAACTCTATGTACGGGGAATCGACTTGCTCTGCTTTGATAAAATCAAGATTGCCGATCCGGAAGCATACGGAGCCACTGCACCGTTGACGCGTAGTGCCGTGATTGGTTTGTCAATCGGTTTCTAATTTATAAAAAGGAAAAAATATGAGAATCAAAAATATCATAGGAGGCGCAGCGTGTGTGGCATTGCTGAGTGCTTGTAACATGGACTACCACGAATACGCCAATTACGAAAAAGACTATTTGGCACAAAGCTATGATGAAGTGATTGGCTTGGTGACCAATATTTATAATGAGCTTGACTACGATTTCGGACAAGTGTATGGAGGCGGTATGCTGGCTTCGGCATGTGATGAAGCCGAGTATGCCTATACCAGTGGCGATGTGTGTGACTTTACCAATGGTTCTTGGAGTCCTTCCAACCCACTTTCGAACACATGGACTACAAGCTATCGTGCCATTCAAGAATGTAATCAATACCTGCAGGAATTTCAGGGATTGACATTTGACGAACTCAAACAAAATGATGATTATGAAGCGCGTATGTTCCGTTATAACAATTCATTCTATGAAGTACGGTTGTTACGGGCTTACTTCTACTTCAATCTGATCCGTTGCTACGGTGCCGTTCCTTTCTTTACCGAAATGGTGACAGTAGACAATGTGAACAGCTTGACCCGTACACCGGCACAGGAAGTGTTCAGCTTTATCGAAGAAGAATGTGCCGAACTTGCGACTTTATTGCCTGAAGATTATACCGACTTGGGCTTGTTGGGTATTTCTCCAGCAGAAAGTGGCCGTTTGACCAGTTATGCGGCATTGGCACTGAAGGCACGTGCAGCTCTTTATGCGGCAAGTCCTTTATTCAATGAAAGCAACGACCAGGAATTGTGGCATAAAGCTGCACAGGCAAACAAGGAACTGATTGACGCTTGTGTGGCAGGAGATTTCAAATTAGGTACATACGCTGCCTTGTGGGGGACGACCAACTGGCAGAATAGTGAAATGATTTTCATGCGCCGCTATGTCAACTCGAAGGATGCTTCCGGTGCTTCCAGCGTGCTTGAAGAATATAATTATCCTATTGGTATTACTGGTGGAGGTTCGGGCAACTGTCCTTCACAAAATCTGGTAGATGCGTACGAAATGCAGGCAACTGGTTTAGGTATCAATGAAGCCGGCAGCGGATATGATCCGGAAAACCCATACGAAGGACGTGACCCGCGTTTTGCCATGACCGTGGTAAAGAACGGCGATACAGGATGGCCCTCTTATAATACGGCACCGATACAGACTTTCTACGGTGGTACTAATGGCGAACCTATTTCAGGAGCTACTCCTACAGGCTATTACTTGAAGAAGTATCTTGACCCGGCAGTCGACTTACGTGCAAACAGTACGGTTAAAAGTTCGCGTCATACGTGGATTACGTTCCGTCTGGGTGAGTTTTACCTGAACTATGCCGAAGCGGTATTCCGTTATTTGGGCTCTGCCGATGCAACTTCGGCTGAGTTCCCGATGTCGGCACGTGAAGCAGCAAGTGTTACCCGTACGCGTTCGGATGTCAATATGCCGGAATTTCCTACCGGCATGAGCAACGATGCTTTCTGGGAAAAATATCAGAACGAACGTATGGTAGAACTGGCTTTTGAAGGACATCGTTTCTATGACCTGCGCCGTTGGAAAGAAGGGGATAAGCTGAAGAGCATTACTGAAATGAAGCTTACCCAGAATGCGGACGGAACCATCACTTACACGCGTAATGAAGTGAGCCGTACTTGGGATGATAAAATGTATTTCTTCCCCATTCCGCAGACTGAAATCATGAAGAATCCTAACCTGACCCAAAACGAAGGTTGGTAAAAACAGAAATACCGCAGGAGCATATACCTGACAAGAAAGATATTGACTTTCAGGCAATATGCCTCTGCGGTACATGCTATTAATTTATCTACATAAAATGAACAGATTATTCAACATTTTTCGTTTGTCTGTTGTGTGCCTGTCGGTTGTGACGCTTGTATCGTGTCTGGACAACGATGACAACCGGCAAAGTGTTACTTTCAACAACATGGCTGTAACGGTAAGTGGTAACGAACTGGAAGGCTATCGGCTGTATACTGACTTTGATGCGGTATTGGTTCCTTCCAATTTGTCACAAATCTCGTGGCTGAAAGAAGTCAGACGGGCTGTAGTCAGTTTTGATACATCAGATGAAAGCCTTACGAATGTATCGGATTTGGAATCCGGACACACGTATGACATTGTATTGAGTGAGGCTGCAGAGATTCCTACCTACATATCCTGTGTCGATACGTTGAGCGAAGACTACCAGATATTCGGGCAAGATTCTATTGCTCTTAAGAATAAGGCTGTGCAAAGCGTCAACCAGACCGAAGGACAGTATTATATACAAAACGGTTACATGAATGTAGTTCCTACCTTCTATTTTGACCCTTATAGTGCGGTTTCTTTCCTGCTTTATTATGATGGCAACCGTGATATAGACACAACAGGAAAAAAAGCTACATTCAATCTGTATTTTGATAACAATGCACCCAATGCATGGAATACAACCTCATCGCTTATCAGCCTGCGTATGCCCGATGAAGTCTATTCCCGTTTTATCCAGACAGGACTGACAGATGACGATACCATCGATGTCTGTCTGAATGTGCGTACACAGACAGGCACCGTTACACTTGAATATAAAACCGCACTGGAAGATTTCATGCTTCCATAACCGGGTTTATGGATACAAAAGTTAGATTAATTTTCAAAGTCGCGCGAGGCAGGAGCAAGTGATTGTGTGAAGCTTCGGGCGCATTTTTTTACTCACAAACCTACTAAACCTTATAACATGAATAAACTCAATTACTTGATTGGACTGGCTTGCCTTGGAACTGTTTTTGCTTGTTCGGACAATTTACCCCTAGACAATTCTGTGACAGAACTTCCTTCTCTTCCTACTGATATAATTACTGGCGACAGACTGATGTGGGTCAGCTATGATCCTGCTCCTGACGAAGATGCCAACTCAACGACCGGTATACATGGTGCTTTAGTGAGCTGGCGTATGCTTCCTACAGATCCTGCAGGTACAGCTTTTGATATATATAAATCAACTGCAAATAATGCAGAAGAGAAGCTGAACAGCGAACCTATAACCGACTCTTCATGCTGGATTGATGAAGATGTTGACCCGACAAAGGAAAACCATTATCGCGTGACTCTTACCGGAGAGGACGAAACTTTATGTGAAACTACTTTCACTCCCCAAATGGCTCAGACGTTTTATCGTGAAATCAAATTGGATATGAATGTTCCGAATGCCTCAGTAGATTATCAACCCGATGATGTACAAGTCGGTGAACTTGACGGTGACGGATGGCCGGAAATCGTGATAAAACGTGAACCGTATGATGGTGCCAACCAAGGAGGCTGGTATGGGGGAACAACTTTGCTGGAAGCATATAAGTTGGACGGAACTTTTTTGTGGCGTATCGATTTAGGTATTAACATACGCTCAGGTTCTCATTATACTTCATTTATTTTATATGATTTTGATGGCGACGGATTGTGTGAAATTGCTTTTCGTTCATCAGAGGGAACAACTTTCGGGGATGGAAAGACAATAACCAATGAAGATGGAACGGTACATGATTACCGTATCCACTATGATGAAGTCGGTTGGTATTCAGGCAGTGCCTTGCCGACACTTTTAGGACTTATCCTCGAAGGACCCGAATATATTTCTTTATGTCGCGGATATGACGGTCGCGAAATTTGCCGTACGGATAATATTCCTCGCGGTGGAACAGGTTCGAAAGCTTCCCGTGCCCAATATTGGCAAGAATACTGGGGAGATGACTACGGCAATCGGATGGACCGTTTCTTTATTGGAGCCGCTTATCTGGATGGAATACCTGACGAGACAACAGGAACGCGTACAAGCAATCCTTCCTTAATCATTACAAGAGGTATTTACCTGAACTGGCAGGTATGGGCTTTAGATTTTAAAGATAATGAATTGGTTGCTCGCTGGCAATTTGATACAGCTGATGGACATGCGGAAAAATGGTTGGCAATGGGGGCGCATGCTTTCCGTGTAGCCGATTTGGATGAAGACGGAAAAGACGAAATACTTTACGGTTCGGCAGCCATAGATGACGATGGAGGTGAATTATGGTGTACAGGCAACGGACATGGCGATATTCTGAGTGTCGGCAAATTTATCAAAGACCGTCAGGGATTACAGGTACAAGCATCTTTTGAAGAGGAAGATACTTATAGCAATCAAGGATTGGGATATGGTTGTCAGATACTGGATGCACGTAATGGCAATCTGATTTCAGGGCATGGAGCTGGTCCCAGCGGCGATGTTGGACGTTCCATTGTGGCAGATATTGATCCGGATAGTCCAAACTTTGAATATTGGTCCAGCTTGAATACCGGCGTTTATAATTGTGCAAGTTCGGGTAATGTTCCTCTTGAAGGTGTGTCTATTCCTACAGGCATTGGCGGAGGTTCCATGTATAATGTAGCAATATGGTGGAGTGGAGAACTTACCCGTGAATTGTACGACCGGGCTTTAATTGTAAGCGCAAAAGCAAATCCGATGACCAACAAAAACCGGCTTGTCAATTTCAATACGGGATATGGAACAAATCAAGGGAATCATGGAACAAAATATAATCCCTGTTATTATGGGGATATGGTAGGTGACTGGCGTGAAGAAGTGATTTTGCCTTCAGAAGACAATACTTCAATCCGTATTTTTTCTACCAATTATCCGACAAGTTACCGTTTTACTGCATTAACCAATGACCATACTTATGACATGTCGCAAACAATGCAGAATATGGGATATAATCAGCAGACGAATATAGGCTTTTATCTGGGAGCCGACAAAGACTAAGAAGCTTTTTGGAGAAATTCAAAATAGTTTCTTAAAAGGTTGTTATTATCTTCTTCTCCCAGCGCAGATAACTTCGTCTGGTGTAAGATTAATAATCTTC
>ULSD01003620.1_pt1 | contig 53864 bp, 52 predicted proteins | sample 1956051 | NCBI WGS metagenome assembly ULSD01 (sample SAMEA4835699, study PRJEB28245) | human gut metagenome | biome: gut microbiome; material: fecal sample | place: Denmark | collected 2008
GGAATGACACGGCTTAAAGATTTTCGGCATATCCCTTGACTTTAACAGGGAAAAGTAATATAATAATAATGTTAATTTATTTTTAATTCATGGAGGGTATTATAATGGGTAGAGTTTATAATTTTAGCGCCGGCCCCGCAGTGCTTCCTGAGGAAGTTCTCAAAGAGGCTGCCGAGGAAATGCTGGATTACAAGGGCACGGGAATGAGCGTTATGGAGATGAGCCACCGTTCAAAGGCTTTCGACTCCATCATCAAGGACGCCGAAAAGGATATCCGCGAGCTTATGAATATTCCCGACAACTATAAGGTTCTTTTCCTTCAGGGCGGAGCTTCCCAGCAGTTTGCGGCAGTTCCTATGAACCTTATGAAGAATAAAAAGGCAGCTTACATAATTACAGGACAGTGGGCAAAGAAGGCTTATCAGGAGGCCCAGAAATACGGCGAGGCAGTTGCGGTCGCTTCATCAGCCGACAAGACTTTCTCTTATATCCCCGACTGCTCTGATCTGGATATTCCCGAGGACGCGGACTATGTATATATCTGCGAAAACAATACGATCTACGGCACAAAGTTCAAGGAGCTTCCCAACACAAAGGGCAAGGAGCTTGTTGCAGATGTTTCTTCCTGCTTCCTTTCCGAGCCTGTGGATGTTACCAAGTACGGCGTTATCTATGGCGGCGTTCAGAAGAATATCGGCCCCGCCGGCGTTGTAATCGCAATTATCCGAGAGGATCTTATTACTGATGACGTTCTCGAAGGAACTCCCACAATGCTCAAATGGAAAACTCAGGCGGATGCAGATTCCCTTTACAACACCCCTCCGTGCTACGGAATCTATATCTGCGGCAAAGTATTCAAATGGATAAAGAAAATGGGCGGTCTTGAAGCTATGAAGGCTCATAACGAGAAGAAAGCAAAGATACTTTATGACTTCCTTGACCAGAGCAAGCTTTTCAAGGGCACCGTTGTTCCTAAGGACAGATCTCTTATGAACGTTCCTTTCGTAACAGGAAACGAGGAGCTTGACAAGAAGTTCGTTGCAGAGGCCAAGGCGGCAGGCTTTGAAAACCTCAAGGGTCACAGAACCGTCGGAGGAATGAGAGCTTCGATCTACAACGCTATGCCTATCGAGGGCGTAGAAAAGCTCGTTGAATTCATGAAAAAATTCGAAGCGGAAAATTCATGATAAGGAGCTAATAAGTGGGATTGTTTTTAAGTACGTTGATAGTACAGAATTCCAATGAAAACGACGTAAGAAGTTTTCTTGAAAAAGCAGAAAAGAATTATCCCGAATGGAAGCTTATTGCCGATGAATGCCGGCTTCAGGAATGTACCGGCGGCGTAAAAGTTCTGCTTAACGAAATGTGTGCAGGTTATGAGGATATTCCGCTGGAAATTTCCAGAGAGCTTACCACCTCAGCAATGCTGTGCTATATCTATGACGGAGATTATTGGGGATACTTTTTTTACGATAAGGGAAAAGAAGCAGACTCATTTAATCCTATACCGGACTATTTTGAAGAAATTTCCGATGAAGAAAAACAACGGCTTTCAGGAAACAGCAAAGTTATTGCTCAGTATTTTAATGTTGACGAAAGCCGGATAAAAAAATATCTTGTTTTATGGAACGATGATATTTTCGACACTGATGAAATGCCAAAAGCTTATGACGATGATGAGTTCGGAACAGGAGAAGATTGGCAGATGGCGGATTTCATGAAAGCGATCGGTTATTCTTATTGTTGGTAAGGCGGAAAATTTATGAAATTTACTTTAAGTGACAGCTACAAGGACAAACTCAGAAGAAGAAATAAAATCCGCGGCAAAATAGTAACTGTTTGTTTTGCTATTGCTGTAATAGGCGTTATAATTGTAAGAATTATAACATGATTTTTGACCCGAAAGGATATGTGATTTATGTATAATATACTTACGCTTAACAAAATAGCCGCAGTCGGCACAGATAAATTCGACAGCGCAAAATATACCGTAAGCGACAACTGCAGCGCTCCCGATGCGATTATGGTGCGCTCTGCCAAAATGCACGATATGGAATTTTCCGATAACCTTCTGGCGATCGCCAGAGCCGGAGCGGGAGTAAACAATATTCCCGTAGACAAATGTGCAGAGCAGGGAATCGTCGTTTTCAACACTCCCGGAGCTAATGCCAACGCCGTTAAGGAAATTGCGCTTTGCGGCTTGCTTATGGCTTCAAGAAAGATCCCCGAAGCTATGCAGTGGGCTCAGACTCTTAAAGGCAGCGGAGCTGAAGTAGGAAAGATGGTGGAAAAGGGCAAGAGCAATTTTGCCGGCTGCGAAATAATGGGCAAAACACTAGGCCTTATCGGTTTGGGCGCAATCGGCGGCAAGCTTGCAAACATAGCTATCTCACTGGGAATGAACGTTATCGGCTACGACCCGTTCCTTTCCGTAGGTGCGGCTCTCAGCCTTAAGCCTCAGGTAAAGGTAACCGCCAATATCAACGATATTTACGCAAACGCAGATTATATTTCCCTGCACCTTCCGTATAACGCCGAAACCAAGGATACCATCAACAAGGAAACTATTGCGCTTTGCAAGGACGGAGTAAAGCTTCTTAATTTTGCAAGAGGAGAGCTTGTAAATTCAGAAGACATCATTGAAGCCGTCGGAAGCGGCAAGGTTGCAAGATATGTTGTCGATTTCCCATGCGATGAGATTCTTGGAGTGGAAAATATCGTGGCTATCCCTCATCTGGGCGCGTCAACCGAAGAATCCGAGGACAACTGCGCCGTTATGGCGGCAAATGAGCTTATAGATTATATTGAGCGCGGAACTATCAGAAATTCCGTAAACTTCCCCAACGCAGAGCTTGCAAAAACCGGCGATGCTCTTGTATGCGTACTTCACAAAAATACTCCGGCTATTATTTCACAGGTAACCGCCGCAGTTTCAGATAAGGGAGCAAATATTGAAAATCTTGTAAACAAGTCCAAGAAAGACTGGGCTTATACGATACTGGATGTAAACGGCGAAGTTGATGTTGAGGCTATCAATGCCGTCGACGGCGTTGTAAAAGTAAGAGTTCTTTAATCCGATACAAACAGCAATGGGGCTGTTCCGCAGTATACAAAACTTTGCGGGACAGCCTCTTTTTAATAACAACAGGAGAAATTGATCATGAACGAAGTTATGACTGCAATCTTATTTCTGGGAGTACCGATGTGTCTTTCTTATTTTATCTACCGACTTATTGACCGCAGCGGAAAAAAGGTCAGAAAACTTACACAAAAGTTCCCTTTTATCGAAAGACATAAGTTTCTTATCCAGATAGGCGGAATGACGGGATTTGTACTTATTTTCGGCTTTATTTCAATGCTTGCCGGAATACCTAAAGAGGTCTTTTACGCAGTGTCCGGACTTGTGGTGGGACTCATAAACGGAATTTCCGCCACAATGATGTATAACGAATAGCCGGCTGGATCCGAATAAAATATCTCGGGCAGTCACACTCAGATCCTACGATCCGAATGTGGCTGCCCGTTTTTACTATGTTCCTTACCAGGTTTCGCCTATGCCTTTATTTTTATCCGTATACTTCCTCTGCACTTTTCCTGTCTCCGTCGTTTATCATCAGATCGGGACTTACTATATAGCAGGGCTCTCCGTCACGTATGAAAACGCCTTTGAGATAACGGGTATAGGCTTCCTTTGAAAGCGGGGCGCAGGGCTGAATATCTCCGTCGGGAACGTCCGTCATTATGGAAATTGTGTCGGTAAGTATCCCTACCTCAAACTGTCCGCCGTTCTCACCGTGGGCATAGGCTATTATTATACAGCTTCTGTCGGTTATCTCTCCCTCGGGAAATCCGAATCTGAGCCTCGAGTCTATGACCGGAACCGTTTTTCCGTCCGTCGTACACGCTCCCGCAAAGTAATAGGGAAACTCCGGTATTTTATACAGCCCGCCTGCAACAATAATAGATTTTATATCCTGAAACGCAACTGCAAATTTTCTTCCGCAGGATAAAAACAAAAGATATTTTCCGACGCCGTTTACATTTTCCAAAACAGCCCTGCCTCCTTTACGCGTTCAGTCTTAAATTTATTTCTGCTGCAATATCCTCCGGTGCCGCCTGCTTATCGACCGCGCCCAGCTCAAACGCCGCTTTCGGCATTCCGTAAACAATGCAGGAATCCTCGCTCTGACCTATATTATAAGCTCCGGCCTCTTTCATAAGCTTCAAGCCTTTGGCGCCGTCGCTTCCCATTCCAGTCAGAATGACCCCGACGGCGTTCTTTCCGGCGCAATGGGCAACCGATTCAAACAAAACGTCCGCTGAAGGGCAATGCCCGGAAACTCTTGAACCTTTGTCACAGGAAACGAAATATCCCTTTTCATTTCTGAAAACCCTCATATGCCTGTTTCCCTGAGCTATAACCGCCATACCCTTTTCAAGATAAAGACCGTTGCGGGCTTCCGTCACAAACATCCTGGTTTCGCCGTTGAGCCATTGGGCATACATCTTCGTATAACCCTCCGGCATATGAAGGACCACCGCTACGGGAGGCGACGAAGAATCCAATCCCTTTAACAATTCAGGCAAAGCCTCGGTGCTTCCGGTAGAGCCTGCAACGGCTATTATTCTTAGGTCAGCAACGGAGCTTTCCGTTTTTAAAGAAAAATATCTGCCGTTGCATTTTACGCATTTTAAATTCAGAACAAGCTTTAACGACTGCAGCAGCTGCGCTTTAAAGCTTTCATACGATCCACTCTCGTCAGGCTTGATGATAAAATCTACAGCTCCGGCTTCAAATGCCGCTGAGGCATACTCTCTTTTGCATGAGCAGACTATTACCGGCACCGCATACTGAGGTATAAGCTGTTCAAGAAAATGCAGTCCGTTCATCTTGGGCATTTCTATGTCAAGTATGATAAGATCAGGCTTCAGCCTCTGAATCTTATCTCTGGCCTCGTAGGCGCTGCCCGCCGACGCGCATATGCAGAATCCCTCTGCGGAATTTACTATTTCTCCGGCGATCCGGCAGAAAAGTGCGGAATCGTCTGCAATAAGAACCTTTTTATCCGCCATTTCTTTTCTCCTCCCCCGATGAAATCTTTCTGTATACCGCCGGCTCCTCCATTACATAAAGCCCCTTTTCCGTACATACCTCCGCATGTCCGATATAGAGATAGCCGCCGTCGTTGGTAGCGTCGTAAAAACGCTTTATAAGCCGCGAACGCGTAGGCTCGTCAAAATAAATCATTACATTCCGGCATATTATCAGATCGAACTTACACTTGAAATTGATCTCATCCATAAGATTATGGTATTTGAAGATAACGTCCCGGCGCAGATCGTCCTTGACCTGATAGGTTCCGTTTGCAAGGCGTGTAAAATATTTATCTATCCACGTCCCTGGCAGAGCTTTAAGCGATTCCTCCAGATAAATCCCGTTTTTTGCAGATCTCAGGGCGTTAAATGAAATATCCGTTGCAAGTATTCTGGTATCCCAGAGATATTTCGAACCGCCGAAAAATTCATCCGCACACATAGCAAAGTTGTACGGCTCGTTTCCGAAGGAGCAGCCTGCGCTCCAGATAGAGAGGTTCCTTCCTCCGTTTCTTCTGACGGCGCCGCCGAGAAAGACGTTGCTGAAATGCCTGAAGTGCTCTTTTTCTCTCATAAAGTATGTATAATTTGTCGTAAGACGGTTGATAACGTTCGCCATCTCATTGCCCGTACGATCCCGGTACAAGGCGTCAAGATATTCCGAAAAATTATTGTAGCCGCTGTCAAGTACATAATTGGTCAGACGGCTTTCAACAAGAAATTTCTTTTCAAACAAATCAAGCCCGTACTTTGCCTTAATAAATCCGGCCAGCCGTCTGAAATCACCGTCGTTCAGCTTCATTGACACCAAGAACCTCCCTCTTTTATCAGACAATCGTCCGGCGGTACTGCGTTATTCCTTCTCCGCAAGACTTACGCAATCGATAAGCTGTATCCGCTCGTTATCCCAGACAACGTAGCCGCTTACAAATGAATTGCCGACGGGCGACTTTGCAAACCGCTCTTCGGGATAAACAACGGCGTCGCCGGTTCTCTCCACTATGACTCCGTATCCGGACCCGTTAGCTTCCACTACGATAATACAGCTTTTTTCGTTATACACTCCTGCGGAAAGTCCCAGCCGTTTATTGAAATCCATTACCGGGATAACTTTTCCTCTCAGGTTTATGACCCCTTCGATATATCCGTCTACAAGAGGTATACGGGTTATATGCGGTATTTCGATAATATCCCTTACAGACATTATATCAAATGCATATTTCCCTCCTCCGCTGTAAAAGGTCAGCATATGACGGCTTTTTGTCTTATCATTCATATTCAGCTGCCCCCTTATCGCCATTATCCGCCGACGGCGTTATGCCTTGAGATTTAAATATTTCATTTACGTCGGTAATAAGAAGTATGCTTCCGTCTGCCAGGACCGAGCATCCGATAAGTCCCTTTTCTTTAAGATTAAATCTTGAAAGCAGCGGTGAAAACGGCTTTACCACCACTTGCTGGTCGGAGGTAAGCTCGTCCGCAAACAGAACCGCTTCTCTGCCTTCCTCCATGCAGTAAAGCATTATACCTTTGGTCAGCTCTCCTTTAACGCTTCCAAGATCAAACACTTCGGAAAGCCTTAGAACCCTCAGACATTTTTCCCTGAACATAACCAGTTCGGTTCCTCCCGGATCGATTAAGATCTGTTCCGGACAAGCCCTGAACACTTCTCTTACGGATGAGATCGGAACCGCAAAACCCTCTCCTCCCGCAAGGACGCCCAGTACGTCGATTATCGAAAGCGACAGCGGTATTCTTATAACAAACTCTGAGCCTGCTCCGTATTCCGAGCTTACGCTTAGCTTTCCGCCCACCTTTTCAATGCTGCGGCGCACAACGTCCATGCCCACGCCTCTTCCGGAAAACTCGGTAACTTGTTCGTTGGTGGAAAATCCGGCTTTCATTATAAAGTCAAAGCATTCGCTTTCGGTATATTCGCTTTCAGGCTTGGTAAGCAGACCGTTTCTTTTTGCCTTTGCAAGCAGCTTTTTCGGATCCATTCCCATTCCGTTGTCGGAGCATTTTATTACCACCTCGGAGCTTTCATAGCCTGCCGAAAGCACTACCCTTGCTGGCTCGGTCTTTCCCAGCTCCGCACGCTGCCGGTCGGTTTCTATTCCGTGATCCACGGCGTTTCTTACTATATGCATCAGCGGATCTCCCAGAATATCTATAACCGACTTGTCCACCTCGGTATCCTCACCCTGAAAAACAAGCTCTGCATTTTTACCAAGCTTTTTATTCATATCCCTGACGATCCTGCTCATTTTTGAGAAAACCGCAGAAACCGGAACCATTCTTATGGACATTACCACATCCTGAAGCTCGTCGGTAAGCTTTTTCAGCTCTCTTGAAGATTTTTTAAATCTGTCAAGCCTGACGTTCAGTTTTTTGAGATCGGGACTTGACGTGACCGCCGATTCAGCTATAACTATCTCGCTTACCAGTTCAAGAAGCCTGTCCAGCTTTTCAAGCCGCACGGATATAATACTGCTCTGTGCGCTCTTTTTATCCGTATGAACCACGGGCATTTCTGCGGACGCGGAAATCTCACTATCGGAGGACATTTCCGCTGAAACGGAGCCGGAGGCATTCCTTTCGGAGCGTTTCACCTCTTCGGCATGAAGCACGTTTATACCATCCTTCAATATCTCCATAACTTTACCGGCATCGTCGGTCATAAGCTTTATATAAAGACCGTTCTGCAAAATTGCATCTCCCGCCGAATCGTCGTCCAGATCGGCAGGTATCGTGGAGCACACCCGGGCACAGCCGTCCAGCGCCTTTAAAAGCACCATACTCCTTATTGCGGGCATAAAACAGCCGTCCTCGTAAACCACCTTAAAGGTTTTTATATCGCTGCTTTCTCCTTCCGGAAAAAGCTCCTCCGACGACATATGCGCTCCGTCCGAGTCGTTTCCGGTCTGCTTGATATTTTCGGCAAAGGAACGTATCACTGCGGCAAGCTTTGAAAAATCGGTCAGCTCCGCCGACTCGTCCGAAAGCGTTTCCATTTCATTTTTCAGACAGTCGCTGCTTTCAAACAGCAGCTCATAAAGTCTGGTCTTATCATAATTTACCTCAGGATCCTCCCTTATAACGGAAAACAGATCTTCGACGGCATGCGCCAGAGCAGACATATTGCTCAGCCCCATCATGGCCGCCGAGCCTTTCACGGTATGCATTATCCGAAATATCTCATTGATATCGTCCGCCATAAGAGCGCTTTTTTCGGTCCGCATAAGTATTTCATCAAGGCTTTCAAGAAGCCCGTCCGTTTCAAAAACAAACGTATCCAGCAGCGGCAGCATGCCTGCATCAATTTTTGCCATGTGATCTCCCTCCTTCCTTCTGAAATAAGCTCTTGCCGTGCCATAGGACAGGCTTCAAAGCCGAAAACCTATATCCCTTATGATATTTACTGAGTTATATTTTCTGGATCTCCATCAGATAACCCTCACGGATGCAGATATCTATCACCTTGTCATAAGGCAGGCTTTTAACCTTATGATATTTGGTTTTTTCTGCGTTTGTGTACACTTTTAAAGTGCAGGTCCCGTTTCTTCGCTGAAAAATATTGCGCGACACTGATATCTTGCTGATATTCTTTTTTGGAATAACTATTTTGTGAAACTGATACATCGGACAGTAAACAAGCGTGCAGTATCCGTTTTTAAAGCCCATACGAGTGGAAAAAGCCGCGTTTATCTGAACTATAAGCAGCCATACGAACGGGATGACCGCAAGAACCATTATGATATTTATTTCATCCTGCCACTTGCCGAGAATAAGCTTTGCTGCCGTTCCGGCCACCGGAGGAATAAAGCAGAGCATTGCCGGAATCAGCATAAATCGCATCAGATCCCGTTTACCCGTGGATATTTCAGTTTTCGGCTTTGGAACCGACGGTTCGAGGATTTTAAGAGACGCCCACATTTCCCTGTCCGTGGTAATAGGAATAAGCGCGGAAATTTCCCGCCTTTTCTTGCCGTAACCGGTGCAGTAAAGCGTAACAGAGCTTATTTTAAATATTTTCATCAGCAGCGTCTGCTGAAAATCAAGAAAGTTTATCTTTTCCCGGTTTATAACGTGCCTTCTTTTGGTGGCTATTCCGCTTTGAACAATAAGCTGCGAGCCGCACCGTGTTGCGGTAAAGCTCCAGTGCCGCATAAGATTTGCGGTAAACGAAAGCGTCCACCCGCCCAGAATGATCCCTCCGATCACCAGCACCGCCTTTGGAATTGTGCTTGAAAGCCGAAGAAACTGGCTGTCTATTTTTATTATCTCTCCGTTTACCTTCTGAATAAACTGCTCCTCCACTTTCCTGCCCAGCTCTTCTCCCAAAAGCCTGTAGACCTCGAACATAAAAGTTGCAAACAGGATCATTCCCGAAAGAGTGGATGAAAACAGCAGAGAAAAAATAAGAAGATAGGTTTTTTTCGGCGATACCGAAAACTTAGGCAGATTTTTTCCCTGGCGGGTAACCGCCTCATAGATTTCTCCTACGCACTTTTCCGATAGAACCAGCTTTATATCGGTTTTCGGTATGGAATCGGCATTGGTCTCAATAAACATCGTGCAAGCGTTCACCGCATTGTATATATATCCCTGCATACAGGAAAAGGTAGTTATCTCACTGAAATACACCTTGGTAGTCAGCATTCCGAACAGGCCGGTATGAGCAATAATACCATCCTCCTCGATCTCATAATAAATAAATACCCATCTCAAAACTGCAAACGCAAATATCGCTGTGATAGTCAGAATATCAAGCCAGTTGGTCCTTATCCAGCTTTGAAAATCAAATTTTGCCGCCACAAGATACTTAGTTACGGGTATAAGCAGCAGCCATATATTCTTAGACGTATAATTTATAATTTTTATAGGATGCTGGCGGCGTCTTAAAAACGACTTAAGCCGGCTCTTTTTTTCCTTTACGGCAGCCTGAGCCGCCCGGGGTCCTTTCAAATCAACACCGTCCTTCCTCTGAACTGATAAATACCGCGACGGTCAGAATCAGCTTGAATTCAAATAGCAACGCTCCGGCAGAAAGCTTTACCAGTATTATACTAAGATTTCCTGCTTCTTATAATATCATTTATATACCTGGTTGCCTCCAGACAGTCGTCCTTTCTCATAAATGCAAGAAGAATTTTTGAACCGAGAGCGTTTATTATTATAAAATTCAGTCCGGTAAACCTGCTCAGCGGCGTTATGATAGTCGTTACAGACTTGACCGACTCCATAGGCATAAATTCGCTGGTGAGAGTAAACATTCCGCTGTACTGTACGATCTCGTCATGAGAAATGCTTATCATGGAATGTCTGAAATACATAGGGATCATCACACAGGAGAAAAAAGCGTGTACGATCCAATAAGCCGCGGCCACATATATATCATATTCACCTATAAGCGGAATAAGCAGGAAGATAGCCGCAGTTACCGCAACAAGTACAAAGGTAAGCAAAATATAGATTGACGCCGCCGCTCTTTTAGCGGGCTTGTATTTATACATAAATATATCTGTGTTCACGTCGGTGAGCAGTTGTCACGTCGGCGAGCATATCCTCCTTTCGGCTTTCTGATAAAAGCTTCCGCCGTTATGCGGCAGCCATGCGGTATAAAGCACTGCGCTGTAATAAATCTCATAAGACAGGCATATCATTAACTGACAGTCTTTCATCAAGAAAGGAATTATTCAATCAATGGACAGAATAAGCATGATATGTCAGAAGCTTTCCTCTCTGATCTGGGGATATCCCGTGCTGATACTTATGCTTGCATCGGGAATATATCTTTCCGTCAGAATGGGCTTTCCCCAGCTTCATCTCATAAAAATCTTCAGAAACACGATCGGAACGCTTTTCAAAAAGAATTCCGATCCTGCCTCCGACAAAGCCAAAGGCGCGTTTTCACAGCTTCAGGGCTTTTCAACCGCTCTTGCCGCCACAGTAGGAACGGGAAGCATAGCCGGTGTAGGGACCGCCGTCGCCGCCGGAGGGCGAGGAGCGATATTCTGGCTGTGGATATCCGCTTTTTTCGGAATGGCTTTATCCTATACCGAAAACATTCTGGGCGTAAAGTACTGCGCAAATTCCAAAACAAAAGGCGCAATGAGCTATATGGAAAAGGGACTTGATTCCAAATGGCTCGCCGTAATTTTTGCCGTTTGCTGCACTCTTGCTTCCCTTGGAATGGGGTGCATGGCCCAAAGCAATTCCATTATATCGGTTTGCAGCGGAAGCTTCTCCCTTTCAGTACCGCTTACCACCGCCGCTGTCGTCGTCCTTACTGCGTTTACAATTTCCGGCGGCAGCCGTCTGGGAAAGGTTACCGAGCGGCTCGTTCCGTTAATGTCGCTGTTTTACATTGCAGGCTCATTAATAGTTATATGCAGAAACTGCGCTCATCTTCCCTCAGCATTGCAGGATATTTTCCGGGAAGCGTTTAATTTCCGTTCCGCAGCGGGAGGATTTTCAGGCTTTCTCGTAAATTCAGCAGTAGTCGTAGGACTTAAAAGAGGCGCATTTTCAAATGAAGCGGGACTTGGCTCTACCGTAGCCGTTCACAGCAGCTGCAAGATAAAGGATCCTAAGACTCAGGGAACGTGGGGCATGGCCGAAGTCTTTATAGATACGATGGTTATCTGCACCCTTACCGCGCTGACCCTTTTCACCAGCGGTGTCGACGTTGCCGACGGAGGAGCGGACGTTATCTGCAAGGCTTTTGGAAGCGGACTCGGCTCCTTCGGCGAGATATTCGTAGGGATTTCCATCGTGCTTTTTGCTTTCGCCACTATAATCGGCTGGTTTTTCATAGGCCTTAAATCATGGGAATACCTGCTTCCGCAAAAAACGAAGCTCTATAAAATAATTTTTCTTCTGTGCGCATATGCGGGAGCCGTGACTTCCGTTTCTCTGGTTTGGGAAATATCCGATATTTTCAACGGGCTTATGGCAATTCCCAATATGACCGCCCTGCTGCTGCTGTCAAACGAAGCGATAACCGAACACAAAAAACAAAGCCTATAGCACGGTATGGGCATGTCTTGTCACATGACAGCCTACGTTTACCGAAACGGGCAGTCCCGCAATATGCGTCGGAGCCTCTTCAATATTTACCGCCAGACAGGTCTGGGTTCCGCCGAAGCCCTGCGGACCTATTCCCAGCTTGTTTATCTTATCAAGCATTTTTTTCTCAAGCTCCGCATAAAGGGGCTTGGGATTTCTTATGCTTACGCTTCGGCAGAGAGCTTTTTTTGCAAGGTAAGCGCACTTTTCAAAATCTCCCCCGATACCTACTCCGATAACGATGGGAGGACACGGATTTGAACCTGCCGTTGCGCATACATCTGCCACCCAGTCCACTATCTCATCGGCAGTTACGGACGGAGTCATCATTTTAAGCTGCGACATATTCTCGCTTCCGAAGCCCTTGGGAGCTACGGTTATAGAAACCTGCTCCCCCTCCACGATCCTTGTATGGACAACCGCCGGGGTATTGTCGCCGGTGTTGACTCTTTCAAGGGGGTCGCTTACCACCGAACAGCGCAGTCTGCCCTCGGTATAGCCTCTCGCCACGCCTCTGTTTACAGCGTCGCACAGCAGACCTCCGGTAAAATGCACGTCCTGACCTATATCCATAAATATTACCGCCATTCCGCAGTCCTGGCAGATAGGTACGGTCTGCTCCTTTGCAACCCTTATATTTTCAATTATATCGTCAAATACGTTCCTGCCCACAGGAGACTTCTCGGCTTCGGCGCCTCGGCCGATACATTCCTCCATGTCTTTGGGAAGATAAAGATTAGCCTTGATGCAAAGCTCTTTTACCGCATTTTCAATTTCTCTTACGTTTATTTCACGCATTTCAGATTCTCCTTTTATACTAAACTCTCGCCGTCAGAAAAACTCCGCCGCAGCCTTGAATTCTCCCGAACCGTATATGCCTACGATATGTTTTTTATCCTCTGCATGATACTTAAGAACTATATCCATACCCTCGGTCAGCGGACTTTTGTAGACAATACGAAATTCCGTAAAATCGCCGCGCTTGTACACATCCTCCGGCAGCGCCTCCATTGCATAATTAAGATAGCATATATTGTGAACATGTCCGTTAAAGTCGATATCGCTGCGCCTTATCGCCAATCCACGCTCATATTCGTAGGTCTTAGGCTCACGCAGACGAATCGGTCTGTCGCCGAAAACGTCTTTTTCTTCCGGGTCATACGCTTTCATCAGTTCCTCGCTTATTCCCGTAGGTCTGCCGCTGTTAAGGTCAACCAGAACAAATCTTGCACAGCCTATCGCACAAACGCTTTCCCCGTTATAAAGAACAAAATCACGGTTCACCTGGCTTTTCTGCGCCTTTCCCCTTGCCCATGTGGAAACTTCAAATCTTCTGCAATATCCCGGACGTCGGATCATCCTGACGCGCCAATCCGCAAATATCCACGCTATACCGTTACTGCTTCCCTGTATAATGCCGTCGTTTACGCTGTCGGAATGATGACTTCCGATATTTTCAAATATTCTCAATACCGCGTCGGGAGAAAGCTTTCCGCTTCTGTCAAAATCCTCAACTTGCGGTATATACGTTTCGCTGAATATCATAAGCTGTCTCCACTCATACTATTTTGCTTCCGCCGACAAATACTGCCGACGGACTTGACATTACCTCGAACGGACTTTCTCCAAACAGAACCATATCCGCCCGCTTTCCGATCTCCAAAGAACCTGCGATATCCTCTATTCCGGCTATCTCTGCCGCATTTACCGTAATGCTGTCTACAGCCTGCTGAAAACTAAGACCGTGCTTTATGCATATGCCTACGGTCAGCGGAAGATACTGCACCGGCGTTTCCGAATGATCGGTACATACAGCCGTTTTCACACCGGCATCTGCCATTATCCCCGCATTTTTCGGCGTTATATTGGCAAGCTCCGGCTTGCAGGCGTCGCACATTACCGGACCTACGACCGCACATGCCTTTTCCTCCGCAAGCTCGTCGGCGATAAGATGTCCGTCGGTACAGTGAATAAGCGCATAATCGAGCTTGAATTCCTTTGCAAGCCTTATTGCAGTAAAAATATCGTCCGCTCTGTGACAATGAAAATGCGCCTTGACCTTTCCTTTCAGCAAAGGGATCAGCGCCTCCGACTTTATATCGTATTCCGGAGGATCGTCGCCGTTTTCCTCGGCGTTTTCCTTATCTTCCATATACCTCCTGGCTTTTGCAAGAGCTTCCCGTATCATCGAGGCTATCGCCATTCTGGTACAGGGCGTTTCATCGCGGTTCATATAGGTCATTTTCGGATTTTCACCCAGAGCGAATTTCATTCCCACCGTCCTCAGGACCATTTTGTCTATGCGTTTTCCTACCGTAGACACCGCAACGATATCCCCGGCTACCGGATTCATCGACCCGGGAGAGATGACCGCCGCGGTTATTCCCGCCTTTACCGCCTCAGCAAAGCTCGCGTCCATAGGATTTATCCCGTCGCATATCCTCAACTGAGGAGAAACCGGCTCGCTTTCCTCGTTGAAATCCTCGCTTTCCATTCCGACTCCGTTGGTGGTAAGTCCAAGGTGAGTATGAGCATCGATAAATCCGGGGTAAAGAGTCCTTCCCTCTCCGTCGATATCCCCGTCGGATATTTTCTCATATGCTCCTGCGCATACCTTTGTAATAACTCCGTTTTCAAAGCTTATATATCCGTTTTCGATTATATCCCTGTTTTTATTCTGGGTATATATTCTTATGTTGTATATTGTCATTTATGCAGCTCCTTCATCAAATTCCCTTATCCGGCAGGACCGACAGCGCCGTCATTTTTTCCGGAAAACCGGACGGCGCCGCAAATTCAGTTGGTGGAACCGAAGCCTCCCTTTCCTCTTGCGGTATCGCTCAGTTCATCGGTCTCCTGAACTTCCGGCGTAAAAACAGGAGTAATTACAAGCTGCGCCACACGTTCTCCCGGCGTAACAGTATAATCATTGTCCGAATGATTGCGCATGGGTACCATTATCTCTCCTCTGTAGTCGGTATCCACAACCCCCACGCAGTTTGCGGGAGCAAGCCCGAACCTTGTCGCCAGCGACGATCTTGCAAAAATAAGCAGAACGCACTTTTCCTCTCCGCATATCTCGGCGCAAAGCCCTGTAGGTATTTTTACGGTTTCACCCGCTTTTACCTCCAGCGGTCCGTCAAGACAAGCCGACAAATCGTATCCTGCGCTTCCGGCGGTCGCCCTTTTGGGCAAAACGGCGTTTTCTTTCAGTTTTTTTATCAACAGTTTCATATGACAACTCCTACAGCCTGATCGCTTGTTTACAATACCCCTCTGTAATAAAGTCCTCTGGTTATTTTATCAATACCGCAGCCGCTTCTGTTCTCAACGCATCCGATTATTTTTTCTATCTGTTCCGAAGATTCGTCGTAGAAATCCAGCTGAACGAAAGCCGCAGTCTTAAATTCCTCAAGTCTGTCCCCCATATAAAGGATATCGGAATTGAGAATCTCGGTATATCCTTGCTCACGGGAGCATTTAACGGGAAAAATCCTGCCCGTTCTGTCCCTGACTGAGCCGGCGCAGTTTTTGCAGCCAGACGCCTGACGTATGGGACAGTTTACAGTAAGCATAAGAGGAAGCCTTCCGTAGCATATTATTCCAAATGGGAGCTGTCCGCCGAGCGCGTTTATCTGACCGATTTTAAGCTCAAATGAAGCAGTGCAGTCGCTGAGGCCCAGCCTTTTCAGCTCCCCAAGAGCCATGGAATTGGTAACGTTCAGTCCGAAACCTCCGTGCATGGTCATTCCAAGCTCTCTGCCCATTAAAATATGAGCATAATTTGTACAGACCATATGCGATACGCCCCGCTCCCGGAGAACTTTCAGCCGTGCAAAATCCTTTTCCTCATCAAAGGTAAAGCGAGGCATTTCAGCCGCAAGCTTATCCGTAGGAATATCATACGTAAGCCCCTCTGCCAAACCTTTTTCCAAAGCGCCCAAAGAGCATATAACAAGCTCCGCTTTTTTTATATTTGTTGCACAAAGCTGACTTAAATCAGCAACCGAAATCCTTATCTTGGGAGCATATACCCTTTCCGCCTTTATCATATCAGAATCAGCCTGCTTAAACACCGTTTTCTTGGTGTAGTACTCATACCTTTTTTCGTCAAGAGCGGAGCATATCTCACGCCTGAGAGCGTTAAGCTGAGAAGCCGGACACATTAAACCCCGGTCAAGCTCCGCCGTCAGCTCCCTAAGCTCGTAGATAGTATCCCCCAGCTTTGAAAGCTGTTTTTCAAGATAATCCTTGTCGGCAGACCGTTTTAACGCCGCCTGAGGAACATCTCCCCATGCTTCGGCGGTTACTCCGTTTTCATCGGAAGCCGATATATAGAGCCTTTCATTTTTCTTCATGCGAACAAACATATTTATCCTGCTTCGCTTGAATTCCCTGCGGTAAAGCTCATGGATTGAGGGCAGGACCTCCGCCGACGACAAAACGTCCTCCTTTTGCCTGAAGCCGAACATTTCCGCTCCGGTCTTTCCGTTATAATATCCGTCGGTAAAACCGCTTCTTGAAAAAACGCTTTCAAGCTTTTGCATATCGTAAGGCCTGCCGTCAAGCGCTTTTCTTACACTGTCCACAGCGCAGGCGACATATTCGGGACGTTTCATTCTTCCCTCTATCTTCAGAGAGGACACTCCGTTTTGTGCAAGCTCCCTGATATGCCCGATATAGGACATATCCTTCAGCGACAGATCATGTCTGCCGCTCTGATTTTTCAGCGCCGAGACGGGAAGTCTGCACGCTTGAGCGCACAAGCCCCTGTTGGCGCTTCTCGAGCCGATAACCGCGCTCATAAAGCACTGACCCGAAACCGCCATACAAAGCGCTCCGTGAACAAAAACCTCTATCTCCACCGGAAGATCGCACAGCCTTTTTATTATATCCGCCGGAAGCTCTCTCGAAACCACTGCCCGTGAAAAGCCCAGCTGTCCGGCAAGCAGAACTCCTCTGGGAGTATGCAGCGTCATCTGGGTCGAAGCGTGTATTTCCATATCGGGACAGCATTCCCTAACTATACGGACCAGCGCAAGATCCTGTGTAATAAGACCGTCTATACCGATCCGGCAGGCAAATTTCACCGCATCTATAAGCATATCAAACTGATCGTCGGTAATCACCGTATTTATCGCCTGATACACCTTTACTCCTCTCACATGACAGTCATAAACGGCCTTTTCAAGCTCCTGTCGGGAAAAATTCGCAGCGTTCTGCCTTGCCGAAAAGCCCTCTCCTCCAAGATATACGGCGTCGCAACCGGTTCTCAGCGCAGCGTTCAGAGCCTCGGCGCTGCCGCAGGGAGCAAGGATCTCCGTCATTGCTTTTTGCCGTAATTATACGGATATTTATTTTCAAGCGCCTTGTTTATATCATGGGATATCATATCCTTAGCCGACAGCTTTTCGCTTTCGTCGGCAAAGGATTTACGAAGTTTTACTTCTTTTTCAAGCTGAGCTACCCTTTCCCTGAGAGTTCTCAGTTCCTTCTGGGCTTCGTCTGCGGCGCTTCTCGCTTCGCCAGCGTCGTCAACGTAATCCTTTATCTGCGAGCGGATATTTTCAATATTCTGCCTTGCCTTTGACAACTCGTCGCAGCACTCAAGGCAGATAAGGGCGGCGGCGTCCTGAAGCGAAAGCGTAGGCTTTGCCTTTAAAAGCTCCGCCATTTTCCTGTTAAGCTCCGCTGCAAGCCTGTCAGTATACTCCTTTGTTTCATCTGTAAGAAGATGAAACTCTCTGTTGAAGATTTTTACTGTAACTTCGTTTTTCATATTGGAATCCGTTCCTTTCCGAAAAAATCAAGTCGGTATTATTAAATTTATTATACAACATTTTTCACATTTTGAAAAGGGCTTTGCCGAAAATTAACGTATAATTCGTCAAATTAACCTTTCGGATGCCTTCTTTTTATTCAATTCAACGATAAACAAAAAAAGTATTTAAAATAACGCTTTATTATTGATTTAATATAAGACTTTATGATATAATGAAAGCAAGAAATAGCAAAGGCTTTCCGACTCATATTAAGCTGAAAACAAAAGATAGGCTCCCTTTGCTGAAAGGACGGGTGAAATTCATGATCTCGAAATACATTTTATCTGTTTGCGCAGCGGCTATAACCGCTTTTTCAGCAGGAACCGGAGCTTTTTCCTCCTACGCTCCCGTCTGCTCCGAACCTCTGTCAGATACTTTTTTTACATATGAAATCACAAGAAAACTATTTTCGTCGGCGAACTCGGACAGCGCCGGGTCACAGGGGATGTCTGTTACAAAAGCCAACCGCACCCATAACGCGGTACGGCTTTTCTGGAAACCTGTAAATTGCAGCGGCTACCGGATATATATGTACAGTCCGGATACGCAGAACTGGAACCGCATTGCAGATATAAAAGACCCGTCGGCAGATCAGTACCGAGTTTCGGGACTGAAAATGGGCACCGAATATAAATTCAAGGTTTTTGCCTATAAGTTCGGTTCGCAGGAAGACTTCGCGGACACGCAGGGAAGCGTTTTCAGCATTTTTACCAAATCCGGACCGCCTGAGCTTTTATCCCTGAGCTCCGACAATAAAACAGTAACCGTTAAGTGGTCGAAAGTCGAAGGAGCCACCGGTTACAGGATCTTCCGTTACGATGCCAAAACCGGCGAATTTATCAGTCAGACGTCCATAAAAAACAATAAAACCTTTTCATGGACAGATAAAAAGGTTTCCTCCGGAGTAGCATATAAATACAAGTTAAAAAGCTATGTTAAAGCTGACGGCGTAAATTACTGGAGCGACTATTCAAACACTCTCTGCACCGCAGTAAAGCCCGGAAATGTAAACGTCGCAAAGGCAAACCGTACCTATGCCGCCGTTCGGCTTTTCTGGGAGCCGGTCAAATGCAACGGATACCAGATATATATGTACAGTGCGGACACAAAACAGTGGAAACACCTTACGACAGTCAGAAATCCGTCGGCAGATCAGTACCGAGTTTCGGGACTTAAACGGGGTACTCAGTATAAATTCAAGATACGGGCCTATAAATGCGACGCAGAGAGAAAGAACCATTTCGGCTCATTCGGAAGCGTTTTCAGCGTTTCCACAAAGCCTGAAATCGTTAAGAAAAACGGCGTTACATATGTGGAAGGAATACTTATAGCCAACAAAACATATTCGCTTCCCTCAGACTACAACCCGGACATGAACGCTGAAGCCATGCAGACATTTTACAAAATGCAGAAAGCTGCACGCAGAGACGGTATAAGCCTCTGGATATGCTCCGGCTTCCGTTCGTATTCCTATCAGAAATATCTGTATAACAGCTATGTCGCGCGAGACGGAAAAGCCGCCGCCGACAGATACTCCGCAAGAGCAGGACACAGCGAGCATCAAACCGGACTGGCTATGGACATAAACAATGCCGGCTCGTCATTTGAAGGCACTAGGGAAGCAAAGTGGCTTGCCGCTCATTGTTCCGACTACGGCTTTATAATCCGCTATCCCAAGGGTAAGGAAAGCGTGACCGGCTACAAATACGAACCGTGGCATATACGCTATCTGGGAGTAAAAACCGCTAAGGCTGTAGAAAAAAGCGGACTTTGTCTGGAGGAATATCTGGGAATAACCTCTGAATATAAATAAAAACGGTGCATACCGTCATGTAAGGGCGACCATAGGTCGCCTGAGGCAGAAAAAGAATCTCTATTTGGTGAATTGAAAGAATTGCGATCACAATCAATTAATGATACTCATGCTCCTAAATTTTTCCAAAGAACTATAGTGGATATGACAAAAAGTAATGTTAGCAAGTGTCCAACAAAAGTTACTTGTTCTGGAAAAATTTATGTTGACATTTGTCAGCCAAAATAGTATAATAAAGTTATTTATGCTGAAGCATGCAGTGATGAGGATGGAGCATACTGGAAGATGTATATGTTACGATAACCTTGCTATATATTTATTGTGACTAGTGGAAGTTATATATATTAAGATAAAATTTGACAAATTTAAACTTACATGATATAATTAACGTCGGAAAAGGTAAATCTTACGGTAGGCGGTTATCCTCTCATAAGCAGAAACCGGAGTATCACTCAGTGTGAAATGGACTGTGAAGGGAGGCGATAGCATGGAAGTTATATACATAACTTTAGCTGTCATACTCGTAGTTGCTCTTACAGAGTTAATAAAGAGTATAAAAAAGAAATAACCGCCCAACGACCAAATAAGGCGATTATTTCAATAATCAACATATGAGGTTAACCGTCTATACGATTTACCTTTTTCTATATATATTATACAGCACAATAAAATATTTGTCAACAAGCAGACTGAAATTTTTCAGACTGTGGGGGCGACCATAGGTCGCCCCTTTTTCGGAATACACCGTTTTTTAGTATTCAGCCAATTAAAATTACAGCATTCTCACCGTTTTTGCGGTTTTAAATCGTCGCCAATCAAGAAATAGTGGTGACGTCGCTTCCGAACCATTTAGTCGATATCTCGGCAAGCTTTCCGTCTTCCTTCATCTCCTTGAGGATCTCGTTTATCTTGTCGCACAGAGCCTTGTCGCCGAGCCTGAAGCCGATAGCGTAATCCTCTTCGTAAAGACCCTCGTCAAGCACCTTGAACGCTCTTCCCGAGTTGATCTCATAATCCGCAACTACAGAATCAAGGAAAGCTGCGTCGCACATTCCAAGCTCCAGCTGATTGAGCGCCTCAACGTTGGTAGAAAGCTCCGTAACGGTAATATCCGCCGAAATATCGGCAGCCGCAAGCGTTTCCTGGGCAGTGGAGCCGTTCTGAACGGAAACCGTTTTTCCCTTAAGATCGTCAAGCGTCGCAATATCGCTGTCGCTGTTTACAACAAAAACCATTTTGTTTTTCATATACGGATCCGACATAAGCATTACCTTCTGTCTTTCCTCGCTTACCGAAAGACCGTTCCAGATACAGTCGATCGTTCCTGCGTCAAGGTCTACCTCCTTGGTATCCCAGTTTACACCATAGGTCTCAAGCGTAACGCCCAGACGAGAGCATACCTCTGTCGCGACATCTATATCGAAGCCTACTATCTGGTCGTTTTCGTCGGTATAGCCCATGGGCTTGAAAGTAGCGTCAAGCCCCAGAACAAGCTTTCCGTTGTCAAGCACTTTCTGCAAAGACAGATCCTCGCCCGTTGCTGTATTCTGATCTACTGCTCCGGAAGAACTGTTATCACTTGATGATCCGCAGCCTGCAAACATAAGAACAACGGCACAAACCGCTGATAAAATACACTTTTTCATTAATATACATCCTTTCAGTTTTATTGCTTTAGAATAATAGTATAATATCACACCTTCGTCAAAAAGTAAAGGGTAGCGCCAAAACTTTGTGGATTTGCTACAAAAAGCTTACGATCGCTCCACTTTTCTTTCATCAAACAACGAAAAAAATGCCGTTTCTCACATGACGAAAAGTAAATAAAAATAAGAAAATATGCCGTTTTTACTTGAATAATGCTTATCGCTGTGTTATAATAATTTTAACACATAATACTGCCGGATCGCTTCCGGCTTCAAATCGGAAAGGATTTTTCTGCATGATATTAAATACCGTCGCCGCAATGAGCGCAGGCTTTGTGCTTAATCTTATGTTCGGCGCTCCGCGGGGCTTCCTCAACCCCGAAAACTTTGTGTCGGCATTTGCCCAGAAGCTTGAAAAAACACTCAGAAAATTCTATCAAGACTCCCCCGAGGCTCAGCGAATGGCGGGGGCGGTGCTTATTTTCTTTGTTCTGCTCATTTTTGCAGGAATTCCGCTTGCGCTGCTGATATTGGGATATATGTTTCTTCCTGTTCTCGGACTGGTACTGGACTGCTTTTTCTGCTGGCTCGCCTTTTCTGTAAGAGATACCAGAATAGCGCTGAGCAGTATCTTCAGAGCAGTGCGTTCGGGAAATTATAACCGTGCCGTAAAAAGCCTCGAAGCTCTTACAGGAACGGACTGCAGCGGTCTTGACGAGGACGAAATCATAAAAAAAGCCGTTGAATGCGCCGCCGACTGCTCAGCGGACAACGGAGCCGGAGCATTGTTTTTCATGGCTCTTGCAGGGGGATTCGGAGGAATGCTCTATCGCTGCATAAGCATTTTAAACAAAACAATAGGAATAAATACTCCCGAATACACTGATTTCGGCTCACCATCCCGTACCCTGTGGACGATACTTGACTTTATACCTGCGTCGGTCTGCGGACTTCTAATGAAGCTTGACGTCAGATTTCTTAAACTTGACGGACACAACTGCAAGCGTATTTTCAAGCGCGACCGAAAAAAGCTTTCAAAACCAAATCTCGGTATCTGCCGAAGCGTAATGGCGGGCGCTCTGGATATTCAGCTGACAACAGAGGAATACTACAGCGGAGAGAGTCTTCGTGCAAGATTTATCGGCGAACAGTTCAAACCCTGTCAGCCTAACGACATTTACTGGGCAAGCCAGCTGATGTACGGTTCAGTTTTCGGCTGCTTTCTGCTGTTTGCTCTTATCAGAACGGCTTTTATGTTTATTCTTTAAGTAAATACCTGATAAAACCGTAGGACGGTCATTGCACAGCGCGTTGCTTAAAGGCACCAATGCCATGTAATTTATTGAAAACGGATTGATTTTATGGGAATGATACATTGCTGCTGCGGAGACGGAAAAGGTAAAACAACTTCCGCCGTAGGTCTTGCAGTTCGCTTTGTCGGAGCGGGAGGGAAGGTCTGTATAGTACAGTTTCTTAAAGGCTCCGAAAGCTGCGAGGCCGCAGTACTGAACAAAATAGACGGCATAACAGTTCTTCGCAACCAAAAGGATCTGGGCTTTGTCTTTCAGATGACAGACTTTCAGAAATCCGAGTGCAGAAAAATGCACGACGAAAATCTAAATAAAGCGCTGGAACTGGTTTATTCCGGTCAGTGCGGAATGCTTATTCTGGACGAGCTTACTTATGTATACGACATGGATCTTATAGACAAAAAAGCGATACGCAAACTTATTACCGATAAGCCCGAAGAGCTGGAGCTGGTCATAACCGGCAGAGATCCCGATCCTCTGTTTACGGAAAATGCAGATTATATCAGCGAAATAAAATCGATCAGGCATCCTTACGACAAAAATATTCCCGCCAGACGGGGGATAGAATACTGAAAAAACTGCTCCGACGCCGTTTAAGCATCGGAGCAGTTTTATGTTATTACGATATTTTAAGCCATGCGCACGCCATATCGAGAGCCTCGTAAAGACTGGATTTCTCCGCTTTCTTTACTATCTGCTCATTAGGCGGAAGAGTAATGTCCGTCGCCATTTTTCTCAGCCTTACCTTGTTGGCAACATCCAGATCCCCCTGCTTTTCAGTTCCCAGAATCTCTATCATGACAACATAGTCGTCATACATATTTCCAAAATAAATCGTATTTCCTTTCCTTACCAGTGGAACGCCTTTGTAAGTGAAAAAAGTCTTTTTTGTTTCTGCCATTATATCTCCTCCTTACCGATGATAAATCTTTCTTTTGTCTGTTTTGTACCGTACCGTATAGACAGCTTTTTTACGGTTTTCATTTATTGCGCTCTATGCCTCAGGCAAACGGTTCCATAACTATTATAACATATTTTTTCCCTTTTGTGAAGAGCTTTTAAATATTTTCCTGTCAACGGCGGCAATATCTATTATATTCCCGTACAACCGCAGAATTTGCCGAAAAAAGCTTACTCGATCTTCTGCAAAGATAAATTTTTAATAAGTGTCTACTACGGCTTCTCCGTTCTTGACGTTCTCTACATTTTCAAGGAATCTGTCCGTCCACTTGGTCTGTATTCTGAAAGACGGTCTGCCGTTGAGAACTACAATGCTGCGTCTTGAGCTGTCGGAGTAAAATTCCATCACATCGTTGTATCCGTCCTTACAGCTTATCTCTATAGTCAGATAGCTTTCACCCTGCGGATCCTCGAAGTATATCTCGCTGGTAGGACAGGTAAGCAGATACTTGTACAGATCCTGGAACAAGCTTACGTCTACGTCCTCTCCGTTCATTTTAACGTAGTTTATCGTGCTTTCTCCGTCGCTGTCAAGCTCGTAGGTTATATCGCCGTCCTCCGATGTTACCTTGACCTCGGAAACGTCCATAATATTGTTTGTGGTCATAAGAGAAGTGACCACGTCACCCGGCAATACGGTCGCCCAGGGAAGGCTGTCGGCAGATATTATCCATATACAATCAACGCCGTCCACGCCCGTAAGATAGCAGTAATACGACGCTATTTCCGTAGTCTTTTCGCCGTCGTCGTTTTCCTCGTATATCGGATTTCCAATTTTAAGCGTATAATCATAGCCGTCGCCTTTGAAATTTACCTCTGTAAAAGGCTCGTCAAGACCGTATGTCTTAAAGTCCTCATCGTCCGGGAATATTTTCTCGGCAGACTCGGCGGAAAGCCCCCACATTCCATGAGTGGTTTCGGAGGAAACCGAAACGTTAAGATATGAGAAAATCGGCTCCGTCATTACCTGCGCAGATACCATGCCTTCCTTGTCATACGGATCGTTTTCAAACACCATGTCATAATCGAGATCCGATCTGTGAACGGTAAGCGTTCCGTAATCCGGCATATCGCTGTCGTCCGGACTTTCGATAAGCGACGTGTCCACTAGGTTTTCCTTTGGCTCGATAAAATACGACACCCTTGAATTCAGGATCATATATACGTCGCTTTCTCCTTTTTCGCAGAGATAGCGATAGCGCGTTTTGGTAGATACGTCTCCGACGCAGAATGTCCTTTGAGTATCGTCCGAAAAGGTAACCGTAAATTCTCCTGCGGGAGAATCAAGACCATACTTGCTAAGATCCGACGAGTTCTCCTCTACGGTTTTGTATGCTTCCAGCTGAGCCACGTCTTCAGCCATGCCCGACTGAAGAGTGGAGGACTGGTTAATTCCGTTAAGCTCCTCTATTACCCAGGCGGTTTTTCCGGAGGAAGGCCTGCTCATTGTAAATCCGCCGTACTCATTTACCGCAGTTATGCTTTTGATATCGTCCGCAGACGAATCTATCAGCAGAACCGAGGTATCCTCTGAATTTTCATTCACAGTCTGCGACGAGCTGTCAGTATCTGATGCTGTATCTCCGCCGGTAGCGTTGAGAAACGCCAGCGTTCCTCCGAGACAGGCAATAATAACTCCGCAGACGATTATACCCTGTATTTTTCCGTTCATATAAATAACCTCGCTCCCGTTAGCGGTGAGCATCTCCTTTCGCAGAGTTTTATCTGTTCTTTCTTCTCAGCCAGATGATAAGTCCGGTAATCAGAACTACAGCGGGAATAATAAGTATAAACGTCCATTTCAGCACGCTCTTCTGCTTATCTGTAATATCGAAAACATTTCCTTCAATGACCTTAGGTTCGATATATATTCCGTCCGTCTTATGAGTGATTCCGTTAAGCAGGCTGATTATATACTCTCTGTTCTGGAACTGCGAATAGCTTAAATAAACGTCTGAAAGAACGTCTACCGAACCGAACGCAATAACATTGCTGTAATTTGTTCCTCCGTCGGTGAGAAACAGCGCCTTTGACGCAACAGCAGCATAAATCTGCTGACCGTTTTCGATCGTCTCACCCGTTTCCATATCTACGGTGTAGCCGTTTACGGTAGATTGAACATAAGCCTCGGTGGCTATCTGACCCTCCTCGTCAAACAGCAGCTTTATGGGACGGGAATAATAATTGAGAATGATCGGGTCCGAAGAGGTCATATCCTGATTGAAATTATCCGATATCTCGTTGGTTACAGTCATAGCAGGGATCTGATAGTAGTAGTCGCTGCTTGTTTCACAGATTACTCCCTCTCCTATCTCAATTCCGTACTCGGCAAGAAATTCGTCAAGATTAGGCGTTTCTCCCTGCGAAGCGGACGCAAGATACAGCAGTTGTTTTCCGAGATTTCCGTTATTGTCCAGAAAGCTGTCGATTTTTTCGATCTCATCGTCCAGATAATCGGTCTGAGGGGCAGGAATAACTGCAACAGTGGTCTCCTCAGGAATTTCCTCCTTGGTTATATCAATGCTTTCAACAGTATATCCGTTTGCCTCCAGCAGCGTCTGGAAATAGGAAAGCTGCGAGCTTTCATTTCTACCCGTAAGCATCGTCACTGTTACCGGATTAGGATCAGTAACGGTCATAAACGCCGACAGAAAAGCCTGATCCGCAGTTGAAGCCTCAACGTAGCCTCCGTAATAGCTCAGGAAATTAAGAGCACCGTACTGCTCCGCCATCGCCTCTACGGTCGTTCCGTATAAATCGCTCAGCTGCTGAACAAAATCGTCCTCAAAATCCACCAGGTTGATAAGCGTTATTTTCCTCGTTCGCTTAACGTCCTCTGTAGGATTTGTTTCAACGACAATGTCATACTGAGATATGGAATTTGCTTCATAATCCGCCATTATGTCAGGATTGGAATCTATATCCACGTATCTGTAGCTTATCCTGTCATTGTACTGAGTATATTTTTTCATAACCTCCGCAGCCTGCTTGGTATAGGTGCTTAGGGTGGTAAACTCGTCTTCGGTAGCAAATACCGTTATAAGCGTATCCACATCTATGTTCTTGACATACTCCTCAGATTCCTCAGAAATAGAATATACCTTGTCGCTCGTAAGGTCTATGGTAATGGGATATCTGTCAAAAAGCACTGTAGCAACTATATTGACAAGTACAACTACCGCTATGAACACAACGGTTAGCACCGTTGACATCAACCCGTGTTTCAGCTGTTTTCCTTCTGATTTTTTCTTTGATTTCTTTTTCTTCTCTTTCTTCTCCTCATGTTTTCCTTCAGCTTCTTTTTCATCTGAAACAACATCCTTCAGAAAATCTCCCACAGGAGCGGATACGGTTTCCTCCGAAAGCTTTTCGTTTTCAGGAATTTTATTTTCGCTCATACTGTATCCCTCCTTATGACCAGCGGCGTTTCTCAAGCACCCTGACCGAAAGGAACAGGAATACCGCAGCCGCGCTTATGAAAAACAAAACATTGGACAAATCGAAAAGTCCGTAGGTAAAGCCGTAGTATCTTTCCCAGAAAGAAAGCTTTGAAAATACGTCCGGAAGCCTGTCTCCGGCATAGGTAAACAGCCCCAGGATCAGCGCTGCCGCAACGGTTATTATAATAGTATTGGCTTTTCTTCCGGCAACAAAATAAATAACGGCGCCTACCGCAGCAATAACAAGGGCTACGATCACAGCTCTTGCAAGATTTGAAAAGTCAGGCATAATGTTCTCTATAAAATCGATCGGAATAACGTCGCCTATTGTTGTGAAAAGATAAAGCGCCACCATAACTATAAAGCTAACTACCGCCGAGACCACCTGATTTTCAGTAAAGGAGGAACAGAACATTCCTACCGCAATAAACGCCGCTCCAAGCAGAGCAAGTCCTGTTACATTGCCCAGAATTACCGTCCAGTCGGGCGCAGCGTACGCTGAAACTACGATTGCGTAAACTATTGTAATGGCAACGCCCAGAATGTAAATGAGAAAAGCCGCAAGGAATTTTCCCAGCACGATTCCCCACAGACTTACCGGCGCGGTAAGCAGACACTGATCGGTCTTGTTCTTCTTTTCCTCGGACAGCGTTCTCATAGTAAGTATAGGAATAAGCACAATAAGTATTATCATAAGCTCGCCGAACACCCCGTCCAGCTGAGTATTTCCGTAATTAAGCGAAACGCTTGCAAAGCTTACCGCCGAGCAGGCGTAAAACGCCGCCAAAAAAATATATCCTATAGGCGAGGTAAAATACGAAAGCACCTCGCGTCTGAAAATTGCTCCCATCAGTTTCTACCTCCGTCAGAATTTTTCTCAAGCGCCGGGACAGCCTCGCCCATCGTAAGCTTGAGGAATATGTCCTCAAGAGAAAGCTCGGAGGATCTAAGCTCAAGAATATACCAGTTTCTCTCAGCAATTCTTCTGAACAACTCGCGCCGTATATCGACGCCCTCCTTAGCCTCGATACGGTAATCCCATATTGCGTCAGAATGCTCGATTCCCGCCTCGCAGGAAACCACGCCGCTTATGCTTTTTATCAGCTTGATAACGTCGTTTTTCGGACCCTCTATTCTTACCGACAGCTTGTGATCGGCAGAAAGCTTTCTTGAAAGATTGTCCTCGGTATCATCCGCCACTATCTTACCCTCGTTGATTACGATGATCTTGTCGCATACCGCCTGGACCTCCGACAGTATATGGGAAGAAAGAATTACCGTATGGTTCTTTCCCAGCTTTTTGATAAGCGTCCTTATCTCAATTATCTGCTTCGGGTCAAGACCTACCGTTGGCTCGTCCAGGATCAGCACATTGGGATTTCCCACCAGAGCCTGGGCAAGTCCTACTCTCTGTTTATAGCCTTTGGACAGATTCTTTATGATCCTGTTATAGACGTGCTCTATTTTAACAAGGTTGCATATATCCTTTAAATGCGAGTTTCTGGGAAGCTTGCATTTTTTCAGATCGTATATGAAATTCAGATACTCCTTGACCGTCATATCAAGATAAAGCGGCGGCTGCTCCGGCAGATAGCCGATCTTTGATTTCGCCTTTATCGGATTTTCAAGAATATCTATTCCGTCGATAAGCGCCTTTCCGTCGGTACAGGAGATATATCCCGTAAGAATATTCATAGTTGTGGATTTTCCTGCGCCGTTAGGTCCCAGGAATCCCAATATCTCGCCGTCCTCCGCCTTAAAGGAGATATCGTCGACGGCTTTTTTGTCACCGTAGTGCTTTGACAGATTCCGCACTTCAATCATTAAATTTTCCTCCCTTTTAAGGATACTTTCCGCAATAAGCCTGTTTTATTGTATCAGCGCTGTGTGACAGCAGAGTGATAAAATCAGGAAAGCTTTTGGATACCCTTTTTAACTCTCTCTACAGAATCTGCCTTTCCGATAAGCGCACATATTTCAATTCCTCCGCCGGGAGTAAACGCCTTACCGGAAACCGCGACTCTTAAAGGCCACAGTATAATTCCGTTTTTGACTCCCATTTCGCCGATAAGCGCAAACAGCTTTTCATGCAGCGTTTCTTCGTTCCAGTCAGCCTCGTCTATCGACTCCAGCACCGGCAGAACCGCTTTCAGCGATTCAAGGGAATTTTCCTCGTTGGTCTTCATTTTCTTGTGACAGTAAAGGGAAGTGTCATACTCCGGCAGGCTGTCGATAAAATCGACGGTTTCGGGAATATCAGTAAATACCTCCGTTCTGTCCTGCAAAAGCGCGCAGATCCTTGAAAGGTCAACATCCTCACGCTTGACCGTCTGCCTGATATAAGGCACGGCATATTCCATAAACTTTTCGGGAGAAAGCTTTTTGATATATTTCGCATTGATAGCCTTTAATTTCAGCGGATCGAATATCGCCGGGGATTTTGAAAGTCCGTGAATGTCAAACTCCTTTATAAGCTCCTCAAGAGAGAATATTTCCTCCTCGCCCTTGGGCGCCCAGCCCAGCAGCGCAATGTAGTTGACAACCGCCTCGGTCAGATAGCCCTTTGCAATAAGATCCTCGAAGGAAGCGTCGCCGTCGCGCTTTGAAAGCTTGTGCTGCTTGTCCTTCATGATATGCTCCACATGAATATATGTGGGGACCTCCCAGCCGAACGCTTTGTAAAGCAGCTCGTACTTAGGCGCGGAAGCAAGATACTCGTTTCCTCTTACAACATGGGTTATCCCCATCAGATGATCGTCCACAACGTTTGCAAAATTATAGGTAGGCATCCCGTCGGTCTTAATAAGTATCTGATCGTCCAGGGTGGAGCAGGGAACCGTTATATCTCCGTAAAGCTCGTCATGAAAGGTGACCTCTCCGTCAAGAGGAACTTTCTGTCTGATTACATAAGGCGTACCGGCGTCAAGCTTTTCCTTTACCTCTTCAGGAGAAAGATTACGGCAGTGACGGTCGTACATAGGCATTATTCCGCTTGCCTCCTGAATCGCCTTTACCTCTTCAAGACGCTCCTTATCGCAGAAGCAGTAATAAGCCTCGCCCTTTTCCACCAGCTCCTCGGCGTATTTCTTGAACATTCCCATTCTTTCCGACTGAATGTACGGTCCTACAGGTCCTCCTATATCCGGTCCCTCGTCCCACTGCAAGCCGCACTTTTTCAGCGTGGAATAAATTATCTCGGTAGCTCCCTCAACATATCTTTCCCTGTCGGTATCCTCGATACGCAGGATAAAATCGCCGCCGTTCTGCTTGGCGATAAGATAAGTAAACAGCGCGGTTCTGAGATTACCGATATGCATATATCCCGTCGGCGACGGAGCAAATCTTGTTCTGACCTTGTTCATTTTTATCTGTCCTTTCAAATTTAATTATACTCAAACGTTTTTTGATACAAACGTCTTGCCCCATGCAAGACATTCAATCGTTAAACAAACCGTCCATATATGAAAAACACTCTTTTTTCGCAATCACTACCGGCAATCATCAGACGCCGGAACACGGATAACTCTCCGCTTCGTTTTTATTCTCACTCTCAACAATCAGGATTGTCAGCTGAAAAATATTCCTTTGTAAACTCTATATTCCTCCCGATCTCTGCCTTCAGTTGCTCAAAAGAATCAAAAGTGCGCTCCGGACGGACAAATTCGTACAGCTCAAGCTCAAGCTCTCTGCCGTACAGATCTCCCTCGTAACCAATAATAAACGTTTCTGCCAAAGGCTCGGTCTTAACGCGTACTGTCGGCTTTACTCCTATGTTGGTCACTCCGCTGTACCATTTTCCGTCTATAAGCACCTTCGAACAGTACACCCCGAACTTCGGAAGAACAAGACCTTTGGGTATCCTCTGATTTATAGTCGGAAAATTCCATGTTCTTCCCCGCTCATAGCCGTGCTCTACAGGCAGAGTATAACCGTACCTGTATCCAAGCATTTTATTTGCCTTTGAAATTTCCCCCTGCCTTATAAGCCTGCGTATCTCGGTGGAGCTTATAACTCCTCCGTTCTGTTTCAGCTGATCTATTACCTTGACCTCTATGCCGTATGTTTTCCCTAACCGTACTAAATCCTCCGCCTTTCCGGCAGCGCCCGAGCCGAACGTGTAGTCGGTTCCGCACACGGCGCATACGCATCTCAGCCTTCCTTTCAGCACGTCCTTTACAAAAGCCTCGGGCGGCATCGACTTGTAATCCCTGAATACAGGCGAAAACACATAATCCGCCCCAAGCTCTTCAAAATGCCCGCGTTTCTCTTTATCGGTCAGCAGCATTTCTATCCTGCCGTCGTGACCCTTTGAAGTAACGCTGTCCGTCTGAAAGGTAAATACCGCCGATTTTATCCCTCTGCGCTGGGCCTCTGCTGCGGCGCTCTCAATTATCAGACGATGTCCCCTGTGAACCCCGTCAAAAAGCCCCAAAGCGCAGACGGTATCGTTCCCGGAAACGCCGTTATCAGTAATGCAGATCAAATTATCCCTCCGCTTTTTACCTGTTTTGTAGAATCCGAAAAATAATCGCATCAGGTTTCTTTATTCTCAAATTATCAAACCCTTCCGCTTTTAAACGCCCATATCATCTCGTTTGTAAGGCTTACGCTGTTTTCCCTGGCGTCAAGCTCTTCCCGGCGGACCCATTTTGCTTCGGAAAGCTCGCTTTTGTCCATAACTATTTTTCGCGAACCTGTCGCTCTTGCAAAAAAGCCGGTAAGTATGTTCTGTGAAAAGCCCCAGGGCTGGCTTGCAAAGTAATCAAGACGTCCGATCTCAATACCGGTTTCCTCCATTACCTCACGCCTTGCCGCCTGCTCGGCGGATTCCCCCATTTCAATAAAGCCCGCCACAAGCGCATACTTTTTAAATTTTCTCCCGGCATATTTCGTCAGCAGAATGGAGTCGGTCTCCTCGTCGATAACTCCGACTATGACCGCAGGCGATATTTTCGGATATATTCTGTTTGAACACGCAGTGCATATCATACAGCGCTTTTCAGGGGAATGGACCGTTTTTCCTCCGCATTTTCCGCAAAACCTGTTTTCTTCATGAAAACATCGGTAATGATAACCCGTTACGGCGGCAAACTGCCAGATACTTGCTTCCAGTAACTTGATATCGTCTATATCGGTATATTCAAAGCCCTCTGCCTCCGGTATGTCCCGGGGGACAAGAAAAAACCTTTTTCCTCCCACGGCAAAGGCGTGAACAAGTCCCGTGTCATCCTTCATATCTGCGACCTGCGGCAGATACAGCCTGCCGTTCTTTATGGAGCACAATGCTGTCCTTCCCTTGCAGGCAAGAACATAATCGTCCTTTCCCGGAGCGGAAGCATCGTATTCAATACAGAAATCTCCGGCAACATCCTGAAACATATACTCACCTGTTCTAATAAAAATTTTTTATGCTTTTAAAGCTGTCCAGACCAAAATCGGCACACGCAAGACCCAGAAATCCCCCGTCCGATCCGTATACCCGAAAGCTGCCTCCTGCGTCGTCCGCCTCTTGCAGCCCTGCCTGTCCGCACCTGAGAATGACTCCGTTCTTATACATTTTCGTACAGCGTCTATCAAGCGTTACCGCAGGAAATTCCTCAAACACTCTGTCCAGCGGCTTCATTACGGTTAAGAGCCTGTTCTCCGAAACAGCCTGCTGTATTTCCTCCGGCGTCAGGCATTCGTCTATTGTAAATCCCCCCGAAAAGGTTCTCTCCAGAGACGTCATGATACCGCCTGCCCCGGCCTTGTTTCCTATATCCTCGATAAGAGTTCTTATGTACGTTCCCTTTGAACAGCGTACATATATTATTCCCTCTCTGCTGTTTTCGTCATAGCTTTCAACGGTAATTTCTTCTATTTCAGCCTTGCGGGGCTTTCTTTCAACGGTTTTTCCCTCCCTGGCAAGCTCATAAAGCCTTTTGCCGTTTACCTTAACGGCGGAATACATAGGAGGTATCTGCGTTATTTCGCCGACAAACCCCTTTTTGACCTCTTCCAGAGTCTTTACATCTACAGGCGTAGGATCTTCGGCCAGAATTCTTCCCGTTATATCCAGCGTATCCGTACATACTCCCAGCTTAAAGCCCGCCCGATAAGCCTTGCGCCTGTCGGGAATAATATCGCAGGCTTTCGTTGCCTTTCCGACAAACACCGGCAGAACGCCCGTCGCCATAGGGTCCAAAGTACCTGCATGACCCAGCCGCCTGATCTTAAGTATTCCCCTGAGCTTTGCCACAACGTCGAATGACGTCCAGCCCTGCGGCTTATTTACCGGAATTATCCCGCACAGCTCTGTATTCTTCTCCATATCAGCAGCCCAGAACCTCTCTTACTCCGGAAAGAACCTTCTCTTTCACCTGCTCCAGCGTTCCCTGTATTTCGCAGCCCGCAGCACGTATATGACCTCCGCCGTTGAACCTCCTGCAAAAAGCCGAAGCGTCGATCTCCTCGGTGGTTCTCACCGAAAGCTTGTAAACGTCCTCGTGACGCTGTTTTATTGTGATCCCTATCTGAACCCCCTCGGTCGAAAGGGGGATCGAAGCCATTCCCTCAAATTCAGCCTGTTCTACTCCGCAGGAATTCATCATTTCCGTAGTAAGCACGATTATAGCGCATCTGTCCTCAAAGAAATACTCCATTCCCTCGATGACCTTCTGCTCGGCAATAAGCCTGCCCTTGCTCTTTACATCAAACATTTTACGGTTTATTATTGAAAAATCAATATCGTACTGCATAAGCTCCGCCGCGGCAATATGCGCCTGCGGAATGGTATTTTCATATTTGAAGCAGCCCGTATCTGTAGCGATTCCGGTGTAAAGACACTTAGCCACCTGATTGCTTATAGGACGTCCGATATACTTAAAAAGCTGATACAATATCAGACAGGCTGCGGAAGCCTTGCCGTCAACATAGCTGCGCTTTGCGTAATATTTGTTGGATATATGATGATCTATGCATACGTCTATAGCCCCCTCCTCCGCAAACCGGGCAAGATGACTTCCCAGAAGCTGAGTGTCGGCAATGTCCACTGCTACAACGCTCTGCGGCTCGAACTCCTGAACATAATATCCGTCGTAAAGGAAATTATATCTTACGGGAAAATTCTCGCTGTTAAGTACATTAGCCTTTTTCCCCATTTCCCTGAGGTAACCGCACAGCCCGAAGCCTGCGCCGAGCGTATCGCCGTCAGGGCTTTTATGGGTCAAAATCAGATAGTTATCATGGGTTTCCAGATATTCTTTCAGCTCTTCAAAATCCATAAACCTGTTCTCCCTTCCGAAAATTAAAAAGCCATGTTCTGCCTGACGGCTACTCCTCCGGATCATTCTCCGAAGACTCTTCGATCCTGATACTTTTCAGCTTGTCGAATATTCTCATTGAATATTCCGCCGAATCGTCCGCAATAAATTTAAGTTCAGGGCATTTTCTCAGCTTCAGCACATTCGATATCTCTCTTTTAAGAAATCCTGACGCGCTTTCAAAGCCTTTGACGGCTTCCTTTGCTTTGTCTATCCCCTCAAGACTGGATATATATACCTTGCAGAACGACCCGTCGCTTGAAACATCGCATCTTACCACGGTAAGCATATCGCCACCGTTTATTCTCGGGTCCTTGAGATCCCTCATTTTTCCCGAAATTATCCTGCGTATATCCTCCGACATACGCCCAGCCTTAAAACCAGCCATCTTTAACCTCCATATTAACTGCGACCGATATATCACACGTCATAAGTCGGCGGCAATTTTCGTCAATCCCGATATTCCTCCATATAGAACGCCTCGAAAATATCGCCTTCCTTGATATCCGAGAATTTTTCAAGAGTAATACCGCATTCGTACCCCTCGGAAACTTCCTTTACGTCGTCCTTGAATCTTTTGAGCGAAGACATCTTATCCTCGGCAATTACAATGCCGTCTCTTACAACCCGTATTTCGTTGTTTCTTCCGACCTTACCGCTGAGAACATAAGAGCCTGCAACAATACCTACATTTGTAATCTTATAAACCTGTCTTACCTCGACTCTCGCCGTTTCAACCTCTCTGAACTTAGGCGCAAGCATTCCCTTCATAGCGGTGGATATCTCCTCGATAGCGTCATAAATGACTCTGTAAAGACGAATATCAACTCCGTCTCTTTCCGCAGAATCCTTGGCAACAGGGTCAGGACGTACGTTAAATCCGACAATAATGGCATTTGAAGCATTTGCAAGCATAACGTCGCTTTCTGAAACCGCTCCTACGGCTCCGTGAATGACCTTTACTCTTACCTCGTCGTTTGAAAGCTTTTCAAGCGACTGCTTTACTGCCTCGACTGAGCCTTGAACGTCCGCCTTTACTATAAGCGGCAGCTCTTTCATTTCTCCCTCGGATATCTGAGCGAACAGATTGTCGAGAGTTACCTTCTGGTACTGCTTGAACACCTCTTCCTTTGCCTCGTGCTTTCGCTGTTCCACAAGCTCTCTCGCAAGCTTTTCGTCCGCAACGGCGTTAAAAGTATCGCCGGCGCTGGGCACCTCTCCGAGACCTGTTATCTCAACAGGCGTGGACGGACCGGCCTTTTCGATCCTTCTGCCCTTATCGTTTGTCATTGTTCTTACTCTTCCTACAGCGGTTCCGGCAATAATAACATCGCCTGCATTAAGTGTTCCTCCCTGAACCAGAACGGTAGCGATAGGTCCTTTGCCCTTGTCAAGTCTTGCCTCGATAACTGCTCCCTTTGCAAGCTTGTTGGGATTTGCCTTAAGTTCTCTTACCTCTGCCACGAGCAGAATGTTTTCAAGCAGCTCGTCAATACCCATTCCTGTCTTTGCCGATACGGGAACCGCAATAACGTCGCCGCCCCATTCCTCTACTACAAGACCATGCTCGGTAAGCTCCTGCTTGACCTTGTCGGCGTTTGCGCCTTCCTTATCCATCTTGTTTATAGCCACGATAATAGAGACTCCCGCTGCTTTTGCATGATTGATGGATTCCACGGTCTGCGGCATAATACCGTCGTCCGCCGCAACAACAAGAATAGCTATATCTGTAATATTGGCTCCTCTGGCTCTCATGGAAGTAAACGCTTCATGTCCCGGAGTGTCAAGGAAGGTTATCTTCTTGTTGTTGTAGTAAACCTGATAAGCGCCTATATGCTGAGTAATTCCGCCGGCCTCTCCCTCAGCAACATTGGCGTTTCTTATTCTGTCAAGGATCGAGGTCTTTCCGTGGTCAACGTGCCCCATAACAACTACTACCGGGCATCTTTCCTCCAGGCTGTCCTCTGGGTCCTCCTCGTCCGCAATAAGACGCTCCTCAATAGTTACGATGACCTCCTTTTCAACCTTTGCGCCCAGCTCGTCGGCAACTAGCGCAGCGGTATCAAAGTCTACGACCTCGTTTATCGTTGCCATAACTCCAAGACCCATAAGCTTTTTGATTACCTCAGTAGCGGTCACCTTAAGCCTGCTGGCAAGCTCGGAAACGACTATCTCGTCGGGAATAAGCACCTTGAGCTGCTGCTTTCTGGCTCTTTCAAGCTCAAGACGGCGCAGCTTTTCCGCCTCGGTCTCTCTTTTATGTGAATGCTGCTGCTTTTTGTACTGCTGGGATTTCTGAGTAAGTTTCTGCTTCTTTGTAAAATTATCCTTGCTTCTGTTTTGCTTTGTATTTGCAAGCTTGTCGTATTTTTCATTGTATTTGTCAAGCTCGACATAGCTTCCTCTTGTATCGACCGTTCTGCCCTTTGAAAAGCTGTCGGTGGTCTCCGAAACCGTATAGCCCTCGTCCTTTGCAAAGGAACCTCCGATGATCTGCTTAACGCCGTGCTCCTTCTTCTTGACCTGTTTAGGCTGCTCCTTTTTGCGGGCAGGCTTGCTTTCGTTCTGAACCGGCTTTTGAGTTTTTGCTTCTTCCATGACCGTTTCGGACTTCTTTTTGTCAGGCTCTCCAATGCCTTTCTCCGCCTTCTGAGGCTCAGGCTTCTTCTCCGCTTTCGGCTCGGCTTTTGTTTCCGGCTTCGGCTCCGCCTTTTTCTCGGCTTTGGGCTTTGCAGGCTTTTTGTCCTCTTTCTTCTCGGAAACAGGTTTTACGTTGGCGGCAAAATACTCATTAAAATTTTCTACCTGATTATTCTGCGTAAAATACTCCAGAACATACCCTATCTCCTCCGGAGTAAGCGAAGCTACCGTTTTCTTGGTTTCTCCCGTCAGCTTCTCCAGACACTCCACGACCTCGCCGTTTGATAGCTTTAGATCCTTTGCAAGCTCGCTGAGCTTATATTTTTTATTCATATTCATAGGCAAAAATGTCCTCCTTATTTCTTGCTGTTAAAATCGTCCCCGGAAGCAGGTACAGGCTCGAGGTCTTTGGCGCAGGCCTTGCACAGTCCGCTGTCAGTAACAGCCATAATTCCGGCTCTCTTCCCCAGATCGGCCCATATCTCATCCATACTCAGCCCCAGTCCGTACAGATTTACGCCGTACCTGGAGCAGACGAATTTTATCTCCTTCAGAGACTTGGACGAAAGATCGTCCGCAATAAAAACTCCTGATGCGCTGCCGTTCCGGCACGCCTCCTTGACCATATCCATACCTATCTGAAGCTTTCCGGCTTTTCTGCACATGGTGATAAGTCCCATCTTACTTTTCATTTTCAAGCTCATCCTCCATGCTGTCGAAAAGACCCTCGCTTATTCTGCAGGCAAACGCTCTTTCAAACCTGTGAGCACTCCTCGCTTTTCTGAAGCACTCTATGTTTCTGCATATATAAGCTCCTCTTCCGGTCTTCTTTCCGGTAAGGTCAAGCGATATATCTCCCTCCTTGGATTTAACGACCCTTATCAATTCCTTTTTAGGCTTCATCTCGTTGCATCCAAGACACATTCTCATAGGAACTCTTCTGCTTTTCATAGCTTATTCCTCCGCCGCTTCAACGGCCTCCTCTTCTTCAGGCGCAGCCTCAGTCTGTACAGGTATCTCCGGCAGAATGTCTATTTTATAGCCCGTAAGTCCGGCTGCAAGCTTTGCGTTCTGTCCTTTATTTCCGATAGCCAGGGACAGCTGATTGTTGGGAACAATAACCTTGCATTCCCTTACTCCCTCTTCCTCGGAGAGAATAACCTGCTTTACTTCCGCCGGTGCAAGAGCCTTGGCAATAAAGTCAGCCTGATCCTCGCTCCAGAGAATAACGTCTATCTTCTCGCCCTTCAGTTCGTTCACTATCGACGAAATCCTCGATTTCTTCGGTCCTATGCATGCTCCGACTGCGTCAACGTTGGGATCCTTGCTGCAAACAGCTATCTTTGATCTTGCTCCCGCAACTCTTGAAATAGCCTTTACCTCCACGGTTCCGTCTGCAATTTCAGGAATCTCCCTTTCAAACAGTCTTTTTACAAGCTCCCTGTGGGTTCTGGATATCTTGATCGAAGGCTTTTTCTCAGGATTTGCGATCCCTACCACATAAACCTTGATTATATCTCCCGCCTTGAGAACCTCTCCCGGTATCTGCTCGTTCCTTACAAGATAAACCTCGTTTTTGTCAATAGTAAGTACAGCGTTGAGAGTTGCAGGCTCCACCTTCTGAACAGTTGCCGAAACGCATTCGTAAACCTTATCCTTATATTGTTCGATAAGTCTTTCACGCTCAAAATCCTTTATCTCATGCTTTATCGACTGCTTTGCGTTCTGAGCGGCAACCCTTCCGAATTTGGCGGGATTAAGCAGTATCTCCGCAGTTCCTCCGACCCTTGCGTCCTTTGAAAGCGTAAGCGCTTCGTCAAGGCTTATTTCGTTGTCCGGATCGTACGGCTCGCCCTCCACGATCTCCTTAAGTATCTTCATTTCAAATTTTCCGGTTTCCGGCTCGATCTCAACGGCAATATTCTCGCTGTAAGGATAATCTTTCTTTATCGCCTTCATTATGCCCTGCTTTACTGTTTCAATAAGAACCTTGGCGTCAATGTTGTTTTCTTTTTCAAGCAGACTGAGCGCCTCAAAAAAATCGTTATTCATTTTTTCAATCAATCCTTCCGATAATTATTCTTTTAACTTAAAATCTATTTAAATGCACAGAAACTGTGCTGATTGTTTAAAAAAGCTCTGCCTCGCCATTTCATATTACGGCGCATTTCAAATCGCCCTGCGTTAAAACAGATCTCCGTCGTCGTAAAGTTTTACCGACGCACATTCTTTTATAATAAATTCCGCCGGCTCCAATGGATTTCCGTCCTCGTCGGTAAGATGACAGTAAAGCTTTTCCTTATCATATCCGTCAAGTCCGGCTATAAACTCCTTTTTGCCGTCCCTGGGACGTATAAGCTTTATTTTTATAATATCGTTTATGCATGCTTCAAAATGCTCCGGACGCTTCAGCTCTCTTCCCAGCCCCGGACTTCCTACCTCCAGTACATAGCTCTGAGATATGGGATCAGTTTCATCCAGCAGCTTATTAAGGGGTCTTGTCAGCGCCTCGCAGTCGTCCATACTGACTCCGCCGTCCTTATCGATAAAAACCTTCAGATACCAGGTGGCTCCTTCTTTTTCAAACCTTACGTCCCAAAGAAAAAGCCCCAGTTCGTCGCATAGCGGCTGAGCAAGTTCCCTGACCTTCTCCGCAGTATTTTTCTTCTCCAATATTATCCCGTTCCTTTCACCGGGGCGTTACCGTACAGCAATCTCCAATAGTTCGCATACTGCACCGCATATAACAGATCTGCTCCGCAGCTGCACTTTACCCCTATACAAAATCAAAAGACCGGAAATTTATTTCCAGCCTTTCATTAAACGTATTACATATAGTATACCACAGAAAATCAGCGTTTGCAATACCCAAAAAGACTTTTCTTGATTTAATAATGAAGTTTATATAAACATTCCGTAAATATTTATATCATCATGTCTTTTCGGGAGGTTTGGAGGACTTTTTCCTGTGTTTGTTGATACCCTCTGCAAAATCTATGGGAACTGTAAAAAGAATTCCCGTATTCGGCATAGACAGATCGCCTACCGTATTATAAACCACCTTTCTCGCAAGCTCAAGCTGATCGTTTCTTATTACCGAAAGAATCGTCCTGTTGTCCTCATTGCCGCTGAACAAAGCCCTGATCGACGCGCTCACAAACGAACTGTCAAGCTTTGAAAGGGTCATTGCAAGCCCCGACGACTCGATTATCGTTGCTCCTCCTATTCCTGCGGCGGAAAGCCCCTCCAGAAGATAGTCCAAAGCGTCGATTTTGTTCAGAATTATAACCATCAGCTTCATTACAACAGCCCCTTCGTATAAATTTTAAAGCAATACAGTCATCGTAAATCAGCAAAAGAGCACACAGTATTATTGCAAATAAAAGCTATCCGGCGCTCTCCTCCGAAGAAATTCCCGCGCCCTCAGGCTCTGTTTTCTCATAAGCGTCTGCGAGGGCGGTCCTGAATTCATCAGAAACTGTAAAATGGCTTTCGTCCGTCCACGTTCCCTCCGGAACAAGCTTTACCGCAGGCTCAATATTTTCGCTGAGCATTTCGTTTATGTAAGACTTCTGCAGCTTATAATCGTTATTGGTAAGATTAGTATCCGAATTTGACGTCATAATATTATATATGTTGTCAAGATTGTTCTTTGTGATATTTTTCTGCTGGAACGCTCCGTTTACAAGCTGATACAGCACCTCACCGAGAAACTTCATGTTTCCTCCTCTTCCCTCGGAGAAAACCGGATACTGGCATATAAGACGTATCTCCTTTCCCGAAAGTGAAACAGCCTGACCGGCCTGATAGGAAACGTCGTTTGAATCATTTTCCTGAGAAAGATAATACAGATCCTCAGACGGGGTATAGACAACTCCGCCAAGAATATCCGCCACACTTTCAAAAGCACTGTTTTCAAGCGATATGTAATAATCGGTTTCGATTCCGAAGGTTTCCTCCACCGCATTTACAAGCCTTCTTATTCCTCCGTCGGCATATATTTCCCTGAAGGTAGAAGATCCGTCGGTAACGCTTACCGTAAACGCGGAACACGGCGTTACGACTATCTGATTCTTCTCGGGAGATACTCTCACCAGCGACACGTCTACAAGCACATTTTTGCTGTTTACTCTGGCATACATGGTATTGTAGGACTGCACAAGCGAAACCGTCTCCTCGTCGTCAGTTTCGTTCCACGAATTCATTCTGTCGATAAGAAAGGTCGCAAAAACTGCAAACACCGCCAGAAAAACCAGCATTGTTGCAAAATATACCAATGCCACCGGTGCCTGCGATCTTTTCCTTTTATTTTTTGCTGTACCGGACATATAAATTAAACGCTCCTTACATAAAAACTTCCCGGGTGTATAAAAAAATACTTGAACATTTCATAATTTAGGTGTAAACTATTATAAGACGTTAAAACTTTTTGACCGAGTCTATGTAAAATACGGGATTGTTGTCAAGCTCGATTATATTAAGCTCCAGACCCGAAGCCTTTGCCATGTTTATGGTCTGCATCGTTCCAGAGCCCCTTATTTTCCGCTTGTACACCCCTATTATCCTCGAAGAATTGTCTACCATAAACTGATTCCTCAGTCTGTAGCAGTTCTTTTCGTATTTGTCGCATATATGAACCACCCTGTCGCAGCTCTGGATTATAATGCTGTAAACATAACGGTCAAGCGGATCCGAAAGCTCTCTGAGTCCCTGATTTTTATAGGGAAGGGCGCATATAAGCCTTATATCAAAACCCTTTCTGTGAATAAGATTGTGAACGATCTCTGCGCATATCAGATCCGTTCCCTCCGCCATTCCGGAAATAAAGGTCTTATAGCCGTCGTCTACAGCGTTTTCTACAGCAAGCTGAATATTACTGATAAGACACTTCATCCCCTGCTTATCCCTGTCGCCGAAAAAAGGCAGATCCCGGCTTCTGTGACCGGTAAAGCAGCAGGTTGTCGCTTTGTCTATCCCATAGCTCTCAGTCATAAAAAAGACACACTCTTTCATAAGGCGGCATAACCGCCGCAGGCTTAATCAAATTATATTATACCACATTGTTTGGCGTTTTTCAATAGCGTATTTCAAAAAAGAATACAATTTTATGCGCAGCAGCGCCGCTATAAATATTTTATGAAACGGAGGAAAACCCGCTGCTTTCTGCGCGGCTGTACAGTATGCGGGCAATTATAAATGAACTATCTTAAACGAGCGTGGGCGGAAATCCATCTTGACCGCCTTGAAAAAAATCTTATCAGCTATAAGAGCCGTCTGTGCCCGGAAAACGAGCTGATGTGCGTCGTAAAGGCTTTCTGCTACGGACACAGCGACGAAGCAATATGTCCCTATCTTGAAAACAGGCTGGGCGTAAGATGGTTCGCCGTTTCTAACGAGATCGAAGCCCTGCGCCTGAGGAAAATGGGGATAAAGGGCGAGATTCTTATTCTCGGCTACACTCCTCCCGAAGCGGCGGATATACTTTACGAAAACAATATTATTCAGGCGGTAACGGAATATTCCTACGCCCGCCTGCTGTCGCAGCATTCAAACGGCGGAGTAATACGCTGCCATGCGGCGGTAGACACCGGAATGACTAGGATAGGCGTCAGGGGAACGACGGAGGAAATATGCACAGAGCTTGAGAAAATCTCCGCTCTGCCGGGTATCTCCCTTGAGGGTATCTTTACCCACTACGCCGCCGCCGACAGTATGGAGCCTGACGACCTGACCTACACCCAAGCTCAGACTGACAGCTTTTTTAAGGTGTACGATGAGCTTTGTTCCCGCGGCATAAAGCTTGAGCAGGCTCACTGCCTCAACTCCGCCGGGGGTATCTATCATAAAAATCACCGCAGCACTCTGGCACGGCTTGGTATTATCCTGTACGGACTTATGCCCAGCACCTCCAGCCCCCTGCCTTTCGAGCTTTCCCCGGTCATGGAGCTGAAAGCTGCGGTTTCACAGGTGAAAACGGTCGAACCAGGGGTATGCGTTAGCTACGGAAGAACCTACCGGACAGATAAACCTACCGTTCTTGCTACCATTACCTGCGGCTATGCCGACGGATATCCTAGAGCGCTGTCAAACAAGGGCTATGTTATAATCCACGGCAAGCGTGCACCGATAGCCGGAAGGATCTGCATGGATCAGTTTATGTGTGACGTTACTGATATTGAAAACGTCCGCCCCGGCGATACGGCAATACTGATAGGTTCGGAGGGCGAAGAATCCTGTACCGCCGACGACATAGCCGATCTTATCGGAACTATCGGCTACGAAATAGTCTGTCAGGTTTCGGCGCGGGTTCCCAGAGTCATATATGAAAATTCCGACCCTGTCGGCGTATACTATCCCTGAGCGGACAGTTAAAAGGCGATACCGCCCTAATATTTCCGCTTGTACATTTTAACAGAAAGAGGCTTATAAATAATGATCACTGAAAAATTCGACGTTATTATAATCGGCGCCGGTCATGCGGGCTGCGAAGCAGCGCTGGCAGCGGCAAGACTGGGACTGAAAACGGCGATTTTCACTATAACGCTGGACGGAATAGCAAATATGCCCTGCAATCCTTCTATAGGCGGAACAGCGAAGGGCCATCTGGTACGGGAGATAGACGCCCTGGGAGGAGAAATGGGCAGGGCGGCGGACGCTACGTTTTTGCAGAGCCGTATGCTCAACAGAGGAAAAGGACCGGCAGTCCACAGCCTGAGAGTACAGTCGGACAGAGTCAAATATCATACATACATGAAGCAGGCTCTGGAACGCTGTGAAAATCTCCGAATCAAGCAGGACGAAATATGCAGCATTACCGGCGAAAACGGAACGGTTACCGGAGTAGTTACAAGACTCGGCACCAAATACGGAGCAAAGGCGGTGATAATTGCCAGCGGCACCTATCTTAACGGAGAGATCCATGTGGGAGCGGTATCCTATCCCAGCGGTCCCGACTCGGTTCTGCCTGCCGGATTTCTTTCCGCTTCCATTGAAGAGCTTGGCATTAAGCTTCGTAGATTTAAAACGGGAACTCCTGCAAGAGTGCATAAAAGGTCAATAAATTTTGACGCGCTTGAAAAGCAGGACGGCGATCCGGATATAACTCCTTTTGCTTTTGACAATAATGAAAAGCTTGAAAACAAGGTATCCTGCTACGTTGCGTACACCAACGATGAGACCCACAGGGTAATAAGAGAAAACATTCATCTTTCACCTATCTACTCCGGCAGGATTCACGCAGTGGGTCCCAGATACTGCCCCTCTATCGAGGACAAGATAATGAGATTTCCCGACAAGCCAAGGCATCAGCTTTTTATAGAACCTATGGGTCTTGACACTGACGAATACTATCTGCAGGGGATGAGTTCATCCTTGCCCGAGTGGGTACAGCTTAAATTCTTAAGAACGATAAAAGGCCTTGAAAACGTTGAGATTATGCGAAACGCCTACGCTATCGAGTACGACTGCTGCGATCCGACGGATCTGCTTCCGACGCTGGAATTCAAAGCGGTAAAGGGACTTTACGGAGCGGGCCAGTTCAACGGGACCTCAGGTTATGAGGAAGCCGCGGCGCAGGGGCTTGTCGCCGGAATAAACGCCGCTCTGAAAATAAAGGAAAAAAAACCTTTGATCCTGGACAGGGCTTCCTCGTATATCGGAACGCTTATAGACGACCTTGTGACAAAGGGATGCTCCGATCCCTATAGAATGATGACCTCAAGAAGCGAATACAGACTACTGCTGAGGCAGGACAATGCCGACATAAGACTTACTCCGACGGGTCACGAAATCGGGCTTATCTCAGACGAAAGATACAACGCCCTGCTTGAAAAGCAGCGCATGACGGACGAAGAAATAAAGAGGATATGGAAAACAAACCTTGCCCCCTCCCGGGAGCTGAACGCTTTTCTCGAAAGTGCCGGAACAGAACCGCTTTCAACGGGAATAAAGCTTGCCCAGTTGCTTCGCCGTCCTCAGGTATCATACGATTCTCTTGCTCCCTTCGACCCTGACCGTCCTAAGCTTCCGGATCAGGTAAAAGAACAGGTGGAATTGCAGGTAAAATACGAGGGCTATATAAAAATACAGCTTGAGCAGGTCGAAGCAATGAGAAAGCTTGAGTCAAAATCCCTTCCGGCAGATACCGATTACTCACAAATACGAGGGCTTCGCCTTGAAGCGGCGGAAAAGCTCAGCCGCATCAGACCCCTGAGCGTAGGTCAGGCAAGCCGTATCAGCGGCGTTAATCCTGCGGACGTCAATGTTCTGCTGATATGGCTGTCCCAGCAGTCCCGCAGACAGACGAACGATTAGAACCGTACAAAAAAGCGAGGAACAAACAAATGATGATACCCAAAACCGATGCCGACAGGCTTTTCGGCGGATACGGACTTGAAATAAACGAAAACCGGTATGAAAAGCTTTGCCTTTATGCACAGCTGCTGGTTGAATGGAACGAAAAGATAAATCTTACGTCAATAACCGATCCTGAAGGGATCGCGATCAAGCATTTTTTCGACAGCCTTTATCCCTTTACGCTTTTTGGCGTTCCCGTAGGAGCGACTCTGATAGACGTCGGAACGGGAGCCGGCTTTCCGTCATGTCCGCTGAAAATATTCAGGGAAGATATAAAGCTTACACTGCTTGACAGTCTGAACAAAAGGATAAAATTCCTGACCGAGCTTTCAGACAGACTGGAATTTGATGCAACGTGCGTTCACGGCAGGGCAGAGGAGCTTGGAAGAAACGCCGATTACCGTGAAATGTACGATATCGCCACGGCAAGGGCGGTTGCCAATCTCACACACTTATGCGAATACTGTCTGCCGTTTGTAAAAGTCGGCGGAGCCTTTGCCGCCCTTAAAGGCCCCGACGGAAAAAACGAACTGAAAAAAGCCCAAAACGCCGTGAAAATTCTTGGAGGAACCGTAGAAAAATGCATTGAATACACTTTGCCAAACGGAGATATGAGAACGCTTATCGTTATAAGAAAAATAAAAGCAACACCGGAAAAATTCCCCCGTAATAAAGGGCAGATAACCAAAAAACCGCTTTAGTCATTTAATAGTCCGTATTTATAAATACCATATTTATTTTTTGCTGATTTTATCGGCAGTTCTGCTTTTTAAGTCTTATCACGGACAAAACCTGTATGTAAAACACATTAAGATAACTTAAATAAGCTGTTTTATGTGTTTTGACTAAATAGAAAGGAAATATTTTATTAAGATTCATCTAGATTTTTAGTGAAAATACTATTGACAAATACGAAAATTTAGTTTAATATTATTATGTTAGATTGTATTATTCCGAATATGAAAAATATACTGGGAGGAAATGTTTATGTCAAAATTCTGTACTACCTGCGGCGCTCAGCTGGATGACGGCGCAACCTTCTGCACAAGCTGCGGAGCAGCTCAGCAGGAACAGCCCAAGCAGGCTGAAAAAACAGGCTCTGCTGGAGATGCCGTTAAAAACACTTTCAACGACATCAAGGATAAGGTCAATGTCGATGCGGTAAAGGATTCGCTTTCGATGGAAAATATTAAGGGACTGAAAACAAATCCTAATAAAAATACGCTTATAGCTCTGGGCTGTATCGCTGTTGTGGCGATTCTGGTCATCATTCTTATTTTTACCCTTATTTTCGGCGGAAAATATAAGAAGCCTATCAGCAATATGCTTGACGGTATAGAAAAAACGGACGCTGCCACCTACATGAAGTCGGTTCCTAAATGTCAGCTTGACTATATCGAAGAAACATATATTGACGATTATGAGCAGTATGACAGCCTGGAAGAATATTATGAAGAAATGCTTGACAGCTCGCTGGAATATCTCGAAGAAGAATACGGCAACGATGTGAAACTTTCCTACAATGTTGAAAAGAAAACCAAGCTTTCGGACAGCAAGCTCAAGGATATAAGAGACGACCTTGAGGACAACTATGATGCCGACGTTAAGGTCACAAAGGGCTACAAGGTAAAGGTTGAAATGACTATCAAGGGCGACGACGATGATGATGAGGATACTGCAACGTTTACGGTCGCTAAGGTTGACGGCGACTGGGTTCTCGTTGACGGAGGTCTTTTCTGATTTACTTTACATACGTTTAACTGATAGGGACGGACAGTAAAAAGTCCGTCCTTTTTTAGAAATTGCAGGAGGGTGCTATGCATGGCTTATTTAAGGCGCTCTGCCGGTTTATAACAGCGATGGCTCTTGCTGCGGCAATGCTTGTTATGCAGGGCTGCGGAAATACAAGCAAGGAGAGTAAATCCGTGCTTAATTACGAGCAGCCGACCGTTACCATGATAAGAGCGATAAAGCTTCTCGATACTCAGTCCTATCTTAACTGCTTTACACCGGGAGCAAGAGAAAAATATGAAAACAGCGAAAATTACAATTCAAGGCTTGCTCAGGTGCTTCTCCCGAGTCAGGGAAAAAACTCCGCTTCCTTAAAGATCGAAACGCTTTCGGCTCAGGAGCTGGAAGCTGACGACATAGCAAAACTGGAGGATAACTACAGAGAAAGCTACCGCACAAGGCTCAGCATAAGCAAGGCCTATACGCTTTCGGTTCAGATAAGCACACTCCAGAACGAAAAAGAAACCTCCGATATAAGAGATATTACTGTTGTCAATACGGGCGAAGAATGGCTCATATATGGCGACATTATTGAAGAATTTAATTTCAGAGAACAATGAAAATAAACTACGAAAGGATTTGATTTTATGTCAGTAATCTGTCCCAAGTGCGGATACGAACTGCCGGACGGTGCTAAATTCTGCGGCTCATGCGGAACAAATTTAGCAGCTTTAAAAAGAACCGCAGGAAATATATGCACAAACTGCGGAAGCCAGCTTAAAGAGGGCGCTAAATTCTGCAACGTATGCGGAACCAAGGTCATGTCTGCAGCTCAGGAAGAACCTAAACCCGAAGTAAAGCCGGAACAGCCAACCATGGAAGAACTTGTTCCGCCGGTTATCACGGACGACACATTTGCAGGACAGGGACAGACTTCCGTAAAACATGAAGGCGACCCTGATTTTGATTCAATCCTGCCTCCCGGTGCGGAGCCTGCGGAAACTGCCGCTGTTCAACAGCCGACTGAGCAGGAAATCAAAACTGCCCAACAAAACGACAATTTCAGCTTCGTCACCCCGTCATCAGCTGAAACTCCGGTTATAAACGACAGTTATTATAACGGGGGAATCAAAACTGAGGAAAAACCTCAGCCTCAGCCTGTTCAGAATACGTCGTATTCACAGGATCCAGCGGCTTCAGCCGCAGCGAACAATACAGCCGGAGCCCAGAATACTCAGCCGGGCAATTACGGAAATGTTCCGAATCATCAGCCGTACCCCGATCCGGTGCAGCAGAATGTTACCCCGGGCAAAAGCCCCAGCGTTCTGATCCCGGTAATACTTATTATTCTTATTCTTGCAGTTATAGCCGTTGACGTTTTCGTTCTGTTCCCGGACAGAATATTCGGAGAAAAGAACGAATCCTCTTCGGAAAAGGAAGTCGCGGCGGTTACTTATTTCCTGGAGGAATAAACAGCCTCCGACTCGCCGTCGTTAATCAGAAATTTTTAAAACAATTCAATACAGTAAAAAAAAGCGACCGCAGGCCGCCCCTACATATATCCGCAGGGGCGAACTGCGGGCGCCCGGTTATAGTATTTCAAAAAGCCAAACACATCTCGCAGACAAATTCACTTCACAATTCGGTAAATCAAAACTCAACCGGTTATCCGTCTACTTTCAAACAAAGATAGACAACATAAAAACCGCAATAACAAAATTTCCGTCCCAAACCGACGGAAGCGAACAAAGCAAGCGATTCACAAACTGTGCAGTCTGAGCCAGGATTATTTTTAATAACTTAAAATCCGCTCTAAGTAAAAAACGCGGCAACAAAATTTTTATCCCCGACTAGCCGAGTGAGCATAGCGAGCGGTTCGTAAACTGCGCCGTTCGCACCAGGACTTGCGGCATCAAACTAACCACCGCAACCAAACGAAGCGAGCAAGGCGAACAGTTCGTGAACTGCGCCGTTCGCGCCAGGACTTGCGGCATCAAACTAACCACCGCAATTAAACGAAGCGAGCAAGGCGAGCGGATCGCGAATTGCGCCGTCCGCGCCAGGACTTGCGGCATCGAACTAACCACCGCAATTAAACGAAGCGAGCAAGGCGAGCGGATCGCGAACTGCGCCGTCCGCACCAGGACCGCCAGGACCTATTTGCCTACGCAGAATTTGGAGAATACCTCGTCGACTACCGCTTCGGAAGCCCTTTCGCCCGTAAGCTCGGTAAGCGATTGCAACGCATAGTCTATCATAACCGTAACCGCATCCAACGTTTCACCGTAATTCAAAGCGTCAATAGCCGCATTAAGCTTTTTTAAAGCCTGTCCCGCACAGTTTTTCTGACGCTCATTGGCAAAAACCGTTGAGTCCGCGTCATATCCGGCAAGCGAAAATATCTCGCCGCACGCCCTTTTTATTTCTTCAGCGCCTTCGCCCTGCTTGGCGGCTGTTTCAATAACATGATCGGTGTATTTCTTAAAACTGTTTCTGTCAAGTACCGTTCCAAGATCGCTTTTGTTCAGTGCAACTACAAGATTCTTCCCCATACCCTTAACGTATTCCAGCAGCTCCATATCCTCCTCCGTAAGAGGAACCGATGTATCAAATACTGCAATAACCAGAGCACACCCCTCTATCCTCTTTTTCGCAAGGTCAACTCCAAGCTTCTCTACTTCGTCATCTGTTTCGTGAATCCCAGCAGTATCCGAAAGCTTTAATATAAACTCTCCAAGCCGGGCGGTTTCCTCTATAACGTCCCTTGTTGTTCCCGCAATGTCAGTAACAATGGAACGGTCGTAACCTAAAAGCATATTCATAAGAGTTGACTTTCCAACGTTGGGTCTGCCTGCAATAACCGTGTCTATTCCGTTTTTCAAAAGCATTCCGCAGTCGTAATCTTTCAGTATCCTCGATAAAATTCCTGCGGCGGCTTCCAGACTTCTCCGCAATGCGTTTTCCTCTACCTCCGGCAGATCCTCTTCCGGATAATCTACCCACGCCGCCAGCTCGCCGAGTATTTTCACAAGGCTGTCCTTTACTCCCGAAATGTCCCTGAAAAGCTTGCCCTCTCTCGTCAGCCTTGCCGACCGTAAAGCATATTCTCCCTGAGCCGAGATCATATCCATAACCGACTCCGCCTGAGTAAGAGAAAGCTTTCCGTTAAGAAAAGCTCTTTTTGTAAATTCCCCTCTGTCCGCAGGCTCGCACCCGTTTTCAAGACATATCCTCAGCACCTTTTTGGCAATGAAAACTCCCCCGTGACAGGAAATTTCCGCCGTATCCTCACCGGTATAGGACCTGGGCGCACGGAAAACCGTCAGCAATCCGTCGTCGGCAGTTTCCCCGGTGGCAGGATCAACGACTCTGCCATAAGCGCAGGTATAGCCCTTCATATCCATAACTCTGCCGAAACCGGAAAAAGGAACAAAGACCCTCTCGGCAACCTCCAGAGCCTTATCTCCGCTTATTCTTATAACCGAAATTCCGCCTTCCGCCAGGGGAGTCGAAACTGCGCATACTGTCGACATAAAATCACCTTTTTAATAATATTACTTAACTAGTGGCTTAATTCTTTCAGACAATACCGCAAATACAGCATTGTCTTTTATGCCTATTACAGCCTGCCGAACAGCGCCTTTTCTTTACATTTTCGCATCAGCAGATTTCCGGGCGCGGCTCAGTGCTGTTCAAAAAAATTGTTTATTTTCTCAAGCAGTTCCTCGTTGCATTCGTTTGTCTTTTCTTTATCAACGCTTTCATAAAAATTTCTTTTAACGTCCTCCGGCAATTCTCCGTTATATTGATCCTCCAGTTCGTTATATTTTTCTTCCAGCTCCTGCAAATATTCATTTGCAGTTTTTGACTGAAAAATGGAATTATGACCATTGCAAAGCTCGTTGCTTACCGTGTAATATTCAACATTCGGATTTGTTATTGCGCCTTTTTTTGAAATGATAGACGATCCGTGGTAACTTATCATTTCGTCCTCCGTACCGTGAACAATAAGAACGGGTACTCCGCTTTTATTTATACCGTCAACGGCAGACAGATTAGAATATTCCCCGAATGTCGCCTTGCAGTCAAGCCAGATAAACGGATAGAGCAGCTTTGAGGCACTGCCTATCATACCGTTGGCAAATTCCATTATCATTTCCATAGGATAAGCATATCCCGCTATACTTGCCGAAGCCGCTACCTCGTGATCGAAATTAAGCCCTGCCGTGACCGCATATCCTCCCCAGCTATGACCGTAAAGATACTTTTTCATATCCGAAAGATCTTTATCCTGCTCAATATATGTCAGCGCAGCGTCAAGATCAAGCGCAGACTGAGGCAATCCCATGGTGCCCTCTCCGCCGCTCTCGCAGCTTCCGGTGCAATCATAAGCAAAAACTCTCCATCCATTCCGGTCAAACCATACTATCTCGTTTATATATCCCTCGTGACCTCCGCCTATTCCGTGGGACACCACAATAAGCCCCTTGTCGTTATTCTCTCCGTAAATATAGCCTCTCAGAGTATTTTCTCCCGACATAAAGCTTACCGGCTTTCTTGGGTATTCATCTTCATAATGACTGTAACGATAGGACGTAGTATATTCAGAATACTTACCGCGAGAAAAATTCTGTTTAAGCAGAATGTGAACGGTTATCATTATAGCCGTGCACAGCACAAGAATAAATATTATAATCGAAAGAATTACTATCTTTTTAACGTTTCTCTTTCTGACTTTTTCGCTCATTAAAACTTTTTCTCCTTTTTGTCCGCTTTATCTATAACGATTTGACTTGTCTTTCCGTCCCAAGCAATCAGCGTATAACGTCCTTTCCGCCCATATACATTCTCAGCGCCTCGGGTATCCTTACCGATCCGTCCTCGTTAAGATTGTTTTCAAGAAATGCAATAAGCATTCTCGGAGGTGCAACGACGGTATTGTTAAGAGTATGAGCAAAATACTTTGAACCGTCCTCCGCCTTTATTCTTATACCGAGCCGCCTTGCCTGAGCGTCGCCCAGATTGGAGCATGAACCGACCTCAAAATACTTCTTCTGTCTTGGGCTCCATGCCTCAACGTCGCAGCTCTTTACCTTAAGATCCGCAAGATCGCCCGAACAGCATTCCAGCGTTCTTACGGGAATATCCAGCGTGCGGAAGAAATCAACACTGTTCTTCCACAGCCTGTCGTACCACTCCTTGCTTTCCTCAGGCTTGCAGACTACTATCATTTCCTGTTTTTCAAACTGATGTATTCTGTAAACGCCCCTTTCTTCGATACCGTGAGCGCCTACCTCTTTTCTGAAGCAGGGACTGTAGCTTGTAAGAGTTTTAGGAAGCTCGCTCTCCGGAGTAATAGTATCTATAAACTTGCCTATCATCGAGTGCTCCGACGTTCCGATAAGATAAAGGTCCTCGCCCTCTATCTTGTACATCATTCCCTCCATTTCCGCAAAGCTCATAACGCCTGTAACAACGTCTGAACGTATCATAAACGGAGGAATGTAATAAGTAAATCCCCTGTCTATCATAAAATCTCTCGCATAGGACAGGATCGCCGAGTGAAGTCTTGCAATATCTCCGCAGAGATAATAAAACCCGTTTCCGCTGGTCTTTCTTGCAGAATCCAGATCTATTCCATTAAGCTTCTCCATAATATCCACATGATAAGGGATCTCAAAATCGGGAACGACAGGCTCTCCAAACTTTTCTATCTCGACATTTTCGCTGTCGTCCTTTCCGATAGGAACCGATGGATCGATAATATTAGGAATAACCATCATTCTCTTTTTTATCTCGCCCTCAAGCTCGGTTTCCTTTACCTCAAGAGCTTCAAGCTCCTCGCCGATAGCCTTTACCTCTGTCTTTACCTTTTCGGCTTCCTCTTTCTGACCTTTTGCCATAAGCCCGCCTATCTGCTTGCTCATAACGTTCCTTTTGTTTCTGAGCTCGTCGCATTTTGTCTTTGCCGCACGGAAATCTATGTCCATCTGAACAACCTCGTCAACAAGCACAAGCTTTTCCTCCTGAAACTTCTTTCTGATATTCTCCTTAACAAGCTCAGGGTTTGTTCTTATCAATTTCATATCCAGCATATTAATCTACTCCTTAAATAATTAAATATCTCTTTAATTATATTCCATTTCCCCTCAATAGTCAAGTATTACGGTTTGCCCGATTGCTTCCTTTTGCAATAGTAATTTTGATTTTTCTCTTTTTTTGACATATAACTAAATCTATGATAAAATTTACATATGAATAAATCTTATAAAAATTGATCTGACAAGAAAAGAGGTATAAAAATGCTGAAGAAACTTAAAGGACTTGCTGCGGCAATAACCGCGGCGGAGGTCATGTCCGTCCCGGCTATAGGCACGGGTGCGGAGGATCCGGCGGTAACATACGACCTGAGCCAAGGCAGCGTTAATATTTCAACAGACGGTACCTATATCACCCGGAGGACGGAAATCTTTACGCTTATCTTACCGGTGAGGAGCATACAGTAAAAACAGGCGATTTGTTTCATATTTACGTATATGACAACGGATTTACAGCATATGACATGAAAATCATTTTTGTAAATGAAAACGATGAAGTTATCGACACAGTTTATGCCAATAACGGCGACGATATCTCGGCTCTTGCTCCCGAAATCCCAGAAAAAGAGGGCTACACAGGAGC
>ULSD01009598.1_pt1 | contig 50405 bp, 45 predicted proteins | sample 1956051 | NCBI WGS metagenome assembly ULSD01 (sample SAMEA4835699, study PRJEB28245) | human gut metagenome | biome: gut microbiome; material: fecal sample | place: Denmark | collected 2008
CGACAACTGCATTTCCATGCCGTAAAGATACAACTTTTAAATGAATTATTCGCATTTCACTTACTTTTGACTATAAATATACTCCTGACGGAGGACGTGTAACAGTGATGATGGAATACATAGAAGAGGAAAATGAATGGATGGAAATAAAAGTGTCGGATACAGGAATCGGCATTCCGGATGCAGACAAACAGCATATATTCGAGCGTTTCTATCAGGCCGCGCATAAAGGAATGGAAGAAACTACAGGAAACGGTATCGGATTGAGTTTAGTGCACGATTTCGTACAACTGCATGGGGGAAGTGTGGAGGTGTTCGACAATATAGGGGCAGGGACGGTCTTTGTGGTTCGTCTGCCGGTGAGACATGTGGATGTGGCTGCTGTATTGCCGGAACCGCTTGTTGTCCTTCCGGAGTCAGAGAAAACAACAGAAGCGATGGCGGAGCAGACAAGCCGGAAGGAATTTCCACTTTTATTGGTTGTCGATGATAATGCTGATTTCCGTATGTTCATGCAGCACAGTCTGGAATTGCAGTATCGGGTGAAACTGGCATCAGACGGAGAGGAAGCATGGAATATGATGCAGGATGAACTTCCGGATCTCGTTATCAGTGATGTGATGATGCCGGTCATGGATGGAATCGAATTGTGCAGGAGGATTAAGGCAGATAAGCGGACCGCCTATATACCTGTTATTCTGTTGACGGCGAGACAGGCAGTAGAAGCAACAGTGAAAGGGTTGGAAATCGGTGCGGACGATTATGTCACCAAACCGTTTAATATGATGGTATTGGTGTTGCGCATACGCAAGCTGATAGAGCAGAGTCGTTACCGTCATGCTACTCATGCTGTCATTGATCCAACTCCAAGTGATATTGTCATTACGTCATTGGACGAAAAATTGATAGAGAAAGCTATAAAGTATGTGGAGGATAATATTTCCCGAAGTAACTTTTCGGTAGAAGAATTGAGTCGTGGATTGGGGATGAGCCGTGTGCATCTGTATAAAAAACTGTTGCAGATAACCGGTAAGACTCCTATTGAGTTTATTCGTGTCATTCGTTTGAAACGAGCCGCCCAACTGCTGAGGGAAAGTCAACTCCATGTATCGGAAGTAGCTTATGAGGTAGGTTTTAATAGTCCAAGGTATTTTAGCCGTTATTTTAAGGAAGAATTCGGAATGTTACCTTCTGAATATCAAGAGAAAGGAGGGATAAACAAGTCTTTCTGACAATCGGAAAGACTTGTTCCCTCCTTTTTATTGATAAATCTTCTTAGTGCCCTTCTCCTTCCAGTTGAACAATCTGATAGGCAGCGAAGACCAGATCATTGGCTTCCATGTCAGCAAGCAATCCTCGCAGGAACCGGGAAGCCTGCTGACGCAACACATCGTCTTGCCCTTCGAACCATAGACTGAAATTACTGATGAAGATGCTTTTCAGGTTTTTGTTCAAGATGGGATAGGTCTCTTCGCAGAGTTTTAAAAAAGCGTTCATATCACCCTGTGCATGACATTCGATGAGGCTAAAACAAGGGTCATACCGTTTGTCTGCATTCAGTCCCAGTTCATTAATTTGTTGTTTCAGGGTCTGATATGTTTGGGGCTCGTATGCCGTGTTGCCACTCAGGTAATTGTATATTTCCATATAATATAGTCTCTCGATGGTTTGATTCACTTCTTTCCGACTTTGTTCATCGAAGTCGTTCCGATGTGCTACCATATATTGAGCGATTTCATCGTTGACGGAACGGACGTAGTCGGTATAGAGGAACAGGTTTTCTCGAGACAATTTTCCGGTATCTGTCAGTTCATGGAAATAATCGTGTACCATTGTATCTATTTGGTCAAGCAAGGGCTTTTTGTTGCGTTGCTTTTGCACTTCAGCTTTCAAGTAGGCTACATAGGACGAAATGAGACCGGGCGTGCGTTCGCCTGCTTCATAGCGTGCCTTCATGCGCTCGGGTGTTCTTTCCGGGTCAATCATCCGGTCTATTTCGTCAATGAATTCTTTTGCTTCTCCTCCTCCCACTTTAGTGAATATGACCTTTTTATCTGCATCAATGGCGATAAACGTTGGATAAGCTTTTATTTGATAGAGCTTTGCCAGCTCCTTGCCTTCTTTCTCAGCATTGAGCTTGATACAGACAAATCGCTGGTTCATATAATCGCCTACTTGTTGTTGAGGAAAAATTTCACGTGCCATTCGTCTGCAGGGACCGCACCAGTCGGTGTAGAAGTCGATGAATACGAGTTTGTTTTCGGCCTTGGCCGCGGCAAGGGCTTCATCGTAGGTGATGGAGCGGAAATTGGTTTGGGCAAATCCCGGCACCCCCAACAGGGCTGCCAGGATAATGAGGATAATTGTTCTCATATCGTCATGTTAAATTTTAAAGTTTGTTGATTATCAGTCGGACAAAGGGAAAGGATTCGGTTCGAATGCCAACGTCATGGCTGCGGCTATCACGGGCGAGACGAAACGTACGCACTTTACTTTTCCGGTGCCGGATGCAGTCTTGGTAGCGGCGTTGATGGGCATACCACCGTTCAGTCCGTCGTAGAAATAAAGTTTGTAAGTGTCGCCTGTCTGAGTTCCTACAATCAGGTTATCGAAGTTGTAGTCTGTACTGAGTGAAGAAAAGTTCAGCCATTGATTGGTGAGGAATGTGACATCTTCGCCCGAAGGAATGCCGGGTAAGGGAACGTTTGTTTCCGAGCCGTCTGTCAAGCTATGCGCATATACTTTCCCGTCATCGATGCAATAAATGTAGGAAGCAGAAATACCATTTCCGCTTTGCACGGTGCTATGTGCCAGGTGGGAAGACGGGTCAATCTGGATGGCTTCGTCTACATATTGGCTGCTGGTTGTCTTGAGCAAATAACGGTTGCCTGTCGAAGGCTGTTCGCATAAGAACCAGGCTACGGTGCCTGCCGTAAGGCTTACGCAGGAGGAAATGCATTCCAGGTCGTCGGGGTATTCCACACCTTCGGCGGGTTCGAGTGGAGTAGATCCCATGCCGTTGTAGTCTACCAGCATCAGTTGATGGTCTGCGTTGTCCCAATAGATGTATCCCATGATGGCATTGATGACTTGTACATATTTGCTGCCCGTAGCGCCTACCGGATAACCGAATTTTCCGGCGCTACCGCCATAGCTTGTCATGGTGACATAATAACGTACACCGGAGTTGGAGAAATAAAAGTTACCCGTCGGTCCGGTTACCAGTGTGCCCGGACGTTCGGATGCCGGCATCGTTCCGCTATAGAACAGGTTATCGTTGTTGAATATCTCCTGCATGTCTTCGGTGCGATATCCTTTGAGCTTGCCGGCATCGCTGATGGCGAACAGCAGGTTGGTGGTGGCGGTTTTGTTTGTTTCGGTATCGATGTATGCGCCGCTATACATCATCACGAGATTGTGGGGCTTTCCTTGCATGGGGGCACCCGATAAGGTGGAAATCAGGTCATGAATCATTCCGTCATCGTTCATCATGTCTAATTCCGTAGTTCCTTCGGATGTTTCTTTGAGGATGTAGAAACCTTTCGAGAACGACGTGGTGGTGTGGATGGTTGATTCTACAATCTTGGCATAGCCTGTTTCCGTATTCGTGACTTCGAAAACAAGAGTATAGGTGCCCGAAGGCAGATTGACTTCGTAATCCACTTCTTTGCCCGTGGCTATTTGATAATCTTTGTACGGACCGTCACTGCCTTCGTTGGAATACAGATACCAGGCGTATGCCAATTGGTCTTCGGAAAGCGATGTGATGACCGTGGGATGGATTAAATCTTTGAGGTTGATGCCTTGATAAGAAGCCACGTTGATGTCTTCCGCCAGTCCTTCTACTTCGATTTCGTTGAGTTGTCCGGTTCCCATGGATGAGTTGTCTTCCGTACAAGCCGACCAGCAGCAGAGCAAGCCGACCATGAGCGAGATAAATATTGTTTTTTTCATTTGTCGTAATGTTTTTAATCGTTGTTTAAAAAGACATGGGTTCAAATTTTACGGGGTCACCGTTCGGTTCCCGTAAGATATCTTCTCCTTGTGCCTGACGTTCGGCGTTGAGTTCATCCAGTTTTTCCTGGAAATACGAACGTAAATAGGAGAGATAGGTCGGGTCACCCTCTGCCAATTGCTTGATATAATCATCGTCCCACGGCTCACCGGTCCACTGAATCATTAATTCGTGGATGGTTTCTGAATATTTGACGAAGTTGTAGTCCCAATAATACATGTCCCATTGCGAAGGTTTGGTCAGTCGGCTGGAGATGTGAATCGTGTGGGTGTTATAAGCCGGATAACCGGGCTTGAAAATGCCGTTGTCTTTGAATGTTACCCTCAATGCCACGTTCTTTTCATCCAAAGAGGGGTCGCGTAGCAATACGATGGGAACTTTGGTTCTCGTAGCTCCTGCCGGGACATAACTTTGGGTCAGCAATGTCGGATCGTCAAAGGGTACGAAGTGTACGCCCGGAATCGCCTCGGCTTCTCCGTTTTCCTCCAGCTCTTCCGCCTTGATGGTGTCTTGCTGTAGTTCTACGGTACGGTCGTGGTCGGACAGAAATCCCATGGTTTCCACTTCCAGCCATACAGTGTCTTGTTGTAAATCGATTCCCAATGAGGCACTACGCATGGCAAATGAATAATAAGAATCGTCTTGCATCAATTCCTCCCGTGTATCCCAGTCGATATAACGGAAATTGAGCCAGGCATCGTTGTCGCTGTAAGGCTTTAACTCTTTCTCGCAAGCGGTCAGAAAAGGCATGCATAAGAATGCCATTGATAATTTGAGTATGATATGTCGTTTCATAAGGCTTATTCGGTTTTGTTTATGTCGTTAGGATTGTATTCCGTTGTGGGCAATGGTATCACATAGTCTTCTTCTTCGATGGATACAGGTTGCTCGGAAGCACTTTGCATGTTGCCCATGATGCTGGTGGCTTTCAGACGCTTGTAGGTGTAAAAGAGCTGGCCTTCGGCAAAGAATTCACGTCGGTATTCCGGTATCATGTAGTCTGCCACTTCATGCAGGGAAGTGAAGTCAGGATCGGTCGGGACTTCGTGTGCCAGACGATAGTCGTAATACAAATCGTTGGCTTCTGCTAACGAAGTGGAGCCTTCCATCGCGATAAGGTAGACTTCGGACATACGCAGCATAGGGATAATCTGGCATCCGAACATCTTTTGGTCTTCGGTCATCTCGTCGTCGTCCCAATAATACTTGGTGGTCACGATTGTTGTTTGGCCATATTGGTCTACAGCTTTGTCATTCCAGCAGTTCTTATAGCGGTTGTGTGTGGTTGTATTTTGGCCGCTATACATGGCATTGAATTTTTGCGGAGTGATGCCCAGACTGGTCAGGTTGCTGAAAGTGGTGGAACCACCTACCAGAAAGTCGCGTGAATAATCCATCACGTCCCATTTGCTCAGGTAGAACAGGCACTCGGAGGGACAAAGCTTGTAACCTTGATTGAAATCTTCACTTCCGCTCAGGGTCATGACCGGTGCACCATCGATGGTGGCATTGATGATTTCACGTGCGATTTCCGCCGCTTGGGCTTTGTCGCCAATGTAAAGATACATACGGGCTTCCAAGGCTCTGACTGCCCAATAGTTTAACCGTGACTGGCGATAGAGCATATTGTCGTCTACTATGGCACTATAACTGTCGTTCAGCTCTTCGAACGAATGCGTCATGACTGGGTCATTTTCAATCAACAGTTCTTTGGCTTTTTCTATGTCGGCTTTCAGCTTTTCCACGTAAGCGTCAAAATCATAATAGGAAGGCATTTGGTCAATGCCCGTGGTTTCGGAGTAAGGCAATTCCGTATGAGTCGTTCCGCCCGGCACTTCGCCGAACAGGCGTAACACATCCAGCTGGCAATAGGCGCGCATGGCATACGCTTCGCCCTGGATGGTGTAACGTATAGCCGGGTTGAGGATGACGTCGCCTCTTTCATCGATGTTCTTGATAATCATGTTGGCTTGCGCAATGACATTGAACAACTTGGCATAAATGGTTTTAACGGCAGCCTGTGCGTAGGCTACATTGTCATATTCGTGCTCCATCAGGTAATAGTCTTCGTAGCGGGAGGTCCCCGTTTCGGTGAGCAGCCATTGGTGTGCCAGCGATTCGATGTTGGTCATCGTCAGCCGTTCGCCATAGATATCCCGGCTTGCCATTTCCATATAAGCACCTACCAGCGCATCGTAGAATCCTTGTGAGGTGGCGAACTGGTCTTCATCTTTCTGCTCTGTTTCGGGACGTACGTCCAGCCAGTCGTTGCACGACGAAAGACCGAAAAGAGTCATTGTTACTAATGATATCAGTAAAATTTGTTTTTTCATATCCGGAAAAATTTAAAATCATGATTAGAATAAAAATTTCACGCTGCCTTGAATATTACGTGCATATGGGTCGTTGATACCACGTTCTTCCTTGATGCTTCCCCAGTGGAAGAGGTCGGACATATTCACGGCAAAGGTAATGGACTGTACTCCGGCATATCTGCGAATCCAGTCACTGTCCCAACGATATTGGAGACTTACGGATGACAATTCCAATACATTGTCATCCATGACGAAGCGTGAAGAGGCTTGTGTGGTATCGTAACTGAACCCTTTAAAGAAAGTCACATCGCCGGGTTGCATCCAGCGGTCTGTCAGGGCACGTCGGTCTACATTGGATGTTCTCAAGGTAGAGATAGGTACTTCGACGCGGTCTACCAATGTTGAATTGTAGCGTTTTCCTCCCCAATAGTAGTTGAATGAGACATTGAGTGTAAACCCTTTCCACATAATCATGGTGCCGAAATTACCATGATAAGGTTGATAGCCCGGTCCTAAATAAACCTTATCGCCTGCTTTCCATCGGTCGGTGATGTTGCCGTCCTTGTCCAGGAAGATTTCCCGGCCGGTGCTGGGGTCAATGCCTAACGAACGAACGGCATAGATGCCGTTTTGCGGGCGTCCTTCGTAGAACAAGTTTGCCACTTCATAGTTCTCGTCTTGCAGCATGGCTTCGTTTTGTTCTTTAACTGCATCCGATAGTTCAGAAATCCAGTTTTTGTCGTATGCCAACTGTCCACTCAGAATCCAGTTGAATTCCCGATGCGGCTCACGAATAACGTAAGCCGTCAACGATGCTTCGAAGCCTCTGTTCTTGACTTCACCAATGTTGGCAATGTAAGAAGGAAAGCCCATTGAAAGTGGAGTATACATGGCTGAAAGCAGGTTGGAGGTAGTTTTGGTATAGAAATCAAATTCTCCCCGGATACGTCCGTTCCATAAACCGAATTCTGTACCGACGTTGAATTCTTTGGTCGTTTGCCAGGTTAGTCCCGGATTGCCCCATTCCTGCAGGGTAGCTCCGTTCCAGTTCATGTATTTATTTCCTGTCTGGTAGGCATAAAGGGTAGCAGCACCCGAGCCGGAACCTTGTTGCGAACCAGTTTCGCCATAAGAAGCTTTCAGACGGAAGATATTCAGTACAGGATTGCCTGCCAGGAATTTTTCATTGTGCAGGTTCCAGCCGATACCGGCACTCCAGAAAGGAGCATATTTCTTGTCTGTTCCGAAAGTAGAGCTGCCATCTACACGATAAGACAAATCCACATAATAACGACCGTCGTAAGTGTAGTTGACATTCCCTGTCAGTCCCAGACGGCGGGTGCGGTTTTCTGTTCCGGACGGGATTCCGTCTTGAGCATACTGACGGGCATTCCCTAAGAAGTTCAGTTGTTCGTTGGAGAAACCTTCCACCTTGAACAGGTAATCATATCCATTCGTTTCGTTGATTGAATAGTCTAAACCGACATAAAGCTGGTGTTTGTCCAAGAATGTATTGGAATAGGAGAGAGTCACATTCCCATTGTAACTGTAAGATCTGCCTGTTCCGTATGTGTAAGACCCCCGGCGGAAATAACCGTCACCTGTGGCAAATTCGTTGGCCGTAGCTTCATCGGAGGTAAAATAAGAGTCTTTGGGTGAAAGGAAGTTATCGCTATGATTAGTTGTGGTCGTGATACCAAATTGTCCCCGCAGGATCAAACCTTTCAGGATGTTCCATTCTGCAGCAAAGTTGTTGGTAAGCTCCTCATAACCGTTCTTGTCGAATGAACCTAAGCTGGCATCGTATAACGGATTGGAGCTGCCTCGTCCTTGACTGGAGCCATAGAAGCCTTCGAAAAATTCCACGATTTCTCCATTTTCATCGTAGGGCATGTTATAAGGTTGTTGGGCTACGTAGTCGCTGAATGAACCATAGTTGCTTTCTGTAGCGCGTACCATACTGTATGAGGTATAGTTCTTGAACGTGAAGTTTTTTACTTTATACATCAAGGTGATACCTCCGGTGAACGTGCGGCGTGAGTTGTTCTTCATGGCACCTTCTATGTCTTTATAGTTAGCTGTAGCACTCCAACGGAATTCTTCGCTACCTCCTTCCAGACGCAGGTTGTAGTGTGAACCTACGGCGTTTCGTACCGGCTTGCTGAGCCAATCGGTCGTTTGTCCGGACTGTACGCGAAGGAGACGTTCGTTGTAGATTTGCTGGTAAAGGCGGTCTTCGTCCGTATCGCTTGAATTGTATAAGCCTAACGAACGTTCCAATTCCAGCTTTTCGGCAGCATTGAGGTAGTCGTATGAGCTGAGATCCGGAATATTCAGGTCAATTCCCACTTCGGCATTAACACGTAATTTACCTGCTTCCGGTTGCTTGGTTACGACAACGATGACACCGTTCGAACCGCGTGAACCATAAATGGCCGTGGCTGCTGCGTCCTTTAAAATGTTGATTGATTCGATTTCCTCATCGTTATAGTCCATCAGGCGTTCGAGTGAAATCTCGAATCCGTCCATGATGATGAGGGGTGTATTGACGGCATTGGAAGCATTTTCGTTGAATTCTTGTACACTCATCGGAAGCGATGAATTGCCACGGATGGTAATCTGTGGAAGGTTATTCGGGTTACTACCTACCAGGTTGTTGACAGCAAAGTTCAGCGAGGCATCGATGTTTTTCAATGTCTGCAACAGGTTTTGTCCACGATAGATGTTCAATTCTTCATTGGTGATGGTAGATACGGCACCGGTATAGCTTTCGCGCGCTTTCTTGAAGATACCGGTCACTACGACATCTTGAAGCATGTGGGAATCGCTTTCCAGCACGATGTGCATGTTTTCGGTGGCATTGGCTACCAAAGTCTTCATACCGATATAAGATACTTGTACTTTGAAGTTACCTCCGAAAGTATAATTGCTGATTTCAAATTTGCCGTCCATGTCGGTCACCGTCCCGAAAGCTGTTTCTTTACCCTGTTCGTCCAGAAGACGTACAGAGGCTCCGATTACGGGAAGATTGTCTTCTTCGGAGATAACCGTACCGAAGATGCGATGGGTGGTTTTCTCGTTCAGTTTGCCTTTGCGGATAATCACGGTTTTATCCACGATTTCATAGGTAAGTCCGGTTCCTTTTAGCACTTGGTCAAGTACTTCCTCCAGTTGCTTGTCTTTCAGTGTGCAAGTGATTGGCTTTACTCCTTGTAGAATTTGTTTTTGGTACACAAATTCATACGATGTCTTTTCCTTTAAGTCGGAAAAGACTTTCTCGATAGGTGTATTCTTATACACGGTGTCGATGTCTTGTGCCGATACCGGCATGCCTAAGATACCCAGTAAAATGAGACTGAGTAGTCTTCGTCTGCTACTGTTCATAGTTAGTCATTTTGTTATTAATTAATGGAAATGATAATTTTTTCTTCTTTTACGCCAAATTTGATTCCTCCGCTTTTCTCCAGGATGGATAATACTTCCGACAAGTTGGCATAACGTGGTGCACTGCCTTTGAACACGATGTCTGCCAGTCGTTCGTCTTCGAATGTATAGTCGAATTTATACCAGCGTGCCAGGGTCCGCATGATTTGTGCCAAGGTTTGTTCTTCGAAAGAAAATCGGCCGGTGTGCCAGCTGGTTGCGGCCTGGGTGTCTACGCTTCGGATACTGGTTGAAAAATCTTTTTTGTGGAATATAGCTTGATGTCCAGGAGTCAACACCAGTTCGGCTTTGCTTCCGTCAAGAGGTTGCAAAGCGATGCTTCCGGAAACGAGGGTGGTGTAAATTTGTTTGTCTTCGGTGTATGCGTGAATGTTGAATTCCGTACCGTATACCCGCACGGTCATATCGCCCGACTTTACGTAGAAAGGGCGTAAGCTGTCTTTGGCTACTTTGAAGTATGCCTCACCGGTGAGAGTTACGCGTCGGTCACCGGTATTGAAATTATCTGGATAGATGAGTTGTGATTCGGCATTCAACCATACTTCAGTGCTGTCTTCCAATACGATTTTGAATTCCCCTCCCCGTGGAGTCGTAAGCTTGTTGATACGTGTACGGTAATCGTCTGTTGCTTTTGTGGAAATTTGTTGTTGTGCAATGAGGCGCATATTGTTGGCCGAATCTGCATCGAGCTTGATTTCTGTTCCGTTATCGAGAGTTAGTGTGGCTTGTGTCTTACCTGCGGTGATGTCGGCCATTTCCAGTTGTCGGGCCAGTGTAGGTGGCTCTTCTTCGGGATGGAAAGATGTGTTTATGAAATAGCCAATACACAACATGGCTGCAATGGATGTGGTCGCGATTAATGCAATGAGTTGTCCCAGCCGGCGTTTGGGATGTTTGCCCTGTTGGATACGTGCTTGCATATCCGTCAATGGACGATTTGTATCAATGAGGTTCAGCCGTCGGTATTCATGTTCCAGAAAGCGAATGTCGGTCAGACGTTGGTATAGGGTCTCGTGCTGAGGACTGGCTTTTCGCCAGGCTTCCAACTCAAGTTCCTCTTCCGGAAGAATCGTTCCGATGATATGTTTATAAATGAGTTCTACAATTCGTTTATTTTCTACAGATGTCTTCATTTTAACCCTTTTTTCAATCATATTTTATAATAAAGACGCAACAGGAGAGAAAAAGGACAGTTTGAAAATCCTTTTTTTTATTGAAAAAATTATATAACGTTCGATGTTTTTTATATTTTTGCCCCTGTAAACCAAGAAATGAAGATGACAGACGAAAGGATATTCATAGACTTTCAACAAGGGAAAGTAGATTCGCTATATGCAAATGTATATGGCAAATTGATTTTGTATGCTTCCCGGTGCTTGGGCGGAGACATGTCATTTATGTCAGAAGATTGCGTACAGGATGCCATTTATAAGACTTATCAGATGCGTGACACGTTTCGGTCGGCAGCAGCATTCAAGTCATATTTGTATGCATGTGTGCATAATCAGGCTGTTTCTATTTTGCGCCGGCAGATGGCACAGGAGAATTATCTTGCCAATCGTGAGGATGAGGATTTTCAGAATAGTCTGATTGAACAGGAAGTGCTTGATTTGCTTTTTGATTCGATTCGGGCTTTGCCGGAAAAATATCGTCATCTGTTCGAATTAAGTTTTGAACAAGGGTTAAAGAATGCAGAAATAGCCCGGTTGCTGGATGTATCCGAAAGTGCGGTGAAGAAGCAAAAGTCTACGATGATTAAACAGCTTCGGGACGAAATGTTCCGACGTACGGATAAAGACTATATGAAAGTGTTGTGCTTATTAGTGTGTACATTATTATAATTAAGGTATAGGAAAATGGAATATCAGTTTAAGCGGATAACGGTAAAAATAGGAAGCAATGTGCTGGCACGGAAGGACGGGACTCTGGACGTGACCCGTATGTCGGCACTGGTCGACCAGGTAGCAGAGTTGCACAAGGCAGGAGTGGAAGTGGTGCTGGTCTCTTCAGGAGCAGTCGCTTCGGGGCGGAGTGAGATAAAGGTTTCGCGTAAGTTGGACAGCGTAGACCAACGGCAACTGTATTCGGCCGTAGGGCAAGCCAAATTAATCAACCGTTATTATGAACTGTTCCGCGAGCACGGCATAGCCGTAGGGCAGGTGTTGACCACGAAAGAAAGTTTTGGCACACGCCGGCATTACCTGAACCAACGGCATTGCATGCAGGTGATGCTGGAGAATGGAGTGATTCCCATAGTCAATGAAAACGATACCATTTCGGTGACCGAACTGATGTTTACGGATAACGATGAGCTTTCGGGCTTGGTGGCTTCGATGCTTGATGCGCAGGCGTTGATTATCCTGAGCAACATCGATGGCATTTACAATGGTTCGCCTTCAGAGCCTGGCACTTCGGTGATACGGGAAGTAGAGCAAGGGAAAGATCTGTCCGACTATATACAGACCGAAAAATCCGGATTCGGTCGGGGTGGTATGCTTACCAAGACCACTATTGCCCGTAAAGTAGCAGACGAGGGTATCACGGTTATTATCGCCAATGGAAAACGGGATAATATTTTGACCGATTTGCTGGAGTATCCCGAAGACACGGTTTGTACACGGTTTGTGCCTGCATCCGAAGCTGTATCGAGTGTAAAGAAATGGATAGCCCATAGTGAAGGGTTCGCCAAGGGAGAGTTGCATTTAAACGCTCAGGCTGTAGAGGCATTAAAAGGCAAGAAGGCGGTAAGTATCCTGCCGGTAGGTGTAACATGCATCAAGGGAGATTTCGAAAAAGATGATATTGTGAGGATTATGGATGCCGGAGGAATACAGATAGGGGTAGGGCGTATCGGAGTAAGTTCGGCAGATGCCAGACTGATGTTGGGCAAACATGGAAAACGTCCGCTGGTGCATTACGATTATTTGTATCTGGAATGACAGATAATGTATGGATGAAATGCATTTGTTTTTTGCAGGCATTCTTTTTTTATCTATATTTGCCATTAAAATGTGGTTTTTAGAGACATGAAAATTATCTGTTTATTCCTTTTCCTATTGGGAGTGGGGCAATGTTGGGCAGTATCGGAGGTGCCCGATAGTGTCATCAGTTTTGAATACATACAACGGATTCATTTGCAGGAACCCAACCAGACATTACAACTGTTGGATTCCATCGAAGAGCATCATGTGCCAGGGTTACAGCCTTTCGAGATAGACATGTTGCGAAGCATGTGTTATGAGGTAAGGGGTGAATATCTGCTGGAGGAAAGATTTGCGCGGAAAGCTTTGGCTCAAGACTCTATACGGTTGGTTCCCATGCGAAAACTGAGAATGCTGGCAATGTTGCTTACGACTTTGGTCGAACAGGGGAAAAACGAAGATGCTATCCGTTTCGGAAAGCAGATGATGGAGCTGGCACGTCAATTGGATAGACCGGATAAAGAGGCTAGCGTATATTTTAATTTAGGACGCATGCACCGGAATATGGAGCGGAGGGATGAGGCTCTGACATTTTACCGGAAGGGCATCAGTCTTATCGAAGATACCAAAAATGTAAGTGTCATGGCACGCCTTTCTACAGCTTATGGTGGAATGATGGGAATCTTTATTGATAGTGGTAATTATGAGGAAGCCATTAAAATAGGCAAACTGCGTGAGGCATTGATACGTCGCATGAGCAAGATGTCTGGTCCGCCTGCCGGATACATTGACCAGCAATATGGGTATTGTTATTCGAAAATGGCATACATTTTTTTACTGGCAGGTAAAAAGGAAGAAGCGGCTGAATATTACAATCGTTTTGAACAGACCGAAATGTCAAAGTCACCTTTCGGTGCCAGTGAGATTGTTCCATACTTGTTGGAGATGCGGCGATATGAGGAAGTGCTGCGTTTGAATACGGTTGATATGCTGGCTTACCGGCAGGGAGGAAATGGCAATGATACGTTAAACTATAATTATAGTGTGATATTAGACCGTTTTGCCCGGGCATATCGTGGGTTGAAACTTTATGAGAAAGCGGATGCCTACCAGCAACGGCTTACTGTGTTGTTCGATAGCATTTATAGCCGTGAACAGGCGAGTCGGGCACATGAGTATGCTACGGTTTTCCGCTTGCATGAGAAAGAATTGCAACTGGCAAATACGCAGGTTGAAGTGCAGAAGCGCAATTTCCTGATGGGTGGTTTATGTTGCTTATTGTTCTTTTTGGTAATCTTTTTAGTGATTACTTGCCGGAATCTGACTATTACCCGTCGGAAAAACCGCATAGCTGTAAAGCAAATCGAAGAACTGTTGGCACAACGTGAAGAATTGCATAAGGTTTGTTGGGGAAATCCTGAAGCATTGTTGGATGAAAAAGGGAAAAATCAGGAAAGCCAACCTGATGGAACAGGAATTTCGGACTCGGTATCGGATTGTGCAGATAACATCTCGATGGAGAACAGGCGTTTTTTACGTATGGAATATGCCGTAGTGAAAGACAAGCTTTTCCTCCAGCCCGATTTTGGCCGAGATGAACTGATAAGCTTGAGCAATATCAATAAGAACGATTTGCCGCGTATCCTTCGTAAGTATGCCAATGCAGATAATGTGAGTTCTTATCTGAATCGTTTGCGTGTGGAATATGCGATAAAGTTGATGAAAGAAAAACCGAACCTGTCATTTGATGCGATAGCCAAAGAAGCAAGTTTCAACAGTCATAGCACTTTTTACCGTGCTTTCTATAAGGTCTGCGGCATGACTCCGGCACAATATATGAAGGCATTCGGAAAAGAGAACGACTCTCAGTTTGAATGAAATCACACAAACTGAGAGTCGTCCGGATTCCGGTCGGTGTGCATGGATTATTGAAGGTTGATTTCTAATGGGAAACTTACGTAAGAGATAATGTCGTCTCCCCAATTTCCTATAAGTCCTACTTGATAGCTGATTGTTAAGGTGACAGGCTCAGAAACACTGAGTCCGGCATCCCGTATTACCTGATTATAATCGTATTTTTCCATGTTTTGGAAGGCTTGGCCGGCTGCCTGCATAGCCATATCCCTGAGATCTTCGTCTGTAAGTTCGGCATGGTCGATGGTGATGGGGATAGAGTTATTTATCAGCTGTTGCTGGTCTTGGTATTCCAAGATGGTTTCAACAATGGCTGGGTCTATGGTCCAAGGAGAGTGTTCTTGGTATCTCACTGTAAAATTTGCAGTACTGCTTTCATCCGAAGAACAGGATGAAAAGATGGGTAACAAACAACAAATGAGAAGCATCATTTGTTTCATCCTTTGAATTTTTTGCTTTGTTTTCATACTTTTTATTTTAGGATTATTAATCTCATCTTCTGACGGTAACCACTAATGTGCTTCCGTTGTCTAATGCCGTTTTTATTTCTTTCTCTCCTTTTGTAACTTTGCATAGGCTTAATTCCTCTCCCAGTACTTCTTCTACTTTCAAACGGCCGATTTCAATCCGTGCCTCTTTCCCGGCAATCTCCTTTACCGAATAGACATCAAACTGCTGGCCTTTGTAAGCACTCAGCGAAGTGCCTAAATCAATGTATACCGTTTTTTGTTTTTCTTTTTTTATTTCACCCCGCTCTATGATAGTGGCATTGACGGGATACCTGGCATTGAAATAACCGGCAATGATTCCGGAAAGGTTACTGAGTGCTGCCGTCACCGCCTTGTCTTCGCTGGCTGTATCAGAACCACTGGCATTGAAAGTACGGCTGTCTTCCATCACACCGGTATATGCATTCTTTACATTAACGGTTACGCTTATGTTGGCTTCCACATTCGTATAAGGTGTAAACGCTGAATTTTTCAGCCTTTTCCGTTCTTTAAGCGAAGGACCGTTGGATGTAGCACTGATGCTGACAATGGTTCCGTCTGTGTAAAGAAGATTTTTGTCTTGAAGTTTTTCGTTTTGAAATGTTTTCCCGTCTATCACCTGCAGTCTGACTACATTCCCGAATCCTTTGGCGATACTTGCCCTTACATCATCGGCATAATCGGACAGCTGGGTGGTATTTTTCCCTTTTATAATTGATGAAGTGATATTTTTCAATACTTTGCCGGCATTGTCATTTTCTCCTTTCGGAGTGTAATTAAAGTGCCCTATACCTATTTTATAAATGGCGTTTCGTTCTACTTGTGCTTGTATGTCGTGTACAGTTGATAACATAAAGCATGTTGCCAATAAAAAAAGAAGTCGTAAATTCATAAGCCTACATTGTTATAAGATATTAATTTTTTGCAAAGTTATTGATTCTTTATATCAGACAAAGGGCTAAGAGTTACTTGTCGCTTTCACTTTGTCCGTTATTGTGTCTCATTTTGTCTAATGAAATGAGTAAGAGGCCTTTTTGACTTGAAGGCGTACTATTTTTATAATTTTTCCAATTTTCTGCCGTTCCTTATCAAAATCTTTCGTAATTTTGGCAAGAACTAACAGAATTATAGATATGGATGAACAGATAAAACAAATTGCCGAGCGTTTGCGGGGATTGCGCGACGCATTGGAGCTAAGCGTGGAAGAAGTGGCATCGGACTGTAAACTGACAGCTGAAGAATACCGTGCCCTTGAATCAGGAGAAAGCGACCTCTCGGTCAGTCTTTTGCAACGCATCGCCCACAAATATGGCATTACGCTAGATGAACTGATGTTTGGTGAGGAGCCGAAGATGAAATCGTATTTCCTTACCCGTAAAGGGACAGGAGTTTCGGTAGAACGTACCAAGGCTTATAAGTATGAATCACTCGCTTCGGGATTTAAGGACAGGATAGCCGACCCGTTTATTGTGACGGTAGAACCTAAACCCGAAGGTACTGCCGTATACTTTAACACACACGAAGGACAAGAGTTCAACTTAGTAATAGAAGGCCGCCTGTTATTGAACATCAATGGGAAAGAACTGATACTGAATCCGGGTGACAGCCTGTATTTCGATTCAAGCAAGCCGCATGGCATGTTGGCGCTTGATGGAAAAACCGTGAAGTTCCTTGCGGTAGTGATGCAATAAAATTGGTTTATATAATGGAAATTCACCACAGGGGACACAGGGTATCACAGAGGTTTTAAATTTTCCTCCGTATGCCTCTGTGTTCTTTGTGGTGAAAAAAACGAAACACGTATGTTAGAAAGATTTGTAAGTCAGACAACTTTCTCCTCGCAAGAGGATTTCATCAAGAATTTTAGAGTAAATGTGCCTGAGAATTTCAATTTCGGGTACGACATCGTGGATGCTTGGGCAGCAGAACGTCCGGAAAAGAATGCACTGTTGTGGACCAATGACAAAGGCGAATGTATCCAGTTCACTTACGCCGATTTGAAGAAATATACCGATATGACCGCTTCTTATTTCCAGAGTCTGGGAATAGGCAAGGGCGACAAAGTGATGTTGATATTGAAACGCCGCTATGAGTTCTGGTTTTCGATTATCGCTTTGCACAAGATAGGAGCTGTGGCGATCCCCGCTACCCACCTGCTGACGAAGAAAGACATTGTCTATCGGTGTCAGGCAGCTACTATCAAAATGATTGTAGCTGCGGGTGAAGGAGTGATTCTGAAACATATCGTAGATGCAATGCCTCAGTCACCCAGCGTAGAAAAGCTGGTCAGCGTAGGTCCTGAGTATCCCGAAGGATTTGAGGATTTTCATAAAGGCATCGAAAATGCGGCACCTTTCACACGTCCCGCGAATGTAAACACCAACGATGACATCATGTTGATGTACTTCACCTCGGGCACTACCGGCGAACCGAAGATGGTGGCACACGATTTCACCTATCCTTTGGGACATATCACTACGGCGAGCTTCTGGCATAACCTGCACGAAGACAGCCTGCATTTTACCATTGCCGATACAGGCTGGGGCAAGGCTGTATGGGGAAAACTGTATGGGCAGATGATAGCAGGGGCTAACATTTTCGTCTACGACCACGAGAAGTTTACACCTTCTGATATTCTGAAGAAGATTCACGATTATCACATCACTTCACTTTGTGCACCTCCCACCATTTACCGCTTCCTTATCCGTGAGGACTTGAGCAAATACGACTTGTCTTCATTGGAGTATTGTACCACGGCGGGTGAGGCGTTGAACTATTCGGTTTACGAAACCTTCCTGAAGATAACCGGCATCCGTTTGATGGAAGGATTTGGACAGACCGAAACTACCTTGACACTTGCCACTTTCCCGTGGATGGAACCCAAGCCGGGAAGCATGGGCGTGCCTAATCCTCAATATCAGATAGACCTGTTGAAACCTGACGGCCGCTCTGCCGAGGATGGCGAACAAGGACAAATTGTGATACGTACCGACAAAGGCAAACCGCTGGGGTTGTTTAAGGAATATTATCGTGCGCCCGAACTGACCCGTGAGGCTTGGCACGATGGAGTATATTACACCGGTGATGTGGCTTGGCGTGACGAAGATGGTTACTATTGGTTTGTAGGACGTGCCGATGATGTCATCAAGAGTTCAGGTTATCGCATTGGTCCGTTCGAAGTGGAAAGTGCCCTGATGACCCATCCAGCCGTAGTAGAGTGTGCCATAACGGGAGTGCCTGATGAAATCCGCGGTCAGGTGGTGAAGGCTACCATTGTATTGGCAAAAGATTATAAGGCAAAGGCCGGTCCCGACTTGATAAAGGAACTTCAGGATCATGTGAAGCGGGTAACCGCTCCTTATAAATATCCGCGTGTGATAGAATTTGTCGAAGAATTGCCTAAGACTATCAGCGGGAAAATCCGCCGCGTGGAAATCCGGGAAAAGGACAATGGATAAATAAAACAAGACCGGACATCGTTGCTGGAATGCAGGATGCCCGGTCTTGTTATGGAACAAAATACGAAATTTTTATTTCTTAATGCGGTTGTAACGGCTCATGAACTTGTCTACACGTCCTGCGGTATCAACCAATTTTGATTTACCTGTATAGAACGGGTGAGAAGAACTGGAGATTTCCAACTTTACCAAAGGATAAGTTTCGCCTTCGAATTCGATTGTGTCTTTGGTTGCACAAGTTGAACGTGACAAGAACATGTCGCCATTTGACATGTCTTTAAATACTACCGGACGGTAGTTTTCAGGATGAATGCCTTTTTTCATTTCAGTATATACTTTTTATTGTTATTATTCAATGTTTTGTTGGTAACATCCGATTCTCTTTTCGGACATTGTTGTGTAATGGTTTGTTTCGGGTTGCAAAGATACGGCTTTTCTTTGAAATAGAAAAAGTTTTGGATGTTTTTTCACGAGAGAATTCGCAGATTTCTTGATTAAGGAGATGAAAACCGGAAATAAACAATGCTTTCTTTGTTTTTTATTCTTCAAAGGGGGGCAGGGTGTTTGGTTGTCAGCCGTTTGTTGTTTTTGCTACCTTCACTTTGCATCCTTGCTGATTCTTAAAAAAAACGTGTGAATTTTAATAAAACACCTTAACATGGATTGTTTTTTCGGGAAGAATGTGGTGGATTTGCCACATTTCTTTTTACATTTGCAATGGAATTAATTTCACTAACAATTATAAAACGTACAACAATGGTTAATTACAAAGACTTAGGCTTGGTAAACACCAGAGAGATGTTTGCTAGAGCAATTAAAGGTGGATACGCTATCCCTGCATTCAACTTCAACAATATGGAGCAGCTGCAGGCTATCATCAAAGCTTCGGTAGAAACAAAATCTCCGGTTATCCTGCAGGTTTCTAAAGGTGCGCGTAACTATGCAAACCAGACCTTGCTTCGTTACATGGCTGAAGGTGCTGTAGCATTTGCTAAAGAATTGGGTTGCGAACATCCTGAAATCGTTCTTCACCTCGACCACGGAGATTCTTTCGAACTCTGCAAGTCTTGCGTAGACCTGGGCTTCTCTTCAGTGATGATTGACGGTTCTCACCTTCCTTATGAAGAAAATGTAGCTTTGACTAAGAAAGTCGTTGAATACGCTCATCAATACGATGTAACCGTAGAAGGCGAATTGGGTGTATTGGCAGGTGTAGAAGACGAAGTGTGTGCCGAACACCATACTTATACTAACCCTGAAGAAGTTATCGACTTCTCTAGCCGTACAGGTTGCGACTCGTTGGCTATCTCTATCGGTACTTCTCACGGTGCATACAAGTTCAAACCCGAACAATGCCACGTAGATCCGAAGACAGGTCGTCTGGTTCCTCCTCCTTTGGCATTCGACGTATTGGATGCTGTAATGGAAAAACTTCCGGGCTTCCCCATCGTATTGCACGGATCATCTTCAGTTCCTCAGGAATATGTAGACATGATTAATAAGTACGGAGGCAAGCTGGAAGCTGCTATCGGTATTCCTGAAGACGAATTGCGTAAGGCTGCTAAATCTGCAGTTTGCAAGATTAACATCGATTCTGACTCTCGTCTTGCCATGACAGCTGCTGTTCGTAAGGTATTGTTCGAAAAACCGGCTGAATTCGACCCGCGTAAATATTTGGGCCCGGCTCGTGACGAAATGGAAAAGATGTACAAACACAAAATCGTTAACGTATTGGGCTCAGACGGCAAGTTGGCTCAATAATCATTGCTTGTAAAAAGCGTAAAAACTTTATACACCTATAACTATAAATGTGAGCCGCCCCTTCGTGATGGAGGAGCGGCTTTTTTGCATCCTGCTAATCAGGATTGAAAAGGAGTTGGCAGAAGTTATCGGCCACCGGGCTGGGAGTTATACCATGCGCGGTATGGATTTGTGTATTGCTCAGCACATTTCGCACCGCTTCCGTAGAGTGCACATCCTCTCTATCCTGTGGCATATACAAAATACATAAATGAATGCCGCGGGAATATATCAGCCATTTGAGGCTTGCATTTCAAGTAGGAAGAAAGCTTATTCTACTACCCATTTCGGGTCGTGCGGGAAGGTGACACGCGGATTGTAGTACATTCTTTCTTTGTCAGGGATGCGGAGGTAGTACGTTTTCGAGCCGTGAACGTGCAGGGTACGTGAGCGGAGCCAGGGATTCATCGTGCGCAGCAGGGCGTATGTGATGCCTTGGCTCTTGGCGAAACGGGGCAAGTCCTCGATGGTTTCTTCTACTTTGATTTCACGATAGGGGATGGGAGGATAGAGATCGGATGCGTGCAAGCGGAAACCAAAACGGGTGGGGTCGGCAAACAGCATTTTGGCTGCAAGGATGCGGTAAACATAGCGGGCAGTTTCTTCAACCAGTTGGAGGTCAAGGGCATCTTCTTCGTATTGCCGGTCGAGCTCACGTGAGATACGTCCTTGTCCGGCATTGTAGGACGCAGCTACACTTACCCAGCTTCCGAAACGTGCATAAGCTTGTTTCAGATAGCGGCAGGCGGCTCGGGTAGATTTTTCTACGTGGTAGCGCTCATCGACTGAATTGCCTACTTCCAGTCCGAATTCGCGTCCTGTGGCGGGCATAAATTGCCATAGACCTGCTGCGCCGGCAACTGAACGTGCCAGTGGATTGTTGTTGCTTTCAATAGACATCAGGTATTTGAAATCATCGGGCACGCCGTTTTCGCGCAGGATCGATTCTACAATGGGAAAGTAGCGGTTGGCGCGTTTAATCATCTGCAAAGTGGTACTGTGCATATATGAAAAGGCTAGCAGTTCGCGATCCATACGTTCGCGGCGGTCAAAGCGGGCAAGCGAGATGGTTTCGCCACAGAAGGTCATGCTTTGTGGCACTTCGATGCAACTGTTGGACAATGTGGCAGAAGAGGATGGCTTTTCGGAGGTTTGTGCCCATAAGGATAGGGTACAGGCAACCAGTGCCAGAAAAAGAGCAGTCGCAGACAATCCGAAAGGGAATGATATTTTCATTTTCTTATGAGGGTTATTCTTCAAGGGTAAAACTTTTCAGTATGGTTTCAGGAAGTGGGTCGGCAGGGTCGGTGTATACAATAGAAACATAGAAGCCGCTCGTGTCTTCTTTGGTGAGCAGGTAACTGTACAGACATTGGTCGCTTTCACAATTTCCGCGTAGGAACACTCCGTAGAATTGCGGAAGTTCAAAATCGACGGTAGGGCTTTGCTGGGTCACTTCGTCATCTGTCGCAACGTTTTTCAATTCTTGGGCTATTTCTGAACGCTGAATGCCTTCACCGTCGAGCAGTTGCACTGTGATGAAATAAGTGGGGGTGCTGATGATGTAACCTTCTTCCGAGTCGTCTTCTACGGTATAGCCTGCGGGCGCCTGGAAGGCAATCCCGTAGGCTTGCCATGCAGCAGGTTGTAAACTCTCGGCACTTACGTCGCTTATGGCAAGTGTGATGATAAGAAGAAATGCCACGACAATTGTTTTCATACCTGTCTCCGTTCTACTACTTTTCGTGCATATACTTCTTCTTCCTTATTCACCATAACCAATACTTCTCCTCCTATTCCGGAATAAGGTGAGGTTACGGCGGAAAGAGTTTCGTCTTTCAACATTGCTGATACGCCTGCCGATTCCAATAATCCTTTTATCAGTTCGGCTTCCCACAGACCACCTCTGTAGACTTCTACTAATGAACCATACGATTTTGCTTCCATAACTGTATATTTTTAGTTTATCTATAACCAAAGATAGGAAAGTTTTATGAAAAGAGGAAATTAATGGGCAAAAAAGTATCGGATTCATCGAAAGAATCTTACATTTGTGTGGATAAAAAGGACTTGAATGTGTAAAAAGGAATAAGTGTATGAATATTACCGACACCTTACAGAAAGTGAGACAAGCGTCGCGCATGTTGCCTCTGCTGGAAGAAAAACGTATCAATGAAGTGCTGCGGGCTGTATCGGAAGCTATTATCAGACAGACTGATGACTTGTTGAAGGCGAATGCCGAAGACTTGCGGCGCATGAATGAGAGTGACCCGAAATATGACCGGTTGAAATTGACTCCCGAACGTTTGAGAGGCATCGCTTCGGATATGATGAATGTGGCTTCGCTGCCTTCTCCATTGGGCAGGATATTGGAAGAAACGGTGCGTCCTAACGGATTGCGCCTGAAAAAGGTGAGTGTGCCTTTCGGGGTCATCGGCATTATCTATGAAGCGCGTCCCAATGTGAGCTTTGATGTGTTCTCGCTGTGTTTCAAGAGCGGAAGCGCTTGCGTATTGAAAGGCGGGCATGACGCGGATTGTTCGAACCGTGCCATCGTATCTTTGATTCACGAAGTGTTGCAACGGTTTAACTTGGATGCACATCTCGTGGAACTCCTTCCGGTGGAGCGGGAGGCTACGGCGGAACTGCTTCATGCCGAAGGGCTGGTCGACTTGATTATCCCTCGCGGGAGCAAAGGATTGATAGACTATGTGCGCCGTGAAGCCACCGTGCCGGTTATCGAGACAGGGGCAGGTGTGTGCCATACGTATTTTGATGTAGCGGGTGACTTGAAAAAAGGTGCTGCTATCGTGAATAATGCCAAGACACGCCGGGTAAGCGTATGCAATGCGTTGGATTGCTTGCTGGTGCACCGGGAACGTCTGGCGGACTTGCCTGAATTATGTGCGCCCCTGCAGGCATCGCAGGTGGTTTTGTATGCGGACGGACCTGCCTATCAGGCACTCGAAGGGCATTATCCCGCCGCATTGCTTTGTCCTGCCTCGCCGGAAAGCTATGGCACGGAATATATGGATTATAAAATGGCAGTTCGTACCGTGTCGGGTATAGAGGAAGCACTTGCCCACATCGATGCCTATAGTTCGAAGCATAGCGAATGCATTGTGACGGAGGATAAAGATACCGCTGCTTATTTCCAGCGCATGGTAGATGCGGCATGTGTGTACGTCAATGCACCCACATCGTTCACCGATGGTGCCCAGTTCGGGTTAGGGGCTGAGATTGGCATCAGTACGCAGAAGCTCCATGCCCGTGGGCCGATGGGCTTGCGCGAGATTACCACTTACAAGTGGTTGATAGAAGGAGATGGACAGATTCGAGATAATTAATAATAGACAATTAATAGTTATAACTGTATGAGAACTTACACGAATGTATTTGACCTGGGCGACCTGAAGACCGCCCTTTCCGAAGCTTTTGAAATCAAGAAAGACCGGTATAAATATGAGGCATTGGGCAAACACCGCACTTGCTTGCTGATATTCTTTAATAATAGCTTGCGCACGCGGCTTAGTACCCAGAAAGCCGCACGCAATCTGGGCATGGACGTAATTGTGCTCGATGTGAACCAGGGAGCGTGGAAGCTGGAGACCGAGCGTGGCGTGGTGATGGATGGAGATAAGAGCGAGCACCTGTTGGAAGCTATTCCGGTGATGGCATCCTATTGTGATATTATCGGCGTACGCTCGTTTGCCCGTTTCGAGAGCCGCGAGGATGATTATACCGAAAAGATTCTGAATCAGTTTATCCAATATTCGGGCAAGCCGGTATTCTCCATGGAAGCTGCTACGGGACATCCGCTTCAGGCTTTTGCAGACTTGATAACCATTGAAGAATATAAGCGTACAGAGCGTCCGAAGGTGGTATTGACATGGGCACCTCATCCGCGTGCCTTGCCTCAGGCTGTGCCCAATTCGTTTGCCGATTTCATGAACGAAGCCGATGTGGATTTTGTGATTACGCATCCTCACGGCTACGAACTCGACCCGAAGTTTGTACGTGGCGCCAAAGTAGAATACGACCAGATGAAGGCTTTCGAAGGAGCGGATTTCATTTATGCAAAGAATTGGGCATGTCCGGGTGTGACCAATCCTGCTGATTATGGTAAGGTATTAAGTAAGGATATGAGCTGGACGGTAGATACAGCGCACATGAAGGTGACGAATGACGCGTTCTTCATGCACTGTCTTCCGGTACGCCGTAACATGATTGTGACCGATGATGTAATTGAAGCACCCACTTCATTGGTTATCCCCGAAGCCGCTAACCGTGAAATCTCCGCTACGGTAGTGCTGAAGCGTATGTTGCAAGCGTTGTAAGTTAATGGTGAATAGTGAATAATGAATAGTTAATAACGAATGGCAGAAAACACTTCCCACTATTAACTATTAACTATTCATTATTAACTATTAATTATCTCTCCACTTCCTTGCCGTATTCTTTCCAATTGTCAAATCCTTTGTCGAGGTTGTAGACTTTATATCCTAAGTTGGTAAGGATGCGGGCGGCGTTCCGGCTTCTGCGTCCGCTTTTGCAGTATACAGCCACAGGACGGTCTTTGTCGAGCATTTCTTCGGAAGCAGCGGCAAAATGGTCTTCCAGTGCATTGATGTTCAAGCTGCCCGGAATGTGCCCTTCACTATATTCTGCTACCGTACGCACATCTACCCGTTGCACGTTTTCATCTTGAATCAAGCGGTCGAACTCATCGGCTGTGAGATTCTTGAATTTGTCTTGCGGTCTGGCACTGCATGCCATCAGTCCAAGCAGGCAAACAATTACGAAAAAAAAGAAATAAAGTGGTTTAATCATAAGGCTTGGTGTTTTTTTTGTTGTTATTTGTGAGGGAGGGCGTTATTTTCTCCATTTTCAATAAGTAAAATCTCTGTAAGTTTCTCCCTCTTTATATGTATTGAGCCTGAAGCGTATTTTGTCTCCTGTATGCAAGGTGTCCCGATAGCGGCGGAGCGGTACGGAAAGATAAGCCTGTTCCGTAAAAGCTTCATAGTCGTTGTTGCTGTTATGGAAGAGTTGCAGGTTCAGTGTACGTATGTCCGAAGCATCGGCTGATATGCTGTCTTCTATGAAATGGAAAGCATGTGTCTGGCCTTTTCGCCGTACTTCTAAAATCAGGTTCAGGTAATCGCCCGAACGCCAGATGCTCTGTATGTCCACGGGATCGGTATAAATGCTGTCTTTCCATGCACCTGCCTTGACGGGGTAAGGAGAAATTACCGTTCTGCTGGAATAAAGTATGGCTTCTGGTTCATTTCCGTCCGTTTGCTCATTCAGAATTTGATATACAGATACCGTGCGGTATAGGGTATCGGCACGAAGACCGTCCAGACCTTCTCGAGGTTGTACGGCATAATGTTCGCCATCATCAGCTATCAGGTGGGTAATGGTTCCGGTGGCATCGGTCTGGAGATCGATGAATTCTGTTATGACGCTGGGGTATACATAGGTTTCTTCCTTGCATGCAGTCAGTAACAGACATAGGAAGGAAATGTATGCGAAGATACGTTTGGTCATGTGTGTAATGCTTTCAGGTGGTTGATGACAGGGTTGGCATACATCGTAAGAATGCAGCGGCGTAAGAACGGCAGGTCTTTATTGGGTAAGTCAATCAGTTCGAGCCTTTCTTGCAGGTATGTTTCAAATTTTGTCACGTCGGCAGCATTGTATTGTCCGGTAAATTTTTGTGTATCTTCCAAAAGGTCGCAAGCGATATAGTTTCCCGGATATAAGCGATAGTTGAGGTGGATATGCTGGTCGATAAGTTGGGCAATCTTTAAGAAAAGTTCGTTTTTGGGGCATCCTCGTAAGGTCTCCAGTTCATCGTTGATGCACGGTGCGGTCTGGAAATACACTTTTCCTTTGTATCCGAAGATACCGGTCTGCATATTGGTCAGGTCGTCTTGCTGGCTTTTCTTGAAGTTTTCGATATCTCGCTTTTGCTGCATTTCCTTGGCTTTCAGGAAATCGCACGGGTCGTATTCATACGACAAGGAAGTGGGAACAATGTTCAGCTCCTTCAGGTAGTCGATGGTGTCTCCTGTGCTTCCCAGTGCCAGCATTTTCAGTACACTTTCTTGTGTCCGGTCGTTCGAATCCTTAGCGCGTCCTTCCCGTTGGGCTATCCATACATTTTCTTTTTTCTGTGTAATGGCAAAATGAATATAGCGTGACATGCGTGCAGATGAAAGTAACATCTGGCGCATACTGAGGGCACGCTGCACGATGAATGATTTGTTCACTCGTACCAGTTTCTTGATCCATGGGTAGATAAGCAGGTTGTCACCGATAGCTATTTCTACTGTAGTAGGGAAATGGTTGTCTAGCAGTCCGAGGGAAAGAAATCCAGGGTCGAGCACGATATCACGGTGATTGGATATGAAGGTGTAGTTCTTTTCCTTGTCGGTCAGTGAAGAAGCATTCAGTGTGAAGCCGTCGCTGTGTTCTTTGATGATTTGGTGCAGCAACGGATAGAATATGGTTTTTTGTACTTCCAGGTTGTTTTTGCACTGGTGCAGCTTATGGCTCAGCATATCAAGTGGCATGCCTGGCATAATCAGGCTGATGACAGCCTGAAAAGCGGGGTCGGCAAGTAGTTCATCGAATATCTGTGGAAGCTCTTCTGGGGTATACGGACGTATTTCATCGAATTCGGCTGGAATGTTCATGGCGTTTGGTTTTAAATTTTGTCTTCAAAGGTAAGCATTTTAAATGAAGAATGAAGAATTAAGAATGAAGAATTCCATGCAGGCAAAGCAATTCTTCATTCTTAATTCTTCATTCTTCATTCCGAGAAGTTGTCTTCTATGATGTCGGTCATAATTTCTTCCATATTGATGCCTGCGGCACGTGCTTGCTGTGGAATGAAGCTTGTTGCGGTCATTCCCGGAGTGGTGTTGATTTCAAGCAAGTTGATTTTTTCGCCTTCGGTGATGATATAGTCTACACGTACCAATCCTTTGCATCCCAGAATATCGTAAATGGCAGAGGTGAGCTTTTGTACGCGTCCGGTCAGTTCGGGGCTGAGACGTGCGGGGGTGATTTCGGTCACCTGTCCGTTGTATTTGGCATTGAAATCGAAAAACTCGTTCTTGCTGACCACTTCCGTGATAGGCAACACCACCGACTTGTCCCGTGTCTTGTAGCATCCGTTCGCCAGTTCAATGCCGTCCATATAGGCTTCTATCATGGCGTCATCCGATTCAGCGAAAGCCGCTTGCAGGGCAGGTTGGATTTGTTCTTTGGTCTTCACCTTGGTTACGCCGAAGCTCGAACCGCTGGCATTGGGCTTGATAAAACAAGGCAGTCCGATTTTCTCGATTACTTCTTCATCGCTGATGCCGTTCCGTTTGTGTACCAGCATGGATTCTGCGATACGTATCCCGAAGCTTTTCAGGTATTGGTTTGTCATGAACTTGTTGAAAGTCAGTGCGGATACCAATACGTCACACGTGGAGTAAGGGATGCCGAGCAGTTCGAAATAGCCCTGCAGGATGCCGTTCTCGCCCGGTGTGCCGTGGATGGTGATGTAGGCGAAGTCGGGCTTTATCTTTTGCCCGTTCTCCATAAAGCTGAAGTCGTTTTTGTCGACCGTGCTCTTCGAGCCGTCTTCCAGGATGGCATTCCAGCCTTTGTGTCCCAACTCTATGGTATATACTTTATAAGTTTCTTTATCGATGAAGGAATAAATTCCTTCTGCACTTTTCATGGAAACATCGTGTTCCGATGAGTCTCCTCCTGCTACGATAGCAATGATACGTTTCATGATTCTTCTCGATTACTGATGTATGCTCTCCATTTTTCCAGCAAATGTGTCATGTCTTCGGGCAATTCGGAAGTGAAAAACAGTTCCTTGCCTGTGCGGGGGTGAACGAATCCCAGTGTCTTGGCGTGCAGCGCTTGCCGGGGACAAATGGCGAAGCAATTGTTCACAAATTGTTTGTATTTACTAAAATGAGTTCCTTTCAATATTTCGTGCCCTCCGTAACGCTCGTCATTGAACAGTACGTGTCCGATGTGTTTCATGTGTACACGTATCTGGTGCGTGCGTCCGGTTTCGAGTACGCATTTCACGAGGGTGACATATCCCAGACGTTCCAGTACCTGATAATGCGTTACGGCATGTTTCCCTTGCGTAGGGTCACTCATCACCGCCATCTGCATACGGTCTTTCGGGTTACGCCCGATATTGCCCTCGATGGTTCCTTCGTCTTCATCGATGATGCCCCATACCAGTGCATTGTATTCACGTTTTGTAGTTTTGTTGTAGAATTGCATGCCCAGATGGGTTTTGGCATCCGGAGTCTTGGCTATGACCAACAGGCCGGACGTGTCTTTGTCTATACGGTGCACCAGCCCTACTTGTGGGTCGTTCGGGTCATACGTAGGCACATTACGCAGGTGCCAGGCGATGGCGTTTACCAACGTGCCGTGATAGTTCCCGCAACCCGGGTGTACCACCAGCCCCGCCGGTTTGTTTACCACCATCAAGTCATCGTCTTCGTACACAATATCCAGAGGGATGTCTTCGGGGATAATGTCGTTTTCATACCGGGGACGGTCCATCATGACGGTCAACACATCAAGCGGCTTTACTTTGTAGCTGCTTTTTACGGGTTTCCCGTTTGCCATGACATATCCGTTATCAGCAGCCGTTTGGATACGGTTGCGCGAGGCGTTGACGATACGTTCAAACAAGTATTTGTCGATGCGTACCGGTGTTTGCCCTTTGTCTACGGTAACCCTGAAATGTTCGTATAATCCGGACGAGGAGTTTACCGGTTCGATATCGTCCAATGAGTCGTCCAGCTCAGTGATGTCGTTTTCTTCCATTCGTCTGTCTGTATTGTCTTTTTTAGAACCAAGAGTCATCTACTTGTGCTTCGCTTTCCTGTCCCAGGTTGAGTCCTAAAGTATCGGTAGCAAGGGAGTCACGCAGGTGAGTGTTTCCGATGCACAACGTCAGGACAGCCTCGAATGGCACTTTGTCACCCGACTTCAGGCTCTTGCCCCGATATTTGATGCCATATACCCAGTCTTGTTCTCCAGGTATCAGTTCCGGTTCGGTCAGTTTGAATTTCATGGCTTTCAGCTTTGCAGCTGCCTGACGTACGGAACTGTTGTCGATAATGTCGGGGATTCGCACACGGGGAACCTCCCGTGTGTTTATAGTAAGATATATGGTGCGTCCTTCTTTTACGCGCATCCCTCCTTCAGGCTTTTGTTCGAGTATGATGCCCGGAGAGAGTTCTTTCACGTATGTAGAGTCTACCACTACGCCCTGCATGTTTTGGTTCTGAAGCAAGAGTTGTGCTTGCTCCAATGACTTGTGCTTGACGTTGGGGACAAGATACGATTGCCCATGATGTGTATAGGCATCCAGCCAGAACAATGTTCCGCCAATGGCTGCCAGAATCACTACCACCATTCCGATGATGTTCAGCCAGAAGAAGCGGTTTTGCTTGAACGAGAAAAAATCTTTCAGCTTTATCATAATCTTAGTCTTATGAAAATCAGTCTTTGGTTATGCCTGCAAAGATACAATAAAAAAGAAAAGCCACAAAACACTGTCTCAGCATCTTGCGGCTCTTAGCTTTTTCTTTTGTCTCGGACTTATGCTTTAACGCCGTTATATTCGTCAGAGACAGTCAGTTTCTTACGACCTTTAGCGCGGCGTGCAGCCAATACGCGGCGGCCATTAGCAGTTGCCATTCTTTCACGGAAACCGTGTTTGTTTTTTCTCTTTCTGTTCGAGGGTTGATAAGTTCTTTTCATTTTTCGTATCTAATTATGTTATTATTCCATGCGTTCGGGCTGCAAAAGTAGTGACTTTTTTTAAATAAACCAAATGGCTAAATCATTTTTAGACAAATCTTTTTGTGTTTTTTCGTGATTTAGATTAATTTTGCACCCGAATTGATAGTGATGAATACAAATCAATAATAACATAAATAAAGAATTCAGTTATGATTAATGCTCAAGACATTAAGATTGGAACCGCAATCCGTATGGATGGCAAGTTGTATTTTTGCATCGACTTTTTGCATGTAAAACCGGGTAAAGGAAATACCTTTATGCGTACGAAGCTGAAAGATGTGGTAGACGGATATGTGTTGGAACGCCGCTTCAACATCGGCGAAAAGCTGGAAGATGTACGTGTAGAGCGTCGTCCTTATCAGTACCTTTATAAAGAAGGTGAAGATTATATCTTTATGAACCAGGAGACTTACGAACAAGTGCCCATCGCTCGCGACCTGATTGAAGGCGTTGATTTCTTGAAAGAAGAAATGGTGGTAGATGTCGTATCAGATGCTTCTACAGAGACTATTCTCTACGCTGAATTGCCGGTGAAGGTACAGCTGAAAGTGACTTATACCGAACCGGGTTTGAAAGGTGATACAGCTACCAATGCCACCAAGCCTGCTACGGTAGAAACAGGTGCTACCGTACGTGTGCCTTTGTTTATCAACCAAGATGAAATGATTGAAGTGGATACACGCGATGGTTCATACGTTGGCCGTGTAAAAGCTTAATCAGGTATATACCTTATTATATATAGGCTGCGTTTTCGGTAAGGGGGAATGCAGCCTTACTTTTTTAGAACCTGTTTTAGAAGCTGTTTTGAATTTCTCCAAAAAGTTTTTCTTGTCTTGATGTATCCGTTTTCGTGTGTGCTTTGGGCGATTTTTTGGTCTTTTTCGCTCCTGTTCTTCGTCAGATAGCCCGCTATCTTCCTCATCACAGAAGCGAAAATGCCTCAAAAACTCATCCCAAATCATCGCACGATAAATTCAAAACAGCTTCTTACTTATAACATTATGTTATGAGAGAAATTCAAAACGGTTTCTAAACAGGTTTTTATCCGAATCTGAAATTTGTGCCGATTGATAGGCTGATTTTTGGCTTATTTATGATATCCTTTTAAAAATGGGACAAAGATTATATAAATAGACCTTGTATATATTGGGAATTTGTCCCATTTTTGCGCTTGATTTACAACAACTCGTATAAGATATTTGTTGATTAACTAAACTTTAATTAGAAAGAAATGAAAAAGAATTTGTTTTTTTATGTGTTTGCCGTGCTTTGCACGATGCCTTTCTTCACTTCGTGTAGTGATGATGACGAAGATACTCCGGTAGTGATTCCGGTGAGTGAAGAAATTGCCGGGAATTATAAAGGTACCTTGGACGTAACTGTAGATGGTCAGAAATTGGCTTCTGTAGCCCAACGGATAAGTGTTGCAGAATCTGGTGATAATGCTATAAATCTTTCTATTGCAGATTTTTCGTTTTTAGGAATAGAAGTAGGGGATATTGATTTGAATAATTGTGCGCTGACTCCTAATGGTGAAAGATATGATTTTACGGGAGTGACTACAGTTGAAAGCACAATTCTTACAGCTGATGTAAATGCAACCGGTTATTTCAATAATGGCGGTCTGCATATAGATTTGGATATTGATGCAACGCTGGGAGGGCAAAAGCAGGCAGTGACTGTTACTTACGATGGAACCCGTCTGACTGGTAACGAAAGCAGTGCGGCACAAATTACATCTTTCACATTCGATACATCAGTAGCTGCTAATGCTGCAGTACTTTCTCAACCGGTAATAGATGAGGCAAATGCTACTATTACTTTCAAGGCAGAAGAAGGTGGTGATGTAAGTGCTTTGGTTCCGACTATTGAAGTTTCAGCCGGTGCTACGGTAACTCCGGCAAGCGGTTCGGCTGTAAGTTTTGCAAGTGGCTCGGCTACATTTACTGTAGTAGCTGAAGATGGTACTTCTAAGACTTATACTGTTTCTTGCAGCATGGGTAGCCTTATCCAGTACGATTTCGAAACATGGGCTACTCCCGAAGGTGCTATGTCTCCCGAAGTGGTAAATCCCGAAGGTTGGGCTACTTGTAACGATGCCGTAGCCTTGATAAAGAACTTAGGTAGTTTGGGAGGCATTACTTATACGGGTGAATATCCGGTACGTCAGACCACAGATGCTTATTCGGGAAGTACAGCTGCTATGCTGGAATCGGTTGATACGCAAGGTGGAAATATTTTTGGACAAACCATACCGAAGGTGACTGCCGGTTCTATGTTCTTGGGTACGTTTAATGCTTTTGCTGCTATGACTGACCCGATGGCAACGACTGAATTTGGTATTCTTTATGATAAAAAGCCTGTGAAGGTATCAGGTTATTATAAGTACACTCCGGGTGCAGAGTTTTATAATGCTGCAGGGGAATTGCAGGCAGACCAGAAAGATGCTTGCGCCATCAGTGCTGTTTTGTATGAAGTGGAAAGTGAAGATGAAACGTTGAATGGAAGTACCATCTATACATCAGACAAGATTGTGGCAATGGCTTCTTTCAGTTCTGGAGAAACTGTAGCTGAATATACTCCGTTCGAGCTGAATTTGGAATATGTAAAGGACTATGATGCCAGCAAGACATACAAGTTTGCCGTTATCTTCTCGGCAAGTGCAGACGGTGCGGCTTATAATGCGGCTGTAGGAAGTACATTGTATATTGATGATGTAACGATAGAAAATGAAGCTGTAACAGAATAAATCTGTATACATCTGATATTATCAAAATAGTGAATCATCCTGAAATCGGAAAGTAAATTGCTGGTTTCAGGATGATTTGTTTTTCTCTGTCTGGTGATAAAATGACTAAGATATGTTAATCGCATTTTCTGCCAATAATAGGCGCATTTGGCTCTCATGTGCAACGATTTGTTTATGTATCAGTTGAAATACTTCTATATTCTGAAAGTAAAACGCAACTCTAATTATCAAAAATGGGCACATTTATTGTCTTTCTGTTGTTTAACTTTTGTTAGTACATTTATCACCACACGGAGTTGTTTTTTGTCAAAATGCATGTTTGCCAACAGCCAATACATACTCCTTAAAAATGAATATATACTGCATGCGCGGTTGAATATATACTTCATCGGCGGTTGAAGATATCTTCATCAGCAGTTGAAGTATATCTTCATCAGCGAATGCAGTGCTACTGCGTTTTCAACCCTAGCTGGACTGGCTGATTGCGGACATGCGTATTGGGCAATTATTGTCCATAGGCATACCTGAAATCATTTTTATGTGATGTTCCCAAGTGTGGTAGAGGCTTTGCCATTGAGGATAATTTCTTAAAGTTTCCTGTATTCCAGCGGACTGATACCCACATAGCGTTTAAAATATTTGCCGAAGAACGAGATGTTGGCAAAGTTCAGCGAGTCGGAGATTGCCTGTATGGTGAGGTTGGTCGATTTCAGTTGTGACTTGGCATCCATAATAACCATCGATGCAATGACATCAATGCATGTCTTGCCCGTTATCTGTTTTACTACGGCGCACAGATGTGCATGCGTAATACCCAGTTTTTGTGCATACCAGCTTACGTTGCGCGTCTGGTTGTAGTGTTGGGTGACCAGTTGCATGAAGCTGCGGCATATTAGTTCGCTTTTCGACAAGGAAATCTTGTCATAATGCCGGCTTTTGTAGATGATGGAGATACCCGTATGAACGTCAGCATATAGGTTGGGGGCTATTTCCTGGCGTATTTTTTCGTTGAATTGTTCGTACATACCTATCAACATCTGCAGGTATTTTTCCATCATGAGTGCTCCTTCGGATTTTAGTGGGATAACTGGCCGCCCTAACGTAAGGAAGATTGCGTCCAGCATGGAACGCGACTGTCCGCTCCGTTCGATAAATCCCGAAGAAAATCCTAGAAAATAGATTTTCAGGTCACCTCGTACTTCGTTTATCTGGAAGATGGTGCCTGGCATCAGTGTAATGACATCGTTGGGCCGCACCTGTATTTCGTTCAGGTTGACCATGGCTTCCACTTCTCCAGCAAGGCACATTACAAACATTTCACATTTCAGCCTTACGGGATAATGTGCATACAGGCTCAGCAGGTCTTTGTTGATGTCGGTACCTATCACCCAGTCTTCGGGCAGGTCTATCTTAGGCAATTCTTTTTCGTTTGTTTCCATGCTATTGATCGGTGTTTGGTGGCAAAGTTACTTTTTAATCTTGAAATCCGTCATTATCAGGTATAAAAGATTTTTTCAAATTAACAATTAAGACACACGTAATGTCTGTACCGGACGATTGTTTGTCACGAAGGACACAGAGTCTCGGTCAATTGCGGCGATTCCGTACAGGCAAGGTGGTGAAGCGTTTTGTGTCTTTGCGTTCAGTTGATCAATAGACAAAAAAATACCAGATAATAAAAATAGAACAAAAATAATAAAAATAGATATTGTGAGTTTTTGTGAAAGATTGCAATTTTGCAGACGAAAAAAAATAACAATACAAAGAGTAAACGGGGATTCCGTATATTTGGAGTCGGGAATGAATGTATTTGCCGAATCCTAAGAAAAGGACAATATGAATGATGCTCTATGGTTTATATTCCGGTTATGGTGAAGAAAATACAATATATGTACGTTGGTGGAGTTACCGGAAACTTAAAAAACAAAAACGGATGAAAGGCTAACAAGCTTAAAATTAAGTAAAGTAGTAGAGCATCGTAATTATTGAAGAAAAGGCCAAAAGACTAAAAAAAGAACAATTGGGAAAACTCAAACTTAAATACTTAAAACTAGAACAACAACAATTTTAACATGAGAAAGATGAAAAAGTATGTAGTAATGTTTTGTGCGCTGTTAGTGATGGGTGCATCTGTTGCATCCTGCTCTTCGGAGGACGAAGCGCTGCAGGGCGCAACAGGCAAAGGATTGATTGCGTTCGATGTGAAAGCGGAGACCGGCTTTCAGTCGCGTGCGGCTTTGAATGAAGCTGACTATAAAAATTTAGGCAACTATACGGTTCAGCTTTTGGATGGTGAGGGTACGTTAGTTGAAGAATGGAAGTATGCTGAACTTCCGGAAAAATTTTCCGTGCCTGCTAACACTTATCAGGTGAAAGCCTTTTATGGTAATGAAACCGTAGTCGCTTCTACAGAGGAAATGTATGTAGAAGGCGTGAGCGAGAAAAAAGTGATTACAGGAAATGAACAAACTCCTACAACGTTTTCGGTGACTTGCAAGCCAGTTTGTGCTAAAGTCATTGTAAAGTTCGATGAGACAATGGCTGATTATTTCACTTCTTATCAAGCCGATTTTAAAACAGCGGCCATGCGGCAGACTCTTTTTATATGGGAAATGAATGATACGGATCCTGTATATTTAAAGGTAAATGAAAATGAGCAAGTCCCTGTCAATTTCCATTGTATCCGGAAATCGGACGGCAAAGCTGTAGATTCTTCGAAAACTTATTCATTAAGTCCGAATAAAGGATTGACCATAACCGTGAAACCTCAGACTTCAACTTCAGGAGAAGGCGAATTCAATGTAACTATTGAGATTGATGAAGAAACCAATGATATTGAGCAAGACATTGACGTGCCGGGAGACTGGGTTACTGATAAAGGAGAAGAAGCTAATAATTAATTTAAAGGGATAGATATGAAAAAGATAAATATATTTGCTTTGGGCGTAGTGTTGGCGGTCTGTGCCTCTTCATGCGAGATGAAGGATGAATTGGTTGGAGGGGATGCTGTATCTACCGAAACCGGTGCTTTGGAACTGTCTGTTGCGATGCAAGGTAAAGAAGGAAGCCGTGCGGATGCGAATGTGCCGGAGGCTGGTGATATGTATGTAGAAGTAGTAAGTGCTACAGATGCCGATGCCGCACCTGCATATGAAGGATTTTATAAAAATATGGAGAAACCTTTGATTGTTTTTGTTGGAGATTACAAGGTTAGTGCGCATACAGAAGGGGACATCCAAAAGCAGATGGATACTCCTTATTATTATGGTGAAGAGCCCAAATTGACTATAACAAAAGATGTCACTTCGCAAGCAAATGTGAGTTGTAAAATCATGAATACAAAAGTGACAATAAACTATGCGGAAGAATTTTTGAAAGCCTTTACTTCTTGGGAGATTACCATTGATAATGGTAAAGAGAGTTCTTTAAAATTCACCAATGCAAATCAAGATGCTGCTATTTATTGGTACTTGGAAGAAGACGGAGTGACTTCTTTGTTAATGAACTTTACAGGAACGACAGCTGCAGGGACTGTTATTAATTGGCAGCGGCCGTTCACAAAAGCCGATGCAATAAAAGGTGATGAATATGACGATACGGATGTGTTTGTTGGTGGTGATGAACTTAATATTAATTTAGACATTGAAGAAAGCCAACCTGAAGGTGACATTGAGTTTGACATAACCGTTGACTTGACATTTGCCAATACCGACGCTACGGCGGAGATTCCGGTAGGAGATGAGACTACTCCGACCCCTCCTGCTCCTCCAGCACCCGGTGATGATCCTATCACTATTTCTGATAATGATACGGGCTACTTAACAAGTGGTGTAACCGTTCCGCAAGGTGGTTCTTATCCTACGGATGTTGCTGTTGTGATGGATGTAAAGTATGGCATTAAGAATCTTTATGTAAAAATAGAATCTACCGATGATACATTTAAGGGAATGGTAGCAGATATGGGGCTTGTAGATGGTAACGGCATGGATTTGACAAGTGCGGAAGCTTCTGAATTATCTTCTTTGTTTGCATTGCCTCAAGCCGGTAATACGGAATATACATTTACCATGTCAGAAACTTTATTTGGAATGTTAGGGAGTTTCGCAGGTAAGCATGATTTTACATTGACTATAGTTGATGCGGAAGGAAACCAAGAATCGGCTACATTGACCATTAATATTTAATAAGCAGTTATGAAAAAGAATTGGTATACATTAATAATATGCTGTTTGGTGGCTGCGCTTTCCGCTTGCCAAAACGAGGAGGAACTCTTAAACAGCAATGTCGGCTATTTGCGTTTGCAAATGGGGGTAAATGCATCGGTCAGTACACGTGCCGGCGAAGAAATTTACAATCCGAAGCAGATTGCCGTACAGATTATTTCGGAAGAAGGCAAAGTGGTAAAGGAAACTTCCAATTGGGAAACGGAATGGGAAGGTGAAGCGATTCCTCTTGCTGTAGGCAAGTACACGTTGAAGGCTTCTTCGGCAGGATTCGATGGAAAAACATCGGGCTTCGATAAACCTTATTATGCGGGGAATGCTGAATTTACCATTGAAAAAGATAAAGAAGTCAACCAAAAGGTTACTTGTACGCTTGCTAATGTAAAAGTGACAGTTCACTTTGATGATTCGTTTATTGATAATTTTACTTCTGCTAAAGTAGTGGTGGACGATAATGCAAACAATGAGGGTATTGATCCGTTGACTTTTGTTATGAAGGAAACAACCCAATCGGGGTACTTCCCTGTCACCGATTTGCAGGCTGTAGTGACCGCTACGAATAAGTTTGGTGTGACAAACACCAAAACAGACCTGATTGAAAATGTAAAGGCGCGCGACCATTATATTTTGAACTATAAGGTGGGTGAGGGGAGTGGAAACATTAACATTACTGTTGACCCGACAACCAGAACTTATACTTATACTTTTTATATCCCGACAAAACCTACCACTCAGTTAGGTGCACCTGTAGTCAATGCTTGGGCTAAGTTGGCTTATTTGACCGGTACTGTCATTTCTTCAGAAGACGAATTGGCTTCATCGGAAATGTCTTTCCAATATCGTGTAAAAGACGCAGCAACCTGGACTACGGTAGCCGCTACGCCAAACGGAGAAAATTATCAGGCGACTATCACTTCATTGCAACCCAATACAACTTATGAAAGCCGTATGGTGTATGGAGAAGAAGAGTTTGTAAGTGATGTTACGGAGTTTACCACGGAAACGGCAACAGCTTTGTATAATGGCGGTTTTGATAATTGGTATCAAAATCAAAAAGCTTGGTATCCAATAGCAGAAACGGATGCGACCTCTTTTGATAACTATAAGGGTTATTTGAATTCATTTTGGGATTCGGGTAATTTAGGAGCGGCAACAATGGGTAAGAATCCTACAGAGGAGGAGACTTCAGATGTTCATACGGCTGGTGGCAGTGCGGCAAAATTGTCCTCTCAATTTGTAGGAATTTTTGGTATAGGTAAATTTGCTGCTGGAAATCTTTATACCGGACATTATTATGAAACGGTAATGAGTCCAATGGGAGCCAAACTTTTCTTTGGACAGGCATTTACATCTCGCCCTACAAAGTTGAAAGGATGTTTCAAATATAATCGGGGAACTAGTGTAGACTATGGTGATAATCCGTATAAATCAGAATTGCAGGCTACAGGCGGCGACTTGTGCTCTATCTATATTGCCCTTGCAGACAATGAAGGAGTGGACGGTGGCGGTCAGAAATATGCTTTTGAGATTGACAATACGTTGAGTGCTGATGATCCGGAGAACTTCAGATACAAGAACACGATTGATTTTTCGGAAAGTAATCCGAACATTATTGCTTATGGTTGCATTTCGGAAACAGAAGCAAAAGGTACGGGAAGTTGGCAAGAGTTTACCATTGATTTGAAATACCGTAGTCTGACCCGTGTTCCGAAATATATCATTGTAGTAGCTTCTGCAAGTAAATATGGTGACTTCTTTACCGGAAGTAAAAGCAGTGTGATGTACGTGGATGACTTCGAACTGGTTTACGATGGTGAACCGTCCGTTCAAGAATAAATTAAAATAAACTTTATAACTTTAACCGGGGGAGGGATGCGCAAGCATTTCCTCTTTCGGTTATCCTTGTAAATAATGAAAACAAAACTTTTTCTTTTCGTAATCTTTTTAGCGTGCGCATATTCTGTATCGGCAATCAATCCTCATCGGGTGCAACGTATTGATAGGGAGATACAGAAGCATATATTCATTCCTAAAGGACAATGGATGGCTGGCGGTACGGTTTCTTATTCCGAGCATGATGAAGACAACCTGAATTTTACTGTATTGAAGAATATAGAAGGCTTGGGTTACGATTTTAAGGTAAGTCCTTATGTTGGTTATTTTTTTTCCAACAATATGTCGGCAGGTGTGCGTTTTGCTTATAATCGTACGTATTTGGATTTGAAAAACTTCGATTTGAATTTGGGGGAAGATTTTAACATCAATCTGGAAGATGTTTACTACTTGGAACATAAATATGAAGTCTCGAGTTTTTTCCGTTCGTATATGCCTATTGGCAAGAGCAAAATCTTCGGTCTGTTCAACGAGTTGCGTCTGACATATGGTTATGCACAAGGGAAAAACTCTACAGGTTCGGGGGTGACATACGATGGAACTTATCAGACTTCTCATAATTTAGAAATCGGTTTTGCTCCGGGCATAACGGCTTTTGTTACCGATTTTGCGGCAGTCGAGGTGTCCATGGGTATTATGGGTTTTGATTTTAAATGGCAAGACCAAAAGACCAATCAGGTAGAGACCGGAAAACGCCGCACCAGTTCGGGAAATTTCAAGATTAACTTGTTTTCCATCAATATCGGTATGACTTTTTATTTATAAACCGTCCAGAAATAGAGCTATAAATGATAAAGAAGATTGTATATGTAATGACTTGTTTGCTGGCGTTTCATGCTTGCAAGATAGAGAACGATATTCCTTATCCGATTGAGGAGGCTGCCATTTCGGCTTTTGAGGTAGAAGGACAATGTAGCGCGCCGGAAGGTGCTCCCCAATCTGGAATCAATTCAGATACACGTACTGTTACATTGTATGTGGATGATACGGTAGACTTGACAAAATTGCGCATTATGCGTTTGAGTGTTTCTCCTGAAGATGCGGTTATTGTGGCTGATGAGGATGCGTGTGTAGATGCCGAACGTTTTCCAACTGCAGGTTTTGATATTCCGGATAATTTAGCGGATACGCGTATGGATTTTTCTGCTCCTGTGCAGTTTACTTTACAGACTTATCAAGATTATGTATGGACAGTAAATGTGACGCAAGTGATAGACCGCCAGATAGATGTGGAGGGTATGGTAAATTCTGTGATTGATATAAATAATCATAGAGTCATTATCTATGTTTCGGAAGAACAACCTTTAAGCAATATCCAAATTCAGACATTGAATCTGGAAGGACCATCGGGCAATATAACGCCAAATCCGGCTTTGGTGCATAATTTTACTTCACCTCAGAAATTTATGGTGTCAAGAGGCTGGGAGCCGGATGTGTATCGTGAATGGACTGTATATGTTTATCATACCAGCGAAACGACATCGCAGGCTTCTGTATTTCCGATGACTACCCGTGCTGTTTTGACAGGAAGCATTGTAAGTGGGAAACGTCCTGAAATAGAATATAAACAAGCAAGTGCTTCTTCTTGGAGCACTTTGTCTTCTTCGGATATTTCCGTTAGTGGTTCGCGCTATACGGCTACGTTTACTGGTTTGACAGGGAGTACCGCTTATCAGTATCGTGTAACCGTGGACGGTGTAGCCGGAGCAGAACAAAATTTTACTACTGTCCCGGCTACACCGTTGGAGAACGGAAGCTTCGAAAATTGGCACTTAGAAGATAAAATTTATGTGCCAAATGCTACAGGAAGCACATTTTGGGGAAGCGGAAATCCGGGAGCGGCTTCGTTTATCGGTAATCTTACCACTCCTACTTCAGATGCTGTATCGGGACAAGCCGCCTTATTGGAATCAAAAGATGCTGTAATTAAATTGGGTGCAGGCAATATTTTTACCGGAGATTTTGCTCTTGACGGAACAAATGGTATTTTACATTTCGGGCAACCCTTTACAGCATTTCCTACGGCATTGCGTTTGTATTATAAATATACGTCAACAACAATAAATCGTATTGGTGATGATGTTGGGACATTAGAGAATTTGCGCGGGCGTCCCGATTCATGCCATATTTATATAGCTTTATCGGATAAGTCAGAGCCATACGAGATACGAACTCGACCGTCTGAACGGAAAATGTTTAATAAAAATGATGCTAACATCATTGCATATGGCGAATTTATTTCAGCGCAGACAATTTCATCTTATCAGCAAATAACGATACCTTTGGAGTATCGTGCGACCAATCGTACTCCTCGATATATTGTGATTGTCTGTACAGCAAGTAAATATGGTGATTATTTTATTGGTGGAATGGGCAGTACGCTTTGGTTAGATGAAATGGAGTTGGTTTATGAATAATTTAAAAAATATGAAATATATTCAGTATCTATGGATGTGTTGCATTGGCTTGTGTCTTTTTGCATGTACAGAGGCTGATGAGTTGAAAACTACGGAGGGTAAGACAGGTTTTCTGGTTTCTTTAAAAGAAGAAACTGTAGGGGTTGAGGCAAGAACCATTCCGAAAGATTTACCTGCTCCTATGAAAACGGATTTTACGATTCGAATCTTGAATGCAAGAACCTGTGAAGAAGTAAAAAACGTTCAATGCACCGGAGACAATCAACTGATAGATGTCGGTGTCGGTATATATAATGTCGTGGCTGAATATGGTGATGGTTCTGCCGTATCATTAGATGCTCCTTATTATAAAGGTGTTGTTGAAAATCAGAGAGTTAATGATGGTAAGGCTACATTGGTTACTGTTAATTGTAAAGTAGCCAATGCTTTATTGTCAATAAGCTATGATGAGTCAAATTTGAAGTTTACGGATGTATATGAGGAGGGTTATTATATTAAGGTTGTGGCAAATGGAAAGCCGGTTGTAATAAAAGACATAGAAAAGAGTGCTTATTTCCCGGCAGGGGCATCATTCGATGTTTATTTTTGTGCGGTAAAGAAGGGTGAGACAGAAGAAAAAGAAATTAAGTTGAATGTAGAATATAATACCTTGAATCCGGCTGATCATTTGACGTTGTTTTTGTCTCCCGAACCGGAGAAATATGAAGTGCCGTTGAGTATTACAAAAATGGAAATTCAACAAGTCTCAATCAACGAAACCATTCCGATGGGGTGGTTGCCGAAGCCAAAAGTAACGGCTACGGGCTTTGATAGCAACAATACGCTGGCTTTTGTAGAGACCGAACAGAAACAGGCAGCTTTGAACCTGAACCTTTCTTCGGCTTTGCAGGACATCAAGTTTAAGTTTAATTTCGAGGATGAGCAGTTTGCGTCATTGGATAAAGAGAAAGAATATTTATTATCTACAGATAAAGCAACTATCGAACAGGCTTTAGGCATTACGCTTCCTTCGGTAGGTGATAAACCTGAAAGCATTGATTTGAAGCCATTGCTTGCTAAATTGCAAACGAATGCAGGAGCTACAACTATCAACACGATTGAGATAGATGTAAAGGCGAATAATCGGTGGAGTAGTGAGGTGAAAGAAGGGGAAGAAGCTCCTAATTTGAAATATACGTTGACTTGTAATAAACCGGAATTTAGTGTATCAGTGAAACCGGAGAATTGCTGGGCGTGGGAATTTACCGTAGATGAAATATCTGTAATCGAAGGGGATGCCGAAAAGATAAAGAGCAATTTGGTCTATCAATACTACGATGGAACAAATTGGGTAGATTGTTCGGACGGGATGACACAGAAATTTGCTGTAGACGAAAGCCGTAAGAATATCTACTTAGAAGATGAACCGAAAGAACGCACCTATCAAGTTCGTGCGCTTTATCGTGGAGTGATTGCATCTGCGGAAAGTACTGCTACGTTGGAAGAGCCTTGGCAGTTGCCTAATGGGGATATGGAGGAATGGTACTGGTCTCAAATACATGAAGATAGTTGGCTGAATGTATTCGATAGTGATACATATACTGTATATCCATGGGCAGAGAATAATTCTTCTTTTTGGAATACAAATAATGATTTTACGACTCGTAATAGAGGAACTTTTTCAAATATATACAATAGTTTCCCTGCTGTAAGTTTTATTGACGAATCACATAGCGATAATTGGGCAGTAGAATTACGTAATACAGGAAATGGTAGAGGAAATACACAGCCAAGTAATGTCCTTGAAATGAATAAAGTTGCAGGAGAATTATTTATAGGAGATATTAATATATCTACTGGAGGTACTGATGCAATGCCTTCAGGAGATAAATACACAATAACAGAAGGACGTACTTTTTCAGCACGTCCCACAGCATTAAAGTTTTGGTATAAGTATATCCCTCTTAACTCTGATACGTGGAGAGTAAAATTAAAACTTATAGACAATGAAGGTAATACTATAATAGAAAAAGAGATTGAAAGTTCAGAAACACAATCAGCATGGAAAGAAGCAATAGTGACTCTTGATTATCAGCAATCTTCTTTCTATGCAAAATGCTCTAAAATTTATATTTGCTTTTCATCAACTATAACTACGGGTGATAATATGCAATATGAAAAATCAAATTATACAATTTGGTTGGATAATGAACGTACATTTGAAGATGTTTGGCATGGAAGTACATTAACCATTGACGATATTTCTTTAGTTTACGATAAATAAAAGCAAATAACTATGAAACAAACCATACTATACCTCCTATTAGGATTCTTCCTCTTGGCAAGCTGCCAACAGGAAGAAATACCCAATGCAGAAACCGCAATGGGAACATTGAGCTTGAATGGCATAAGCGTACAGGTGGCAAATGAAACTGTATCTTCGCGTGCGGTAGATGCAGACCTTTACGTCGATATCTTGCAAGAAGATGCCATATTCCGTCAATACGGTCCGGGGATGGTGCCCGATCGCATCGAACTGCCTGAAGGAACCTACCGGCTTCATGTGTATAATGCAGCTGCTACTTTGCCTGATCCTTATGACGGAAACGGTGTGGCTATATTTGAATATACCGGAGAGCCTTTTACGATAGAGGCTAATGGGAGAACGCTGACAGAAGAAATAAAAGTGCCGATGATTAATTTCGGTGTTACGTTGCAGCTTCCAGAAGAATTCAATACCTATTTCAAAAATTATACTTTTACTGTAACAAGCAGCGACAGAGCATTGACACTGAAAGAAGGTGAAACTGCTTACTTCCCTTATAGCGAGAATATGCCATTCAGTTATACGTTGACTGCAATAAATGGGGACGGTGAGCTTACGGCTCCTCAAGGTGGAACCTGTACGAAAGTAACTTCCGGCACTATCTACACCGTCTCGTACGAAATGGAAACTCAATCGCTCAATATAACTGAATAATCTGTCCGTAATCGACCGGTCTTTATAGGCCGGTTGCGGACTTTTACCAGATTATATTCTCTTTCTGATATCAGTACAGACCGGTCCTCGACAATTATTCTAGTACAAAGACCGGGTGGTTGGGAGTACTGGCTTCAGGGCGGTAGGTAAAGCCTTCCCATTTGAATGTCTTGATTTGTTCGGGGGCTTCTATCCGATTTTTTAAGAGAAATCGGGTCATTTCTCCGCGACACATTTTGGCGTAGACGGTAATGCTTTTGAGTTTTCCCTCTTTTTGTACCAAAAAATCAGGGGTAATGACGTGCACGGCTTCGGTGATGCGTTCCCAATGAAACAGGTCTTTCATTTCTGCACTGGCAAGATTGACAAGTATGCCTCCCTGCTTACGGATGGCTTCGATAAACCAGCTGGTCAGTATGGGTTTCCAGTAATCAAACATTGTGCAATCGTGTTTAGGCAGGCATACGTTGCCTTCGAGACGGTAGGAATGAATCAGGTCGAGCGGACGCAACAAACCGTACAAAAAGGAAGTGATAAGCAGATGCTCTTGTGCATAAGTGAAATCATCGAGCGTAAATGATGAGCCATTAATGTGCTTGAATACCATACCTGTATATGCCAGCAAGGCGGGGAGTGAAGGTGTGTCGGGTGAAAAGAAGTTCTGATAGCGCAGGTAGTTCTCGGCAGCCAGCTTGGTATTGATATGGAGCAGTTTGCCTAAATCATCGGCACTGAATTGATTCATTTCCATAGCGTTTGCCCGGGCTTCGCTTTCGAAGTAGGGTAAGGTGGTAAAAGGTAAGGTGACCCGGGGGTGACGTTCGGTCATGGTTTTGGCACACGAAATGAATAGTAGCATACAAATTTTGTTTTTTAGAGGTTAAAAGAATAAAGTAGTTGAGGCGTTGACGCCCCAACTACTTTATTCTTTTATTTATATTCTTGCCAACTCTTTATCTTGATGTCTTCCTGCTTCATCTGACAGAAAGCTTCGATAAAGGCTTTTGCCAGGCGGGCATTGGTAATAAGCGGGATGTTATGGTCGATGGCGCCCCGGCGGATACGGTATCCGTTGGTCAGTTCACGTTTGGTGTGATTTTTCGGAATGTTTACAATCAGGTCAAACTTATGACCGGCAATCATCTTCATTACGTTGTTTTCGGCATGTGGACGTTCATCGGGCCAGAATACCGGAGTGGTAGGAATGCCGTGTGAATTGAGGAACGTGGCTGTACCAGCTGTGGCATAGATGTGGTAGCCGTTCTTGCTCAGTTCGTGGCTGGCATCCAACAGGTCGACTTTTGATTTTGTGGCACCCGAAGAAAGCAGGATGGATTTTTTCGGTATCTTGTATCCGGTGGCTATCATTGCATTCAGCAGGGCTTCGTCGAAATCATCACCCAGGCAGCCTACTTCTCCGGTAGATGACATGTCTACTCCTAATACCGGGTCGGCATTCTGCAGACGCGCAAACGAGAACTGGGAAGCTTTTACGCCTATCCAGTCGATGTCGAATGCCGACTTGTCGGGACGGGTGTAGGGGGCATCGAGCATGATGCGTGTGGCTGTTTCGATGAAGTTGCGTTTCAATACTTTCGATACGAAAGGGAAGCTGCGTGAAGCACGCAAGTTACATTCGATAACCTTTACTTCGTTTTTGCGTGCCAGATACTGGATATTGAACGGACCGGAGATATTCAGCTCTTGTGCGATGCGCCGGCTGATTTTCTTGATTTGGCGAGCTGTCGAGAAGTATATCTGCTGTGCGGGGAAGACCAAAGTGGCATCACCCGAGTGTACACCGGCATATTCGATGTGCTCAGAGATGGCATATTCTACAATTTCGCCGTTTTGTGCCACGGCATCGAATTCGATTTCCTTGGTTTCCTGCATGAATTGGGATACCACTACAGGGTATTGCTTTGAAACCTCACTTGCCATTTGGAGGTAACGCTTCAATTCTTCTTCATCGTAGCATACGTTCATTGCAGCACCGCTTAATACGTACGATGGGCGCACCAGAACAGGATAACCTACTTTTTCCACGAATTTCTCTACGTCTTCCAGGCTGGTCAGTTCCTGCCAGGCGGGCTGGTCGATACCTAGCTGGTCGAGCATCGCTGAGAACTTGTTGCGGTTTTCGGCACGGTCGATGGAGATGGGTGAAGTACCGAGGATGGGTACCGACTGGCGGTAAAGCTTCATGGCAAGGTTGTTCGGGATTTGTCCGCCTACCGACACGATGACACCGCGGGGCTGTTCCAGATCGATGACATCCAGCACACGCTCGAATGATAATTCGTCGAAGTAGAGCCGGTCGCACATGTCGTAGTCGGTCGATACCGTTTCGGGGTTGTAGTTAATCATGATGGACTTGTATCCCAACTTGCGTGCAGTCTGGATAGCGTTTACCGAACACCAGTCAAACTCTACGGAAGAGCCGATGCGGTAAGCGCCCGAACCCAATACGACAACCGATTTCTCGTTCTTGTAATAGTTGACGTCATATCCTTCGGTGCCATATGTCATATAGAGATAATTAGTCAGTTCAGGATGTTCCGAAGCCACGGTGTTGATACGTTTTACTGCAGGAAGGATACCCAGTTGTTTGCGATAGTCGCGTACCATAAGATTTTCTTTTTCCATGGTTCCGTTTGCAGGCTTCAATACGAAACGGGCAATTTGGAAATCGGAGAATCCCAGGCGTTTTGCCTCACGCAATACATCAGCAGGAAGTTCTTCCAGTGTGTTGTAAGTCTGTAACTTGTGCTTGTAATCAACGATGTTTTTCAGGCGTTCGATGAACCATGGGTCTATCTTGGTCAGGTCGTAAATACGTTCGATGGTATAGCCTTCTTCCAATGCCTGTGCGATAGCGAAGATACGGAGGTCGGTGGGGTTTGCCAGTTCATCGTCCAGATTATCAAAGCGGGTATGGTCGTTGCCTACGAAGCCGTGCATGCCCTGTCCTACCATACGCAATCCCTTTTGGATGATTTCTTCGAACGAACGTCCGATGGACATGATTTCGCCTACCGATTTCATACTCGAACCAATACGGCGTGATACGCCTACAAACTTGGTCAAGTCCCAACGCGGAATTTTGCAGATGAGATAATCCAGCGAGGGAGCCACGTATGCCGAGTTGGTCGTGCCCATTTCACCAATTTCATCGAGGTTGTATCCCAAAGCTATTTTTGCAGCTACGAAAGCGAGCGGATATCCGGTGGCTTTCGATGCCAATGCGGAAGAACGGCTGAGGCGTGCGTTCACCTCGATGATGCGGTAATCATTGGTTTCGGCATGGAAAGCGAACTGAATGTTACATTCACCCACGATGCCCAGATGGCGTACACATTGCTTGGATATTTCCTGTAGCATGGTGACTTGTTCTTCTTTGAGCGAACAAGTGGGGGCAACTACGATGGATTCGCCGGTGTGGATGCCCAGTGGGTCAAAATTCTCCATGCTTGCTACGGTGAAACAATGGTCATTTGCATCGCGGATAACCTCAAATTCGATTTCTTTCCAGCCTTTCAGCGATTCCTCTACCAAGATTTGCGGAGAGAATGTGAAAGCACTTTCAGCCAGTTCGATGAAAGCTTCTTCCGTGGGGCAGATACCGCTTCCCAAGCCTCCCAGCGCGTATGCCGAACGAATCATTACCGGATAACCGATGCGGCGTGCGGCTTCGATGGCATCTTTCGTGTTTTCTACAGCTTGGCTGATAGGGGTCTTTAGCGAAATTTCATTCAGCTTCTTAACGAAAAGATCACGGTCTTCGGTGTACATGATGGCATCTACCGAGGTGCCCAGCACTTCTACGCCATATTCTTTTAATGTTCCGTTGGTATACAATTCAGTACCGCAATTCAGGGCGGTTTGTCCTCCGAAAGCCAGCAGGATGCCGTCGGGCCGTTCTTTCTTGATGATTTCGGTTACGAAATACGGAGTGACCGGCAAGAAATATACTTGGTCGGCAATGCCTTCCGAGGTCTGGATGGTGGCGATGTTGGGATTGATGAGCACCGAACGTATTCCTTCTTCGCGTAAGGCTTTCAGTGCTTGCGAGCCCGAGTAGTCGAATTCTCCGGCTTGTCCGATCTTGAGTGCGCCCGACCCAAGGACCAGGACTTTCTTTAATTCCTTTTTCATGGCATTATATAGATTTATGTTGAGTTAATAATTAATAGTGAATAATGAATAACGAGGGTTGTAGTCTGCTACCGTTGTTAATTATTCATTGTTCATTATTAATTGGATGGACTCTTTTTGCAAAGGAACAATTTATTTTTGAAGAAAACAAAGGTTTTGATTATCTTTGTCCCAATAATTTAATAAGAAATTGCAATATGGAAAAAGAAAAGATTATTTTAACCGGTGACCGTCCTACCGGTAAATTACATATCGGACATTATGTTGGCTCTTTGCGTCGTCGTGTAGAACTTCAGAACTCAGGGCTTTACAAGAAAATCTTTGTATTTGAAGCCGACGGACAGGCACTGACCGATAACATTGACAATCCCGAAAAGGTGCGTCAGAACGTGATTGAGGTGGCTCTCGATTATCTGGCTGTGGGCTTGGACCCTTCAAAGTCGACCATTTTCATCCAGTCGCAGATACCGGAATTGTGCGAGCTTACCTTTTATTATATGGACTTGGTCACGGTGTCGCGCCTGCAACGCAACCCCACGGTGAAGACCGAAATCCAGATGCGCAATTTCGAGACCAGCATCCCCGTGGGCTTCTTTACCTATCCCATCAGCCAGGCGGCAGATATCACTGCCTTCAAGGCGACGACAGTGCCTGTAGGCGAAGACCAGGAGCCGATGTTGGAACAGGCACGTGAGATTGTGCGCCGCTTCAATTACATCTATGGCGAGACGCTGGTAGAACCCGAAATCCTGCTTCCCGACAATGCCGCTTGCCTGCGCTTGCCGGGAACGGACGGGAAGGCAAAGATGAGCAAGTCGTTGGGCAACTGCATCTATCTGTCCGATTCGGCGGATGAGGTAGAAAAGAAAGTGAGAAGCATGTATACCGACCCTACCCATATCAAGGTGAGCGATCCGGGTAAACTGGAAGGCAATACCGTATTTACTTACTTGGACGCTTTCTGCCGTCCGGAACATTTCGGCCGTTACCTGCCCGATTATGCCAACCTCGATGAATTGAAAGCGCATTATACACGTGGCGGTCTGGGCGATGTGAAAGTGAAGAAGTTCCTGGCAGCTATCATGCAAGAGGAACTGGCTCCGATACGCGAACGCCGGAAAGCGTATGAAAAAGATATTCCGGCTATTTACGACATGCTGAAGAAAGGGTGTGAGGTGGCACGTGAAGCCGCTGCACAGACACTTGATGAGGTGCGCCGTGCCATGAAAATCAATTATTTCGATGACGAGGCGTTGATAGCTGAGCAAGCCAAGCGGTTCGGGCAAGAATAATTATATGGAAAGGGGCTTATTTGCCATGGAACGGTAGATAAGCCTCTTTTCCATTAAGAGAATAAGAAGCTGTTTTGAGAAGCTGTTTTGAATTTCTCCAAAAAGTTTTTCTTGGCTTGATGTATCCGTTTTCGTGTGTGCTTTGGGCGATTTTTTGGTCCTTTCCGCTCCTGTTCTTCGTCAGATAGCCCGCTATCTTCCTCATCACAGAAGCGAAAATGCCTCAAAAACTCATCCCAAATCATCGTACGATAAATTCAAAACAGCTTCTAAAAAAACAATTGAATTCTGCAAACGTCCCTATAGCCAATTAGGCAAAATGCGGAATTCATTAAAAACAAATCTACTGATCTATGTATTGATGAGGCTTGTCAGATTTGTCGGATTTGATTTTTTTTTGAAAAAAAATGCTCAAAAGTTTGCAGATTCAAAAATAAGCTGTACCTTTGCAACCGCAAATGAGAACGAGACCTTCGGGCGTTTAGCTCAGCTGGTTCAGAGCATCTGCCTTAC
>ULSD01008820.1_pt1 | contig 46943 bp, 35 predicted proteins | sample 1956051 | NCBI WGS metagenome assembly ULSD01 (sample SAMEA4835699, study PRJEB28245) | human gut metagenome | biome: gut microbiome; material: fecal sample | place: Denmark | collected 2008
AAGGCGGTGGCGGAGTTGCACTTCTAACTTGACGGTGGGCACCGTAACTCAAGTCACTTCTGAACATGGGGATTCGTATCGGTTAAATCTGTCAAAGTTAGATTACTCCGCCCGGCGTTCTTCTTCGGATGGAGGAAACGAACTTCCACGCCATAATGAAAGAGGAAATGATGGAAATAACCGTCCTTATCGTGCCTTTGAAGTATTGGTAGAGCCGAAAGGAGAGGGAGCAACGGCAAGACGATGGGAATATAGTGAATCAGAAGGTGACAATATGCCTACGGGATTTAAAGATATGGTCTATTTTTCAGGAAGAAGCAAATTATGTCCTTCCGGTTATAGAGTTCCTAATCAACGGGAGTTAATGCTTATGTACACTTCTTTAAATAGCGGGCAAACTACAGCTAATGGAGAAACAATCAATGTACAATGGACAGGGAGTTATTGGTCTGCTACTTGTTTTAGTTTTAATGGATATGGATTATATAATAATTCTGAACGCCCTGGATTCGCAACGGATGGAGCAAATATGGTTTTAACAAGCACGGAATGGGTTTGGAATACAGATGAAAATCGTTATGTTCCTAAGGCGGATAATGTTTCAGGCAGAGTCCGCTGTGTCCGTGACGTAGTAGAATAAGACTGTCAAACCTTGTCCACTTGTCACCTGAACCCTCGTCAACTAAAAAGAAGAAACTAAAGATAAATCTCTATCGCGGGGAAGCGTCCCTGCACATTTTACTTAAATTAGTAATCCAAGAGCCGGTTCGCAGGGATGCGCGCCGGCTTTTTATACTTTGCGCGGTATGAAACAGTGCATTTCCTCACCATAGACACGGACACAGATTCTATTTTAATGTGCCAATGAATAATAGGGCAATGTGCTAATTTATTTTCACATGAGCATATTGTTTATTGACCTATTCTTCTGTGTCCCTTTGTGGTACTCTGTGGTGAGGAAATGCACAAATCTATACCGCATATTAAAACCAATGCCTTGATGAATAGTCATAGTTAGCCACGATGTACATGACAATTATCAGCGATTCATTGGCAATTATTGAAATTTTTCGTATGTTTGCCGAAAATATGAATCAAAAAACAAAAAATGCATCTTATGAAAAAAACGTGGATTATCGTAATCGTGATTCTTGTCGTACTGATAGGATACAGTGTTTCATCATACAACTCGATGGTGGCACAGGAAGAGGAAGTCGGGACGGCATGGAGCAACGTGGAAAATCAATACCAGCGGCGCTCTGACCTGATTCCTAACCTTGTAAGCACCGTCAAAGGATATGCCGCACATGAAAAAGAAACGTTTGATGCCGTAGTATCGGCACGTGCCAAAGCTACCCAAATGTCGGTTGACATCGATGACCTGACCCCTGAAAAGCTGGCTGCCTACCAACGTGCTCAAGGCGAGATAGGAAGTGCGCTGGGACGTCTGCTTGCCGTAACTGAAAATTATCCCGAACTGAAGGCGAACGAAAACTTCCAGACCCTTCAGGCTCAATTAGAAGGTACAGAGAACCGCATCAGCGTAGAGCGGCGTAAATTCAACGAAACAGCCCGCAAATTCAATACTACCATACGCCGGTTTCCCAAGAACATCTTTGCCAGCATGTTCGGATTCGAGAAACGTCCTTATTTTGAAGCAGAAGAAGGGAGTGAGAAAGCGCCCGAAGTAAAGTTTTAATTTCTGCGTATGAAAAAACTGTTTCTGCTCGGTTTCCTGTTTCTGTCTTTTGCCTTGGCAGAAGCGCAAAGCCGCATCTACAAAGTAGAAGACATCCCTTTGGTGCATCTGAAAGACGCACGCCGCTACGTGAGCAACCCCGATGGTATCTTAAGCCCTGCTGTAGTAAGTGCCATCGACTCTACTCTTTATGCCCTTGAGCATGAAACAGGAATACAAACCCTTGTGGTAGCTGTAGGGCAAATAGAAGGAGGAGACTGCTTTGACTTTGCCTACCGGCTGGGGCGGGAAAACGGAATAGGACAAAAAGAGACAGACAACGGGTTGGTCGTCCTGCTCGTTACAGGCGAACGATGCATACAGTTTGCCACAGGATACGGAATCGAAGGCGACCTGCCTGACGCCACATGTAAGCAAATACAGGTGCGTTACATGAATCCCTACTTCAAGGATGGCAACTGGGATGCAGGTATGCTGGCAGGCATCCATGCCATACGCGCCCAGCTGAACGGGACAGGCGAACCGCTTCAAGCTCCAGAAGACGATGATACTTTTCTTTTGTTCAGCATTTTCTTTTGCTGTTTTATCTTAGTACCTTTGTTCTTATGGCTGAATGCACGCCAGCGCAAACGCTGTCCGAAATGTCATAAACACGCCCTCCGGCAAGTCTCTGTGCAGACCCTTTCGCGGACAGCAGGCTATCACACCGACGAAGTGACTTACGTATGCAGACATTGTGGAAACGTAGTGCGTAAACAGCGTCGTATACGTGATGACGATGATTTCCATCATCGTGGAGGAAATGGCTGGCCTTTCCTGGGTGGTCCGTTCTTCGGTGGAGGTGGACATAGCGGCGGAAGCTTCGGCGGCGGAAGCTTTGGAGGTGGAGATTTCGGAGGTGGAGGAGCCGGAAGTAAATTCTGACATGAAAACCTAAGAACAGAAAAGAGACACAAGAGTTCACAGAAGCAGCCTCTAACGAACGAATAAACTTATCTACTTATGAGCAACATTTTTGGAAACATATTCAGACTGACCAGCTTTGGCGAATCGCACGGCAAAGCCATCGGTGGTGTCATTGACGGATTTCCCGCCGGTATTGCTATTGACGAAAACTTTGTGCAACAAGAATTAAACCGACGCCGACCGGGACAATCAACCATTACCACCGGCCGTAAAGAACCCGATGCCGTAGAGTTCCTTTCTGGTATTTACGAAGGTGTATCTACCGGGTGCCCCATCGGATTTGTCGTGTGGAACACCAACCAGCATTCTTCTGATTACGACAATATGAAGGACGTGTTCCGTCCTTCGCATGCCGACTTTACCTATTTCCAGAAGTACGGTGTGCGTGACCACCGTGGCGGAGGACGTTCTTCGGCACGTGAAACCATAGCACGGGTGGTAGCGGGAGCACTTGCTAAGCTAGCCCTTAAGGAAATAGGCATACGCATCACGGCATTCACCTCACAGGTAGGTACATTGAAACTGAATGAAGACTATACGCACTACGACCTGAACCTCACTGAAAGTAATCCTGTACGGTGTCCCGACCCCAAGCTGGCACAACAGATGGAAGAACTTATTTTCCGTACGAAAGGAGAAGGTGATACACTGGGAGGCGTGGTGACCTGTGTTATCCAGGGATGTCCTGCCGGATTGGGTGAACCTGTATTCGGGAAACTCCATGCAGCCCTTGGCAGCGCAATGTTAAGTATCAATGCTGCCAAAGGTTTCGAATACGGACAAGGATTCAGCAATATGGAATGGAAAGGCAGCCAGCAAAATGACCTGTTTTACAACCAGGACGGACACATTGCCCTGCATACCAACCGATCGGGGGGCATCCAGGGAGGTATCAGCAACGGTGAAGATATTTATTTCCGCGTTGCATTCAAACCTGTAGCCACTGTTCTGATGGAACAACCTACAGTAGACAAGAACGGAAATGAAACCATACTGAAAGCCCGTGGGCGTCACGACCCTTGCGTCTTGCCCCGTGCCGTTCCCATAGTAGAAGCGATGGCGGCAATGACCCTGCTTGATTACTACTTACTGAACAAAACTACCCGATTATGATAAAACCTCCACAGACGGCACCGAAATCAAATAGGCTTGATGTTATTTTCAGCTGTGCCATCTGTGATGAAAATACGCACAACCATGGAAATCAAACAATACATTCAAGAAAACGAAAAACGGTTCCTCGATGAACTGTTCAGCCTGATACGCATCCCCAGCATCAGTGCCCTGCCGGAACACAAAAAAGACATGCTTGCCTGTGCCGAACGCTGGCGCCAGCTCCTCCTTGAAGCAGGAGCCGATAAGGCAATGATTATGCCTTCGGAAGGCAACCCGTTGGTATATGCCGAAAAATGCATTGACCCTCAGGCTCCTACAGTGCTTGTTTATGCACATTATGACGTAATGCCTGCCGAACCGCTCGAGCTATGGCAAAGCCAACCGTTTGAACCAGAGATACGCGAAGGACGTATTTGGGCACGTGGTGCCGATGACGACAAAGGACAGGCAATGATTCAAGTAAAGGCTTTCGAGTACCTCGTACGCGAAGGGTTACTTCGTCACAATGTGAAATTTATCTTCGAAGGCGAAGAAGAAATTGGCTCGCCCAGCCTGAATGCTTTCCTCAACGAACACCGCGAATTGCTCCGTGCCGATGTTACCCTGGTGTCGGATACCAGTATGCTGGGTGCAGACACTCCTTCGCTCACAACCGGTCTTCGGGGACTTGCTTATTGGGAAATCGAAGTGACTGGTCCTAACCGCGACCTGCATTCGGGACATTTCGGCGGAGCGGTGGCAAACCCCATCAATGTGCTATGCAATCTTCTTTCACAGATAACCGATGATGACGGACACATTGCCATCCCGCATTTCTATGATGATGTAGAGCCTGTTCCGGAAGCCGAGCGTCAAATGATAGCCAGCATTCCTTTTGATGAAGAAGCCTACAAGGCAGCCATCGGTGTACGTGCACTGAAAGGTGAGAAAGGTTATTCCACCCTTGAGCGGAACAGTTGCCGCCCTTCGTTCGACATCTGTGGCATTTGGGGAGGTTATACCGGCGAAGGTTCGAAAACAGTTCTTCCATCAAAAGCATACGCTAAAGTGTCGTGCCGGCTTGTCCCTCACCAGAACCACGAAACCATCTCACGTCTATTTACCGACTACATCCATGCCATTGCCCCCGACTACGTACAGGTCAAAGTCACTCCGATGCATGGCGGCGAGGGTTATGTATGCCCTATCTCGCATCCAGCTTATCAGGCTGCCGAAAAAGGATTTACCCAGGCATTCGGTAAAAAGCCGCTGGCGGTACGACGTGGAGGGAGTATTCCCATTATCAGTGATTTTGAACGGATATTGGGTATCAAAACCATCTTGATGGGATTCGGGCTGGAAAGCGATGCCATCCATTCGCCCAACGAAAACTTCCGGCTTGACATCTTCCGCCGGGGTATTGAAGCTGTAGTAGGATTTCACTTGGAACTGCATCTCCAGAACATCTGACTACCAAGAAACAGTTTTGAATTTCTCTAAGAAGCTGTTTTGAATTTCTCCAAAAAGTTTTTCTTGGCTTGATGTCTCTGTTTTCGTGTGTGCTTTGGGCGATTTTTGGGTCCTTTTCGCTCCTGTTCTTCGTCAGATAGCCCGCTATCTTCCTCATCACAGAAGCGAAAATGCCTCAAAAACTCATCCCAAATCATCGCACGATAAATTCAAAACAGCTTCTAAAAAGTTTTTTGGGCTTGATGGTTAAAAAGCTCCCTCGAACGAACATAAGTGATCGGCCTGATTTACTTATGTGAAACGCCCGACTTACTTATGTGAAACGGTTCACTCACTTATGTTCATCAAAATGCATACTTGAATCCTTGTCATGGGTTCAGGTATGCATTTTTTGTTTGTATTGGTTTTGTCTTTGTTCTCACATAGTAATGTCATTAAGGTGTAACTGATTTGAAATGCCACAGGTTTACTTTTGCTTTCGTAAACAAAACTAGATTAAATTTATAAAATCAAAAGTAAAGATGGATGGTAAATCTTTAATTATTAGTGCTTTCTTTTGTGGTATGTGCCTGGCTTCAGGTGCTCAGGAAGCAATGTTGCGTTTCAATGGGAAGGTGACAGACCAAAGCGGTAAGGGAATACCTGGTGTGGTGGTAAATGACGGTGTGCATTTTACCAAGACAGACAAGCTGGGAGCATGGGCATTGAATTCGGATACGACAATCAGTAAATTTGTAGCAATATCTACTCCGGCTGCGTATGTTTTGCCACAGCAGGACGGGTTGGCTACAGGACATTATATTGCGGTACGTGACTTGGCTCAAGCAGGCGGAAAGTATGATTTCGTATTGGAGAAGCGGAAGCAAGCAGACGGACGTTTCCATTATATAGCCATATCGGATCCTCAGGTGAAAAATGAAAAACAACTGAAGCGCTGGTGTCAGGAAACGGTACCCGATTTGAAAGAAGTTATCGATTCTTTAAAGCAGTCGCGTGAAGTGGTTGCCATGACCTTGGGTGATTTGGTGTGGGACAACATGCCATTGTTCGAAGAATATCAAGAGTCGGTAAAAAATACCGGTGCTGTTTTCTTCCAATGCATCGGAAACCATGATTTCGATAAGCAATACCAAGACCTTCACAATATGGCGATGGGCACTCCGGTATACGGTGAAAGGATATACGAAAGCTATTTCGGACCTACCGATTATTCGTTTAATATCGGCAAGGCGCACATTGTAACGATGAAAGACATCAACTATGTGGGTGGGAAGAATTATGTAGAAAGCCTTACAGGGCAGCAGTTGGAATGGCTGAAGAAGGATTTAAGTTATGTGTCCAAAGGAAGTCTGGTTATCTTGAACCTGCATGCGCCGGTATGGAATAAAGTGTCGCCGGGCGGAAATGTCCGTAACGCAGACGCTCTGAAAGAGGTGCTGAAAGATTATAAGGTGCATGTGTTCTCCGGTCATACGCATTTCTTCCAAAACAACGAAGTGACGCCTACGCTTTACGAGCACAATATCGGCGCAGCCTGTGGCGGCTGGTGGGCTGGCTGGGTAAACCAGTGTGGTGCGCCCAATGGCTATATGGTAGTAGATGTAGATGGCGATAATGTGAAATGGCATTACAAGGCAACGCGCCGCGATTTCGCTTATCAGTTCCGTATATATAATAAAGGAGAGTTTACGGCTCAAAGCAGTTTTGTGGTAGCCAATGTCTGGGACTGGGACAGTGCTTGCCGTGTGGTATGGTATCAGGATGGCAAGCCGATGGGGGATATGGAACAGTTTGTCGGTTCGGATGAAGAGCGTGCTTCACAACTGAAAGACCGCAGCCAGGCTGAACCTACGGCTCACCTGTTCCGTGCCATGCCTTCCGATGGTGCCAGACAAATCAAAATAGAGTTTACCAACCGTTTCGGCGAAGTCTATACACAGACTATCAGCCTGTGACATCCTTGAAGGCTGTTATTTTTCGTGTAAATACACATTCTTAACCAATAAATAATGAGAACATTACAATCTGTAGTTTTGTTCCTGATATTGGTCTTGGCGGGAAGCAATGTGACGCTTTCTGCACAGAACCGGACCATATCGGGAAAAGTGTTGGATGCAAACGATGAACCTCTTATTGGGGTGACGGTTGCGGTTGAAAGTTCTACTATCGGAGCGATAACCGATGTGGATGGTACATTTTCGATTCAGGTGCCACAAGGAAAGGTCACTTTGAATGTATCGTATGTAGGTTTTGCCGCACAAAAAGTGACGGTGGCACCCAATCAGAAAAGTGTTACGGTGCATCTGAGTGAGGATGCGGTTTTGTTGAATGAGACCGTGGTTGTGGGATATGGCAAGCAGAAGAAAGTAAATCTTACGGGAGCTGTATCTACGGTGAACGGAGATGAACTGGAACACCGCGTGACGACTTCGCTCAGCAATATGCTGCAAGGTACGGTGGCTGGTTTGAACGTAACCACTTCTTCGGGCGTACCGGGAAGCTCGGCTACTATCAATGTGCGTGGTGTGACTTCTATCAACGATGCCGAACCGCTGGTATTGATAGACGGTGCGGTAGGCGAGATAGACCGTATCAATCCCAACGATGTAGAATCAATCTCCGTAATTAAAGACGCATCGGCTGCCGCTATTTACGGTGCACGTGCAGCCTTTGGTGTGATTTTGGTGACTACCAAGTCCGGAGCTGCTAAAGACGGGAAAGCTACGGTGCATTATAGCGGCCGTTTCGGCTGGCAGGCACCTACCACTTCTACCGACTACGAAACGACCGGTTATTGGTCGGTATATACTATCAACAAGTTTTGGCAAGCCAATTCGGGTACATTGTATGTCGATTATACAGACCAGGACATGCAGGAGTTGCTGAACCGTGTGAACGACAAGACCGAGAACCCCGACCGCCCGTGGGTGGTAGAAGACGTACGTAACGGACGCCGCCAGTGGGTATATTATGGAAACCACGACTGGTGGCACGAATTGTACCGCGATAATCGTCCGATGCAGCAGCATAACCTTTCTGTCAGCGGCGGAAAAGACGATATCAAGTATTATTTGTCTGGCTCATTCGACAAGCAGACCGGTATCTTGCGTGAAAACCCGGATGTGTACCGGAAATACAACTTACGCTCGAAGATTGACTTCCGGATTAATAAGTGGTTTACGATGTCGAACAATACGTCGTTCTACAGTTCGCAATACAGCTACTTGGGCGATGGCAGTGTAGAAAATACCTTGGCATACAGTGCCCGCCACGCTTTGGCTTGTTTTCCGCAGAAGAATCCCGATGGTTCGTGGTTGTATAGTACACCTTATCTGAATTATAAGGTGGCAAATGGTCGTCATATTCTGTTGGGCGAAGATTCACACCGCAATGTAGAGCGTGGTACAGACTTTTCGAATACAACCCGTTTGGTTTATTCTCCGATAAAGGAACTGAGCTTTACGGGCGATTTCACATACCGTTTGTATCAGACACGCAATACGAGCCGTTCCAATCCGATGTATTACCGTGAGTATCCCGATGGCGAACTGCTTTCGTATGCTACCGGTGCCGGTGCCAACCGTTTGGATGAATCGGTGAATACGAGCAATTATTATTCGACGAACATCTTCGGTAATTATACCGATACGTTCAACGATGCGCATCATTTGACCGTAGTAGCCGGTATGAACTACGAAGCATGGAAGAGCAAAAACATTTCGGCATACGGTGAAAACCTGGTATCTGCCGACCTGGACGATTTGGACTTGGTAGGTCAGAATGCCGAGGGTGCTACCATTACCGGTGTAGGCGGCGGACAGAACGAGTATGCTTTGTTAGGTATCTTCGGCCGTATCAACTACGATTACAAGAGCCGTTACCTGTTCGAAGTGAGCGGGCGTTACGACGGTACTTCCCGTTTTGCGAAAGGCAACCGCTGGGGATTCTTTCCTTCGGCTTCTGTAGGATGGCGCATTTCGGAAGAGCCTTTCTTCCTGCCTGCACGCCGTTTGGTTGACAACTTGAAAATCAGGGCTTCTTTCGGTAGCCTGGGCAATCAGAATGTGTCTTCTTATTACACCTTCGCGCGTCTGGTATCTATCGCCAATCTGAATTATACGTTTGGTGAAGGAAGCGTATTGCCCAAATATTCTACGTTGGGTGCTCCGATTGCTTCGGACATGACATGGGAAACCGCCCAGCAATGGGACTTCGGTTTCGACTTGACGATGCTGGGCAACCGCTTGAACTTGACGGTAGACGGTTATATACGTGATACCCGCGATATGTTGACCGACGGTGTGGAACTGCCTTCTGTATATGGAGCGAGTATGCCGGAGATGAATGCTGCCGACTTGCGTACGAAAGGATACGAAATCACCTTGAACTGGCATGACCAGTTGACGCTGGGAGGCAAACCGTTTGAGTACAGCATCGGGGTTAACCTGAGCGACTACAAGAGCATTGTTACGAAATATGATAATCAGGACAAGACTTTTGCCCGAGACTTTTATGAAGGTATGGAAATCGGTGAAATCTGGGGATTCGTGACCGACGGGCTTTTCCAAACCGATGAAGAAGCACAGGCATACGCCGACCAAGTAGACTTGACTTATGTATTGAATGGACAAACCGGAGGCTGGCAGGCAGGCGACGTGAAGTTTGTCGATTTGAATGGTGACAATAAGGTAAATATCGGAAGCAATAATGTGAATGCTCCGGGCGACCGTAAGATACTCGGTAATTCGTTGCCTTCGCTTTCTTACGGTATTACGGCAAGCGTGCGTTGGAACGGCATTGATGTATCGGCGTTCTTCCAGGGGACAGGCAATCATTATTGGTATCCCGACGGAGAATCCATGCCTTTCTGGGGAGCTTACTCTTATCCGTACCTGTCTTTCTTGCAAAAGGATTTCTTACAAGATGTATGGTCAACAGATAATACAGATGCTTATTTCCCGCGTGCAATGGCTTATTCGGCATCAAGCGGTGTGCTGAGCAATGTAAACGACCGTTATTTGCAGAATATACGTTACATGCGTTTCAAGAATCTGACCGTAGGTTATACCTTGCCGCAACAGTGGACGCAGAAAGCCGGCATTGAGTCGGTACGCGTATATTTTACGGGTGAAAACCTCTGCTATTGGTCTCCGTTGAAGAAACATTCGAAGTATGTCGACCCTGAAGGAGCTATCGACCGGAGCGGAGCTTACAACAATGCATTCTATCCGTGGCAGAAGTCATTCCTGTTCGGTATCGATGTCACTTTCTAACATGAATTTTTAAACAGAAGAGAAAAAACGATTATGAAAAATAGAAATATCTTTATAGCGCTTGCATTGTTTGCCGGACTTTCATCGTGTGACGACTGGATAGATAAAAGCCCTTTGAGTGATATAACGGAAGAAAATTATTTCAGGACAGAGACCGACCTGCAGCTTTTCAGCAACGGTTTTTATAACAGTATCCTGAATAAATCACCGTATGACGAGCAGAGCGATGTGTATGTACAGCAAGAACTTTCCGACGAGATGTTGGGCGGAGAAAACCGCATCGTTCCTGCCAGCGGAGGAGGATGGAGCTGGACGGCGTTGCGTAGTGTCAATACGCTGCTGGGCAATGTAGATAAATGTGAAGATGCGGAGGCGGCTGTGAAATATACGGCATTGGCGCGTTTCTTCCGTGCATACTTTTATTATGATAAGGTAAAGCGTTTCGGCGATGTGCCTTGGTATGATAAAGAACTGTTTTCGGATGACCCCGACCTGTATAAGGCACGCGATTCGCGCGAACTGGTGATGACCAATATGCTTGCCGATATCGACTATGCTATCGAGAACCTGCCTACAAAGGAAGAAGAGACCAGCAGTCCTTTCCGCGTAAACCGTTGGGCGGCACTGGCGTTGAAGTCCCGCTTCTGTCTGTACGAAGGTACATACCGGAAATATCATAACCTGACTTTGGAAGGTCATGATTATGCGTATTATCTGCAACAGGCGGCGGATGCGGCGGAAGAATTGATTAATAGCGGCGAATATCGTTTGTATTCGACCGATAATCCGGAAGAAGACTATCTGATGCTTTTTGCCGAAGAAGATGCCAATCCCGATGAATACATCCTTGCCATCAAGTTCGATTACGGCATGAGCGTTTACCACAATGCGACGGCACATACGTTGGTACCTACCCAAGGACGTCCGGGCCTGACCCGTAAGCTTGTCAATACGTATCTGATGAAAGACGGAACACGTTTTACCGACCGTGAAGGATGGGAAACCATGCCGTTTACCGAAGAAGTGAAAGACCGCGACCCGCGTCTGGCACAAAGCATCCGTACTCCGGGGTATCACCGTATCGGACAGACAGACATCCTGGCTCCCGATTTATCGGTTAGTGTAACAGGATACCAGCCGATAAAATATGTGCAAGACCCGTCGGCTTCGGGCGGTCAGGTAGACCGTAACGACCGTTCTACCTGCGACCTTCCTGTATTCCGTCTGGCTGAAGTCATGCTGAATTTTGCTGAGGCTAAGGCAGAACTGGGAACATTGACGCAAGAAGATTTGGATAAGTCGGTGAATGAAATCCGTGACCGTGTAGGTATGCCGCATTTGGATATGGCTCAGGCTAACGCAAATCCCGATAGTTACCTGTCGTCTGCCGATTATGGCTATACCAATGTGACCGGAAGCAATCAAGGGGTTATCTTGGAAATCCGTCGCGAGCGTGCCATTGAGTTGACTCAGGAAGGTTTCCGTTTCGATGACTTGGTGCGCTGGAAAGCGGGTGCTTGCATCAACCAGTCTATTATGGGCATGTATTTCCCCGGTGCAGGCGAATACGACTTGAGCGGCGACGGTCAGATTGACGTGGTTTTGTATGATGAAGGCGATACTGAACCCGAAGTGCCCGATGCGCAGGTATATCAGATCGGGTCGGACATTATTCTGTCGGAAGGCGATCATGGGTATGTCGATTATCATCACGATATTGTACGTACGGCTTTCAATGAAGAACGTGATTACCTGTATCCGATACCTATCAACGAACGGTCGCTGAATCCGAATCTGACTCAGAACCCGGGTTGGAACGACGGATTGTCTTTCTAATGAATAGTAATAAATAGTGAACGGTGAATAGCGGCGATGTCTTTTATCGTCGCTATTCACTGTTTAAGTAAGTATGCAAAATGAAATGATATTATCAGAAACACAGATTTTCGCAGATTAGCGCAGATTAAGAACAAATAATTAGAATAATAATCCGCGAAAATCTGCGTTAATCTGCGTTTCTGAGCTGACACATTATATAAACTAATTCTCAACATCTACTTATTATTCATGCTTTTTCAAATCCGCAATAGGTTTTTCCGAAGCTTTTCCTTACTTTTGCAGACGCTAAAATGATAAGTATATGCATACAAGAGAAGAAAAGATAGAAGCCTTCGGGCGGTTGCTCGATGTGCTTGACGAGTTGCGGGTAAAGTGCCCGTGGGACCGGAAGCAGACCAACGAGAGTTTGCGTCCCAACACGATAGAAGAAGTGTATGAGTTGTGCGACGCCCTGATGAAGGACGACAAGAAAAACATTTGCAAGGAATTGGGCGACGTGTTGCTTCACGTGGTGTTCTATGCCAAGATAGGAAGCGAGACGGGCGATTTCGACATCAAGGACGTGTGCGACCGCCTGTGCGACAAGCTGATATTCCGCCATCCGCACGTATTCGGCGAAGTGAAGGCGGACACGGCAGAGCAGGTTTCCGAGAACTGGGAGCAAATCAAGTTGAAGGAAAAAGACGGGAACAAGTCTGTGTTGAGCGGAGTGCCCGAGGCATTGCCCTCACTGATAAAAGCATACCGCATTCAGGACAAGGCGCGTAACGTGGGATTTGATTGGGAAGACCGTACGCAGGTATGGGATAAAGTGAAGGAAGAAATCAGCGAGTTCGAATCGGAAGTAGCCACAATGGATAAGGAGAAGGCGGAAGCCGAGTTCGGCGACGTGATGTTCAGCCTCATCAATGCCGCACGTCTGTATAAGATTAATCCTGACAATGCATTGGAACATACCAATCAGAAATTCATCCGCCGGTTCAACTATCTGGAAGAACATACGCTGAAAGCCGGACGGAAACTGACGGATATGTCATTGGAAGAGATGGACGCTATCTGGGAAGAGGCGAAAAGGCAAGGGCTTTAGGTGGTGTTGTAGATTTGCTTTTTATACTTCATTGGCAAAGTCAGTACTACTGCATTTTGCAAGGAAGTTATGCTGGATTCGAACAAGTTCAACTTGTCGCATTACATGCGGATGTTTGTCTTACAACTATGGGGTAAGATGGTTAATGAATTCCGTAAATAACCCATGTAGGGGCAGAATGTTGACATTCAGAAACTGTTTTGAAAAAAATCAGCCAGAATTTTGCATACTCCAAATCTTTGACCCACCTTTGCAGCGAAATTACGAAAGAAAGCGTTTTGTAATCCTCATCGGAGGGCAGATAATATGCCGGATAAGATGACTGGGTAAAACCAATCACCTTATCCGGCTTTTTGTTTGTCGAATAACATGACAATAAACATAAAACGATAAGAAAATGAAAAGAGATGCTATTGGTTTAGGTACTGTGAAAGTATTTACACTGTTCAAGAAGTATTTTATCCCTACATTGTTCGGCATGTTGAGCATGTCGGCCGTCACAGCCATGAAAAGCCTTGCGGCATTTGTTACTTTTTCTTTGCGGAGTATGGCAGTTCGGTAAGGTTTTTATATCTTTGCGAGGATATATCACCTGTTAAGTATGAAAGAAGAAAACCAAACGCTCAGTGTAGAGGGTGCCCGTGTGCACAACTTGAAGAATATAGATGTAGATATACCCCGCGACAGCCTGACGGTCATTACAGGTCTGAGTGGGAGCGGGAAGTCATCGTTGGCTTTTGACACTATCTTTGCCGAGGGACAACGTCGTTACATCGAAACCTTTTCGGCATATGCCCGCAATTTCCTGGGAGGAATGGAGCGGCCCGATGTGGATAAGATTACGGGGTTGAGTCCGGTGATCTCCATTGAGCAGAAAACCACGAATAAGAATCCTCGTTCTACCGTAGGTACCACTACCGAGATTTACGACTACTTGCGTTTGCTCTTTGCGCGTGCCGGAGTAGCCTATTCGTATTTGTCGGGCGAAAAGATGGTGAAGTATACCGAAGAACAGATTCTCGACCTTATCCGGCGCGACTATAAAGGAAAACGGATTTATATCCTGGCACCGTTGGTGCGTACTCGGAAGGGGCATTATAAAGAACTTTTCGAACAGGTGCGGAAGAAAGGCTACCTGTATGTGCGGGTCGACGGAGAGGTGAAGGAAATCGTGCATGGCATGAAGCTGGACCGTTATAAGAACCATGATATCGAGGTGGTTATCGATAAGACCGTGGTGACGGACAAAGAGGAAAAACGCTTGAAACAGAGCGTGGCTACGGCGATGCAGCAGGGTGACGGGCTGCTGATGATACTCGATGCGCAGACCGAAAACGTACGCCATTACAGCAAGCGGCTGATGTGTCCCGTCACGGGACTTTCGTACAAGGAGCCGGCTCCTCATAATTTCTCTTTCAATTCGCCTCAGGGTGCGTGCCCACGTTGCAAGGGATTGGGTTACGTCAATCTGATAGATGTGGACAAAGTGATTCCCAACCGTTCCCTCTCGGTCTACGAAGGGGCGATTGCTCCCCTGGGAAAGTATAAGAACGGCATGATATTCTGGCAAATCGATGCCTTGCTCGAACGGTATGATGCAAATCTGAAGACGCCGGTCAACCAGTTGCCCGAGGATGCCATTAACGAGATATTGTACGGATGCGACGAACGTCTGAAGATAAAAGATTCCCTGATACATGCTTCGTCCGATTATTTTGTGACGTACGAGGGAATTGTCAAATATATCCAGCTGATGCAGGACCGTGATGCTTCGGCTACCGCACAGAAATGGGCGGACCAGTTTGCCAAGACCGATGTATGTCCCGAATGCAAGGGGGCGCGGCTGAATAAGGAGGCGTTGCATTTCCGCATTCACGATAAGAATATCTATCAATTGGCAACGATGGACATCAGCGAGCTGTATGCATGGCTGCAGCATGTGGAGCCTTTTCTGGAAGAGAAGCAGCGCCTGATTGCAGCGGAAATCTTGAAAGAAATCCGTACCCGCCTGAAGTTCCTGCTGGATGTGGGGTTGGATTACCTGTCGCTCAACCGTTCTTCGGTCAGCCTTTCGGGAGGCGAGAGCCAGCGCATCCGCCTTGCCACGCAGATAGGGTCGCAACTGGTAAACGTGTTGTATATTCTTGACGAGCCGAGCATCGGGCTTCACCAGCGCGACAATATCCGCCTGATAAATTCGTTGAAGGAATTGCGTGATTTGGGAAATACCGTCATCGTGGTAGAGCACGACAAGGACATGATGCTTGCGGCTGATTATGTTGTCGATATGGGACCAAAAGCCGGACGGCTGGGTGGGGAAGTGGTCTTCGCCGGAACCCCAGCTGAGATGCTGAAGACCAGTACGCTGACCTCGCAATACCTTAACGGGCAAATGAGAATCGAAGTGCCTGCCAAGCGCCGGGAAGGAAACGGGAAATCGCTTTGGATTCGGGGAGCGAGGGGAAACAACCTGAAGCATGTCGATGTGGAATTCCCGTTGGGCAAGCTGATTTGCGTGACCGGGGTTTCCGGAAGCGGCAAGTCTACGTTGATTAATGATACCTTGCAGCCCATTCTCTCGCAACATTTCTACCGTTCGTTGCAAGACCCGTTGCCTTACGATGCCGTCGAAGGGCTGGAATACATTGATAAGGTGGTCAATGTCGACCAGTCGCCGTTGGGGCGTACGCCGCGTTCCAATCCGGCTACCTATACGGGCGTGTTCAGCGATATCCGGAATCTCTTTGTAAGTCTTCCCGAAGCGAAGATGCGCGGATACAAGCCCGGACGCTTTTCGTTTAATGTGTCAGGAGGCAGGTGCGAGGCATGCGGAGGAAACGGTTACAAGACCATTGAGATGAATTTCTTGCCCGATGTGCTGGTGCCTTGTGAGGTGTGCCACGGCAAGCGGTACAACCGCGAGACTCTGGAGGTGCGCTTCAAAGGAAAGTCGATTGCCGATGTGCTGGATATGACCATCAACCGTGCGGTAGAGTTTTTCGAAAACGTGCCACAGATTCTGAATAAGATTAAGGTGTTGCAGGAAGTAGGGTTGGGCTATATCAAGCTGGGACAGCCCTCCACCACCTTGTCGGGAGGCGAAAGCCAGCGTGTGAAGCTCGCCACCGAACTTTCGAAACGCGATACAGGCAAGACCGTGTATATTCTGGACGAGCCGACCACAGGCTTGCACTTCGAAGACATCCGGGTACTGATGAACGTGCTGAACCGGCTGGTGGACAAGGGCAATACGGTGATTGTCATTGAGCATAACCTGGACGTCATTAAAATGGCGGATTATATCATTGATATGGGACCCGAAGGCGGAAGGGGAGGAGGCGAGGTGCTTTCTACCGGCACGCCCGAAGAAGTGGCACTGAGTCCGAAAGGTTATACGCCTAAGTTTTTGAAGGAAGAACTGAAGGTAAATGAAGAATTAAGAATGAAGAATTAAGAATGATACCATGTGCGGTATGAAATTGTGCATATTTTCACCACAGAGGCACACAGATTCTATTTTAATGTGCCAATGAATAATAGGGCAATGTGCTAATTTATTTTCACATTAGCATATTGTTTATTGACCTATTCTTCTGTGTTCCTTTGTGGCACTCTGTGTCTTCTGTGGTGAGATTCAAACGAAATTGCTTATGAAAATTAACAAGACCAATGTGGCACGCTTGCTGGATAAGGCAAAAGTGCCTTACGAACTGATTCCTTACGAAGTGGACGAGAACGACTTGAGTGCCGTGCATGTGGCGGCATCGTTGGGAGAAGACATCGAATGTGTATTCAAGACCTTGGTGTTGCACGGCGATAAGAGCGGATATTTTGTCTGTGTGATTCCCGGCGAGCATGAAGTCGACTTAAAATTAGCGGCAAAGGTTTCGGGTAATAAGAAGTGTGATTTGATACCTGTAAAGGAATTGCTTCCGCTTACGGGTTACATACGCGGTGGATGTTCGCCTATCGGGATGAAAAAGCATTTCCCGACCTATATTCACAAGACTTGCTTGGACTTTCCTTTTATCTATGTAAGTGCGGGCGTACGGGGGTTGCAAATCAAGCTTGCTCCTGATGACCTGATACGTGAGGCGCGGGCGGAAGTGGCTGCCTTGTTTTGAAGGCACATTGCGTGGCCTTGCGGATGTTTTCCCGTGCAATATCCGGTTGTATGGCTTGCTCGGGAGACAACGTGTCGGGTGAGATTTGGATGATCCGGCAGAACCCCATCTTTTCCAATAAGTCGCGGTTTTCTGTCTTTCCTGCCAGCAGAAGGGTAGGGATACCGGCTTTTGTCGCTCTTTTCAGTACTCCTGCAGGAACCTTTCCCTCGCAAGTCTGGCGGTCTGCCTTGCCTTCTCCGGTGATGACGAGGTCGGCATCTTTGATTTGTTCATCGAATCCTACGGTGTCCAACAGTAATTCGATACCCGATTGAAGCCGGCTTTTCAAAAATACGTGGAAGGCTCCGCCAAGCCCTCCGGCAGCTCCCGCTCCCTTTACCTTATTTATATAGATGTGAAAATCCTGTTCGATGAGACGGGCGAGATGTTGCATCCCTTTGTCCAGCAGATGTATTTGTTCGTCGGTAGCTCCTTTTTGCTTGGCAAAGACATAGGCGGCTCCTTGTGGCCCGTAGAAAGGATTCTGCACATCGCAAGCTACGGTAAAACTTGTTTCCTTCAGAGCCGGATGCAGGAGATCGAGGTCAATACGTGCGATGTGTTTCATGATTTTCCCTCCTTGTCCCAATTCGTTTCCTTCTTTATCGTAGAGCCGTGCACCGAGTGCCTGCATCATGCCCATGCCTGCATCGTTGGTGGCACTTCCTCCGATACCGATAATGAACCGTCGGAATCCCTTTTCCAAAGCCTCCTTTATCAGTTCTCCCGTACCGTATGTGCTGGTTTCCATCGGATTCCGTTCGGCGGGAGAGAGTGTGGTCAGGCCGTTTATTTCCGCCATTTCGATAACAGCGGTTTGTTGATTGCCCAGTATGCCGTAGCGTGTTGTACGCATTCGCATGAGCGGGTCGTGGGCACGGGTATAAATGATTTGTCCTTGCATGGCATTTATCAGTGTGTCGAGCATGCCTTCTCCTCCGTCAGCAATAGGGATGGCTACGGTTTGGCATTGAGGGTGGAGGCGATGTATTTCTTCTGCTACACATTGCTCCACTTCTTCCGATGTGAGACATCCTTTGAACGAATCGATAGCTAAAACAATCTTTTTCATAACGTATGGTGCTTATTCCTTTGCAAAAATAAGTAATTTTCATACCTTTGTCGGTGGAATAATGTTTTTTTATTAATCTAAAATAGTTTTATGTATGTTTGAAGGACAACCTAAAGGTCTTTATGCGCTGGCGCTCGCCAATACGGGCGAACGTTTCGGCTATTACACAATGCTGGCTATCTTCGTTTTGTTCTTGATGGACAATTTCGGCATGTCGCCGAGTACAGCCGGCAACATTTACGCCATGTTTTTGGCTTTAGTTTATTTCTTGCCGTTTATAGGAGGTATTCTTGCCGATAAGTTCGGTTATGGGCGTATGGTGACGGTGGGCGTCATTGCGATGTTTGCTGGTTACGTATTACTTGCCCTGCCGATGGGAAGCAGCACATTGGGGCTGGTGGCGATGTTTGCCGCACTGGTCGTAATCAGTTGCGGTACGGGACTTTTCAAAGGAAACCTGCAGGTGATGGTAGGCAACCTCTACGATGATCCCCAGTATGCCAAGCGGCGCGACTCGGCGTTCAGCATTTTCTATATGGCGATTAATATCGGTGCGCTTTTTGCTCCGACAGCAGCGGTCGAGATTATGAAGTATGCGCAGAACAGCCTGGGTGTAAGTGCGAACGATTCCTATCACTTTGCGTTCGGCGTGGCTTGTGTTTCGCTGATTGTTTCCATGGCTATCTATTACGGGTTCCGTAGCACGTTCCGCCACGTGGAAGGGGGAAGTGTGAAAGAAGCAGGCAAGGGTGCTGCTGCGGCAGAAAAGCACGAGGAGCTTTCGCCGCGTGAGACGAAAGAGCGCATCGTGGCACTGTGTCTGGTATTTGCCGTGGTGATTTTCTTCTGGATGGCATTCCATCAGAACGGTTTGACATTGACTTATTTTGCCAAGCAGTTTACCGCACGCAGCTCGGAAGGATTGGAAAGCATGATGTTCAGCGTATGGAACCTGGTGGCGGTGATATTCATCGTTTATGCCCTGTTCTCGTTTTTCCAGTCGAAAACAGGCAAAGGCAAGCTTGTTTCGTGTGTGGTCATCTTTCTGGCAATGTGCTTCTTGGGTTATCAGTACGTCGCACTTCCTGCAAGCACTCCGGTGGATGCGCCTATTTTCCAGCAGTTCAATCCGTTCTTTGTCGTAGCACTTACGCCTGTATCTATGGCGATATTCGGTTCGTTGGCAGCCCGTGGCAAAGAGCCTTCGGCTCCGCGTAAAATCGGTTTGGGTATGTTGGTGGCTGCTTGCGGTTATGTGCTGATGTTGGCTGCTTCGGTCGGTTTGCTTTGTCCTACCGAGCAGGCTCAGGCTATTGAGGCGGGAACCGCTTCGTTTGTATCGCCCAACTGGCTGGTATCGACTTACCTGGTATTGACGTTTGCCGAGTTGCTTCTTTCTCCGATGGGTATTTCGTTCGTGTCGAAAGTGGCTCCTCCTAAGTATAAGGGTATGATGATGGGAGGTTGGTTCGTGGCTACGGCTATCGGTAATTACCTCACTTCGGTGGCTTCTTGGTTATGGGGAGATATGCCGCTTTATGTGGTATGGGGTACGTTGATGGTACTCTGTCTCTTGGCTGCCTTGTTCATCTTCTCGGTGATGAAGCGGTTGGAGAAAGTAGCATAGGAAAAATAAAGCTTCTAAGAAGCTGTTTTGAATTTATCGTGCGATGATTTGGGATGAGTTTTTGAGGCATTTCCGCTTCTGTGATGAGGAAAATAGCGGGCTATCTGACGAAGAACAGGAGCGGAAAGGACCAAAAAATCGCCCAAAGCACACACGAAAACGGATACATCAAGCCAAGAATAACTTTTTGAAGAAATTCAAAACAGCTTCTAAGTTTTTAGGCTATTTTTTGATTGACTAGGTTCTAGGTTTTAGGTATTGGATGCCATTTGTAAAACTATTCAGAACCTAGTCATTTAGTATCTGGCTGATGCAAAGGTACGCATCTGAAATTAGCCAATCCGGTGAGTTGAAAAACACACTAGTACTGTGTTTGCTGATGCAGTATATATCCGTAGGCTGATGCAGTTATATTCAATCGCCGATGCAGTTATATTCAATCGCCGATGCAGTTATATTCAACTGCCGATGCAGTATATATTCATTTTTCCGGGGTATGTATTGTATTGGCTGTTTACGTAAAAATCAATTGTCCATATTGCTTTTGGCAATTGAAATGAATTCTTTTATCATAGGGTTTTCTTTGAACGAGGCTGGGGCTTCGTTGATGATGTCTTGCATTACTGGAGTCAATACGGGATAAGGCATGCCGTAACACAGAATGATGAATATTTCCGGTCCCAATACGTTGTCGTAGTTAGTCTGTATGAATGTCTTGGCAAGGCTGTCTATTTGTGTGGCCACCTGGTTGCGTTGCTTCTCTATTTCACGGTGTACTTCTGCAGGGTCTTTTCCATCCAATATCATGCGTGCTTCCAGATGCTCCACTTCATCGGCACGGTCGCTTAGCGAATTACGTTTCAGGATAAATTCGTTGAAGCTGTCGTTTAAGGGAGTTCCTTTCAGTGTAAAGCCGGCATTGTTGATATTGATGTCGATGTTTCCTTTCTCAATGACTACCGGCATGATGCACTTGTCATCCATAAAGAGGGAAGCTACGACCGTAGAGTCGACCTTGCCTTCCATTTTGAAAAGGCCATGTATCACTTCTGCCGAATCGATGCTGACCAGCTTGTCACCTGAAGGGACTTTGATAAAAAGCATTTTACCGTCAAGACTCGAAACAGAAGATACACCTTCTATTTTGTATTTTTTACCGCACGAGGTGCAGAGTATTGTACAACATAGTAGAAACAAATACCATTTATGCATAGATATAAGCCTTATAAGATTTGTGTGGCAAATGTATAACGTTTACTATTTTCATGGAAATAAATTATCAAAAATTAAACTTAATAGAGGATTATTACTGAATGTAGATGCAGGAAACGCTTTTTTCGCTATCTTTGTTCGCTGATTAGAAAAAAGAAAGAAATAATAAACAGTTAAATTGATAACAACGACATGAGAAAACTGAAACTTTTGGCATTCGCACTGATTTGTGCGGTATTTGCGCCGGCGAAAGCCGATGAAGGAATGTGGCTCCTCCAGCTGATGCAGGAGCAGAACCTTGCCGACCGTATGAAGGCACAAGGTTTGAAGATAGGCGTGGATGATATTTATAGTCCGAATCATGTGGCATTGAAAGATGCCGTAGGTATTTTCGGGCGCGGATGTACGGGTGAAATCATTTCGCCCGAAGGCTTGATTCTTACAAATCATCATTGTGGATACGATGCTATCCAGCAGCATAGCTCGGTGGAGCATGATTACCTGACTGATGGGTTTTGGGCGAAAAGCCGTGCTGAAGAACTTCCTACTCCGGGATTGACTTTCAAGTTTGTGGAACGTATTGTAGACGTAACCGAGCAGGTAAATGAAGACATTAAGGAAGGAAAGGTGACGGAACTTAATTCATTCGGCTCTGAATACTTGAAGAAGCTGGCGGATGAGGCGTTGAAGAAGAGCGACCTGAAAGGAAAACCGGGCATCTCAACTCTGGCATTGCCTTTCTATCAGGGGAATAAGTTCTATCTGTTCTTCATCAAGACTTATAGCGATGTGCGTATGGTGGCAGCTCCTCCTTCGTCTATCGGTAAGTTCGGGGGTGAAACGGATAACTGGATGTGGCCTCGGCATACGGGCGACTTCTCGATGTTCCGTATCTATGCCGACAAGAACGGGGATCCTGCGCCTTATAGTGCCGAAAATGTGCCTTTAAAGGTAAAGAAGCATCTTGCCATCTCGTTGAGAGGATTGCAGGAAGGCGACTATGCCATGATTATGGGATTTCCCGGAAGCACTAGCCGCTATCTGACCCAAAGCGAGGTGAAACTCCGCATGGACGGAACCAATACACCGCGCATTCAGGTGCGCGAGGCACGTCAGGAAGTGTTGCGCAAGGAAATGGCAGCAAGTGATAAGGTACGTATCCAGTATGCCAGCAAGTTTGCTTCTTCCAGCAACTATTGGAAAAATTCGATTGGAATGAATAAGGCTATCGTCGACAACCGTGTGTTGGAAACCAAGGCAGAGCAGGAAGCCAACTTCGCTAAGTTTGCCAAGGAAAAGAACAATGCCGATTATGCTTCGGTAGTAGGAAAAATCGATGAGTATGTGACTCGGGTGACTCCGCTTGCCAAACAGCTGACTTATTTCACCGAGACTTTCCGTTCTGGTATCGAGTTTGGCGCTACTTACCTGATTTTCGATAATCTGAAAACTGCACTCGAAAAGAATAAGAAGAAAGACATTGAGAAAGCGCTCGAACAACTGAAAGAAGGATATGCCAACGTGCACAATAAGGATTATGACCACGAGGTAGACCGCAAGGTGGCTAAGGTTCTGATTCCGCTTTATGCAAAGAGCGTTCCGGCAGATGCGCTTCCCGCTTTCTATGAAACGATTAAGACGAAATATAACGGTGATTACAATGCTTATATTGACGCGTTGTATGATACCAGCATTTTCTCGAATCAGAAGAACTTTGATGCGTTCGTGGCTAATCCGACACTGGAAGCTATCGATAAGGACTTGGCTATCCAGTATTCGACCGCTAAGAACGCAATGTCGAAGAAACTGTATGAAGACTATGATAAGGCGTGTGGTGATATTGATTTGCTTCATAAGACTTATGTGCGCGGCTTGTGCGAGATGTATGCTCCTACGCCGAAAGCTCCGGATGCCAACTTCACCATTCGTCTGACTTACGGTAATGTGAAATCGTATGACCCGAAGGATGGCGTACATTATAAATATTATACTACGTTGAAGGGTGTAATGGAGAAAGAAGACCCCAATAATCCGGAATTTGTTGTACCGGCGAAGCTGAAAGAACTTTACGCTACGAAGAATTACGGACGCTATGCTTTGCCCAACGGGGAGATGCCGACTTGTTTCCTGACTACAAACGACATTACGGGCGGTAACTCCGGTTCACCGGTGATGAACGGTAACGGTGAGTTGATTGGCGCTGCATTCGACGGCAACTGGGAGTCGCTTTCGGGTGACATCAATTTCGATAACAACCTTCAGCGTTGCATTGCCGTAGATATCCGCTATGTATTGTTTATCGTGGAGAAATTGGGCGGATGCAAGAACCTGATTGATGAAATGACGATTGTAGAATAAGTTTTTTCACCACAGATTACACAGATTATTTATGTTATTCATACGTGATTATGATAATTGTCAATTAAAATAATCTGTGTAATCTGTGGTGATTTTTTTATAAGCATTATGAGAAAATCCCTATTGATAACATTCTTTTCCGCTTGCTTCCTGGCTTCTCATGCCGATGAAGGCATGTGGATGCTGACCGACCTGAAGAAACAGAATGCGGCGGTGATGCAAGATTTGGGACTGGACATCAGCATTGATAAGGTGTATTGTCCTGAGGGCATCAGCCTGAAAGATGCGGTGGTTCACTTTGGCGGAGGCTGTACGGGCGAAGTAGTATCGGCGGAAGGGCTGGTGCTTACCAATCACCATTGCGGGTACAGTTATATCCAGCAACACAGTTCTGTAGAACACGATTACCTGACCGATGGATTTTGGGCGAAGACATACGCCGAAGAGCTTCCTTGCGAAGGGCTGACCGTGACTTTTATCGACCGCATCCTTGATGTGACCGATTATGTATTGGAACAATTAAAGAAAGACGAAGACCCCGAAGGACTGAATTATCTTTCGCCTTCCTATCTGGAGAAAGTGGCGGTTCGGTTTGCCAAGAAAGAAAAGATAAAGACCGATGACTTTACGGTACTCGAACTGAAACCGTTTTATGGTGCCAATAAGTATTATCTGTTCGTCAAGACCGTTTATAAGGACATCCGTATGGTGGGTGCTCCTCCTTCGTCTATCGGAAAGTTTGGTGCTGATACCGATAATTGGATGTGGCCACGCCATTGCGGAGATTTTTCTATCTTCCGCATTTATGCCTCGAAAGACGGGAAGCCGGCTTTGTATTCTTCCGAGAATGTGCCTCTTAAGGTGAAGAAGCATCTGACTATCAATGCCGGCGGCATCAAGGAAGGTGACTTCACGTTTGTGATGGGATTTCCCGGACGCAATTGGCGTTACATGATTAGCGATGAGGTGGAAGAGCGTATGAGTACCACGAACTTTATGCGTGATACCGTGCGGGGCGTGCGGCTTCGGGTATTGGGTGAAGAAATGGCAAAGGATGCCAAGACCCGCATCCAGTATGCGGCTAAGTATGCTTCGTCTGCCAACTATTGGAAGAACGCCATTGGCATGAACGAAGGGCTGGTGCGCCTCAAAGTGCTCGACCGCAAGAAAGCAGAGCAAGAGCGTTTGCTGGCATACGGGCGTGAGACGGGAAACGATGCCTATCAGCAAGCCTACGATGCCATTAAGCAGATTGTAGCCAAACGTCATGATGCCGTTTATCACCAGCAAGCCATTTATGAGGCGTTGATGTTGGGAACGGAATTTTCGAAAGTGCCTGATACAGACGGATTGTTGAAAGCTTTGAAGAATGGAAAGAAGAAAGAGATAGACGAAGCGGTATCTGCCTTGCGGACAGAGGGAGCGAAGTTCTTCAATAAGGATTACAGTTCCGAAGTGGACCGGAAAGTATCGAAGCAATTGATTGCCCTTTATGCGCGGTTGGTTCCTGCGGCTCAGCATATCGGTATCTTTGAGGTGGTAAACGAGCGGTTCGGAGGGAATACCGATGCCTTTGTAGATGCTTGTTTCGATAGTTCAATCTTCAGCACTCCCGAAGCATTGGAAGCATTCCTGGCGCATCCCGGTGCGGATAAGTTGAAGAATGACCTGATGGTGCAATATGCCCGTTCGGTAAAGGAAGGTTATCGGAAGACAGGCGAGGAGATGAAAGCCGAAACCAATGCCTATAACCGTGCGCACAAGACGTGGGTGGCAAGTATGCTGGCGTTGAAGCAAAAGGAAGGGAAAGCTATCTATCCGGATGCCAACTCTACGTTGCGCCTGACGTACGGCAAGATAGGCTCGTATGAACCTGCGGATGGAGAAGAGTATCTGTATTACACCACACTGAAAGGGGTGATGGAAAAAGAAGATCCGGACAATCCTGAATTTATTGTGCCCGATAAGCTGAAGGAATTATATCGCACGAAAGATTTCGGTCCGTATGCCATGTCCGACGGACGTATGCCGGTTTGCTTTGTGACAGCTACCGATAATACTGGAGGCAATTCAGGTTCACCGGTGTTCAATGCTCAAGGCGAACTGATAGGTATCGGTTTCGACCGGAACTATGAAGGGCTGACGGGGGATATCGCTTATAACCCGCAGCTTCAGCGCGCCGCTTGTGTGGACATCCGCTACGTGTTGTTCATCATCGACAAGTATGCGGGCATCCAAAGGCTGATAGATGAAATGACGATTGTTCGTTGAGTATAATTTGAATGGCATATAGACAGTGTGAAAAAATGTCTGTGTGCCATTCTTGTTTTGTATAGGAAAGGTAGAACGTATGTTATTGTTTTTCTTTTTGCTCTTCCTGAGGAATGCGGAATGCCGTGTAGAGCTCTAGTATGGCAGCAATGGTAAGACACAATATCCATTCGTTACGGTGCCAAAGTATCATCATAACTCCGGCTAGTACCAGTAGAGCAGCTCCCAGCATCTGCTGGCGGCGCAGACGGCGGATGATAAGATTTGCCCCTTCGTATCTGTCTGTTACTTGTACATAGGCGAAAAGTATAGCTCCTACGAGGTATACGTAAGGTGCCCATACTGCTTGGGTAATTTGGATAATAGCGCCTCCTAATAGCAGGATGGCTCCGATAACGGATATTGTCGGATAGTATTTATTTGTCATTGTTTTTGTCCAAGTCTTCTTCGAAGATGTAAATATCTTCATTGGGTTTCTTCATCAGGTATTTCTCGCGTGCCACCTTTTCCAACATCTCAGGGTTTGAGGTTAATTCTTTCAGTTCCTCACTGCTTTTTTCATACTGATTACGGTAATGCTTGATTTCACGTTTCAGTTCGTATATCTCACGTTTGTGCTTTACACGCTGAATCAGGCTGTTTTCTTCATCCAGCACGCCGATAATCAAGAGGAATGCCAGGATGGTAATCAGATATTTGTGGCGGCGGATATAGTTCCACACAGCTTTCAGTTTACTCATATCGGATACTTTTTTGCTCAGATAACGGTACAAAGATAAAAAGATTTCGTGGCAAGTCCTTAAGAAAAACCGAGATTTTATGTACTTTTGTGCTATCGAATAAAATTATCGTATCATTAACAGCACCGGAAGTATGGAGAATTATATCGTATCGGCACGAAAATACCGTCCTTCGACCTTCGACACCGTTGTAGGTCAAAAGGCACTGACCACTACTTTGAAAAACGCGATAGCCAATCATAAACTGGCGCACGCCTATTTGTTCTGTGGACCGCGAGGAGTAGGGAAGACTACATGTGCCCGTATTTTTGCCAAAACCATCAATTGCCTTCATCCTACTTCCGAGGGCGAGGCATGTAATACATGCGAATCGTGTGTGGCTTTCAACGAGCAGCGTTCTTATAACATCCATGAACTGGATGCGGCATCAAACAACTCGGTGGAAGACATCCGCTCGCTTATCGAGCAGGTACGCATCCCGCCTCAGGTGGGCAAGTACAAGGTGTATATCATCGACGAGGTGCACATGCTTTCGCAAGCTGCATTCAACGCTTTCCTCAAAACGCTGGAAGAGCCTCCCCGGCATGCAATCTTTATTCTTGCTACGACCGAGAAGCACAAGATACTTCCTACTATCCTGAGCCGGTGCCAGATATACGATTTCAACCGTATCAGCGTGAACGATATGGTGGAGCATCTGGAGGGCGTGGCCTTGAAAGAGCATATAGAAGCGGAACCCGAGGCACTTACGGTTATTGCCCAAAAAGCGGACGGAGGAATGCGTGACGCATTGTCTATCTTCGACCAGGTGGCAAGCTTCACCAACGGAAACATCACTTACCGGAGTGTCATCGAAAACCTGAATGTGCTGGATTACGAATATTATTTTAAACTGACAGATTTCATTCTGGAGAACAAAGTGCCCGATTGCCTTCTTACATTCAACGATGTATTGCAGAAAGGATTTGACGGCAACCATTTCATCACCGGACTGGCTTCGCATTTCCGCGACCTGCTGGTGAGTCATGACTCTGCTACTTTGCCTTTGCTGGAAGTCGGGGCTTCTATCCGTGAAAGATATTTGAAACAGGCTCAGAAATGTACGGCATCCTTCCTTTTCAAGGCGATGAAGCTTTGCAATGATTGTGACTTGAACTATCGGGTGAGCAAAAACAAGCGGTTGTTGATAGAACTGACCTTGATTCAGCTGGCACAACTGGGCGGACCGGATGAGGAAAGTGAGGGGCGTAGCCCTAAGCAGACCTTAAAACCCGTATTCAATCAATCCCAGCCGGTCCAATCGTCTCGTCCGGCAGCGCAAGTTCAGCCTTCAACAGTATCTGAGTCTGAGGCAATTTATCCCCAGACGGTTTCTTCCCAACCGGTTGCCGCACCTGTTGGTCCGGTTATGCACGCAAATCCGCTTCCCAAGCAAGAGGCGGGAAAAAAGATTCCGGTGGTAAAGGCTGGGAGTATGGGGATTTCTATCCGTCGTCCACATGTCGCACAAAAGCAAGATACGGTGAGGTCGACTGATGTGTCGACCTCTTCTTCCGAAGACAAGGATTATGAAGATTATCTCATTACGGAAAGAGATCTGAATGTTTATTGGAACGAATTTGCTGTGAATCTTCCGAAAGAAGAGGCGGCAAATGCAGCACGCATGCGCAATATTCATCCACATTTGCTGGAAGACGGTGTGACGTTTGAAGTAGTTGTGGATAACGAAATGGTGCAGAAGTATATGACCAATCTGGGGGCAGGTATTGAGGCGCATTTGCGCAACAAACTTCATAATCGGAAAATTAAGATGAAAGTACGTGTGAGTGCTCCCAATGAAAATGTGCGTGCCTATAGTCATCTGGAACGCTTCCAAATGATGAGCAAGAAAAACCCCGACCTCTTGAAACTGAAAGAGGAACTGGGGCTGGAACTTGCCTGACAGGTAATGATTATACTTTAGTAAGTCAGTCGTATCACATATGTTCGTTTGAGGAGACTTTGGACAATATGTCTAAATATCGTGATTTCTCATCCGGTATTCCGCCAGTTCTTCGTACTTTGTGCCGGGGCGCCCATAATTGCAATACGGGTAGATGGAGATGCCCCCACGGGGTGTGAAGATGCCCGTTACCTCGATGTACTTCGGATCCATCAGGCGGATAAGGTCTTTCATGATGATGTTTACACAATCCTCATGGAAGTCTCCATGATTGCGGAAGCTGAAGAGGTATAGTTTCAAGCTTTTACTTTCCACCATTTTCATGTCGGGCAGATAGCTGATGCGTATTTCCGCAAAGTCGGGCTGCCCTGTAATGGGGCATAGACTGGTAAACTCCGGACAATTAAACCGTACCCAATAGTCGTTTTCGGGATGCTTGTTAGTAAACGCCTCCAACACTTCGGGGGCATAATCTTGCTTGTAAGCGGTGGTCTTTCCCAAGATAGTCAATTCGTCTTTTCTTTCCATGATTTTTTAATTTGCTAATGAGCTAATAAACAATGAGCTAATAAACAATGAGCTAATAAACAATGAGCTAATAAACAATGAGCTAATAAACAATGAGCTAATAAACAATGAGCTAATAAACAATGTGCTAATAAACAATGTGCTAATAAACAATGTAGCAATAAACAATGAAATAATACGCTAATTCATTATTACATTAGCACATTGGCACATTATTTATTAGCACATTATTAATTAGCACATTATTACATTGTCACATTGTTTATTTTCCAAGTACTTTTCCAATCCTTCCCGGCGGAGTTTACAGGCGGGACAATGTCCGCATCCGTCTCCAGGGATTCCATTATAACACGTCAGGGTCTCGTGGCGTACCAGGTCGAGCACTCCCAGTTCGTCTGCCAAAGCCCAGGTCTCTGCCTTGTCTATCCACATCAGTGGGGTATGGATGACGAACTGCTCGTCCATGGCAAGGTTAAGCGTGACGTTGAGCGATTTGATAAATGAATCGCGGCAATCGGGATAACCGCTGAAGTCGGTTTGCGATACACCTGTCACCAGGTGGCTGATGCCCCGTTCGCGTGCATATACGGCGGCAATGCTCAAGAAAAACAGGTTGCGCCCCGGTACGAAAGTGTTCGGGTAGTTGCCTTCGGGCTTTTCTTCGTCCATCGGAATGGAAAGGTCGGTAAGCGAGTTTTTACCCAAATGCCCGATAAACGATACGTCCATCACATCGAAATGTACTTCTGCCTTACGGGCGATTTCGCGTGCCAAGTCCACTTCCTTTACATGTTTCTGCCCGTAAAGGAAAGTCAGTGCATATACTTCCTTGAAATGTTTTTTTGCCCAAAACAAGCAAGTGGTGGAGTCTTGTCCGCCACTGAATACGACTAATGCTTTGTTTTTATCCATTGTTTTTGTTATCTTAGGTACTAGGTGACTAGGTTCTAGTTTTTTAATACCAAATACTAAGACTATTTAAAACCTAGTACCTAGTTATCTAGTCACCTGGTCCCTGATTTATAGTTCGTTAATTTTAAGAATATTGTAAGATATGTTCTCGTCGTAGGTGTCCGTTCCGTCAATGTGCTTGATGTAACGTACGACACGGACAGTAACGGGGAGTACAATGATTTCGTACATCGTCTTCAGCGCTACTTGCACCAGCATCATTTTGCCCAGCTCGGGAAGCGGCATCAGTCCGCCGAATGCTAAGGGGAAGAAGATAAGCGAATCGGCACTTTCGCCATATACCGTAGAGAGGATGGCACGCGCCGAGAAATGTTTTCCTTGTGAAGACAGCTTCATACGGCTCATCACGTAGGCATTGATAAACGAGCCTGCCAGAAAAGCCAGCAAGCTTGCCGCGGCAATGCGGGGAGCCATGCCAAATACAAAATTGAATCCCGCTTCACCTTCCCAAAACGGGGCAGCGGGCAATGCTACGGCAAGCTGGCCCAAGGCAACGGTCATGAAATTCATAAGGAATCCCATCCAGATGATGAGACGAGCCTTACGGAAGCCCCACACTTCGGCTATGCAATCATTGATAATGTATGAGACGGGAAAAACAATCAGCCCGGCAGTAACCGCTATCGGTCCCAACTGCACGACTTTGGTTTCTAATAGATTTGCCGCTACGAGGCATACACAAAACACGATGCCCAAAACCATAAAAGGCACCGATACGAGATTTTCTTTTTTCATCGCTCCTGTTTTTTACGTGGTTGTCCTAGAATACACGGAAGATGTTTCGGCAAAGAAACATCCTCATCTTTTTATCGGGCGCAAAGTTACGGATAATTTGTCGGATTAGCAAGAAAACCCTATATTTGTACACTTTCTATAGGCAAGATTATGGCAAAGAACAATCTTTTGACGGAAGAACTGAACTATATCGGAGGAAGCAAGACCCCGACGCACCTGCACTTGTGTACGTATGGACCAGCCGGAGCGGAAAACCATGACGGTGACACCATAGAAGACATATTGCCTTATTTCAAGGCGGGCTCCATGCACTGGATTCAGATACATGGGCTGAAGGATACGGAAGAAATACAGAAGGTATGCCGGCATTTCGGCATTGGGTTCCTTACCGAGCAGGATATTCTCAATTCGCTTCATCTCACCAAAATTGAAGCACACGAAGACTATAATGTCGTAATCCTGAAACTGCTTTCCGCTACAGGTGAGGACGAATATCTTCCCCAACAGCTTTGCCTGGTGCAAGGCGAAGATTACCTGCTCACTTTTACGGAAAACGATACCGATTTTTTCGATGAAATCTATACGGCGATAGAAAATGACGTGTTGAAAATCCGTACCCGCTCGTCAGACTTTCTGCTGAGCGTGATTCTGAATAGTGTGATGACCAGTTTCATGTCCATCATTTCGGATATGGAAGACAAGCTGGAAGACTTGGAAGAGCGCTTGCTCACGCCCGGTGTGATGGACCCAACAATCGGCGACCTGCACGTGTTCCGGCGTAATTATCGCCTGATAAAGAAATGCATCTTCCCGCTGAAAGAACAAATCGCCAAACTTCTTCATCCTGAAGATACCCGGTTGCTGCATAAGGCGAGCCGCCCGTTCTTCAACGATGTAAACGACCACCTGCAATTTGTCCTGCAAACATTGGAAGGATGCCGTGACCTGCTCGGTGCGCTGGTCGATATGATTCTTTCCAGCAACGACCGGCACATGAACAACATCATGCGCCAGCTCACCGTGGTGTCTACCATCTTTATTCCGCTGACTTTTCTCGCCGGCATCTGGGGGATGAACTTCCGCGTCATGCCCGAACTGGACTGGAAATACGGATACCTCTATGCTTGGGGACTGATGTTGCTCATCGCCATCGGTGTATGCGTGTACTTTAAGCGGAAGAAATGGTATTAAAAGCCGGAGAGATTGCGATTTGCCTCAACGGCACTTTTTATATAAAAATGGGAACGAAAGAAAAATGAGAAAAAAAGAACTTTACGACCGGGTAATCGCTTATTTCGAGCAGGCGATGCCCGTGGCAGAAACCGAATTGCATTACGAAGACCCTTTCCAGTTGCTTGTAGCCGTTATCTTAAGCGCACAATGCACCGACAAGCGGGTCAATATGATTACTCCGGCATTGTTCCGTGATTTTCCTACGGCAGAAGCTATGGCTGCCACCACTTCCGATGTGGTTTACGAATATATCCGGAGCGTGAGCTATCCCAACAACAAGGCGAAGCATCTGGTAGGAATGGCACAGATGCTGGTGCGTGATTATGGAGGGCAGGTGCCCGATACGCTGGAAGAACTGGTGAAGCTTCCCGGAGTAGGACGGAAGACAGCGAATGTCATCCAAAGCGTGGTGTTCCATAAAGCCGCCATGGCGGTCGATACCCACGTGTTCCGTGTGAGCCACCGCATCGGGCTGGTGCCCGGCACCTGCACTACTCCGCTTGCTACCGAAAAGCATCTTACCCGTTATATTCCTGAAGCCTTGATACCCAAGGCACACCATTGGCTTATCCTGCACGGACGGTACGTGTGTACGGCACGCAATCCGAAATGCGACAAATGCGGATTGAACGGCATCTGCCAGGCATCGCTGAAAGCAAAGATTTGATTGAAATATTCACTACAGAGCTTTTGAGTATGGATTTGTGCATTTCCTGCATGTTCCACACCATCTACATTTGATGGCATATACAAGAGTAAGACGGTAAGGAACATTTGTTTTTGCATATAGGTCATATCTTCGTTTCAGCAGGCATACTTTTACGTTCTTGATATCAAAACCGTACGGTTTTGAATTGGAAACCGTACGTTCTCGATATGGAAACCGTACGGTTTTCATATGGAAACCATAAATGGAAGCCGTCTGAAACGATCATGTAATCCAAATGTGGAAACAACTGTTCCGGGGAGAAATCAGAAACTCACCACAGAGGGTACAGGGGAAAATCTATTTTTCTCAATTTACGAAGTACGATTCCATATCAAAATAGTAAATTGCCCAATCGTAAATTAAAAACCCCTGCGTCCTCTGTGGTGAACAGATCATACGTATTTCGTGTTCCGCATATCACCTGTTTCGGCAAATGCCAGATGCATCTGGAAGGCGTTACGGAGCGACATCGGGGTATGACAATGCCCTTCTGAAAGTTTCAGGTAATCCCAAAGCAGTTCTTTATAGTCGGGATGCGCGCAATTCTCGATGATGAGACGTGCCCGTTGAAGCGGTGATTTTCCTCTCAAGTCTGCTACTCCCTGTTCGGTTACAAGGATGCGTACATCATGTTCGGTACTGTCTACGTGCGATACTTGAGGTACGATGGACGAGATAAGACCGCCTTTCGCCGTAGAAGGGGTGGTAAAGATAGACAGGTAGGCATTACGTGCAAAGTCGCCCGAGCCTCCGATGCCGTTCATCATCTTGCTTCCCGACACATGAGTGCTGTTTACATTGCCGAAGATGTCAGCTTCAAGTGCTGTATTGACCGCAATGATACCTAACCGGCGGATGACTTCAGGGTGGTTGGTGATTTCTTGCGGACGGAGCAGGACGCGGTCTTTCATTTCACCGATGTGCTCGTAAAGCAGGTCCAACTTATCGTCCGAGAGTGTAAGCGAGCTGCCTGCCACAAAACGGATGCGCTCTTCCAGCATCAGGTCGATAACGGAGTTCTGTATCACTTCGGTATACATCGAAAAGGCAGGCAAGTGCGGGTCGCCGCCCAAAGCTCCCAATACGGCATTGGCAATGTTTCCTACGCCCGATTGCAAGGGAAGAAATTCTTTGGGAATCGCTCCCTGACGATATTCCTTTACCAAAAAGTCTGCTACGTTTTGTCCGATTTGGCGTGTGGTTTCATTCAGAGGAGTGAAGGCGGCTATCTGGTCACGCTCGTTTGTCAACACCACTCCAGCCACTTTCTTGGGGTCTACTTTCACGCTGATGCTTCCGGTACGGTCGTTTACCTTATAAATAGGAATTTCACGGCGGTAAGGCGGATTGTCGAGCACAAAGATGTCGTGCATTCCCGTCAATTTGCCCGCATGAGCTTCGTTCAATTCGATAATGATTTTGTCTGCCACACATGTCAGGGTGGGCGAAATGCCTACCGAGGTGCTCAGAATGAGGTCGCCTTCAGGGGTAATGCCGGAAGCTTCGATGATAGCCACATCGATTTTCCCCAAGAATCCGTAGCGCACGTCTTGTCCGATTTGCGAAAGGTGAAGATCGAAATATTGCACCTCGCCGCTATTGATGGCATTCCGCATTTCCTTGTTCGACTGGAAAGGAGTGCGGAAAGCAACGGCATGTGCTTCGGTCAGGGCACTGTCCACCTGATTTCCTGTTGCCCCTCCGGTAATAAGTCCTATTTTAAACGTTTTTCCTTCATTGTGTAATGTTTCTGCATGCTTTGCCAATGCAGCGGGGACTGCTTTCGGTGTACCTACTGACGAGAATCCTCCGATGCCGACCGTCTGTCCGTCGATGATAAGCGCTGCAGCTTCTTCTGCTGATAAAATTGGATATTTCATGGATACTGTTATTTATTAGTGCCACAAAAATAGATGTTTTCTGATTAAATAGCAAAAGTTTTGTTTATGTATATGACAAAATATTGAATAAGTTGCTTGTGTATGTAATATAATGATATTTTTATGCATTGTTCTCTGTGGAGGTGAATGTTGTCTTATAAACGTTTTTTTGTGGATAATTGAAAAAAAACTGCCGATTTCTTTTGTAGGTTCAAAGAAAGCCGTATCTTTGCATCGCTTTTCAGAAAAAGCCATAAGCCGAAATAACTCAGTTGGTAGAGTAACTCATTCGTAATGAGTAAGTCGCGGGTTCGAGTCCCGCTTTCGGCTCGAAGATTCACATTGTGGGTCTTTTTTTATGCCCGAACTTTTATAATTAAAAAGAGAATGTATAAGTTTTATTTTTACATAAAAAATTAGCATATGTACATGAATACCTGAACTTACCGATTCGGTAATTCAGGTATTTTTTTTATCTTAACGGCGACTAAACGAAAACGAGCAATATGGAACCACTTAAACACGAATGCGGAGTAGCGATGATACGGTTGCTTAAACCGTTGGAATATTATCAAGAGAAATACGGAACATGGATGTATGGGCTCAACAAGTTGTATCTGTTGATGGAAAAGCAGCACAACCGCGGGCAGGAAGGTGCCGGACTGGCCTGTGTAAAGCTTCAGGCAAATCCGGGAGAGGAATACATGTTCCGTGAAAGAGGGTTAGGGTCGGGAGCGATTACCGAAATATTCGGAACGGTGCACGGTTATTTCAAAGAGCTTACTCCCGAACAGATGGCAGATGCGGAATATGCCAAGCAATGCCTGCCTTTTGCCGGCGAGCTTTATATGGGGCATCTGCGTTACTCTACCACAGGCAAAAGTGGCATTTCGTATGTGCATCCCTTTTTGCGGCGCAATAATTGGCGGGCAAAGAACCTTGCCTTGTGCGGCAATTTCAACTTGACGAATGTCGATGAGATATTTGCCGACATTACAGCCGCGGGTCAGCATCCGCGCAAGTATGCCGATACGTATATCATGCTGGAACAGGTGGGGCACCGGCTCGACCGCGAAGTGGAACGCCTTTATAATGAATGTAAGGCGGAAGGGCTGGAAGGAATGGACATTACGCATACAATTGAAGACCGTATTGACATTACCAATGTGTTGAAGACTTCTACTCCGAAGTGGGATGGAGGATATGTGATATGCGGGCTGACGGGAAGCGGTGAAGCGTTTGCCGTGCGTGACCCGTGGGGCATCCGTCCGGGATTCTGGTATATGGACGATGAGATTATGGTACTTGCATCCGAGCGGCCGGTCATTCAGACGGTACTGAATGTGCCTGCAGACAGCATCAACGAACTTTTGCCCGGGCAGGCTATCTGGGTGAACAAGAAGGGGCAGATGCGTCTGGAGCAAATCAATGAGCCGAAGAAGAAGAAGGCTTGTTCGTTCGAACGCATTTACTTCAGCCGGGGAAGCGATATGGATATCTACCGCGAACGGAAACTCTTGGGGCAGAAACTGGTGGATCCGATTCTGAAAGTAATCGATTACGATGTGGTGCATACCGTATTTTCTTTTATTCCGAATACGGCGGGGGGGGCATTCTATGGCATGTTGGAAGGCTTCGACAATTACCTGAACCAGCTCAAGGTGCAGCGCATCGAGGCATTGGGGCATAAGCCCAGCCATACGGAACTGGAACAAATCCTGTCGCAACGCATCCGGAGCGAAAAGGTAGCTATCAAGGATATCAAGTTGCGTACATTTATCGCCGAAGGCAATACGCGGAACGATCTTGCCGCCCATGTATATGATGTAACGTATGGAAGTCTGGTCCCCTATGCCGATAACCTGGTGATAATCGACGATAGCATCGTGCGGGGAACTACGTTGAAGCAGAGCATTATTAGTATTCTTGACCGTTTGCATCCGAAAAAGATTGTTATTGTGTCATCTTCGCCCCAAGTGCGTTATCCCGACTATTACGGCATTGATATGGCAAGTATGGAGCAGTTCATTGCTTTCCGTGCCGCTATTGCCTTGTTGGAGGACAGGGGGATGCGTCGCGTCATCGAAGATGCATACCGTAAGTCGAAAGAGCAAGTGGGCTTGCCTAAAGAAGACATGGTGAATTATGTGAAAGAAATCTATGCGCCATTTACCGATGAGGAAATCTCACGCAAGATGGTGGAACTTCTTACCCCTGTGGGCACACAGGCAAAAGTAGAAATCGTTTACCAGACGCTCGATGGCTTGCACGAGGCTTGTCCCGACCATGAAGGAGACTGGTACTTCAGCGGTGACTATCCTACTCCAGGGGGCGTGAAACTGGTCAACAAGGCATTTATTGATTACATTGAACAAATATACCAATTTTAACTCCTATATATAATAAGGTATGAGAAGATTTTTCTTGGCTTCGGTTGCAGCTTTGGCTCTTGCCGGAGGACATGCGCAAAATATGCAGAAAGGCGATTACGGGTATCTGTATTGCCACATGAGCGGACGCGGGGAATGGACGGCATACGCCTTGAGCCGCGACGGACTGAACTATCACGACCTGTTGGACGGAGGTCCCGTGTATGATGTGCAGAAGCTTTCGCCTATTGAGGGAGGCGCGCGCGATGCTTTTATCTGCCGCACTTCGGACGGGAAAGGTTATCTGATGGTTACTACTGACATGTGTGTCGGAAAGAGCAAGCAATGGTTTAACTATGGCATCAACCTGCTCCGTAGCGATGATTTGATTCATTGGACTTCTACTACCTTCGACTTCCGCAAGGGACCGGATATTTTCTGCGATCCCGATTCACCGGATGTGTATAAGGATTATGCCGGCATCAAGCGGGTATGGGCACCTCAAATCTTTTGGGACCCTGCTTATGTATGGCCCGACGGAACCAAAGGAGGATACATGATTTATTATTCCTTGCTCAATCCTGCCGAGGACCAATACGACCGGGTATTTTATTCGTACGCCGATGCTTCGTTCACCCGATTGACCAAGCCTCGTGTGCTGGTCGACTGGGGATATGCTACCATTGATGCTGACATCAACTATGTGCCTGCCGACGGGCTTTACCACATGCTTATCAAGAAAGAGGGAGGCACACCGGGCATCTTTGCCGCTACATCTGGCAAACTGACCGGACCTTATAAGATAAAGGATGAAAACGATTATGTGAAGTTCGAGGGCAACAAGAAGTGCGAAGGCTGCTCGGCATTCCAGCTGGTGGGCGATTCTACGTGGCGTGTAGCCTACATCGAGTATTCGTCCAATCCCAAGCGGTACCGTATCTGCCAGGCTGATGAATACCTTCAGAATTTCCATTCGCCCGTTACCCTTGAAGGTGTAGCCCATCCTCAGCATGGTTCGTTTATGCGGCTTACGAAAGAGGAATACGAACGCCTTCAGAAATGGTCGGATGAACAAATGAAAAAGTGATATGGAAGAGAAAAACAAATCGAAATTTGATGCAGGGTATGGTTTGGCAGTAGGGCTGATGCTGGGAGTGGCAATCGGTGTTTGCCTTGATAACATAGCCTTATGGATGCCCTTAGGCTTACTCGTTGGCATTACTATTGATTGCGGTTTGAAAGGAAAGAAAGATAATAAAAAGCAATGAGTGAACAAAAGGACAAAAATTATCTTTGGCTTGTATTTATAGCTTTAGGTATGGGTATTGCGATAATAGCGGATAATTTGCTGATAGGCCTTTGTTTAGTTGCTATAGGAATTTATCTTTATACTAAGAATAAGAAAAAACACAAAACAATAAAGACGAATTAGATTAGAATGAGAAACGTGACGTTAATCCTTGACGACGGGAGCCGGTTTCACGGCAAGTCGTTCGGTTATGAGAAGCCGGTAGCGGGTGAAGTGGTGTTTAATACGGCGATGACCGGATATCCGGAAAGCCTGACAGACCCTTCGTATGCAGGTCAGCTGATGACGTTGACTTATCCGCTGGTAGGAAACTACGGGGTGCCTCCGTTCACATTCGAGGCGAACGGTTTGCCTACTTTTATGGAGAGTGAAAAAATACATGCTGAGGCGATTATCGTGAGTGATTATAGCGAGCGGTATAGCCACTGGAATGCTGTGGAGAGCTTGGCGGACTGGTTGAAGCGTGAGCAGATTCCCGGTATCACAGGCATTGACACACGCGAACTTACGAAGGTGTTGCGTGAGCACGGTGTGATGATGGGAAAGATTGTGTTCGATGATGAACCGGACAACGTTCCCGAAGCGCAATACGCCGGAGTGAACTATGTGGATAAAGTATCGTGTAAGGAAGTGATTCGCTATAACGAGGGTAACGGGCGCAAGAAAGTAGTGTTGGTGGATTGTGGGGTGAAGTCCAATATCATCCGTTGTCTGCTCAAGCGCGGTGTGGAGGTTATCCGTGTGCCTTGGGATTACGACTTTAACGGACTGGACTTTGACGGGCTTTTTATTTCCAACGGACCGGGCGACCCTGATACGTGCTTTGCGGCTGTGCAGAACATCCGCAAAGCGATGCAGAACGAAAAACTTCCCATTTTCGGTATCTGTATGGGTAATCAGTTGCTTTCGAAGGCAGGAGGTGCAAAAATATATAAGTTAAAGTACGGTCATCGGAGCCATAACCAGCCGGTACGTATGGTAGGGACGGAGCGTTGTTTCATCACTTCGCAGAATCACGGATATGCGGTGGACAATAATACCTTGGGAGCCGATTGGGAACCGCTTTTCATCAACATGAACGATGGCTCGAACGAAGGAATCCGCCACAAATGCAATCCTTGGTTCTCGGCTCAGTTTCATCCGGAAGCAGCCAGCGGGCCTACAGATACGGAATTCCTTTTCGATGAGTTCGTGAAACTGCTCTGAGATTTAGGATAAAACGCGGATTAACGCAGATTTCCGCGGATTATTTTAATAAAAAATTTAATCTGCGTGAATCTGCGCTAATCTGCGTTTCAAAAAAGGAATAAGAACTAACAACTAATTATAGAAATATCAATGAAAGATAACATAAAGAAAGTATTGTTGCTGGGTTCCGGCGCATTGAAGATCGGTGAAGCTGGCGAATTTGATTATTCCGGTTCGCAGGCACTGAAGGCTCTTAAGGAAGAAGGTATCGAAACGGTGCTTATCAATCCCAATATCGCTACGGTGCAGACTTCGGAAGGTGTGGCTGATAAAATTTATTTCCTTCCTGTCACTCCTTATTTTGTGGAGAAAGTCATCGATAAGGAACGTCCGGATGGGGTGTTGCTCTCGTTTGGCGGACAAACGGCATTGAATTGCGGTGTCGCTCTCTATCAGGGAGGGGTGTTCGAGAAATACGGCGTGCAGGTATTGGGTACTCCCGTACAGGCCATTATGGATACGGAAGATCGCGAACTCTTTGTGAAGAAGCTGGATGAAATCAACGTGAAGACCATCAAGAGCGAGGCTTGCGAGAATATTGAGCAGGCACGCCAGGCGGCACGCGACTTGGGCTATCCGGTTATTATCCGTGCAGCATACGCCTTGGGAGGTCTTGGTTCAGGCTTTTGCGATAACGAAGAAGAACTGAATGTGCTGGCGGAAAAAGCATTTTCCTTCTCTCCGCAGGTTTTGGTGGAAAAGAGCCTGAAAGGATGGAAAGAAGTGGAATACGAGGTAGTGCGTGACCGGTTCGACAATTGCATCACGGTCTGCAATATGGAAAACTTCGACCCGCTGGGCATTCATACGGGTGAAAGTATCGTCATTGCTCCGAGCCAGACGCTGACCAACAGTGAATACCATAAGCTGCGCGAGCTTGCCATCCGTATCATCCGTCACATCGGTATTGTGGGCGAGTGTAATGTGCAATATGCTTTCGACCCTGAATCGGAAGACTATCGTGTGATTGAGGTAAATGCCCGTCTGAGCCGTTCCTCGGCACTGGCATCGAAGGCAACAGGGTATCCGCTGGCATTTGTAGCTGCCAAGTTGGGACTGGGCTATGGACTGTTCGACCTGAAGAACTCAGTGACCAAGACCACATCGGCATTTTTCGAACCTGCACTCGACTATGTGGTATGTAAGATTCCGCGCTGGGACTTGGGCAAGTTCCACGGTGTAGACCGTGAGTTAGGCTCTTCGATGAAGTCGGTAGGCGAAGTTATGGCTATCGGACGTACGTTTGAGGAAGCGATTCAGAAAGGCCTTCGTATGATAGGGCAGGGCATGCACGGTTTTGTAGAAAACAAAGAACTGGTCATTGCCGATATCGACAAGGCATTGCGCGAACCTACCGACAAGCGTATCTTTGTTATTTCGAAGGCGATGCGTGCCGGTTATACCGTTGACCAAATCCACGACCTGACCAAGATAGACAAATGGTTCCTTTACAAACTGGAGAACATTATGCAGACTTCCAAAGAACTGCACGAATGGGGGAACAATCATATACAGCTTTCCGAACTTCCGAAAGAATTGCTTTATAAAGCCAAACGTCAGGGATTTTCCGATTTTCAGGTGGCACGTGCCATCGGTTATCAAGGTGAGATGGAAGACGGCATTCTTGCCGTGCGTGCGTATCGTAAAGCCATCGGTGTACTTCCGGTCGTAAAACAGATTGATACCCTTGCCGCTGAATATCCTGCACAGACCAACTATCTGTATCTGACGTATAGCGGTGTGGCAAACGATGTGCATTACTTGGGCGACCACAAAAGTATTGTGGTGCTTGGTTCAGGAGCTTACCGTATCGGTTCATCGGTGGAATTTGACTGGTGCGGCGTGCAGGCATTGAATACCATCCGCGAGGAAGGGTATCGTTCGGTAATGATTAACTATAATCCCGAAACGGTTTCTACCGACTATGATATGTGCGATCGTCTCTATTTCGACGAACTGACATTTGAACGCGTAATGGATATTCTTGACTTGGAAAATCCGCATGGAATCATTGTTTCGACTGGCGGTCAGATTCCAAACAATCTTGCCATGCGCCTCGATGCACAAAAGGTGAACATTTTGGGAACATCTGCCAAGAGTATCGACAATGCTGAAGACCGCGATAAGTTCTCGGCTATGCTCGACCGTATCGGTGTAGACCAGCCCGAATGGAGCGCATTGACTTCGATGGATGATATCAACGCCTTTATTCAGAAAGTCGGTTTCCCGGTATTGGTACGTCCGTCGTATGTACTTTCAGGAGCCGCTATGAATGTTTGTTCCAACCAAGACGAACTGGAACGTTTCTTGCAGCTTGCCGCCAATGTATCGAAAAAACATCCGGTAGTAGTGAGCCAGTTCATCGAACATGCCAAGGAAGTGGAAATGGACGCTGTGGCTCAGAACGGTGAGATTATCGTTTATGCCATCTCCGAGCATATCGAGTTTGCCGGTGTGCATTCGGGAGATGCTACCATTCAGTTCCCTCCCCAAAAACTGTATGTAGAGACTGTACGCCGTATCAAGCGCATTTCCCGTCAGATTGCCAAGGAACTGAACATTTCCGGACCGTTCAATATCCAATTCCTCGCCCGCGACAATGATATCAAGGTGATTGAGTGTAACCTCCGTGCTTCCCGTTCGTTCCCGTTCGTGAGCAAGGTACTCAAGATAAACTTCATTGAACTTGCCACTAAGGTGATGCTCGGTCTTCCGGTAGAGAAACCCGAAAAGAACCTCTTCGAACTGGATTATGTAGGCATTAAGGCGAGCCAGTTCTCGTTTAACCGCTTGCAGAAAGCCGACCCTGTATTGGGCGTGGATATGGCATCTACGGGCGAAGTCGGTTGTTTGGGTGATGATACTTCATGCGCCATCCTGAAAGCGATGCTTTCGGTGGGATATCGTATTCCCGAAAAGAATATTCTGCTTTCTACGGGTAGCACCAAGCAGAAGGTGGATATGCTTCAGGCATCGCGTGCATTGAAGGCGAAAGGCTATAATCTCTATGCTACTGGCGGTACTTCGAAGTTCCTCACCGAGAACGGCATTGAGAATACCCGTGTGTACTGGCCCAGCGAAGAAGGACATCCGCAGGCACTTGAGATGCTTCATAAGAAAGAAATCGATATGGTGGTGAACATTCCGCGTGACTTGTCGGTAGGTGAACTTACCAATGGTTACAAGATTCGTCGTGCGGCTATTGACTTGAATATCCCGTTGATAACAAATGCCCGTCTGGCAAGTGCGTTTATCAATGCATTTTGCTCGATGAGCATTGATGACATTGCCATCAAGAGTTGGGACGAGTATAAATAAAGGTCGATTTTTCAGATAGAAAAAGAGGCTGTATCAAAATAAAAATTAGTTTTCATTTTGATACAGCCTCTTTCTTGTGTATAAGTGAAATCGTCTTTTATTCGGCAAGCACTTTCTGAAAAAGTTCAGGCTGGTCTAGATTGACCAAGTCTGGCTCTTTCTCTATAGCAGTGCGATAGGCTTTTTCATTTGCGTTTAGGATAGCTGCCATAATGCGGATGCCGTTAGCCTTGCAGAACGCCTTGAATTCCGGTGTGATTTGTTCGGGATTGATTTCTACGTACGACGGGCGGCATACCGTCATCCAATATTGCAGGCGGGCGATGTCATCCGCATTTACTTTGATTTTCATTTCCGGAGCAAGGCGGACAAACTCTTTCAGCATTCCTTCATCGGCGAACCAGAAGAAACTGTTCGTGGCGAATCCTTTCAGGCGGACCAGTCTTACGAGGTCTTTTACGGGCGTGCCGCGTTTCACATCGAAGAATACATTTGCTTTTCCGTAGAGCGAATCGAGCATTTCCGAGATGCGGGGGATACGTGTGCCGGCATATTCTTTTCCAAACCAACTTCCTGCGTCTAATTTGTCCACTTCGTCAGAATTCATATCGGCTAATGCGCCTTGCCCGTTGGTGGTGCGGTCGAGGGTCTCGTCGTGCAGGTTATACAGCACTCCGTCTTTGCTTTTCCGTACATCCAGCTCTATCCACGTGGCACCGTGTTCCAAAGCTGCGTATGCCGAAGCTACCGTGTTTTCGGGTGCCAAATGGTTGGCGCCCCGGTGTACCACTACCTCTATCGGGTCCTTGTATGTAGCAGAAGGATGCTCTACCTGCCAGTTTACGTTCAGCGGATTGTTCTGCATCTTCCATATCAAGGGCAGGGACTCATTATCCAATATCCATATTTCTGCTCCTTCGGTTTGGTCTATGCAATAGATGAGCGGGCATCCCAAGGCTTCTCCTTTTTTGTTTCCTTTCTTGTAAACCGTCTGGTTATAGTGAAATGCCCCGGTCGTCTTCAGTTCCTTGTAGGCTTGGCGTGAGAGCATGTAGGCGGTTTCGTTTATGCCTAACAGGCGGTTTTCTTTATCTACGGGCTGGAGGAAGCATAATGAGTTTCCCGCTTCTTGCGATGCGGGAGCCATCAGGTAGCTTCCTTTTTGCCAATGCAGGTTCCGCAAGATGCGCCAGTCGATGCGCAACGTGTCGTTCTTTTCGCGGAATGACATTTCGTATTTGCGGGTCTGTCCGTGGAGTTTGAACACGAACAGTAATGTATCAGGCAGGGCGGTTTGCGCGCATATACTTCCGGTGCAGCATGCACCTATAATCAATAAAGAGAGAAGATATATCTTTTTCATGATGCAACTATATTCGTTTATAATCCTAATTCTGTTCCCCATTTGCCGGGTTTGTTTCCCATCTTCAATACCAGTTCGCCGCCAGCCACGAGGTCTTTATGGCGCAGGGCGGAGTAAGGGTAATCCTTCCCGTTCAAAGTAACCGACTGGATGTACCGGTTCTCGTCCGAGAGGCGTTCTGCTCGGATGGTAAAGTCTTTTCCGTCTTCCAGATGGAAGGTGGTTTCTTTCAGCATCGGGGCATGTATCAGATAATAGTCTTGTCCGGCATTGGGATAAAGTCCTGTCATGTGGAAGGCAAGCCACGAAGACATTGCTCCCGAATCATCGTTTCCGGGAAGTCCCATCGGAGAGTCGTTAAAGTGGGTGGTGATGATTTCGCGGATGCGGTCATCGCTCCGCCAGGGTTTCCCTATCCAGTGATACAGGCAGGGGGTAAGGAACGAAGGCTCGTTGTTCACATTATAAAAGCCTTTGTCGAAGAAGATGTCGAGGCGTTCTTCGAATTTCTCCTTCCCTCCGCATTGTGCGATAAGCCCCGGCACATCGTGAGGGATGCTGAGCGAGTATTCCCACGAGCTGGCTTCGTAGAAGAACATGTCCCACCACGGGGTGTACCACGGTCCTTCGAAGGTGATCGGTGTGTAGGTGTACGTAGGCTTCTGCACTTTCGAGTTACCGAAAGGTATCTGGTCGAGCCAGTTCCCCTCCTTGTCGCGCGGCATGATGAATCCTTTTGCCCCTTCGTGTTCGTAATCGCTTCGCCACAGGTTTTTCCAGTTGCCCGATTGTTTCAGGTATTGCCGGTAGAGGTCTTCTTTGCCCAAACCTTTTGCCACCAGAGCAATGGCATAATCGCAATACGCATATTCTACGGTGCGGTTTCCTGCACGTGGAATGCCATACGGGATGTAGCCTAATTCCAGGTAGGGGACCAGTCCGCCCCGTCCTTCCGCTTCCTGATTTCCTCCGGGTGCTGCGGTAGCATCCTGCAACATGGCTTTCAGTGCCAGTTCATAGTCGATGCCTTTCAAGCCTTTCACAAAAGCGTCGGCGATGACGATTTCGGCATTCGAGCCTCCTTGCGTACGTCCGTTGGCGTTTCCGCTTCGTGCGTCGGGCATGTATCCATCCCGTTTATAGATGGTGATGAGCGAGCGCACGATGTCGGTTTCGCGTTGCGGGTCGATAAGTGTGATGAGTGGGGTAGAGGTGCGGTAGGTGTCCCAAATGGCGTAATAGTCATCGTAATAAGGCTCAGGGTCGTTCCAAAGCGGATTCTCTCCGGTGCGGTCTACGGGCATAATCATCGTGTGATAGAGCGCGGTATAGAACATCCGCTTTTGCGTTTCGGGAGTATCGGGAGCGATTTCAATCGCCTTGAACAGCTTTTCCCATTGTGCCAGCAGGCCGTTATGCACTTTCTCGAAAGACCAGTGGGGAATGTAGGTACGGGCATTGTGCTTGGCACGTTGGCTGCTCAGGAAAGAGATGCCGATTTTCAGTTGCACCACCGAGTCTCCTTGGGCAAAACGGAGCAAGGCGCCGGTTTTCTCATACGAATCGAATTGGGAGCGTTCGTCGGTTATCTTGCTTCCTTTCCATGTGCGGCACTGGGTGAAAGGCTTGTCGGTTTCGGCGTAAAAGTAAACCGTATAGGCGCGTCCGTTGTTCCAGCCTCCCCGGATTCGGGTATAGCCGCTCACTTCATGGTCGGACAGGATTTCTATTTCCGAACCTACGAACTGTTGGGCTTCACGTGCATCGGGCACGGGGCTTTCTCCCAAGAAGAAACCGGCATCGATAGCCAATGATTTCAAGGAATCAGCGGGATAGGTGAAGCGGTAGAACGAAGCCCGCTCCGTAGTGGTGATTTCCGTACGGATGCCGCTCTGCTTAAATCGGGTATCGTAATATCCCAGCCGGATGTTTTCGTAAGCCCGATAATCCAAGTGTTGGGTTTGGTCCATTCCGTTGCAGAAAGGCGTCACTAAAATATTCCCATACTTGGGACCTCCTCCGGTTCCGCTTACGTGTACTTGCGAGAATCCGTCCACCCGTTCGGGCATGGGCAGCCAGCCGCTATTGGGTGAAGGAGTGCAGTCGGGCGAAGGTTTGACCATTCCATAAGGGCAAGACGGGCCGATAAATACCCGTCCCAGTCCTTCCGACCCGATGCGCGGGTCTACATAGTCGGTCAGTTGCGTTTGAGCGGAGGCGTAAATTATGCCGCTTAGGCACAAACCAGCCGTCAAGCCAATCAGTTTTTGAAGTTTCATGTTGCTCTATTGTATTTTATGTAAAAAGTTGATAATGGTTGGGTTGATGTTTTTACAAAGATACATTTTTTTACCTTCTCTGTCAAAGAAACCTATTCCTTAGTTTCCATGATTGGGTGAAAAAATAATCTTTGTATGGCAATAAGAAATTGTTTTGAAATATTCCAAAAGTTTTCTTGGCTT
>ULSD01017637.1_pt1 | contig 44829 bp, 33 predicted proteins | sample 1956051 | NCBI WGS metagenome assembly ULSD01 (sample SAMEA4835699, study PRJEB28245) | human gut metagenome | biome: gut microbiome; material: fecal sample | place: Denmark | collected 2008
GCGCGATATATAACAAATCTAAATTACATAAACTCTATTATGATGATGGATCCCGGGCAGGAGCGGTCATCGAATCTCTGGCAAATCAATATACATATAGAGGATATCTTCAATGCGATGGTTTTGTAGGTTATGAGACAGCCTTCAAGACCAATCCCGACGTGCGGTTACTCAACTGCCTGGCGCATATCCGTCGACATTTTGAACTGGCCCTTGATGAAAATAGGGAGATGGCAGGATATGGACTGACACAGATACAGTATATATACAAGATTGAGCACTACTGCGACAAAGCAGGCTTGTCGTATGAAGAACGAAAGGCGAAACGCCTGGAACTGGCCAAACCAGTTATGGAAGCCATGAAGGTGTGGATGGAAACGGAAGGTATCAAGTACAGCCAAAATTCTCTGGCTGGGAAAGCTATCACATATGCCTATTCACGATGGGACAACATGATGACATGTTTGGAGGACGGACGCCTGCTTTGGGATAATAATCTGGCTGAAAATGTCATACGTCCGATTACTTTGGGAAGAAAGAATTATCTCTTCTGTGGCAATCACGAAGCAGCAGTTAATATGTCTGTTATCTGTTCCCTATTGGCTACTTGTAAGGCACACGATGTAAACCCAAGGGATTACCTGAATGATGTAATCGCCCAAATGCCTTATCACAAGAATGCAACTCATGAGAAACTTTTGGATCTGCTTCCACACAAATGGAAGTTGAAACATCCGGAAAGTATATTGACAAAACAACATGGGGTATCTGACAACTAATGCCATATGCAACATATAGGTTCAACAAAATAATAGCGACTGAAACTATTAGGTTCATAGTGACAGTCGCTATTGTTGTATATAAAGGTTTAAAACTTGTAGTTTATCGAATGCTTACCGCGCTGTAGCAGTTTTGCCTTTAGGGATACTGCTCTAAAGTCGGGTCGTAATTATGGAAATGGGTACGTTGACAAAATAAAATAGGGCATAACTCATTGAGTTACACCCTATTCCCCTATGATTGGTTATCGTTGTTTACTGATACTTACTTCACTTCCTCAAAATCAGCATCCTGCACATTGTCTTTGTTGTTTGTGCTTTGGCTGTTGTTTGCCTGACCAGCGTTAGGACCTGCTTGTGCACCGCCTTGAGCACCGGTCTGTGCGTACATTTCAGCACTTGCGGCTTGGAAGGCAGCCTGCAGTTCTGCGCTTGCGGCGTCTATGCCTGCCAAATCCTGAGCCTTGTGGGCATCTTTCAATTTCTGAAGAGCGGCTTCGATAGGAGCTTTCTTGTCGGCAGGAATCTTGTCGCCAAGGTCTTTCAACTGATTTTCGGTGGTGAAAATCAAGCTGTCTGCCTGATTCAGCTTATCTACTTTCTCACGTTCCTTCTTATCGGCTTCTGCATTGGCAGATGCTTCGGCTTTCATACGTTCGATTTCTTCTTTGCTCAAGCCAGAGGAAGCTTCGATACGGATGGCCTGTTCCTTGCCGGTAGCCTTATCTTTGGCAGATACTTTCAGAATACCGTTGGCATCGATATCGAATGTAACCTCAATCTGGGGGACACCACGGCGTGCCGGAGCGATACCTGTCAAGTTGAACTGACCGATTGACTTGTTCTGTGCTGCCATCGGACGTTCGCCTTGCAATACGTGGATGGTCACTTCGGTCTGGTTATCGGCTGCCGTAGAGAATACTTCGCTCTTCTTGCACGGGATAGTCGTGTTGGCGTCAATCAGTTTGGTCATGACACCACCCATGGTTTCGATACCCAAGGTCAACGGAGTGACATCCAGCAATACGATGTTGCCTACACCAGCTTCTTTGTTCAATACGGCACCTTGAATAGCTGCACCTACGGCTACTACTTCATCCGGGTTTACACCTTTTGAAGGAACTTTTCCGAAGAAGTCTTGAACCAGTTGCTGAACTGCCGGGATACGTGAAGAACCACCTACAAGGATGACTTCGTCGATATCCGAGTTGCTCAAGCCTGCATCGCTCATGGCTTTCTTGCACGGTTCCAGACAAGCCTGGATTAAATCGTGGGTCAATTGTTCGAATTTAGCACGAGTCAGTGTCTTAACCAAGTGCTTGGGCACACCGGCTACCGGCATGATGTACGGCAAGTTGATTTCGGTAGATGAAGAAGAAGACAATTCAATCTTTGCTTTTTCAGCTGCCTCTTTCAGACGTTGCATAGCCATCGGGTCAGTAGTCAGGTCGGCACCTTCGTCGTTCTTGAATTCTTGAACCAGCCAGTTGATGATAGCTTGGTCGAAGTCGTCACCACCCAGGTGTGTATCACCATTGGTTGCCAATACTTCGAATACGCCGCCACCGAATTCCAGTATTGAAATATCGAATGTACCGCCACCGAGGTCGAACACAGCTACTTTCATGTCTTTGTTGGCTTTGTCGACACCATATGCCAAAGCGGCTGCTGTCGGTTCGTTAACAATACGTTTCACGTCCAGTCCTGCAATCTGTCCGGCTTCTTTCGTAGCCTGACGCTGTGAGTCTGAGAAGTATGCCGGAACGGTAATAACGGCTTCGGTTACTTCCTGGCCCAGATAATCTTCAGCGGTTTTCTTCATCTTCTGAAGAATCATGGCTGAAATTTCCTGCGGAGTGTACAGACGTCCGTCAATGTCTACACGCGGTGTATTATTTTCTCCTCTTGCTACTTGATAAGGAACACGAGAGATTTCTTTCTGAACTTGGTCGTATGTTTCACCCATGAAACGTTTGATAGAATATACTGTACGTTTCGGGTTCGTGATAGCCTGACGCTTAGCGGGGTCGCCCACTTTACGTTCGCCGCCGTCTACGAATGCTACGACTGAAGGAGTGGTGCGTTTGCCTTCGCTGTTGGCAATCACAACCGGTTCGTTACCTTCGAATACTGCTACACATGAGTTTGTAGTTCCTAAGTCAATACCAATAATCTTTCCCATAATTGTATTTTTTTTATTTGTTTGCTAATTAAGTTGATTTTGTAACACCGAAGCGTTACGCTTATTAGTAAACAAATGCTGTGCCAAGCGTAAAAGTCCTTTGTTTTGTTTTGTATGGACTGACAAAATGTCGGTCGAAACTGACAAGCTAAGTAGGGATGCTTAGACAGTGTGTCGGATAGAAGTGCAGATTGTGGCTTTTTCGAACCGGATATCAATGCAGTATTGGCAGGTTGTTACTGTTCGATTTAGACTTTATTAATGCGGATGTGTCGGGTTTTTCGTTATTTTTGCCCTTTCGTTAGCAAAAGAGTCATGAAATATCTATACCTTATTATATATATAGCAATCGGATGGTTCTTGGGAATAACAGCCGCACAAGCTCAACATCAGATAGTGACCGGACGGTTGGTATTGGAAAACGGGAATCATGAAGAACCTCTTTCATATGCCAACGTGGCGGTTTTTCGTTTACCGGATACGCTCTTGGTGAAAGGTGTGGTTACGGATACCAGTGGACATTTTTGTCTAGACTTCAAGAGAAAAAGTAAAATCGGCTATTTATTGAGGGCTTCATTTACCGGATGTGTTCCTTTGCTGAAAGTACTTGATGAAGTGGGAGATACTATCCGGTTGGGAACGTTGCGGATGCATGATGAAGCTTTACGTCTCTCGGAAGTGGTAGTGACAGCTCCACTTAAACCGATGGAACAGAAGGGGGATACTACCATTTACAATGTAGCGGCATTTCCTACTCCCGAAGGTTCATATTTGGAAGCCTTGGTACGGCGCATCCCTGGGTTGTCGTATGATCCGAAGAGCGGAGAAATGAAATTTAACGGCTATCCTATTCGGCAGATTACGGTAAACGGGAAAGACTTTTTCCGTGGAAACAAAGATGTGGTTCTGGAAAACCTGCCTGTTAGATTTGTCAGCCAGCTGAAAGTGTATGACAAACCGACAGAACAGGAAAAGATTACCGGCATGAAATCGAATGAGAAAAATTATGTGCTCGACTTGCAAACCAAACGGGAGTTTAATGGAACCCTGCTGGCAAATATTGAAGCTGGTTATGGCACGCACAAACGTCGTGATCTGAATGGCAGGATGATGCGTTTTAAAGAGAATGGGGATAATTTTATGGTAAGCGCACGTTCGACTAACCGCAATTCTACCACCGCTGATGAAGACAACATTTCCAATTCGGTCAACCTGAATGTTTCGAAGAATGTGAAAGAAGGATTAAGTCTGTCGGGAAATGTCAATTACATGTATAACCGTGACGGAGGGCAATCAGGGACATATAGTGAACAATACTTGAGTAGTGGTAATCAGTATCTTTTGTCGGAAAATGATCAGTTGGGGAAGAACCAGAATACGAATGGACGTTTCGATATGAACTGGGATATCAGCAAGCAGACCACTCTTATCTTTTCTGCCATGGGAGGTTATGGCGATGATGAAAGCCGGAACGAAAGCCGTACCGCTACTTTCAATGCTCCTCTGGATGCTGATACGAAAGCACCTTTTGCCCATATTGACGAGATAGGCAGGGAGATGTGGATAAACGACAACCGTCAGCAAACTTTGGAGCGAGGCAAACGTTTCAATTATGATTTGCGCCTGGAACTGGTGCAGAAAATCGGCACGAAGGGAGATTTTTTAAGCCTTGATGTCAACCATACTTATCAAAAGAACCGCCAGCATGCTTATACACTTTCTTCTATAGACTATTACCAATTGCAGAATGTGTTGGGAGGTGATTCGCTTTATTATCAGAACCAGTACCGCCATACGCCTCAAAGCTCGATGAATGATGAAGTGCGTTTGGGCTATACACATGCTTTTACCAAGAAATCACATATACAGTTTTCGTACGGATTAGAGAATGATTATGAACGTTTAGACGGTATGACTTATGATTTGTCTCGTCGGGAAACCGGGCATTTTGTCTTAGGTGCTTTGCCGGAAGGATATGAAGTGGATGAGGTGGATAGTCTGCGTACAAGAAGTCATAGTCGTACCCTTGGACATAATCTTTCATTTCGTTACAACTATACGGATGAAGTTTGGGGAATGGTGGCAAGTGTGGACATGACTCCCCAACGCCGTTCTATTGAACAGGCTACGGGCGAACATTACGCTGATACAGTGGTACGTTCGGTAGAATGGCGTTCGCAACTGAGTTTTTCGTACCAGAAAGACGGACGTTTTTTTGTGTTAAGTTATAACGGGAATACTTCGCAGCCTCGGTTGGAAGATATGATGGCACCTACCGATTACAGTTCGCCCTTGTATATTCGCCGGAGCAATCCGCACTTGCGTCCTTCGTACCGGCATTCGATGTATGCGATATTCAACAATTTCCAAAAAGGTTTTATGGCTTCGCTTATGTGGAATCAGACTTTCAACGCGGTGACGCGTGCTACCTATTATGATAGAGAGACAGGAGGGCGCGAGACTCTTCCGGTTAATATTAACGGTAATTGGGGGATTATGGGAAACGGGTATTACGACAAGCGCATCAAGCAATTTCATGTGAACATAAATGCTTCGGGAGGATACGACCGCAACGTGAGTTTAATCAATGAAGACGGGACTCGGAATAGCCGGAGTGTGACGGGGGCTACTACATTGAGCAGTAATGTGCGGTTGGCTTACTTGCCGTCGTGGGGCAATATTGATTTGACTGGTACATGGACATTTTACCAATCGAAGAACTCGTTACAGAACCGTAATACGTATACCCGGAACTATACGTGCGGCATAGAAAGTTCGGTTAATTTGCCGTTTCATTTCATGGTAGGTACAGATGCCGGTTATGTATTCCGTAGTGGAACCGGTATGGATGGAAAAAGCGATAATGAACTTTTGTGGAACTTGAAAATTTCGTGGAAGTTCTTGAAAGAGAGGCGAGGAGAATTGTCAGTTTACTGGGCAGATATCCTGAGCCAGCGGAAAAGCTTTACGCGTTATGCCAGTGCTACGGCTTTCAGCGAACGGTATGAAGAACAATTGAGAGGGTATGCCATGGTTTCTTTCATTTATCGTTTCGAGCGTATGAAGTGAAAGAAACGCAGCTTGATGCGGATTGAGGTGGATGCGGTTACGATTTGAGTTTTTTAGATGAATATAGGTGCAATCCACCATGCAATCAACATCAAGCCGTGTTGCAGTCAAGTGATTAGTTGCCCGAAAGCTTTTCACCTGTGTTGCGTGTCAGCGTCAGAATTTCGGTACCATTTTCGTCCAGCAGGGCGAGGGTTTGGTCTTGGCTGGAAGAGAAGCTGTTCACTTTGCTCAGTGCTTCCAGAATCTGACGTTCAGTTTCCATATCAGGGCAAGCCATCATCGTGGAAATCATTTGTGAGAATTTCAACGAGTTATCTTTGCCTTCTTCTTGCGAGAAACTTCCATTGATAACATTACAACCGGCATTGCCGTGTACCCGTTTCTGTTCGATATCGAAAGCTAGGAACGGCGTGTTTTCGGTTTTGCCAAGTTGTGTATTGCCGATGGCACTGATAATCCATTCACCGTTTAGGTCATTGATGGAAAAAGCGGGAAGCTGGCGTTTCTCCAGTGTCATAAGTGCTTTGCCTTCTGCATCGGTCAGGCTTAAGCCCTGGTCTGTTTCGGTGTATCCCGTTACGTTGTCCAATGCTTGCAATACTTTGCTTTCTGTTTCCATATCCGGACACATCATACGGGTCGTTCCTATTTGTCCGAACTGTATCTTCCCCGGATGTAATGAGTCTATCTCGAAACTTCCTGTCATCCGGTTGCATCCGGCATTCCCGTATACTCGTTTTTCTTTCATGTCCAGTCCGATAAATGGTGTGTTGGCAGCATTGATTTTATCGCCGTTTACCGTTACGATGTTCCATTCTCCCGTCAGGTCAATAGGCTGTACGGCTTGTTTGCTACTTTTACATGCACTCATTCCTATGCCTGCACAAAGCAGGACAGCTGCTTTTAAAACTACTTTCTTCATAAATTTTGTCCTTGTTTTAGATAGTTTGCTATTACAAAAATACGGATATACTCGGAATACTGCATGAAGTTTCGGAAAAATTTATATCTTTGCAGGGTGAACGGTAACGTTTACCGGGCATTAAATCTGAAAAATAAGAAATGAGTAAAGTATTGATTATCGGTGCAGGCGGTGTAGGTACCGTGGTTGCACACAAAGTGGCTCAACATCCCGAGGTGTTTACGGAAGTGATGATTGCCAGCCGTACCCAGTCGAAGTGCGATGCAATTGTAAAAGCAATCGGCAATCCCAACATCAAGACCGCTAAGGTAGATGCAGACAATGTAGACGAACTGGTGGCTTTATTCAATGGGTTTAAACCCGAAATCGTTATTAATGTGGCTCTTCCATATCAGGACCTGACGATTATGGAAGCTTGCCTGAAAGCGGGCGTGAATTATCTGGACACGGCAAATTATGAGCCGAAAGACGTGGCTCACTTCGAATATAGCTGGCAATGGGCATATAAGAAACGTTTCGAGGATGCCGGGTTGACCGCTATCTTAGGTTGCGGCTTCGATCCGGGAGTAAGCGGCATATACACGGCATACGCAGCCAAGCATCATTTCGACGAAATCCAGTACTTGGATATCGTAGACTGCAATGCGGGCAACCATCATAAGGCTTTCGCCACCAACTTCAATCCCGAAATCAACATCCGCGAGATTACCCAGAACGGACGTTATTACGAGGACGGGAAGTGGATTACCACCAAGCCGCTGGAAATCCATAAGGATTTGACTTATCCCAATATCGGTCCGCGCGACTCGTATTTGCTTTATCACGAGGAACTGGAGTCGTTGGTGAAGAATTTCCCGACCATCAAGCGTGCCCGCTTCTGGATGACCTTCGGCCAGGAATACCTGACCCACCTGCGTGTGATTCAGGATATCGGCATGGCAAGCATCGAGCCGATTAATTATAACGGAATGGAAATCGTGCCGCTCCAGTTCTTGAAGGCAGTGCTGCCTAATCCGCAAGACCTGGGCGAGAATTACGAAGGCGAAACGTCTATCGGATGCCGCATCCGGGGTATCAAGGACGGTAAGGAGCGTACCTATTATGTATATAACAACTGCTCGCATCAGGAAGCCTACAAGGAAACCGGCATGCAAGGCGTAAGCTATACGACGGGTGTTCCGGCGATGATTGGCGCGATGATGTTCGTGAAAGGCTTGTGGAAGCGTCCGGGTGTATGGAACGTGGAAGAATTCGACCCCGATCCGTTTATGGACGAACTGAACAAGAACGGCTTGCCGTGGCATGAGGTATTCGACGGCGATTTGGAACTGTAATTCAGTGAATAATTAACAATGAATAATTAATTAACGGGATTTGCTTCGTTGTTAGTTATTCATTGGGGATGTCACTATTCATTATTAACTATTCATTATTAATTAAAGAAATGATTGTAGGCGACAAGGCTCCCGATTTATTGGGCGTGGACCAAAACGGGAAAGAAATACATTTGAGCGATTACAAAGGGCGTAAAGTGGTGCTTTATTTCTATCCGAAAGACATGACCTCGGGCTGCACCGCTCAGGCATGCAACCTGCGTGACAATTACGATGAACTGCGCAAGGCAGGTTATGAAGTGGTAGGTGTAAGCATCAACGACCAGAAGTCGCACCAGAAGTTTATTGAGAAAAACCAGCTTCCCTTCACGCTGATTGCTGATACGGAACATAAACTGACCGAGGAATTTGGCGCATGGGGTGAGAAGAGCATGTGCGGCCGCAAGTATATGGGCACGTTCCGTACGACATTTATTATCAACGAAGAAGGTGTCGTAGAGCGTGTCATCTCTCCGAAAGAGGTGAAGACAAAAGACCATGCGGCGCAGATATTAAAATAATCATGAAGGTACGAGGTACCAGTTGACTAGGTACTAGGTTTTAAATAGTTTTACTTATGTATTTAGAGCCTGGTCAACTAGTACCTGATACCTAGTCAACTAAAAGAATAAGGTATGGCAAAGAAAGATGAATTGGCATTTGAAGGAGGGGTAGAAAGTGCTTCTTCGAAACCGAATAACAGCGAGAAGTTAAAGGCATTGCAGGCTGCAATGGATAAGATAGAAAAAAATTTTGGTAAAGGGTCGATAATGAAAATGGGTGATGACCATGTGGAAGAAGTGGAAGTCATTCCTACCGGCTCTATCGCCTTGAATGCGGCATTGGGGGTAGGAGGTTATCCCAAAGGACGTATTATTGAAATCTACGGACCAGAATCTTCGGGAAAAACGACACTTGCCATCCATGCCATTGCGGAAGCACAAAAGAATGGAGGTATTGCGGCATTTATTGATGCTGAACATGCGTTCGACCGTTTCTATGCGGCAAAGTTGGGAGTAGACATTGACAATCTGTGGATTTCCCAACCGGATAACGGCGAACAGGCATTGGAAATCGCCGAACAATTGATTCGCTCATCGGCTATCGATATTATTGTTATCGACTCGGTGGCTGCCCTTACTCCGAAGGCAGAGATTGAAGGTGATATGGGCGACAATAAAGTCGGACTGCAGGCACGCTTGATGTCGCAGGCTTTGCGCAAGCTGACTTCGGCTATCAGCAAGACCAATACCACGTGTATTTTCATCAACCAGTTGCGCGAGAAGATAGGCGTAATGTTTGGCAATCCCGAAACTACTACCGGAGGAAATGCCTTGAAGTTTTATGCTTCCGTACGTTTGGATATCCGCCGTATCTCCCAATTGAAAGACGGGGAAGATGTAATCGGAAACCAGGTGCGTGTGAAAGTGGTGAAGAACAAGGTCGCTCCTCCTTTCCGCAAGGCAGAGTTTGACATCATGTTCGGTGAAGGTATCTCGCACAGTGGAGAGATTATCGATTTGGGGTCAGAATTGGGCATTATCAAGAAAAGTGGTTCATGGTATAGCTATAACGATACTAAGTTGGGGCAAGGACGTGATGCTGCCAAGCAGTGTATTCAGGATAATCCCGAACTGGCTGATGAATTGGAGGAGCTTATCTTTTCAGCTTTGAAGGATAAAGAATAATATGAAAATGTCCGCCAGTCTTATTTTGAGAGATAAAAGTTAGATGAAGATTGATTGCGGATATTCAATAGAATAAAATGTAATACCAATATAGAAGGTGGACCGTCATCTTCGGGCAGGGAGGACGGTTTCCCTTTTTTAATCTATCTAATTATGAATATGAAATTGACACATCTGCTTTTTACTGTCGGTGCTTTGCTGTTGGCTGTTGCCGGCAAGGCTCAGAAAGTTTCGGCCGATATACCTTATCGTTTTGCTACGCGGGCAGAAGCACAGATGCTTATTACCGACATAGACCAATATACTAACAGCTGGAACCAGTTCGATATCAATGCGCGCCTTCAGTCCCTAAACGGAAGGAAGTCACAATTATTGACATTGGCTATGGAGTCGACTCGCGAATGGGGCGATGCAGACCGGTCAAAATTGAATAAAGCATTTATGGCAGTAGAGGCGGCTATCAAAAAACAGAAGTTGAAACTTCCTTTTCCTTCCGAAGTGATTTTGTTGAAAACTTCTATGGCAGAAGAAGGAGGAGCGGCTGCTTATACTCGTGAGAATTGGATAGCTATCGGTGAACAGGTTTTGGAAAAAGCGTCAGATGATGATTTGGCACGTCTTATAGCACATGAACTTTTCCATCTTTTGACAAGGGCAGATGTTGCATTCAAGAAAAAGGTTTATTCTGTAATTGGATTTAATGTACTTGACCGTCCGATTGTTTTCCCTGCCGATTTGATGCAAAAACTTATTTCCAATCCGGATGTAAGTTGTCATGACAGTTATGCACCATTTACAATAGATGGTAAGTCAATGAATTGTGCCATGGTGATTTATACCGATAGGGCTTATACAGAGGGTTCTTTAAATCAATATATACAAATAGGGCTTGTACCTTTGAATGAACAATTTATACCTTACCAGCAAAACGGAATAACTACGATTTATGCTCCTGAGCAAGTTTCTGACTTTCAAGAACGGATAGGTAAGAATACAGCGTATGCCATTGATCCGGAAGAAGTATTGGCAGACAATTTTTCTTATGTATTGTTTGGTAAAGCTGATTTGTCCGACCCGCAGTTAGTGGAAAACTTGGCAAAAGCCATGCAGTAAGAAAGTATGTTTGGAGTACAAAGACACGAAAAACACCGTTTTTTCAATGGATAATTGACGTTTTCTCTCGGTGTTTTTCGTGTTTTTATATTCTATTTTTTACATTTTTAGCTGGTAGGTAAAAGTATGTTGTAAAGCAGGGGCTGATTATTCTTATTTTTTTGTGAGCGTGCACGGAAATATCCAATTTTTTTTATATCTTGCAAACGTAACCTTTTAAAAAATATAAGATTATGGAAGTACATCATGATGAAGCGCAGAGAAAGTTTTGGGTAGAAGTTGATGGCTATAAGGCAGATATGGCTTATGTATTGGGTAAAGACCATTTGGATATTCGCCATACACTTGTACCGGAAGCGATTGGTGGAAGAGGCATTGCCTCAATGTTGGTGAAAACTGCATACGATTATGCTCGGAATAAGGGTTTAAAGCCCGTTGCTACATGTTCTTATGCTGTACGATGGTTGCAAAGGCATCCTGAATATCAAGGCGAAATCAGCACGGACTATGCAGGAAGTGGTACTTGCGCCTTATAAGAGAAGTAAAGAATAGGGGGCAAAATTCAATTTTTGAAATATGAACTTTCAATTTTAAAAACTGTTTTTGAATTTAGAAGCTGTTTTGAATTTATCGTGCGATGATTTGGGATGAGTTTTTGAGGCATTTTCGCTTCTGTGATGAGGAAGATAGCGGGCTATCTGACGAAGAACAGGAGCGAAAAGGACCAAAAAATCGCCCAAAGCACACACGGAAACGGATACATCAAGCCAAGAAAAACTTTTTGGAGAAATTCAAAACAGCTTCTTATCATGTGCTGGCTGGGATGAGGGAGATTGCAGGTCATTTGGCAAAGGACAGAAGCAAAAAGGAATTAAAAAATCGCCCCAATCACACGAAACATCAAGTTAAAAATATTTTTTGTGAAATTCGGTTTCTAAGATTGTGAGCATTCTAAAGGATAAAAAAGGTCGTATCATTCTTTCTAAATGAAGATTTGATACGACCTTTTTAGGTATCAATATATTTGATTAGTCATTTCGTTTTGACGCACCCTCTGCATAATAAAGATTAGCAAACTCTGTGCGAACCGTCACTAATCACTACATCATATACTTTGGGCGAACGTCCGAATTTCTTTTTGAAGCGTTCTTTCGCTGTTGTGATGAATGTTTCGTATAACTCGTTCTTTACAAGATTGATGGTGCAGCCTCCGAAGCCTCCACCCATGACACGCGAACCGGTTACACCGCAATCGAAAGCAATGTCGTTGAGGAAATCCAGTTCTTCACAGCTTACTTCATATAATTTGCTCATGCCGTGATGGGTTTCATACATTTTTTGGCCTACTGTTTCGTAGTCGTTGCGTTCCAACGCATCACATACGTCAAGTACACGTTGGATTTCTTCAATAACATATTCAGCACGCATATAGTCTTCCTGGCTGACTGTTTCTTTCACTTCGTTCAGCATATCCATGTTGCAGTCACGTAGGAACTCTATTTCAGGATGGTTCTTCTTGATGGCAGCTACAACATTCTCGCAACTTTGACGACGTTTGTTATATGCAGATGATGCCAGTTCGTGTTTTACAACTGAGTCTACCAATACCAGGCGATAGCCTTCCGGACGGAACGGATAATATTTATATTCCAATGAGCGGCAGTCTAGACGCATCAGATGACCTTCTTTTCCGAATACAGAAGCAAACTGGTCCATGATACCGCAGTTTACACCGCAATAGTTATGTTCGGTAGCCTGTCCTACTTTTGCCAATTCGAACTTGTCTATCTTATTGTCGCCAAATATTTCGTTCAAGGCAAAGGCAAAAGTTGATTCGAGTGCAGCCGAAGAAGACATGCCAGCACCTAAAGGTACATCGCCAGCAAAAGCGGTATTGAAACCTTTTACATCTACTCCGCGTTTGATCATTTCGCGACATACTCCGAAAATATAACGTGCCCAGCTGGCTTTCGGAGCATCTTCTTCATTCAATCCGAATTCTACATAATCTTTCAGGTCGATGGAATAAGCGTGTACTTTATCCGTACCATTAGGCTTTATTTCGGCTGTGATGCCTTTGTCTACTGCGCCGGGGAATACATATCCGCCATTGTAGTCTGTATGTTCGCCTATCAGATTGATACGTCCCGGAGAAGTATAAATAGCTCCTGTTGTTCCATCGAAATGTTTGATGAAACGACTTCTTACAAAATCTATATCCATGGTAATATAAAAATTAAAGGGTTAATAAAATATGCTGTAATTAAAATCAGTCAACGGGTATGTCTTTGTTTACGTTCTTGCAGCCTATCAGTCCGTAGAATAACAGGTATGCCAGCATGGCGATAATCAACCAGTAGCTTGCCATATAGCCGACTGAATCTGAAATAACCTGCTGAAGGAGTGGGAAGATACCTCCACCTACAACCATCATCATGAAGATACCCGATGCTTGCGCAGTGTATTTGCCCAACCCTTCTACGGCAAGGTTGAAGATTCCTCCCCACATGATGGAAGTGCATAATCCACAAAGTACGAGGAATAAGGCACTTATCGGGACTTTCGGAGTAGCCAGTGAACCTTCGATGTCAGCTTGTGTCAAATTAGCGGCCGACAGCGTTGATTCATACTTTTGAAGGTTTTCTGAAGATGTGTCGGCAAGAATCAGGCTGATTTCGTTTTCTGATACGCCTGCTTCGGTCAAGATTTCAGAAGTTTTGGCAATAGGGTCGTAAACGACTTTCGGTACGTTGATACCTACAGTCTTCGGGATGAATATGGCACACAGAATAAACAGGATAGCTACACTGGATACCGTAATCAATTGGGTACGGGTAGATACCTTGCCGCTGATGATTGTACTCGTAAGACGACCTACCAACATCAGTAACCAGTAAATGGCTGCAATGGCTCCACCGATAGCTGCACCATTGAAGAGGATGCCTGCACCTTTGTCAGAAGAATCGGCAAGGTAGAAGTTCAGGGTGCCCGGAATACCGATTTCGATGCCTACATATACGAAAATGCCGAATACGCCTAATACGGTATGACGGAAATTCCAAGGGCTGTGGCTGAATTTTTCTTCTTTTACATTCCCTTTGTGTAGATGGGGTTCAGGAATCGCTACAAATGAAATGGCGATGAAAGAAAGTACAAATACGCCCATTGCAATGAAAAGCAAGGGAGTTACGTCCGACATTGCCGTTTCTGGAGTAACGGTTCCAATGAGTACACCTACAAACAAAGGGGTCAGTGTACCCGATAAAGAGTTCAAGGCACCTCCAGCCTGAATGAGCTGGTTTCCTTTGTTACCGCCTCCGCCAAGAAGGTTCAGCATGGGGTTTACTACGGTGTTCAGCATACACACACAGAAACCGCAAATAAATGCTCCCAATAAGTAAATGATAAAATTCAACTTGATAGCATACGCTCCCATGTTGAATACATCAACTTCGGCTCCTACCAGACTGGAAAGATACTGGGTAAACAATCCCAAGAATCCCACAGCCATAGCGATAAGGGCGGTTTTTTTATAACCTATCTTTACCAGCATGTTTCCCGCCGGGATTCCCATAAACAGGTAAGCAAGGAAGTTCATCATGTTTCCCATCATGCCCAAAGTGTTAGCTCCCGCATATTGATTCTTCCAAATGGTGCCGAAAGGAGCGGCAAGATTGGTAACGAAAGAGATCATCGCAAATAAGAAAAACATCGTGATGATTGCGATGAGATTACCGTTCTGTTTTTGTTGATTCATGGTTTAATATTAAAAAAGGTTAGTAACACATTAGTTTTCAAGATAAATCTAAGAATTTTCTTAATTGATGGCTTATCAAGCTTCTACTCCGAATTTATACACCGTAACCTGATGATAGGTTTCACCCGGATTCAATACTGCTGACGGGAAATGTGGCTTATTAGGTGTGTCGGGGAAGTGTTGTGCTTCGAAACAGATGGCACTGCGTTCGGGGAAGGTTGCGCCATGCCAGCCTGCAAAGCCGCCTTGCCAGTTTGCTGTATATACTTGCACGCCCGGTTCTGTCGTATATACTTCAAGCGAACGTCCGCTTTGAGGTTCTACGCATTTGGCTGCAAATGCCAATTCACCCACTTCCTTTTTATTGACAATATACGTATGGTCGTATCCCTTGCCGTATATCAATTGTTGGAACGGTTCATTGATACGGCTGCCTACACTATGAGGCATACGGAAATCCATCGGAGTATCAGCAACCTTTAAAATTTCTCCCGTAGGGATAGAATATTCATCTATGGGTACGTAGAAATCGGCATTAAGGGTAAGAATATTGTTTTCTACACTGGGGGTTGGTTTCTCCAAACCCGACAAACTGAAAAATGCATGATGGGTAAGATTGACTAATGTCGTACGGTCGGTCGTAGCTGTGTAGGTAAGGATAAATTCGTTTTCGTTGGTAAACGTGTAAATGACTTGAACTTTCAAGTTGCCGGGGAAGCCTTCTTCACCGTCTTTTGACAGATAACTTAAAGTAAGGCTTTGTTTGCTGGTCTGCTCGGCATCCCATACGCGTGAATGAAAACCTGTGGGACCTCCGTGAAGCGAGTTGGGACCATTGTTTATTGCCAGTTGGTATTCTTTTCCGTTCAATTGGAATTTACCTTTGGCGATTCGGTTGCCATACCGTCCGATAAGTGTACTTAAGAACGATTCGGGGCTATGGATAACTCCGTCCAGTGTGTCGTGTCCTTGAATCACGTTGGCAAGCTTGCCGTTCTTGTCCGGAACCATAATAGCCACTAAAGCTCCTCCGTAGTTGGTTACTGCCATTTCGGCACCTTTGTCATTCTTCAGAATGAATAAATCAACTTCTTTACCATCGATTGTACGTTGAAAATCGCTTCGCTTTACTCCGCAAAGGTTATTTTCATAATAAAATGTGTTAATCATGATCTTGAATATCCTTTCTTTTTTGATGTTACTTCTATAAAATGTATGCAAATAAAAAGATTTTATTCAAGATATACAAGCAATTTTGTTAATTATTTCATGATGTATGGCAAGTGGATAATAAATCGGCAACAATAAAGCTGCTTCCTCCTACGAAAATCAAATCTTCGGGGCCGGCTTCTGTTAAGGCGGTTTCTAAAGCAATTTTTACATTCGGGTAGCTTTTGCCGTGTAATCCGAATGCCGAGGCTTGCTTTTGCATTTCTTCGGCAGGCAACGCGCGTTTCACGCTGGCTTGTGTGAAATAGTATGTCGCGTCGGTCGGCAAGAGGGCGAGCACGCCGTGTATATCCTTGTCGTTTACCATTCCGATAACGATGTGAAGCTTGCGGTAATGCTGGCATGCCAGTTGGCGGACGATGTATTGGATACCGCCTACGTTATGTCCCGTGTCGCATATGACGGCAGGATGGCTTGATAACCGTTGCCAGCGTCCTTTCAGTCCGGTCAGTTCGCACACATTAGCAAAACCGTTGCGCACGTCCGCATCCGTGAAGCGGTAACCGGCTTTCCTCAGTTGGCGGATAGCGGAAAGAAGTGTGTTGGTATTCTTTTCCTGGCACAAGCCGCCCAGCTCTCCTTTCAAGTTGGCATAGTCCTGAGTTTGATATAAATAATGCCCGTCGTCGGTATGGGTGGCATTTATCAATAGGTGTTCTTCTTCGGCAAATACGATGGGAGCGTTTACCGATGCGGCTTTCTCGGCAAATACAGGTTTGGTTTCCGAAGTCGTTTCGCCGATGACTACGGGAGTGCCAGGTTTGATGATGCCTGCTTTTTCTCCTGCTATCTTGGCCAATGTATTGCCTAAGAACTGTATATGGTCGAAGCTGATGTTGGTGATGACGCATACATCCGGATGGATGATGTTGGTGCAATCCAGCCGTCCGCCTAACCCGACTTCGATGACCGCTACGTCTACCGCTTGCCGGGCGAAATAATGAAAAGCCATGGCGGTGGTCAACTCGAAAAACGACGGATGCAGAGGTTCGAAGAAATGACGGTGTTTTTCCACGAAACCGATGACGAATTCTTCTGGTACGGGCACGCCGTTTATCCGGATTCGTTCGCGGAAATCCGTTAAGTGGGGCGAAGTGTAAAGCCCTACCCGGTAACCTGCCGATTGCAGGATGGCTGCCAATGTGTGCGAACAAGACCCTTTTCCGTTTGTTCCCGCTACATGGATGGTGCGGAATTGCTGGTGCGGATGGCCGAAATATTCGTCTAATGCGTATGTGTTTTCAAGTCCTTCCTTGTATGCGTCTTTGCCTACTTGCTGAAACAAAGGGGCACTATTATATAAATAGGTAAGAGTTTCTTGGTAATTCATCTTTATATAGCAAATTAGTTCCTGGTTTAATACCACCACGGGTAATCATTTTTCCGGCCTTCGATGCCGATACTGAACGAACTGCTTTCGCCCAGTTTGAAGTTAATCATTCCACCAATGCGGTCGGGCGTATAGTTGGGTAGGGGATACCAGTAAGGCATACGGTTGGGCATGAACGATTTGTTGCCGTATGCATAGATGCTGATTTTGTCGGTCAGCTGGTAAGCAGCCACGGCGGCAATGCCCACATTGCGGTAGCGCAAGAATCCCCAGTCCATGTTGGTGGCATATAATCCTCCCGCTATGCTCAGCCGGCTGTTGATAGGCACGGCATACATGAAAGCGGCATCTTGGCCGAACCCCACACCCGAAGGCGCATAGCGGCTGGGGCTGAATGTGACATTCAGTCCGATGGAAGCATTGAATCCTTTATGCAGCTCCCATGTGGCGTAATTGTAGTCGAAAGGCGTGATGCCATACATGCTGAAAGGGCGGAACGGCGAAGAAAAGCTCACGGGCGATTGCAAAGCTACGCTTAACGTGTCGGCTTGCAATGAGTCGGGTAGGGCACGTACGTCCTGCTTAGCCTGTATGTCAGGTTGTTGTTCGGTTTGCGCTTTTGCCGTGGCAGACAAGCAGATAACCGTTATAAAAACAAACCAACTTCGCTTCATCATAATCACTCCTTTTTTATTTATCAGTTCAAAGATACAGATAATCTGCCAGTAGGAGAAAGACAGAAACGGAGATTAACGGAGATTAACGTAAAATAAATGCGGAATTCATATAACGTAAAACATCCTTTTGTGGAATGTTTTCCAGGCTTTGAGGAGAAGTGTAGCTTGAGCCGATGAGATAGCCGCGTTCCTATACAGCTATCTTCACCGGCTAATGAGTTTATGCTATTCTGGAAAGTATCGGATTAGTCCAGCTCTACCAATTCATATTTCTGGCTTCCGATGCCTAATTGTTCGGCATAGTCGAGGGTGTGCATGCCGTGGCGCGAGTCGATGCGCTCTATCAGGTGGATTTTCCCGTGGTCTTTCGAAGAGCGGACCAGGTCGGTGCAAGCTTTGTCCAATGCGACGGGGTCGAGCGAGGCAAGGATGCCGATGTCGCCCATTTGAGGATCGGCAGGAGAGGAGTCGCAATCGCAATCCACCGAGAGGTTGTTGGCCACGCTGATGTAGAGAATGTTTTCTCCGCAATGGTCGATAACCGCCTTGGCGGCTTCTGCCATGGATTCCAGAAAGTCATCTTGTTCCGGATTGCCCCAGCTGGTCGTGCTGGCACCTGCGGAGTGGATGTTCCGTTTCCCGTTTGACGAGGCGATGCCGATGGAGATGTTCTTGATGGCACCCCCGAATCCTCCCATGGCATGTCCTTTGAAGTGGGAGAGTACAACGGTAAAGTCATAGTTCAGGAAATTTTTCCCTACGATATCCGATTTCAGGTGCTTGCCGCCTGTAACCGGCAATTCCGTTTCTCCTTCGGCATCCATGATGTCCACCGGAGCGATGGCGGTGAAGCCGTGGTCTTTAGCCGCTTGCAGGTGGCTCTGGGTATCTCCGCGCTTGCCTCCGTAGGCGGTATTACATTCTACGATAGTGCCGTTCACTTTCTGCACCAGGTCTTTTATCAATGCGGGCTGAAGGAAGTTGTGTCCGCCCGGTTCGCCGGTGCTGAGCTTTACCGCCACTTTCCCCTTGGCTTCACGCCCTAAGGCTTCGTAGATTTTGACCAAGTTCTCTGAATTGATTTCTTTGTAGAAATACACTTTCGGAAGGTTCTCGTTGCTCTCGGCAGCCTTGTTTTCCGAGGATTGCGCATGTCCGCATCCGACGGTGCTTGCCAGTGTGAATGCCGCGCAGATTAAAGTTTGAAATGTCTTTTTCATGTTTTGTTTTATTTTAGGGTAAATAGAATTCTTTCGTCATATAATGCCTGTAATTGACCCATGTAATGGTATTCGAAAACGAATATATACTGCCTTTGCCGATGCAGTTATCTTCGAAGGCAGTTTCATATATACTGAAACTGCTTTCGAAGTATATATTCGTTTGGAAAGTGATATATCTGGCATAATCCGGACATTTATATGGGATTAGAAATGGATATGGATTCCTCCCAAGAATGTGGCTTTCGGCATGGGATAGCCAGCCATGATTTCGTAGCGTTGTGCCAAGAGGTTCTCGCCGCGCACAAAGAGCGAGGCATACGGGCACAGGCGGTAGCTGGCACGCAAATTCCAAAGCACGAAGTCCTCGGTACTGGCAGGGCTGACGGAGGTATATAGCCCTTTGATGTACTGGATGCCGGTCGACACGCCCCAGCTTCCTTGCCGGAAGTCGGCGCCGGCATACAGCTTGTGCTCCGGAGCCGAGATGACCGGATGTTCCATGTGCACCCAGCTGTAGTTGGCGTTTACGTTCCATTGACGGTTGATGCGGTAGGTAATGTTCCCTTCCGCTCCCCAATTCTCGATTTCGCCTGAGTTGACGTTGTGGGGGCGACCGTCTACAGGAGTCGTCATAATCAGGTTGTCTCCGTTGATATAATAGAGGTTTACGCCGTAGCTCAGGGCACCGTCTAAAAGGTGCTGGGTGTACGAAAGCTCGTAGTTCATCATTCGTTCCGGCTTCAGGTCGGGATTCTGTGGCGGGAACATATACATTTCGCGGATGGTTGGGTTGCGGAAACCCTTGCTCACCATGGCTTTCAGTTCGGCGTTCTTGGGCAGGTGGAAGGCAAGCCCGCCTTGTGGAACCAGTTCGGTGCCTACGTGTGAGTGGTGGTCGACACGTAATCCTACGTTGAGCGAGAGCCATGTTCCGATGTCCTGACGGAAATCGACGTAACCGGCAAACTCGTCTTGCTTCTTGTCTACGCCCGGTGTGCGTGCTCCGTCGGCTATGGCTTCGTTCCACGATTCTCCGCCGAAGTGTTGGTAGTCGAAGCCCAAGGTCAGGCGGTTGCCCGTATAAAGCTCGGCGCTCTGATACCACGACACGCCCATCATCAGGTCTTTCGAGTGGAAGAGGGAGGTTTGCGGCTCTTCGCCGGCATGGTATCCGTCGTTTATCTTGTGTCTTCCCCAGTTGTAGAAGAAGCTCAGTGCGCCCGAAGTCCGTTCGTACCGGTTCTCCAGCATAGCCGAAGCCATTCCTCTTGTAATCCGTGAGTCGTTGTCGAAAAGCCGGTCGGAAACCTCTCCGGGATTGGAAGCGTTGAAGTGGGTCACGTTGACATCTCCCCATAGCTTCCAGTTCGGGTTAAAGTCGTATGCTAATTTGGCATAGCCTCCATATTGCTCGAACGCCATGTCGGGGCGGTGTCCGTCGGTGCGGATATACGATGCCGATACGGTGCTGCTGAACCGTCCTTTCTTCACGCGGTTGGTCGCTTCTGCCTGTGCTGTCCCATACGAGCCGCCTCCTAAATTGATGTCCGTCTTCACGCCGTCTTCCTGCATTTTCCGTGTGACGATGTTGATGACTCCCCCCATGGCATTGGAACCGTAAAGCACCGATGCCGGTCCGCGCAACACTTCCACCCGCTCGGCAAGCATGGTCTGGTAGGCATCGGAAATAGGATGCCCGAAAAGTCCCATGTATTGCGGATGCCCGTCGATGAGCACCAGCATCTGTGCGCTTCCCGACATGCCGCGCAGGCTGATGCCTCCGGCTGCACCGGTAGATACGCCATATCCCATTACGCCCCGGCTGGTAACGAAAAGCCCCGGAACTTGCTCGATCAGTGCCGGAAGCACGGAAGGCTGGTAACGGTTTTCCAGTTGGGTGCGGTTTACTATCGAAATGGTCATGGGAAGGTGGCGGATATCCGTCGCGTTTCGTGTGCCGGTCACTACCGTTTCTTCCAGTATATAGTTGTGCCGCATCTTCAATGAGTCTGTAAGTTCTGTGGCATTAAGAGCCGTCGGAAGCAGGCTGTAAGCCAAGATGGGTAAAATCAGTTTCTGTTTCATCTTTGTTTCGTTTGAATGGTTGTTGTTTTCGATGTGCAAAGATAAAACAGAAAAAATGTATCTTTTTTATACATATTACGGATTTTGCAACCCGGATTACGCTTGTGTCTGCTTGTATGTAATTCGCATGATATATAATACTATGGTGGACTTATCATGAACGAAGAAATCAGGGGATTGAATATCCGCAAACATCCTGTGTAGGGACAAAATGCGGATATTCATGCCAATCAGGAGTTAAAAGGGAGTTATAGGTAGTTATCGCCCACAGGGCGGGCTGGAAGTTAGATGCCAATACCTTTTTGCGCCGCTTCTGTAGAGACGATGTGCACATTGTCTCTACTACGTGGCATATACAAAATGCACAAAATAAATACCGCGTGAAGTATAACTTCTGAACGAAGTGATAACTCCTGTGAAACATAACTACGTCTAACTCCTGATTCGTATTATTCATTAAAAAGGAAATATGACCGGGCTTACAGAAATTCTGCGCCAAAAGAGAGAGGGAGCAGGCTTTTGACGCCTTGCAGGCAATAAGTCTCGCGTACACCATACAGCAAAATGCGTATCGGGAGGCTGTAGCGTCGTTCGGTTTCGAGCAATACCTGTCGGCATGCCCCACAGGGAGGAATGGGCGAGTCGAGGAATCCTTGAGTATTTCGGGCAGCTATGGCAAGTGCCTTTACCCCTTGATTGGGATAGTGCGAGTTGGCATAGAACAGGGTAGTACGTTCGGCACAAGTACCCGAGGGATAAGCAGCATTTTCTTGGTTGGAACCAGTGACGACTGTGCCGTCTTCGAGTAATGCTGCGGCCCCTACGGCAAAATGCGAATAGGGAGCATAGCTTTGGGAGGTAGCTTCTTTGGCAGCATCTATCAGTTGGCGGTCTGCTTCGCTTAGCTCATCGTACGAGCAGGCGCATACGGGGATTTCGATACGGAAATTTCTCATAAGCTTTGTATTTTTGTACAAATAAACAGAAAAAAAAGGAGATTTCCTATCTTGTGTTGCTTTTATTCGTGCGAACACTTATCTTTGCCTTTGGATAAACATAAAAAGGAAATGAAAAACTTAACGTATTGGTTGGTTATGGTGGTCTTGTTGCTTGCTGCAAGCACGGCTTCGGCACAACGGAACAAGGCATACGAGGAATATATCAAGAAATACCGAAGCATAGCGGTGGACGAAATGAAGCATTATCGTATCCCGGCAAGCATTACGCTGGCGCAGGGTCTGCTGGAGTCGGGGGCGGGCAGGAGTCAGCTTGCCCGGAAGTCGAATAACCATTTCGGTATCAAGTGCGGTGGCTCATGGGACGGACGTTCGGTGCGTTATACCGACGATGCACCTAATGAATGTTTCCGTGCTTACAAACACGTAAAGGATTCGTATCGTGACCATTCCAAGTTTTTGCGTTCGGGTGCCCGTTATGCTTTTCTTTTCCGACTCAAGATAACCGATTACAAAGGGTGGGCAAAGGGGTTGAAAAAAGCGGGTTATGCTACTGACCCCAATTATGCCAATCGCCTGATAAACATCATCGAGACCTACGACCTTGACAAGTACGACCGCAAAGGGGGATTGAAATGGGCAGAAGAGTTCCCTAACCCGCACCAGCCTTATCTGGCGAATGAATTGCTTTACGTGATAGCCCGTCCAGGCGATACGTTCAAGAGCATAGCCAAAGAATTTGATCTGAAAAAGAAGAATGTACGCAAGTACAACGAGTTGCCCAAGGACTACACGTTCCGTGGAGGCGAAATTGTCTATCTGGAAGAAAAACGCAAGAAAGCCACCCAGGATCACATCTCTTATGCCGTGAAGCAAGGAGACTCGATGTACACAATCTCACAGATGTTCGGCATCAAATTGAAGAATCTTTACCAATTGAACGGGATGAAAGAAGATGCTCCTGCTCCGAACGTGGGAGATATTATCTGGTTAAGGTAAAAAGTGTGGGGAATGTCCGCAAATATCCGGAATAATGATGTGCGAAATGAAGTCTATCTTCGTTTTCAAAGGGGAATGGCGGACATTCATATCATTCTTTGTTCTCAGCTGCTCGTAAAATCAAGGAAGTAGCTCCTAAGGTAAAAATGGCTCCGTCTTCCAACCGGACACGATCCTTGGGACCTAACAAGTCATTCATGACAAAAGTGCCGGTAATGCTGTTATTGTCGCGTAAGGTATACACTATTTGTCCTTGCTTGTCTCGCTTCACATTTAGAATACAATGCCGACGGTCCATGCTTGGGTCATTGGTTTCAATGGGAATATCTACTTCTGTACCTTTCGACCGGCGTCCGATGAGATTGTCACCTTCGTGTAACGGGATTACTTGTTTGTAGCCAAATACATTTTCAATTGCTACAACGTTTCCCCAATCTTTCAATCCTTCTCTTTCGTCAATGACTTCTTCCCGGCGTGTTCCTGCATTTAACTTGGTTTTTCCGATACGGATGGCAAACTGTTTCTTGCATTGATCGCACACAAATACCAACGACTGCCCTTCGCTGTATTTGGTCTCATCAAATTGTATATAATTGTCACACTTAGGACATCTTACTCTTTTCATATTCTTTAGGGCTTTATTTGGAAATGAATATCCATGCCGAAGCAAAGTCTGGTTGTTTCTTCAACTCTTTTATTTTCTGATAGGCATCGGCCTTATTTGCATAGTTAACTAATGAAACACGATAATGGTTTTGCGACACAATCACCTGGGCATCTGCATATCCTTTTTGTTTCAAACCGTTAACCACTTTCTCTGCATCAGCCGCATTGGTAAGGCTTGCCACGATAATGTGGTTGTTGCCCCCATGTTTTTTGGTGGGAATTGTTTTTGGGGTAGTCTGCTGAGCTTTCTCTTTTACGGTCCGGTCATTTTTTTTCGCTGAAACTTTTTTCTCAATACGTGCTTCTACCTTTTCGGTCTTTATGGTAACCGGCTTTAAGGTATTGACATTATTTTTTAATTGTTTCTTTTCGTTTTTCTGTTGATTTGAATTTTGTTCAGAAGTTTTTTGCCGAATAGGAGAGATGACACTTGATGCTGCAGATTGATTCCGGATTGCAGCAAACAGACCTTCCGAGCCCAATGATGCATAATTCGCCTCATCAATGTAGGTATTCTTTACAGGAACAGAACACAAGAAAAACAACAAGATCGTAGCTGCGACGACCGCTATGCTACGTGTCCAATGCCAAGATGTGGGGTTTGTCTTGTTGGCAGATAGTCGGGGCAACCGTTCTTCTCTTTCCTTTTTTACATTTAATGAAGTGCTGAAAGCCAGTTTTTGAAATGTAAAAGTTTCCAATCCATAAAGGGAAGGAGTGAAAAATCCATTTTCTGCCGGCTCGAATTCATAAACACCATTCATGTTGTAATACAAACTTCCCACCTGTCCCAAGGATACACTGCCTTCTTGATACAGTTTTTCTTTCAATGCATTTACCACATTCTCGATTTTCCGGCTGGCATCCGGGAAATCAGTATTATAGGTCTGCATATAAGATTGCACCAGTAACCCATCATTCATCACTAACTTCGGGTTAAACCCAATGGTACGTACCGGTGGATAAAATTCCCGCATCTCCTTATTATATATAGAAGAACGGTAATGAGCTATAAAGCCTCCCAAGCCTGGAACGATGACACAATCGTTCTCTAACAGCAATACTTCAATATGTTTAGCTAATTCAATCATACTGCAAATATAAGATTTTTTTCTGTTATTTTATGTGACTTGAGTAATTTGTTATACATTTGTGGCAAGAAATGAAATAAAAACCAAGAAAACACAGCATAAGAAAATGAGAAAAGTATTATTGGCAGCACTTTTCGCGTTTTTAGTTACAGCCTGTGCAGAGAACAGAAACAAACAGGATGGACAGGCCCAAAACGAACGCAACCAACTTGCTAAACAGCAATTACAAGGTATCTGGGTAGACGAGAACACAGAGTTGCCGATGTTGAAAATAGCTGGTGACAGTATCTATCTTGCTAGCCAGGTTAATACTCCGTTTCGTTTCAGTATTTCAGGAGATACGCTTATTGCGCATAGTTCTGAAAGGGTGACTTATCGTATTACCAAGCTTGAGCCACATGTATTTCAATTCTATACGTCGCAGGGTGATTTGATTACTCTTCATAAATCAGATACTGATACAATACCATTTGGTTATCAGACGGTTATTGAACCGGTACAAAAGGAAGTTATCGAAAAAGATTCAGTATTCTTTTATCAAGGGAACCGCTATAGAGGATATGCCTATATCAATCCTTCCAGTAAAAAAGTATATCATCCGGTAGTAACGGAAGAAGGGATGATTGTTGATAATGTGTATTTTGATAACATTATTCATATTTGTGTGTTTCAGGGCAAACAAAGGTTGTATGCCAAAGATATTAATAAAGAGATGTTTGAAAATATCATACCTGCCGATTTCTTAAAAATGGCCATTCTTTCCGACATGAGTTTTATGGGGGTTGATTCTGACGGATATCATTATCAGGCTACAGTCAGTATGCCCGATGAATTGTCGTGTTATTATGTGACTATTTTGATCGACAGGCAAAACAATATATCCTTTAAATTGAAAGAATAGCTTTTATCTCTCAGATGGTTAGGCTCTTTTACAGATCGCAGAAACTGTTTTGAATTTCCTCAGAAAGTTTTTCTTGGCTTGATGCATTCGTTTTCGTGTGTGCTTGGGGCGATTTTTGGGTTCTTTCCGCTGCTGCTCTTCGTCAGATAGCCCGCTATCTTCCTCATAGTAGAGATGCAAGATTTTGCGCCTCTGCAAGAAATCATCCCCAGTCAGCACACGATAAATTCAAAACAGTTTCTCACCCTTGACAATATTTCAATGATTCTTTTAATCTGGTATTGTTGAACCTGCTTTAGCCGGTTATAATGTTTTGATTTTAGAATTATACCGGAGTATTGAATATAAATAGGGCATACAGCCTAAAAAAAAACACAGAAATAAGAATGTATTCGTTTTTTTTGTTACTTTTGCACAGTTTTGGGTTTCTTGTGCGAAAAGAGAAGCCTTTTGCTTAAGTCATATACTAAAATGGCTTAACTTATTGAAAAATGTAACAATAAAAGAATAAGGCATGATACACAAAGTATTGATCGCTAACCGTGGCGAAATAGCCGTGCGGGTGATGCGCTCCTGTCGGGAGATGGGCATTCGTACTGTGGCTGTTTTTTCGGAGGCCGACAGGACTGCACGCCACGTATTTTATGCAGATGAAGCCTGCCTGATAGGACCAGCCGCTTCACGCGAAAGTTATTTAAACATCGATAAGATTATTTGGGCAGCCAAACACCATGGCGTAGATGCTATTCATCCAGGGTATGGCTTCTTGTCCGAAAATTCGGAGTTTGCACGCCGCTGCCGCGAAGAAGGCATCATCTTCATTGGTCCCGATCCGGAAACGATGGATGCTATGGGCGATAAGATTTCTGCACGTAAGCACATGATTGCGGCAGGAGTACCTGTAGTTCCAGGTACGGAGCAACCGTTGCAGAGCGTAGAGGAAGCTAAGGAAATCTGTAACCGTATCGGTTATCCTGTGATGCTGAAGGCGTCGATGGGTGGTGGAGGCAAAGGTATGCGACTCATACATAGCGAAGATGAAGTGGAAGAGGCCTACAACACCGCCCGTTCAGAATCGATGTCCTCTTTTGGTGATGACACCGTGTATCTTGAGAAATTCGTGGAAGAACCACATCACATCGAATTTCAAATTTTAGGAGACAACTATGGCAATGCCGTTCATCTCTTCGAACGTGAGTGTTCTATCCAGCGGCGTAATCAAAAAATTGTGGAAGAGACTCCATCTCCTTTCGTCACACCTGAACTTCGTCAGAAGATGGGTGAAGCGGCTGTCGCAGCTGCAAAAGCAGTTCATTATAAAGGTGCCGGTACCATCGAATTTCTCGTTGACAAACATCGCAATTTCTATTTCCTGGAAATGAATACCCGTTTGCAGGTAGAACATCCTATTACTGAAGAAGTAGTGGGCGTTGATTTGGTAAAAGACCAGATCCGTGTGGCCAATGGCGAACCGCTTCACTATAAGCAGGAAGACTTAAAACAGCGTGGTCATGCTATTGAGTGCCGAATCTGTGCTGAAGATACAGAAAATAATTTTATGCCTTCGCCGGGCATCATCCGTCAATTGACAGAACCCAATGGCATTGGGGTGCGTATTGATAGTTACGTATACGATGGCTATGAAATTCCTATTTATTACGACCCGATGATTGGTAAACTTATCGTGTGGGCCACTACCCGCCAGTTTGCCATCGAACGTATGCGTCGTGTGCTTTACGAGTATAAGATTACAGGACTGAAAACCAACATCTCTTACTTGCGCCACATCATGCATGTACCCGACTTTGTAGAAGGTCATTACGACACCCTCTTTATTCCCAAGCATCAGGAAATGTTGCGCGAGTGGGCAGGACAGAAAGAAGAAGAGACGGAGAATATTGCCATGATTGCCGCTTACATCGATTACCTGATGAACTTGGAAGAAAACAAATCGGGAGCCACTGATAACCGTCCTATTAGCCGCTGGCGTGAATTTGGTTTGAAGAAAGGAGTATTACGGATTTAAGGATTCAATACACATGGAAATACATATCGGAGAAAGAGTTGCTGACGTTTCGTTAGTCAGCAAGGAAGGAAACAAGGTGCAGCTTACGATTGATGGTGTGCCTTACGACGTGGACATTGTGATGGCAGAAAACGGTAGTTGTTCCATATTGCATAATGGCAAATCGTATAATGCCGAGCTCATCCGTAAAGAAGGAGGCAAGAGTTATACGGTAAACGCGCATTACCAGTCATACAATGTTGACATCATCGACTCTCAGGCCAAGTACCTGCGTATGCGCAAAGGAGCCGACGAGAAACAGCAAGATAAGATTGTCTCACCTATGCCGGGTAAAGTGGTGAAGATACCTGTCCAGGTAGGTGACCGTTTGGAGGCTGGTGACATCGTGGCGGTGATTGAGGCCATGAAGATGCAAAGCAACTATAAAGTGAATAGTCCGTGCGTGGTGAAGGAAATTCTGGTGAACGAAGGTGACTCAGTTAACAGCAACCAGATAATCATGACGCTGGACGTGATAAACGAAGAATAACCAAACAATAAGACAAATGACTACAGCAGAACAATATAAAAAATTTGAGGAGCTTGACAAACTGGCTTCCCAAGGTGGAGGCGTGGAACGCGTGGAAAAGCAGCACGCCAACGGTCATATGACTGCCCGTGAACGTATCGACATGTTGCTCGACAAAGGAACGTTTAATGAATTGGACAAATTGGTGGTTCATCATTGTACTGATTTCGGGATGGACAAGAAGCATATTCCCGGTGATGGCATCGTATGTGGGTATGGCAAAATAGACGGACGGTTAGTGTACGTGTATGCCTACGATTTTACTGTATATGGTGGGACACTGAGCACCACTGGATCTAAGAAAATCGTTAAGGTTCAAGAACTGGCGTTGAAAAACGGTGCACCGGTTATCGCGTTAAATGACTCGGGTGGTGCACGCATCCAGGAAGGCGTGGGTAGTATTTCAGGCTACGCTTCTATCTTTTATCAGAACACGATTGCATCGGGTGTCATCCCACAGATTTCAGCTATTTTAGGTCCTTGCGCAGGAGGAGCTTGTTACTCACCGGCACTCACCGACTTTATCTTTATGGTGAAGGAAAAAAGCCATATGTTCATCACCGGTCCTGATGTGGTAAAAGCGGTTACCCACGAGGAAGTGGATAAGGAAGAGTTAGGCGGAGCTTACACTCATAGTAGCAAGAGTGGTGTGACTCATTTTCTTTGTGATACTGAAGAAGAAACTTTGATGAGTATCCGCGAACTGCTGAGTTTCTTACCTTCCAATAACATGGAAGATGCGCCGAGTATGCCCTGCACCGATGACATCCGTCGTGCTGATGAGTCACTGATGAGTGTCATACCGGATGATCCTAACATGCCTTATGATATCAAAAATATTATTGAGCCGGTAGTAGACGACCATTATTTCTTTGAAGTGATGCCCCACTTTGCCAAGAACATTGTAATCGGTTTCGCCCGTCTGGGCGGACGCTCGGTGGGTATCGTAGCAAATCAGCCTGCCTACTTAGCTGGCGTGCTTGATATCGATGCTTCCGACAAGGCTGCACGTTTTATCCGTTTCTGCGACTGTTTCAACATTCCTATCGTGACGTTCGAAGATGTACCGGGTTTCTTGCCGGGTTGTACGCAGGAGCATAACGGTATCATCCGCCACGGAGCTAAAATCGTGTATGCATACGCCGAGGCTACTGTTCCTAAAATCACAGTCATCACCCGCAAGGCATATGGCGGTGCCTACATTGTAATGAATAGCAAGCCTATCGGTGCCGATGTAAACTTCTCGTATCCTACAGCCGAAATTGCTGTGATGGGAGCTGATGGAGCCGTAAACATTCTTTATCGCAAGGCTACGCCCGAGGAAAAAGCGCAGGCCATCGAGGAATACAAGGAGAAATTCTCGAACCCGTACCGGGCTGCCGAGCAGGGGTATATTGATGAAATCATTTTGCCTAAGGATACGCGCTTTAAATTAATCCAAGCATTGGAGATGACTCAAAACAAGAGTCAGAGTAATCCCCCGAAAAAACACGGGAATATGCCTCTATAAAATATGGCCAATTAGTTGGTTCCTAAGAACCAACTAATTGGATACAATATGTACAGTCAATCAAAAATGAAATGCGAAACATCATTGGTCATGTTGAATCAATGCATTGAGGAATTTTCGCAAACCAATTTTGTCCTACTATATAAGAAACTAATCAATAAATCGACGGGTTAAATCACCAAATTCTTCAATGCGCCGGTCTCTTAAAAACGGCCACCAGCGACGGACGTTTTCACTCCGGTTCATGTCTATGTCCACAACCAGATTTTCTTCTTTTGTATTGCTTGCTTGTGCCAGCAGTTCGCCTTGTGGGCCGGCAACAAAACTGTTGCCCCAAAACAGAATACCATTGGTTTGCCCTGAAGGATCGGGTTCCAGTCCTACACGGTTTACGGCAATGACTGGTAGCCCGTTGGCAACAGCATGTCCCCGCTGAACAGTTACCCAAGCACCGATTTGACGTAATTGTTCTTCATGTGTGTCCGTACTTTCCCAACCAATGGCTGTGGGATAAATCAACAGTTCTGCTCCTTTCAGTGCCATTAACCGGGCACCTTCCGGATACCATTGATCCCAGCAAACCTGTACACCTAATTTCCCGACAGATGTTTCAATCGGTTCAAAACCGATATCACCAGGAGTGAAATAAAACTTTTCATAATAGGCAGGGTCATCGGGTATGTGCATCTTGCGGTAGATTCCAGCAATATTCCCATCTTTTTCGAATACGACTGCAGTGTTATGATATAGTCCGGGAGCACGGCGTTCGAACAGTGACGTAACCAAGACGATGCCGTAAGCGGCAGCTATTTCACTGTAAAAGCCTGTTGAAGGACCGGGTATAGGTTCAGCTAAATCAAACAAACTTGTATCTTCTGTCTGGCAAAAGTAGGGAGTATTGTGTAATTCTTGCAATACGACCAGATTGGCTCCGGCTTGTGCTACGGAAGCAATGTTGCCGTGCAGTTTTTCTAAATTGGCTTTGATATCGTTCGAACAAGCCTGTTGTACGATACCTACGCGAATGATTCTTGTCATAATTGTCTTAATTATATAAAAGGTGAAGTAATTTAATCTTGTTTTACAAGGAAGGGCATACGCTTTCGGGATATTGCATGGTGACACAGTGCAATGAACCATGTTGCTGTATCAGTGCCCGGCAGTCTATTCCTATGATTTCCCGGTCGGGAAAAGCCGATTTCAATACTTTGGCAGCTTCTTTGTCTTTTTCTGGCTGAGCGTATGTCGGATATAATACAGCATCGTTCATAATCAGAAAATTGGCATATGTGGCAGGCAGTCTTTCACCTTCAGCATCGTAAATGGCATCGGGCAGAGGTACTGGGAGTAGGCGATAGGGGTCTCCGTTGAGTGTGCGGAAAGACTTCAGTTGTTCTTCCATTGCGTGCAGAGCACCGTAATGTTCGTCTTTTTCATCGGTACATTGTACATATACAATGGTATGAGCAGGACAAAGACGTGCCAACGTATCGATATGGCTGTCTGTATCATCACCAGCCAGAAAGCCATAATCTAACCACAATACCTGGAACAGGTTGAATCGTTCTTTCAAATATTGTTCGATTTCATTGCGGCATAAAGTATCATTCCGGTTTGGAGCCAGCAGACAAGTGGAAGTAGTAAGCAATGTACCTTCTCCGTCACTTTCTATCGAACCGCCTTCCAATACGAAATTGCGGCAATTGACGTAATGCCCGTTCAATACACCACTTTCATGTAGATGCATATTAATCAGGTTGTCTTTACAGGCGGCAAATTTCATTCCCCAACCGTTAAAACAAAAGTCGAGTAACAGTGGGGAGGCATTTTGTTGAAGTACTGTGATGAAGCCGTGGTCGCGTGCCCATGTATCATTGGTAGGGCAGGCGATAAAGTGAATGTTATGCCTGAAGTCAACATTCTCAAGTATTTTCGGATATTCGGGAGCCACGAGCAACAACGGTTGCCGGGCTGCTATTTCCTGAGCCAAATGGAGGAAGCACGATTCTACTTCTTCAAGCATATAGTTCCAGTCTGTTCCGGCATGTGGCCAAGTCAGCTGGATATAGCTTTGGGCATGCCATTCGGCTGGTAGATAAAAATTCTTTCCCATAACTGAATTATTTAGTTTGTTTTTTGTCTCGTTTTTGTTGGGCGACAGGTTGTTCGTCTGTAGACTTCTTGTCTTTTCTTCTGCGAAGCAATATCCAATCGAACAGTTCGCGCCAATTGTCAAAGTCTTTTTTATACATTAGGCCGATGCCTTGCGTTGTCAGTGTAGATTTGGTAAAGTATCGGTCATTGGTCTCATTATAACCCTTTAAGCGGAATTCGCCGTTCCTGGTCAATATCCACATAGCCTCAAAGTCACCTACAAAATTGGTATTCTGCATGGCGTTGTCGCGGTATCCGAAATTGCCATTGATAATGAGTCTGTTGTTCAGTAGTCTTCCCGAAAGAATAGCTTCTGCTTCTACGTCACTCCAGCCGTTTTCTCCTGTACTTAGATTCGTGCCTACGTTCCAGTTCTGGTTGTCGATAACTTGCGAGAGCATATTGTTTAATTGACCGGACAAGGTGCTGAATGCCAGTGAACTGGTTGCATCCGATTGGTTGGCATTACTATTGTAGTCGTATGTGTAAAATTTGCCGACCCCCAACAGATAGATAATCTGGGTGTTCATCTGTTCTTCGGTACTGGTCAGGCTACGTACCAGTTCGCGGTCTTCATCGCTAACGGTGGGCAAATCAAGGTCGAACTTCAGTGTCGGGCTGGTCAGGTTACCGCTTAAATTCAAAAGGCAGTTTACACGTACAGTTCCTTTGGTGGAGGATGCGTCTGCTACAAGATCGTTCAATGAAGCCGAATTGACCGTATAAACAGCTTGTACATTCAGATTTGCTTGACGTGGGTTACCGTTAAATGAGACTGTACCTCCCGACTGTAAAACAAAGTCTTTGCGGATGACATTCTGCATACTCATTTTATATATACCTTCTCCGATATTATAGTTGCCGAATATCAGAAAATCGCCTTTGTTATAAAAATTAATGCGCAGGTTTCCCGTGCCGTTAGCGGAAATGTTGTCTCCCGCCACAGGATCCATGATAATGCGCATCGTAGCGTCAGGAGTGGCTTCTATTTGGAAATTTAAATGCATATCAAGAGGAGTATCGTCTTCTTTCTCTTCTTTCTGTATGTTAAGGGGATGGTATACTTCTGTATGGATGTTTTCCTGCTGGCGTCGTGGCGTTCGGTCTACAAATTTGATAAACTGTTTGCTTGTGGCCTCGGCCGCCGTAGCAGTAACATACGTAAATGATGTACGTGGGTCAGTACGTAAAGTGCCGTCTACATTCAGTGCATTGTTTCCGCCTCGTAACAATACCTCGCCCGTGGTGTAGATAGTTCCATAGAATGGAAATTCAGGGGTTTCTTTTTCTGTGTGATATACCAGCATGTTGTTGGTATTGAAACGGAAATTATAAGTCAAGTGTTTCAGCTTCTGATGGTTGAGGGCTCCGTTTACCAGACCGGTATGGCCTTCCATATCCGCTATTTGTACGTTTTCGAATCCGAAATGTCCGGAACGGATACGCACAGAGTCGGCGTGTAGCTTGAAAGATGTATTCAATATGTCTACTTTCATGCTGGCATCAGCCTGTGCACTTCCTTCCAAATCCAGTCCCGAGAACGGACCGAACAGACGGACATTGCCGAATACACGTCCTTGCATATTGGTAAAAATACCATCAATGAATGGCTGAAGAAAAGCCAGATTAGTACCTCCTGCCTTGATGTGTAAATCCAATCCTTTTTCTTTAGGCGAAATATAACCATTAACAAAAGTTGAATAATGTTCGTTCTCACGGATGTCTGCCAACAGGCGTATGCCTCCTAATTCGTTGTCCCATTCACCTTTGATGTCGCCTCTGCCTAATAAAGCATCATTCAGTGAAAAACCTTTCACGTCCAGTCGTGTGTACATGACAGGATTGTCCAGCACGTGATGAAGATGTACACGACCGGTAATCAGTCCGTTGAATTTGACTGCATGAAACTGGATGATATCCATGATGTATTGCAGATTGATGTTACTTAAGTCGACCAGGCAACTGTCTGTCCCCGATTTACCGATACGTCCGTTGGCGCGTACGTATTGGTCTTGATGTTCGAACAAAAAATTACGTACATCTACGATGCCTTGGTCGATGACAACTTCCGAAGGATGTATTTTCCAAATGGTATCATTCAAAACGATTTGGCTGGGCTGTATGTTGATACGTGTGCTTAGCTTTTCTCCTGATTCCGGTTTCTCGAAATATGCCTCGGCATCTATCAGTCCACTAAAAGTGTTAACTGTATTATTCCCCCAGTTAATGGTTGCTTTTAACTGGTCTTCTTTGGCCAGCGCATTGACAGCAAGGTTTATCATTCCTCCTTTTTTCATCCGTTTATTGGTACGGAGCTGACATTGCAATCCTTCTTCCGTATTGTCGCACAAAAAAGTCCCAGATTCGTAATAGGCACCTTTGTATGTAAATTCGGGTGCATAAGCCCGTACCTGGATGCGAGTATGGCTGTCGTCAAAATATCCTTGCAGGGAAGCCGGCATGGATAGTAGCAAAGGGACATCAAACACTTTTGATAAAAGCTCTGTATTGTCTATCTGTATACGGAAACGAAAGTTGTTGTTGGTATCAGAAAGATGCTTGTCGGCAGCCAGTAAAGAAGGCAAGTAATGTTGTACTGTCTTCAGGATACTTACAGGCAACGTGCGATACGAATAATACCCTTGTATTTCTCCTTTTAAAAAAGAGGACTGGATTTTAATTTGCTTCTCACCACTGTTGGGAACTGCTCCTGCCAGAATGCTGAAATGGTCGAATGTATAACACTTTTCCGGTTCGGGTGCCTTCATTATCAGGCTGTCAATGCTGATTCTTCCTTTCATATCATCGACAGAATGTCCTGTAAAGTCTGCCATCAGATTCAGTGAGAAATCTGTGTTTTGATATTTATCTGTAAGATTCAGCCTGTTAGGGTTGAAATGACGGATGGTGGCTTTCAGGTTGTAATCGGGAATAGCCTGCTGGGTAGCGACATGACCTTCGATTTCGATACTTCCGTTCGGGTCATCTAATGATATTTTCCCATCAAATCCTCCGGGCGTGTATTGCCCGTCGAGTAAGATATTGTGGTATTCATATTGTTTGTAAGACAAAGACGAAACAATGCCTTTGATGTATGATTCCGGTTTCCCGTCCTGATAACGGAATCCTTGCAGTTCGATATCGAAAGCTGCATTGCCAAATGTTTTTTCCTGTCCGAGTAACGCACCTAAATTTAACTGCTCACTGATTATTTTGCCTGAATAAGAATGATACAACGCACCTTTCGGTTTATGCATCGTTACGTTAGCCCGCACAGAGCCGGCTTCGGATAGGACAGTGCCATGTGTTGTCAGTTGGTGAAGGTAGCCTGATACATCTCCATTGAAATGTACGTCTCCCAGATGTTTTACAATACCGGGTATGGAATCTTTGTCCGAGAGGTTGTGGAAAAGCCATGACAGTCCTTGGGCATCGGCATCTAAATGAGATACTTGCCCGAAAAGATAAAGGTCTTCCTTCCGGTTCCAATGATTGATCATACCTTGGGCTTTCAGCAATAAGGTCTGGTTATTTCCGCTTACAAAGATATCGGTACAACGGGTATGGTTTCCCTCTCCATCCAGTGCCAGACGAAGCTCTACAGGACTGTGAAAGTGGCTGAACGCCGGTACGAACATGGATATGTCGGCTGGTGTAATACGGGCATTCAGCCGCATCTGATAGGTGGTATTCTTGGTCAGATGAGGGAAGTGAGGTACACTGTCGTACGCTGCGGTCAGGCTGTCAATGGAAAGAATGGTTTCAGGCAATTGCAATTCCAAATCATTTATGGTAAAGTAGCGTGGAGTAGCAATACATTTTAAGGCAAGTTTCTTTAGCCTGAACCCACTGATTTCATTGAAACTCATTCGCCGGACTTGTGCATTGACCGAATCATTGGTCAAAGCTTTCAATACAAGAGTGGCCGAAAAATTCTGGATACCGATATGTTTGTCATTGAAACGGTTGGGAGTGGCAGGTTCGGAAAGCACATCATAATACACTTGTCCGCGCCGGATTAATATTGAGTTGATGCGCAAGTCAATGTTTTTCTCTTTCTTTACCGTGTCTTTCGAGGCAAAGGCATCAAGTACGAATTGGAAATTGGCAGGGCTGTCAGGTGTTTTGCGGTTCAATCGTGCATTCAGTCCGAAAAGTTGCACACTGCTGATACGGATTTTCCCATGCAACAAAGATGATATTTCCACTTTGGCCGAAAAACGTGAGACTTTAAGCAGCTCCTCGTTTTCCCGATCTTTTAACGTCACATTTTGGATGATAACCCGGTTCAGTAACCCTAAATCGATATTGCCAATGCTCACTTCGGTCTTCATGAGCTTACTTAGCTCTTCGGCAGCAAGGTCTGATATTTGTTTTTGGACGAAAGAAAGGTTGAATATGGCAATCAATCCGAAGTAACATACCAAAATCAGTATGATAACAGAACGGACAAAATGTTTTATGTGGATTACCTTTCTCATATATATGCTTTCAGAAAATTAACCAAAAGTACAAATATCAGCTGAGGTAAGCTTTATTTTCTTCTGTTATTTCAAGATTTTTAAAAAATGAATGCCACATTCGGGCAATAAAGACACGGCTCAAGCATGCTTTTTGATGAACATAAGTGGGTGGGTTGGTTCACATAAGTAACTTGGGCTTTTCACATAAGTAAGTCAGTCGTGTCACTTATGTTCGTTTGAGGAAGCTTTTAGCCGACTGTTTTTCCTGAAGCCTCTGAAATGAAAAAGCGTTGAAAAGGCATGGGGAAATATGAGAAAATTGTTATATTTGCACCCATATATCGATGATTTTATAAAAATATTACATCTAATTAACAGATATAGCGAACATGAAGAGAAGTATTGCATTCTGTCTTATGACAATGGCGCTGGCTGCGGCACAGGCACAGCAAGGGGGGATTACTCCTGAATTGTTGAAAGACATCAAAGACAGCTACAAGCCTACGCCATCTGATAAGGCTATTTACAATGCGATGGCAGGGACCAGCATTTCAGTATTGGCAAAGAACCATGAGAATCTGGCAAATTTTGATACGCATTTTTCCAACCGTGTTGTTTCGCACGGCATTACCGACCAGCAACAATCAGGGCGTTGTTGGCTGTTTACGGGACTGAATGTACTTCGGGCACAGATGATGGCGAAGTATGGGTTGGACGAAATGGAATTTTCTCAAAATTATTGTTTTTTCTACGACCAACTGGAAAAAGCAAACCTTTTCCTGCAAGGCATCATTGATACCCGTGAAAAACCGATGGAAGACAAAATGGTAGAATGGCTTTTTAAGCATCCTATCAGCGACGGAGGACAGTTTACAGGCATTTCGGATATTATTGGGAAATATGGTGTAGTACCTGCTTCGGTTATGCCGGAAACTTATAGCAGCGAGCATACCGGACAGATAGCCGACTTGCTGGGACTTAAACTGAAAGAGTTCGGATTGCAGTTGCGTCAAGCTGCCGGGGAAGGAGCGAAAGAAACCACACTGGAAAAGCAGAAAAAGGAAATGTTGGGCACCATTTACCGGATGTTGGCTTTGGCTTTCGGGGAACCGGTTGAACATTTCACGTGGACAATAAACGGTGAAACCAAGGAATATACACCACTTTCTTTCTATCAAACTTTTTTAGGTAATGACTTGACGGGTAATTATGTAATGTTGATGAATGACCCGAGCCGCGAGTTTTACAAGTGTTATGAAATCGATTACGACCGTCATACTTACGATGGGCGTAACTGGACGTATGTGAATCTGCCGATAGAAGACATCAAGGAAATGGCTGTCCGTTCGATTAAGGATAGTACGATGATGTATTTCTCGTGTGATGTGGCAAAATTTCTTGACAGCAAGCGCGGTACACTCGACTTGAACAATTACGATTATGCTTCTTTGATGGGCACCTCATTCGGAATGAATAAAAAACAGCGTATCCAGACTTTTGCAAGTGGTTCAAGCCACGCCATGACCCTGATGGCGGTAGACCTCGATGCCAACGGCAAACCGAAGAAATGGATGGTCGAAAACAGTTGGGGCGCAGAAGCCGGTTATCACGGACATCTTATCATGACTGATGAATGGTTTGACGAATATATGTTCCGGCTGGTAGTAGAAAAGAAATACGTGCCGGAAAGTGTACTGGACATCTTGAAACAAAAGCCTGTCCTTCTTCCGGCATGGGACCCGATGTTTGCCGAAGAATACTGATTTTGTATTCTTTACATTACAAAATAGCGGTTTATTCGTGATAAGACGTTGTTTGCTTGCTTGAATAAGGAAATATTTCTGTAATCGGGCAAGCAAACTTTCTTCGTTGCCCTATTATTGTGTAAATTTGTCGCGAACTTAGAATATTCATTTTATACCTGATATATGGCTAATCTAATCAAATTACGTAAAGGCTTAAACATAAACCTGAAAGGAAAAGCTGCTACGGAACTGATGAGCGTGAAAGAACCGGGATTTTATGCATTGTGTCCTGATGATTTTACGGGAGTCATCCCGAAAGTGGTGGTGAAAGAACAGGAGTATGTAATGGCTGGAGGGCCCTTGTTTATTGACAAGAATCACCCAGAGATGAAATTTGTTTCGCCCGTAAGTGGCGTAGTAACGAGTGTGGAACGCGGCGCACGCCGTAAAGTGATGAGTATCACAGTAGAAGCAGCCGCAGAACAAGACTATGAAGAATTCGGGAAACAAGATGTAACCCGTATGGATGGAACTGCCGTAAAGGAACTGTTGCTGAATGCAGGTTTGTTTGCATTCATCCGCCAACGCCCGTATGATGTAATTGCCGACCCGACAATTGCACCACGGGCGATTTTCGTATCGGCTTTCGATTCGAATCCGTTGGCACCAGATTTTGAGTTCGCGTTGAAAGGAGAGGAGGCGAATTTCCAAACCGGGCTGGATGCTTTGGCTAAGATAGCCGGCGTGTATCTCAGCATCAGCGCAAGCCAGCAGGCTAAGGCATTGACTCAAGCGAAAGGCGTTACATTGACCGTATTCGAAGGCCCACATCCGGCAGGTAATGTCGGTGTGCAAATCAATCACATCGCTCCGGTAAATAAGGGCGAGACCGTATGGACGGTTGATCCGCAAGCGGTTATCTTTATCGGCCGCCTGATGAATACGGGCAGGGTGGATTTGACCCGTACCGTTGCTATCACGGGTTCGGAAGTGAAGAAGCCGGCATATTGCAAATTGAAGGTAGGAGCGATGCTGACCGATGTGCTTGCCGGTAATATTAATAAGGAGAGGGAAGTGCGTTGTATCAGTGGCAACGTCTTGACCGGGAAGAAAATTCCTGTAAACGGATTTTTAGGAGCCTTTCATTCGCAGCTCACCGTGATACCGGAAGGTAATGACGTGCACGAAATGCTGGGCTGGATAATGCCTCGTCTGAATGATTATAGTACCAGCCATTCGTATTTCAACTGGCTGATGGGCAAAAAGAAAGAGTATGTTCTGGATGCCCGTGTGAAAGGTGGAGAACGTCACATGATCATGTCTAACGAGTATGACAAAGTCCTTCCGATGGATATTCTGCCCGAATACTTGATAAAGGCAATTATCGCGGGCGATATCGATCGTATGGAAGAACTGGGCATATACGAGGTCGCTCCCGAAGACTTTGCTCTTTGTGAATTTGTCTGCTCATCAAAGATGGAGCTTCAGCGTATTGTCCGCGAAGGATTGGATATGCTTCGTAAGGAAATGTGTTAATTGATATGGCTTTTTGAGTTTTTAAGTTCTTAAGTTTTTTAAGTTGTAGCTGATTTGCAGGCAGCGATGGACAAACCAACAAACTAACAAACTAACAAACTAACAAACTCAAAAACTAATAAACTAATAAACTTTAATATGAACGCATTAAGAAATTATCTGGATAAGATAAAGCCAAACTTTGAAGAGGGAGGCAAATACCATGCTTTTCGTTCTGTATTCGAAGGTTTCGAGACATTTTTGTTTGTCCCGAATGCCACATCGAAGACGGGAACGCACATTCACGATGCGATAGATAGCAAACGTATCATGTCGTTCGTGGTCATTGCTCTGATGCCGGCATTGTTGTTCGGTATGTACAATGTAGGGTATCAGCATTTTCATGCTACCGGTGCTGAAGGAAGTTTCATCGAAATGTTCGGTTATGGTTTTCTGGCCGTGTTGCCCAAGATTATTGTTTCCTATGTAGTGGGACTAGGCATTGAATTCATTGTTGCCCAATGGAAAAAAGAAGAAATCCAGGAAGGATTTCTAGTGACAGGTATGCTGATTCCCATGATTGTTCCGGTAGATTGTCCGTTGTGGATGCTTGCTATCGCTACAGCATTCTCGGTCATATTCTGTAAAGAAGTGTTTGGAGGGACAGGCATGAATGTTTTCAATCCGGCTTTGATAACCCGTGCCTTTCTTTTCTTTGCATATCCTACCAAGATGTCGGGCGACACCGTATGGGTTTCGGGTGATAGCATCTTCGGTCTGGGTAAGACTGTGGATGGGTTGACGGCGGCTACTCCGTTAGGCGTGGCTAAGGTTGCCGAGTGCCCTGCTTTCTCGTGGGATATGGTGACCGGTCTGATTCCTGGCTCTATCGGCGAGACTAGCGTGATTGCCATCGCCATTGGTGCCGTTATCCTGCTATGGTCGGGAGTGGCAAGCTGGAAAACGATGCTGTCCGTATTCGTAGGTGGTGCACTTATGGGTTGGGTATTCAATACGTGGGGACCGGATACCGCCATTGCCCATATGCCTTGGTACGAACATTTGTGTTTGGGAGGCTTCTGTTTTGGTGCTGTGTTTATGGCTACCGATCCGGTTACCTCTTCGCGTACCGAAAACGGCAAGTTCGTTTACGGTTTCCTGATTGGCGCGATGGCTATCATTATCCGTGTGCTTAATCCGGGTTATCCCGAAGGTATGATGCTGGCTATCCTGTTGATGAATATTTTTGCACCGCTGATTGACTATGTTGTCGTGCAGAACAATATCTCACGCCGTGCCAAACGTGCAATGTCTAACAATTAAAAAACCGGAAGAACAATGAATACCAATAGTAATTCATATACTATCATTTATGCTTCGGTATTGGTTATTATCGTAGCGTTTTTGCTGGCTTTCGTCAACTCTTCTTTGCGCGAACTGCAAGGAAAGAACGTTGAGCTGGATACGAAGAAACAGATTCTTTCTTCACTGGGCATTCGCGATGTGCAGAATCCCGAAGCCAAGTTTACCGAGGTGGTGAAGGAAGATATGCTGGTGGCTGAAGACGGTTCGCTGAAACCGTATGAAGGCGCTTTTGTCACCGGATATGAGAAAGCATATAAAGAAAAAGGAGAAGCTCATCTCTTTGTCTGTGAAGTGGACGGGGAAACAAAGTATGTTATTCCTGTTTACGGTGCCGGCCTTTGGGGTGCCATCTGGGGATATGTGGCGCTGAACGAAGACAAGAATACCGTGTATGGCACTTATTTCTCTCATGCTTCGGAGACTCCGGGCTTGGGTGCGGAAATCGCTACCGAGCATTTCCAAAACGAGTTTAAAGACAAGAAAGTCATGGATGGTTCTGTGGTTGGTCTGGATGTCGTGAAGAACGGGAAGGTTGAGAAGCCGGAATTCCAGGTGGATGGAATCTCAGGCGGTACAATCACTTCGGTAGCGGTAGGCCAGATGTTAAAGAGCTGCATGGGCCATTATACCAATTTTTTAACTACTAAATAAGGAGGACGAATATCATGGGAAGTTTATTTTCAGCTAAGAATAAAGAGGTGTTTTCTACTCCGATAAGCATGAACAACCCGGTAACGGTTCAGGTATTGGGTATCTGTTCTGCACTCGCCGTAACCTCTAAGTTGGAACCGGCTATCGTAATGGGGCTTTCCGTAACGATTATTACGGCATTTTCCAACGTTGTCATTTCATTGATTCGCAAAACGATTCCGAACCGTATCCGTATCATTGTCCAGCTGGTAGTGGTTGCCGCTTTGGTAACAATCGTAAGCGAAGTGTTGAAGGCATTTGCATACGATGTCAGTGTGCAATTATCCGTTTACGTAGGTCTGATTATTACGAATTGTATCTTGATGGGACGTCTTGAAGCGTTTGCGATGGCAAACGGCCCGTGGGAATCTTGTCTGGACGGTCTGGGCAATGGCTTAGGCTATGCCAAGATTTTGATTATCGTGGCGTTTATCCGTGAACTTTTAGGCTCAGGTACGTTGTTAGGCTACAATATATTGAATTACGATGCCATTAAGGAGGCGGGATATGTGAACAACGGCTTGATGTTGATGCCGCCTATGGCATTGATTATTGTGGCTTGCCTGATATGGTACCAGCGTGCGAAACATCCCGAATTACAAGAAAAGGAATAATAAGGAAAGGTAATGATTATGGAACATTTTATAAGTTTATTGGTCCGTTCAATCTTTGTGGACAATATGATTTTTGCATTCTTTCTGGGTATGTGTTCGTATCTGGCTGTGTCGAAGAATGTAAAAACTGCCCTCGGGTTAGGTATTGCCGTTACGTTCGTATTGGTTGTGACTTTACCGGTCAACTATTTGCTTCAGACCAAAGTGCTTGCGGCAGACGGTATCTTGGGCATTGATTTAAGTTTTTTGAGCTTCATCCTCTTTATTGCCGTTATTGCTGCCATCACCCAGTTGGTAGAAATGGTTGTAGAGCGTTTCAGCCCTTCATTGTATGCTTCATTGGGTATCTTCTTGCCTTTGATTGCCGTGAATTGTGCGATTATGGGTGCGTCTTTGTTTATGCAGCAACGCATTGGCTTGGGAGAGTCTGACCCGAAATTTATCGGCAATGTATGGGATTCTGTTTCATACGCCTTGGGGTCGGGTATAGGCTGGCTGCTGGCAATTGTGGGCCTAGCTGCCATTCGTGAGAAGATGGCTTACTCCAATGTGCCTGCTCCGTTGAAGGGCTTGGGCATAACTTTCATTACAGTAGGCTTGATGGCTATGGCATTTATGTGTTTCTCAGGTTTGAACATCTAATAAGGAAAGGAATAAGACAATGGACATGAATTTTATATTAGCAAGCATTGGAGTATTCCTGGTGACTATTCTGGTGTTGGTCATCATTTTGTTGGTGGCGAAAAAGTTCTTGGTAACTTCGGGTAAGGTAAAACTGACCATTAACGGAGAAAACCAGTTGGAAGTGGAGTCTGGTTCGACATTGCTGAACACCTTGGCTGTAAACAATATATTCTTGTCATCGGCTTGTGGCGGGAAAGGGTCTTGCGGGCAATGCAAGTGCCAGGTTTTGGAAGGCGGGGGAGAAATCCTTCCTTCGGAAGTAGGGCATTTCAGCCGTAAGCAGCAGAAAGACCATTGGCGTTTGGGATGTCAGGTGAAAGTGAAAGGCGATATGGCTATCAAAGTGCCTGAATCGGTCTTGGGTGTGAAGGAATACGAATGTACCGTTATTTCGAACAAGAATGTGGCAACATTCATCAAGGAATTCAAGGTGCAATTGCCTGCCGGCGCGCACATGGACTTCATCCCCGGTTCGTATGCACAGATTAAGATTCCGACATTTACGATGGATTACGACAAGGATATTGACAAGTCATTGATCGGTGATGAATATTTGCCTGCATGGAAGAAGTTCAATATGTTCTCGTTGAAGTGCGTCAACCCTGAGCCGACTATCCGTGCTTATTCAATGGCGAACTATCCGGCAGAGGGTGATGTGTTCATGTTGACGGTCCGTATTGCCACGCCTCCGTTCAAGCCTGACCGCAGTGGTTTTATGGATGTGAATCCGGGTATCGCATCTTCTTATATCTTTACGCTGAAGCCGGGTGACAAGGTGCTGATGAGCGGTCCTTACGGTGATTTCCACCCGATATTCAATTCGAAGAAAGAAATGATTTGGGTAGGAGGTGGTGCCGGTATGGCTCCGTTGCGTGCACAGATTATGCACATGACCCGCACACTGAACACACGCGACCGTGAAATGCATTATTTCTATGGCGCCCGTGCATTGAATGAAGTGTTCTATTTGCAAGATTTCCTGCAGTTGGAAAAAGATTTCTCGAACTTCCATTTCCATTTGGCGCTTGACCGTCCTGACCCTGCTGCCGATGCCGCAGGCGTAAAATACACTCCGGGCTTCGTGCATCAGGTGATGTATGAAACTTACTTGAAGAATCACGAGGCACCCGAAGACATTGAGTACTATATGTGCGGTCCGGGTCCGATGTCGAAAGCTGTCGTCAACATGTTGGATAGCTTGGGAGTGGATTCATCTTCTATTATGTACGACAATTTCGGATAAGATAAAGAGCTTTAATCAAAAACAGTTCTAAACAGGTGCTTTGAATATCAAGGAGAATCAACGTAAGTTTCTGATTCTCCTTGATATTTTTATGAATGTCCTTTAGCGAATCTGACCGAGTTGAAAACGCAGTAATACTGCGTTTGCCGATGAAGTTATATCCGTAGGCGAATGCAGTATATATTCAACCGCGAATGCAGTATATATT
>ULSD01013628.1_pt1 | contig 41546 bp, 39 predicted proteins | sample 1956051 | NCBI WGS metagenome assembly ULSD01 (sample SAMEA4835699, study PRJEB28245) | human gut metagenome | biome: gut microbiome; material: fecal sample | place: Denmark | collected 2008
GGAAACGGTTGGCGACTGCCAGCACGCCACCGGCACAACTCCGGTCGCAGGCACGCAGTTCGAGGAAGTCCACATTGCGGACTTCGGTGGTCGATTCCATCCGTTCCAAGAATTCGATGACGTTGTGTATCTCGTCAATCGCCAGGCAGCGGCCGGAGAAATGTTTGGCTTCACCTCCCGTCTGGCTCCAACGCATCTCCTTCTTGGTCAGGGAGGGCGGAAGGACGCATTCGGGCGTGTAGTTCTTCGGACGGTTTTTCAGGATATGATATACCTTATTATATAGGGTATCCATATTGATCACGCCTTTGATCGTGGACGAATATCCCTCCGCACCTTTCAGGGAGGCGATCTTCGCCGCACAGGGCGTCACATAAAAAATACCGATTTCTTCGGACGAGAAACCGTCTTCTTCCAATACCTTATGATAGTAAGTGGCTGTCGCATTGACCGGCGGCTTCACCAACAAGATATTATCGACCAGGGCCGGGAAGCGCACCTGTATCAGCCGGACGATAGCCGGGCAAAACGAACTGATGACAGGTTTATCCTCCGCCAGCTCCATCTGCCTGAGCATCTCGCGATGGATCATGTCTGCCGTAAACTCGACCTGGAACACATGCGTGAACCCCAGTTCGTACAGCGCACTGAAAATCTCTTCCTCCGTCGTATATTTGGAGAACTGCCCGATAAAGACCGTCGGAACCAGCACGACACGGGCCTTGTAGTCGAATATCTTCTGGAAGTCGTCCTGCTCCACATAGATGGCTTCCGTCGGGCAGGCTTTCAGACATTCGCCGCAGTCCACACACCAACCTTTACGGATGGAGGCTTTCCCCTCGCGGATACGGATCGCACCGGTCGGGCACTTCGTCATGCAGTGGGTACAGCCGACACAACGGTCATTGTCTATTTTCAATGCGTGGTAAAACTTTGTCTCTTCCATGGCTATCTGTCGTTTGCGGAGAAATAGGTCAGCATACGGACAACCGTGCCCTCTCCGACTTTGCTCTCGATCGTTAATTCATCTACATTCTTCTTCATATTGGGCAACCCCATGCCTGCACCGAACCCCATCTCGCGGACGGCTGCCGATGCGGTGGAGAAACCTTCCTGCATGGCCTGTCCGATATCGGGAATGCCGGGACCTTCGTCTTGCAACAGGAGGCTGATCCTGTCGGCTTCGATATCGGCCAGAACCGTCCCCCGCCAGGCGTGCGCCACAACGTTGACTTCGGCTTCATAAAGAGCGACGACCACCCGCTTGATGATGCGCGGATCGACGGACAGTTGCTTCAACACCTTCTTTATCTGGCTCGAAGCATAGCCGGCTTTTGAGAAGTTGCCTCCTTCCAGTTCAAATCTGAATTGCATATCTTCACCTCCTTTTGTTTAATAGATCGGCGGAAGGCCGTTACAATAAAGTTCGCCGACCGTATGGTACATCGAGTGGTCCGTTTCCATCAGGATCATCTCGTTTTCCGCCGCCAGTTGCAAAATATCGGGCGTCGCTTTCTTTCCCCTGACGAACAGGATGCAGGAAACATCCGCCATCTCTGCCGTCCGGATCGTCTGCATGTTGCACAGACCCGTGACGAGGAGCACGCCGTTGCAATCCAATGTCAGGACATCGCTCATCAGGTCGCTGGCAAAGGCGCACTGCACTTCATGGTCTTCCCGGCCGTTACCACACACGACTGTCGCGCCGGTAAGTGCCATTATCTGCCGTATCTTCATTATTATATAAAGGTTATATTTGCCGGGACAATGTAAGAAATAGTTATAACTTTGCAAGCGAAAAGATACGGAAAGTTATAACTAAATCATGAAAATATGGGCGTAGTAATAGGTATTGACGTAGGTGGAAGCACAACCAAGATTATCGGAGTGGAAAACAAGAGCATCCAGTCGCCGATGTTCGTCAAGGCGACCGATCCGGTCACCTCGCTCTTCGGAGCTTTCGGCAAGTATATCTATGACAACGGGATCACCTTGCCGGAGATCGAGATGGTGATGCTGACGGGTGTCGGAAGCGCTTTCATCGATCAGCCGCTATACGGCTTGCCGACAGCCAAGACCGATGAATTCCTGGCCAACGGCCTCGGAGCCAAATATGCCGCTTCGCTGGAAAACCTGATTGTCGTAAGTATGGGGACGGGAACTTCTTTCGTAAAGGTTGAAGGGCCGCATATCCAACATATCGGCGGGATCGGCATCGGAGGCGGAACCTTGCTCGGACTCTCCCGCCTGCTCCTGAAAACGCAGGACATTCATCTGATCGCTGAAATGGCCCGGAAAGGGACCCTGACGAATATCGACCTCCAGATACAGGACATCTGCAACAGGCCCCTGCCCGACCTGCCGCTGGACGCCACCGCCTCCAACTTCGGAAAGGCGGACGGCAACGCCTCTCCCGAAGACATTGCTTCCGGGATTATCCACATGGTCTTGCAATCGATCGGCCAGGCTGCCATCCTGTCGGCTCTCAACAGCCCGATCCGCGATTTCGTCCTGATCGGCAACCTGACGCAACTGCCCCAGTGCAAGGAAATCTTCCCTAAGCTGGAAGAAATGTATGGCGTCCGTTTCCTAATCCCCAAATATTCGGAATACAGGACAGCCATAGGCGCCGCCCTCACCTATATGGACGGGGCGCCGATTCATCCGATCAAATAAAGCGGTAAAAAGATTATCAGTTAACTGTCAGAGTATTGCATTTACGAAACATTTACCTGTCGATGTAAATGCATTTATGCTGGCATGTAAAAATGTTTACATCGGATGGTAACAACATTTACATCGGCATGTAACGTCTTTTACTTGGGCATGTAAAAGACTGCAGATGCCCAGTCACCAGTCGTATTCCTCCACATATCCGTCAAAGTATTCGTCCAACCGCACGCCTAACTTCCTGGCAAGCGCAACCACCTGCTGCTGCTCGGCCGGTGACAGCAACGTTTCTCCTTTCCGCTTCTGATAATATCTCCTGACTCCCCAACTACCGATCAGACGACACCTGAACGTACCCGACACACTGACCGCCAAGGCTCCGGCCGTACACAGGAACCCTTTGGCATAACGCACTTTCTCGTTGGAACGGTAATACTTGCACTTCCCCGCCATCGCTTCTATCGCTTTCAGATGCAATGTCGGAGGAAAAACAACATTTGCCGGAATACGGTCGTATGCGATCCGCCTGAGACAAGTGTCGCCGCGAGGACAGTCTGCCGCACATAAACCGTAATTAGAAGGAATTTTAGAATAAGATGTGTCTTTCATCATAGTTCTTGTATTTTAATGATTACATAGCAAAGGTACGATAATTCGTTCCCGCCGCAAGCCGGCAAGCGGAAATCGGTGAAACTTTCCAAAGGCTGACAAAAAGATACGAGTAACGACAAAAATAATAGGATACGAATAGGTTAGGATTCCAATTTATGCTTACCTTTGGTTGCATTAAATTAAATTTATAATATCATGTTCGCAAAAGAAACTTATATCGCCCGCAGGGCTAAATTAAAACAGACGATAGGTTCCGGCCTGCTGTTATTTTTGGGTAACGATGAGTCAGGCATGAACTATGCCGATAACACATACCATTTCCGCCAGGATTCCACTTTTCTGTATTTCTTCGGGCTTCCCTACGCCGGGCTGTCCGCCATCATCGACATAGACAACAACCGCGAGATCATTTTCGGCGACGAACTGACGATCGACGCAATCGTCTGGATGGGAACACAGCCGACGCTGAAGGAAAAGAGCGAAGCAGCCGGTATCACCGAAGTACGTCCGTTCAAGGAAATCGAAACCTATCTGAAGAATGCGCAGCAGAAAGGCCAGCCGATTCATTACCTGCCGACTTACCGCGCCGAACACCAGATCAAGCTGTTCCAGTGGTTAGGCGTCGTTCCGGGAGCCGAAAAACCTTCCGTACCTTTTATTATGGGCGTTGTCAACCAGCGTAACTATAAGAGCGAAGAAGAAATTGCCGAAATAGAAAAGGCTTGTATCGTGACAGCCGACATGCATCTGGCCGCCATGCGCACCGTCCGTCCGGGCATCCGCGAAAGCGAAGTGGCCGCCGCCGTTGCCGAAGTTGCTTATGCCAACAATTACGAACTCTCTTTCCCGATCATCGCGACGATCAACGGGCAGACGTTGCACAACCATGATCATAGCAATTTGATCAAGAGTGGCGACATGCTTCTGCTCGATGCCGGCGCCGAAACGGAGATGGGATATGCCGGCGATATGTCGTCAACGATTCCTGCCGATGCCAAATTCACCACTCGCCAACGTGAGATCTATGATATCCAGGTGGCTGCCCACGAAGCGGCTGTTGCAGCTTTGCGTCCGGGTATCCCGTTTGTCGATGTATATGAATTGTCCTGCAAAGTGATCATGGAAGGCCTGAAAGAGTTGGGCTTCGTGAAAGGCGATCCGATGGAAGCGGTCAAAGCCGGTGCTCATGCCATGTTCATGCCTTGCGGACTGGGACACATGATGGGGCTGGACGTTCACGATATGGAAAACTTAGGCGAAGTCTACGTCGGATATGACGGCCAGCCGAAGAGCACGGAGTTCGGGCGCAAGTCTCTCCGCCTCGGACGTAAGTTGGAACCGGGCTTTGTCCTGACTATCGAGCCGGGCGTTTACTTCATCCCCGAACTGATGGATCTCTGGAGAAGCCAGAACAAGTTCACCGAATTTATCAATTACGACAAGCTGTTCACATATAAAGATTTCAGCGGCATCCGCAACGAAGAGGACTATTTGATCACCGAAAACGGCGCCCGCCTGTTAGGTAAAAAGATCCCCGTCCGTGCTGAAGAGGTAGAAGCGATAAGAAAATAAAAACAAAACAGAAATGACGAGAGTGCCCCTGTTGTATTAATGGGATACACCCTCGTCATTTCTGCCTGATTTTTTACAACTTTTATCCCTTTCTGGAAGTTGTATATTCGAGAACTATTTCTATATTCGCGCCATGATAAAGAAGATGCTGTTCATATTATCCTTGATCTGCCTGTTCGTGCAGGATGGAAAGATTGCAACCGAAGAAAACAGCATCTCCGCCTTACCTTCTACCGTCGCGACAATCCTTGACAGGCTACCGGATTTCGGTGTCGAGCAGGAACAGATCGACTATGAAAAAATATCCCAGTTCACATGTACCGGACTTTGTGTGACGTCCCGTTCACAGGTTTTACAAGAAAGCTACGAGCGGCTGGTAAAAATTGTGTCCAGGCAGTTTGAAGTGTTTCTGCAAAAAGAACAAAACCAGCTCAACAAGACTTCCGAGACTTTACGAATCGTACAATCCATAAAATTCTCTTCTCTTCGCATACGTGCAGGCCATTGGGTCTACGTACTCCGAAAAATTATTATTTAGCACTCTCCAGGGATTTAGTGATTTTAAGTTACTTCCGGCATTTACATCGGAAGCAGAATTGTTATTCGTTTATTTTAATCAAGAATTATGTTAAGTCTATTCATTTCGACCCTGGAGATGATGGGCCTTACCTTTGTTATTGGCTTTTTTGTCGCTGCTGTGATCAAAGGTATTGCTTTCTGGGCCGACTCCCTGGAATATCATCACTCACATACTGCCGAACTGGCACAGTTCAACAAAATAAATAAAGTACGGGTCAAAATAGGTGAACTGTTAGGCCTTGTTCCCCCCGAAGGGACAGAGCAACTCAACGACGAACGCGAAGACTTCGCCAGAGGTGAAAATCCCGACCTGACCTATATGAAATCTGGAGGATACTATCATGGTGTCAGCCACGGGGTATCGCAACTCAACTTGATCGATTATTACTATCCTCGCGACACCCGTTTCATGTATCTGAAAAAGAAAGAACAGATCATGAAGAAACGGAACCCGACTAAAAACAAACCTCTTTCTCCGGAAGAATAAAAAAACGTAACTGACAATATGGAAAATATAGATTTCTTAGGACTGTTCCAAGGCTTTGGAACAATGGTAGCCGGTGGCTGGCTATTGGCTACGGCCCGTATATTTCTGATCTTTTTGGGCGGACTGCTGGTCTATCTGGGCTGGAAAAGCGTGCTCGAACCGATGGTTATGATCCCAATGGGATTGGGTATGATCGCAATCAATTGCGGCACGCTGATTATGCCGGACGGTGTGTTGGGCAACCTATTCCTGGATCCGATGCTTTCCGATACGGACGAATTGATGAATGTCATGCAGATCGACTTCCTGCAACCGGTCTATACGCTGACGTTCAGCAACGGTTTGATTGCCTGCTTTGTGTTCATGGGAATCGGTACGCTATTGGATGTCGGCTTCCTGCTGCAAAAACCGTTTGCCAGCCTGTTCTTGGCGTTGTGTGCCGAACTAGGGACATTCCTGACTCTTCCGATTGCCTCCGCTATCGGTTTGAATTTGGGAGAAAGTGCTTCCGTTGCGATGGTTGGTGGAGCCGATGGTCCAATGGTGTTGTTTACTTCACTCGTGTTGGCCAAGCATCTGTTCGTTCCGATCACGGTAGTCGCCTATCTGTATCTCGGACTTACCTACGGAGGCTATCCCTACTTAGTAAAACTCCTGATACCGAAACGTCTGCGTGCAATCAAGATGACAACTAAAAAGGCTCCCAAAACTTATGATGCGAAAGTAAAACTGGCTTTTTCTGTAATTTTATGTGCCGTGTTGTGTTTTCTGTTCCCAGTCGCTTCCCCGCTGTTCTTCTCCCTGTTCCTGGGTGTTGCGATCCGTGAATCCGGCATGAAGCATATTTATGATTTTGTCAGCGGCCCGCTCCTGTATGGTTCGACTTTCATGTTGGGCCTGCTGCTGGGAGTCCTTTGCGATGCCAAGTTATTGCTTGATCCGAAAATCCTGAAACTCTTAGTCTTGGGTATCGCCGCTTTACTACTGTCCGGTATCGGAGGCATCATAGGAGGATATATCATGTATTTCATTAAGAAAGGTAATTATAATCCGGTAATCGGTATCGCTGCCGTAAGTTGTGTACCGACCACAGCCAAGGTTGCGCAGAAGTTAGTCAGCAAAGAAAATCCCGATTCCTTCATTCTGGGAGATGCTTTAGGTGCTAACATCTCCGGAGTGATCACCTCGGCCATCATCACAGGTATTTATATCACGATTGTTCCATATCTCTGATAAAGCCGGTATTATTTTAAGAAAACACTTTTTACTTAAAAGAATTATTCGTTTCTTCGCCTCACAATTACAATCGTATGGGACAAAAAGACGAAATAATACTGATAAACATAAATGGTACGGATCGTCCAGGGGTAACCGCCGCCCTTACCGAGATACTGGCCAAGAATAACGCGGTTATCCTGGACATCGGTCAAGCTGATATCCACAACAACCTTTCTTTAGGTATCTTATTTCAAAGTAGCGAAGGCAATTCGGGGGATATTCTGAAAGAGTTACTCTTCAAAAGTTATGAGCTTGATGTAAATATCCGTTTCAACCCGATCACCGAGGAAGCTTATAACCAATGGGTTTCCATGCAAGGCAAGAACCGGTATATAATAACGATTCTGGGCCGGAAACTGACTGCCCGACAAATCGCAGGTGTTACACGCATTGTTGCCGACCAGGACATGAACATCGACGACATCAAGCGTTTGACGGGACGTATCCCTTTGGACGAGAATGCCCGGACGCCGAAAGCCAGTGTAGAATTCTCCGTGCGCGGTACGCCGAGGGACAAGGAACAGATGAAGGCCGATTTCATGAAACTCTCTGCCGAGCAGGAGATGGATATATCTTTTCAGGAAGAAAGCATGTATCGCCGCATGCGTCGCCTGATCTGCTTCGATATGGATTCGACATTGATCGAAACGGAAGTAATCGACGAACTGGCTATCCGAGCCGGTGTCGGTGATCAAGTGAAAGCCATTACCGAAGCGGCCATGCGGGGAGAAATCGACTTCTGCGAAAGTTTCCGTCAACGTTGTGCCTTGTTGAAAGGCTTGGATGTCTCCGTTATGCAGGAAATAGCCGAGAACCTGCCGATTACCGAAGGGGTGGACCGTCTGATGCGTATATTGAAAAAGGTAGGCTTCAAGATTGCGATCCTTTCCGGAGGATTTACTTATTTTGGCAACTATCTGAAACAGAAATACAACATTGACTACGTCTACGCCAACGAGCTTGAAGTGGAAAATGGAAAGCTGACCGGGCGTCATGTCGGCGACATAGTAGACGGGAAACGCAAAGCGGAGCTGCTCCGTCTCATTGCACAAGTCGAGAATGTGGATATCCGCCAGACGGTCGCTGTCGGAGACGGAGCCAACGACTTGCCGATGATCAGTATTGCCGGTCTTGGAATCGCTTTCCATGCCAAGCCTAAAGTAAAGGCTACGGCCAAACAGTCCATTTCAACGATTGGGCTTGACGGTATCCTGTATTTCTTGGGCTATAAAGATTCCTATCTGGATGAAAAAATGTGACATTGATTTATTACATAGATAAATAATCATAAATCATAAATAGTAAAATGATCAGACACATCGTAATGTTTAAATTGAAGGAGTTTGCAACTCCGGCCGACAAGCAGGCTAAAATGCAGGAAATTAAAACAGGACTAGAGGCATTGATCGACAAGATTGACGTGTTGCGTATGATCCGCGTAGATTTTAATGTGAATCCGGCAGAGACATGGGATATCATCCTGACTACGGAGCTGGATACACTTGAGGATGTTGGCACGTATGCCAACCATCCCGAACATGTAGCCGTATCCAAAGGCATCATCGGTCCCGTCAAGGCAGACAGAGCTTGCGTCGATTATGAATATTAACAAAGCGAAGAGTATCATGAAAGACTTTGATCTTGAAGAACGAGTAAGCCGTGCAGTTCAGAATTTCGAAGCAGGTTATAATTGTGCACAATCTGTCTTTCTGGCTTACTCGGATGTCTTTGAATTGGATATGGAGACAGCCAAGAGAATGTCTGTCTCTTTTGGAGGAGGTGTAGGCCGCATGCGCGAAATTTGCGGAACAGTCAGTGCAATGGCTATGTTAGCGGGATTCAAATATCCGGTTCAGGACATTTCCGATCAGGAAGCCCGCACCAGGAATTATGCAATGGTTCAGAAAATGGCTGACATGTTCAAGGAGAAAAACGGGACAATCATCTGCCGCAACCTTTTGCCTCCTGAAGACGCAGCAGCTACGACACCGGCACCAGCCGCCCGTACGCAAGAATATTATAAGAAGCGCCCTTGCGGAAGATTCGTTGGAGATTCGGCTCGCATTGCAGGAAGAATGCTGAAAGGAGAATTGGATTGATGGCTTATGCCATCAATCTGATTTGTGTAACAATGCCTAAACTCCGTATTTCATTGAATAAGTTCGTATAGGAAGAGATCGCCTTTACATTCACTTTGTATGTGATAACAGATCGATCCTCTTTATAAAACGTCTCGAAAGAGACACTTACGATAAAAACGCCTTTACTTTCCAATATCTTCCGGACAGCCTTCAAATCGGGGGTCGCCGTAGAACAGGTGATAGTCAGGATCTTATTGACACCATTCAAGAACATTCTTCTCTCCAAACGTTCCAGACTGACCAAAATAAAAAGTGTTATGACAGTTGCAATAGCAGCCGGAATATACATTCCGGCTCCCACTGCCAAACCTATTACTGCCATTACCCAGATACAAGCTGCCGTCGTCAGCCCATGAACACTTCCGTGACTTTGGATAATTGCTCCCGCTCCAAGAAAACCGATACCCGAAAGCACTTGTGCCGCAATACGTCCCGGATCGCCATTCAAGAAGTTAGGATAACATTGCGGAATCCAGATAGAGACCAGCATAGCGGCAGTCGAACCCATACAAATCAATGTAAAGGTACGCATTCCTGCCTCCCGTCTTCTGAACTGGCGCTCTATCCCGATGACAGCTCCCAAGAGAAAACTGATCAACAACTTTACAGTTGCCGTATAAGGAGTAATAACCGTGTTTTGTAATATGTCGTTTATCTGTTCTAACATACTTATTGCTTTAGTAACACACAAATATGAACATTTGTTTGATTACTTGACCTCTGTAATTTCAATCACATGACTATTTGTCGGCCGACTTGAAAACACAGGAATGCCTACATTCATCAGAAACTCTCCGGAGAACGTTTTACCGTTGCAGGCCAACCTGGATTGCGTACCCGGAATCAGGTTGATTTCTTTCAATTCGTAACGGGCATCCTCCTTCAAGCCCTGTAAACGAAGGGGTTGTATCGACTCTGCGTATCTCGGATGGATATCGAAGGCAAACAGAACAGCTTTGTCTGCATTGTTGTTGGCATACATAACAGCAGCATGCTGGCTTTCATAAGGCGACTGCAAACGGTATTGGTCACCGTCTAAAATAACATCATCCAAACGTTTGAAGTTAGCCACCGCCTCTTTACAGTATTGCTGATCTGCCTGGCTCATTTCGTGAATACGGATGTCGAAACCTAACTTACACATACTGGCTACGTCTGTGCGGAACTTAACCGGCTGTTTACCCCAACTCGTTACGTGGGCAGCCATACTTTTAGCGGGAAAGAAGTGAGAATAACCCCATTGGATAAAAATGCGCTCTACGGCATCCGTATTATCGCTCGGCCAAAACTCGGTGAAATATTTCAACGCTTCATAGTCACAACGTCCACCACCACCGGAACACAGCATCATCGGCAGATTCGGATATTTCTGTTTGATCCGTTCCAGCACATTATAAAGACCGCGTACATACTCAATGTATAAATGGGACTGCTGATCTTTCAGATACGGAGAGTAGATATTCGTTATCGGGCTGTTGCAATCCCACTTGAAATAGGCGATACCCGGATATTTCGTCATCAGATTGTCTACCACACCATATACATAATCCTGGACTTTCGGATTAGTCAAATCCAAAACCATCTGATTTCTAAAGTAATACTCGTCACGATTCGGCAAATGGATCACCCAGTCCTTATGTTTCTCATACAACTCGCTTTTAGGGTTTACCATTTCCGGTTCGATCCACAAACCGAACTTAATGCCTCTGTCCATCGCTTCCTTCACCAACTTTCCGATACCGTTAGGCAGCTTGGTAACGGTTTCTTCCCAGTCTCCCAATCCCTGATGGTCACTGCTGCGGGGATACTTATTGGCAAACCAGCCATCGTCAAGCAAGAACATATCGACTCCTAATGCAACGGCTTCATCCATAATATTCACCAACTTGTCTTCATTAAAGTCAAAATAGGTCGCTTCCCAGTTGTTCAGCAATGTCATACGAGACTTCTCGCCGTCTTTCAACTGATATTTGCGTGCCCAACGCTGGAAATCGCGGCTGGCTTTCCCTTTACCTTCCGTGCTGTAAGTGAAAATGAACTCCGGTGTGCGGAACACTTCATTCGGTTTCAACGAGTACTCCGATGCATACGGGTTGATACCGGAAAGTACGCGCAAGCCATTTTCATTATCCACTTCAAACGTAAAACGGTAATTTCCTGTCCATCCGATAGTTCCGAATAATACATCTCCGGCATTCTCTTCCGCTTTCCTGTCCAGAGCAAGCAAAAAAAACGGAGAACAAAACATGTTGGCACGACTCCCCAACTTGGTATCCAATATCTTTTTACCGAAAGCCAGCTCGGTTTCCTTCATATTGACTTCATGTGCCCAGTCTCCTGCAAATTCGGTCAGAAAATACTTGCTGCCGTTCAGATGCAACAAAGAGGAAGCATAGTTATAAAGGGTGACAGGCTTCTTCTCCTGATGCGAGATCTCCGCATATTCCTTGATGATGTTTTCCTTCGGATAAGCGATGAAATGTAACTTCACTTCGACCGGATATTTATCATCTTTCAAAAGAATTACCGTCTCGTCAACTCCCGGCTGAAGCTGTTTGTTTTCGTGGGAGATATATTTCAGGAGCAGTGACGGGTTACCGTCATTATGCAAAACACGGATAGCCGGCTCGAAATAATCTTCCATACCATGTGTCAGATAGGCTTCATTTCCGAGAGGTAATTGTACGATATCCGAATCAAATGACAGTTTTTGTCCCAGATAAGATTGATACAGGCGGCCATTTTTATCATCAACCTTATAAATAAGGCTAATGTCATCGGTCGTAATTGGAATTACAGTTTTTCCATTTGCACTCAGCGTCGCTGATATCGCTATTAGACATAGCAAAAAAAGATGTCTGATCTTCATGTTTTTCCTCTATAATTTATTAATTAGATATTACAAATCCAAGGTTTATTTTATATACGAACAAAGATATTATAATTATTGGAATAATGATAGTCCAAACGAATAAAAATTACAAGAAAAAGCCTGCAAAACGCATAAAATAAGTCGTTTTGCAGGCTTTTCTTTAATTTGTTATTCCGAAAAGGATTATCTCATCCTGTTTTTATACTTCCAAAGCTCCGATCAGTTCGCGGACAGACGAAAAACCATGTCGGTCACAATAATCGTTCATCCCTTCGATAACCTTTATGCCAACAGCTGGATCTACAAAATTGTAGGTTCCGATCTGGATTGCTGTAGCTCCGGCCAGCATGAACTCCACCGCATCTTTCCAGTTCGAAATACCTCCCAAACCGATAATAGGAATCTTTACAGCCTTATAAGTCTGCCATACCATCCGCAAGGCAACCGGCTTTACACAGGGACCGGAAAGACCACCGGTTATTGTAGATAATACCGGTTTACGCTTCTCCGCGTCAATGGCCATCCCCAGCATAGTATTAATCAATGAAACAGAATCTGCTCCTTCGGCTTCGACCGCTCTGGCAATCTCCGTAATGTCGGTCACATTAGGGGAAAGTTTTACAATAAGGGTCTTTGGATAAACCTTGCGGACAGCCTTCACCACTTCACTTGCCCCACAAGTCGTCACTCCAAAAGCCATACCTCCCTGCTTTACATTCGGACAAGAAATATTTAGTTCGATCGCCGGAATATTGTCCAAATCTGCAATCTTCTCAGCACATTCCACATACGTTTCCACAGAGGAACCACTCACGTTTACAATCATGTTCGTGTCGATATTCTTAATCTCCGGATAGATATGATCGACGAAATATTGTGCACCCTTATTCTGCAAACCTACGGCATTCAACATTCCCGAAGGGGTTTCCGCCATACGGGGATACAAATTCCCTTCGCGTGGCTGGATCGTTGTTCCTTTCACAAAAATACCACCCAAGCGGGAGATATCCATAAAGTCCGAATACTCAATGCCATATCCGAAAGTACCCGACGCCGTCATGACCGGGTTCTTCAATTGCAAATTACCAATGTTTACGTTTAATTCAGCCATGTCAAATTTTCAATATTAAATACAGGTCCTTCAGTACATACACACACATGATGCTCATCTTTGGTCTTCTCCACACAACATAAGCAAGCTCCTATACCACAAGCCATTGTATTTTCAAGAGAGACTTCGCATATAATAGAGTTTGCATGGGCATATTTGGCAACAGCCACCATCATCGGTTTAGGTCCACAAGTGTAAATCCGGTCGAAATGTACATCTTTCAAGATGGAATGGTTGGTCACATATCCCTTTTCGCCCAATGAGCCGTCTTCTGTTGTAACATACACTGTTCCAAACTGTTCGAACTGTTCCAATTGTAACACATCTTCCTTTGAACGGGCTCCCAAAAGGAACGTAGGTGCGTAACCGGCTTTTTTCAGGATGGATCCCAAATACAACATCGGGGCTGTCCCGACACCACCACCGATCAGCAGTAATTTTTGTTCTTTATCGACAGGCAGCGTGAAACCGTTTCCCAAAGGCAACATGATGTTAACAACATCACCCGGTTTATACTCAGCCATCCGGCGTGTTCCGTCACCGACCAACTGGACGAGCAACCACAGTTCATTGGTCGCTCTGTCGACATAATTAATTGAGATCGGACGACGAAGAAATGTTGTAGGAGAGTTATCCACACGTACCTGTACGAACTGTCCCGGCAACATTTCCGGCAGGATCTGATCAGATGTTAGTTTGAGCAGGCAATAATTTTTGTGAAGGCTACAGTTTTCAGTCACCTTCATGTCAAGCATGTACTTCTTCATATAATATGATTAGTCTAATTCTATACAAAGATACATGAATATGGTATATAAACCAAAACAAGCTATTCTTTCTTATTTTTTTCGGAAACAAAAGTGTCAAATGTATTATCGGAATAGAATACCATTATTTTACTTACTTTTCTGGTTGCTGTTTCTTGCTGTATAATTTGCTCAACAACAGGAGGTTTTATAGTGTTTACAGGTGTATCAACCCTCATTTCCTTGCGATATTCAAGAGCAGCTTGCCCTCCGGACGGATTTATCGCCGTATTTGAGAACAAATCGGGTTGTGTTGACATATGATCTCGCACCATTTCGCCTTTACCGAAAAGGAGCCAGTCGGAATCGACATAAGTGAACCGATCCAGAATTTTTATAAGGACATCCAAGCTTACATTATTTCTTCCGTTCAAAATATGCGACATTGCTGAACGCTGGATACCGATTGCTTCTGCAAATTTAGAAGGGGTCAAGCCTTCACGCTCCATTATTTGAGTAATACGTCCTATCATTTTTGTAAATCCTAATTTGTTTATAGAAATACTGCCATTATGTCTGTTTACATGGAAGGAATGTATACAAATCAATAACGATACAAATATACACAATGATTCTCAATTGTGCAATTTAATTATATAAACTTAAACTAATACTTTTGTATCACATGGATGACAATTGTTTCCGTTAAGATTGTGAACAGGTTGTTTTAATGTAAAAATCATATTAAAGTATTACTTAATAGATAGGCTATATTTTACTGTTAATCTTTTAATTAATAGAAAACGAGATTGAGATAACACGCCTATTTAGCCATAATTGTACGCATATGTAACAAAATAGTTAATGCATTAAATTAATAATCCTGTATAATCATTTGGTATATGATTACTTATGCTAAAAATATGAAGTAGAGATGAAATTGTTACTTTTGTCGGTTTATGATAGTAATGTAAACATAAACAAATGTTACGCCCCTGTTATATGTTTACAAAGTAGAATCATGCAATAGCTATCTTTTGTACAAAAAGGGTTGTTTACATTTCTAACAAGCACTATTCCGTTCACAATTTAATACTGAACTAAAAATACTTGATTTCATAAACTGACAAAGTGTCTCTAATTTGTACTTGTACGATTTATGGACGAACATACTTTTATGCAGCTAAGGTTTTCCCTCTCCATTTTTGTGATTTTTGTGAACAGATATTCAGGAAAAGGCAAATATTAAAATCTAAGTAGGGTAAAATCAACGATAAAAGATTGAGAAACAATAAGAAGAGGCTTTTTATCCGGTTCAATTTTTCTGTTGTTCCAGATAAAAAGCCTCTTCTTTGGGCCAATCAAGTATAAAAATCGTTTTAATGCAGGATTTTGTAGAGCAATTCCTTTAAAAGTTCGGCATCGGAAACAGAGGTATTTTCTACTCCTTTCGAACGAGCATCCGTCATACGGATATCGCTGATCAGGTTGAACACTTTCATCGCCGAATAGTTTCGCATCCCTAAAAGATAATCCTTAACCTGGAATGTCCCCCGAAGTCCGAGTGCCGTCATCAAGCCGGCTTCGGAACGATCCTTCGTATAATAACAAATCAGGAGGTTCGAGAAATAGTTAAATAATACAGGAAGGGTCATCTGGATCGGATTACTTTTCGGGTTCTTCTCGAAGTATTGGGCAATACGGTTCGCCTTCAAGATATCTTTCATGGCAAGTGCCTTTATCAGTTCAAAGTTATTGTACTCTTTACTGATTCCGATATTTTGCTCCACCAGTTCCGGCGTGATGCGTTTTGCGCCTTTTTCAGGCAGGATCAGTGCCAGCTTGTCCAATTCCTTACTCAGACGGCTTAAATCGTTTCCAAGGAAGTCTGAAAGCATCTGAGACGCCTTTCCGTCTATCCCTATGGAACGCATCTGCATAAAAGAGGCGATAAATGCCGGCATCTTGTAGTCGGGAATCTTTTTGGACTCGAACAGCACCCCGGTTTTGTCTGTCGCGGAAGCCAGCGCCTTGCGGCGATCTAAGTTTTTATATTTATAATTGATGACCAGAACTGTCGACATTAAAGGGTTCTTAACATAGTTCGACAGAAGCTCGATATCACGAATTAATTGAGCCTCCCGGACAACCACTAACTGATATTTTGACATCATCGGGAAACGGCGGGCAGCGTTAATTATAGATGCTGCATCCGTATCTGCTCCATACATGATAATTTGGTTAAAATCCCGTTCGGATTCTTCCAATACATTTTCGAGTAGCAAGTCTGTTATCTGATCCATAAAAAACGGTTCGTCACCCATCATTATATAGACAGGAGCGAATTTTTTTGCAACGATATCCCGACATATTTCCTCGTATGTATATTCTTTTTTTGCCATATTTGTGTGCGATCTCAATTAAAATTACCAACTGAAACGGATGTGACGGATCGTCTTCTTTCCATCAATAATCTGGCGAAGCGCTTCCACTCCCAACATTACATGCTCTTTCGCAAAATTCCGGGTCACCTCGCGATCGCTGGCTTCCGTTTTCACCCCGGCTTCTTCCATAGGTTTGTCGGAAATCATCAATAAAGCTCCTGTCGGAATCTCGTTTGCAAAGCCTGCCGTAAACAAGGTTGCCGTCTCCATATCGATACCGGTAGCGTGTGTACGGCGAAGGTAGTTTTTGAAATCGCTGTCATATTCCCATACCCGTCGGTTCGTCGTGTAGACGGTCCCGGTCCAGTAGTCTTTCCCCCGGTCACGTATGGCGGACGAGATGGCGCGCATCATCGAGAAAGCCGGGAGCGACGGCACTTCTGCCGGCAGATATTCGTTCGAAGTGCCTTCTCCTCGGATAGCCGCAATCGGCATGACATAATCTCCCAGGTTGTTCGCCTTCTTCAATCCTCCGCATTTCCCCAGAAAAAGGACGGCAGTCGGCTTTATCGCCGATAGCAAATCCATAATTGTCGCCGCATTCGCGCTCCCCATCCCGAAGTTGATAATTGTGATGCCATTGGCCGCTGCGTTCGGCATGGAGTTTTTCAGTCCCAGGATCGGCACGTTAAAATGGTCGGCAAACAGTTCCACATACTTCGTGAAGTTGGTAAGCAGGATATATTTGTCGAAGTCTTCCAGCTTCCGCTCCGTATAGCGCGGCAACCAATTCTCGACAATTTCTTGTTTTGTTTTCATAAATCACTACCTTTGATGGTCTATTTTCACAGAATAAAAGAACAAATATAGTAAATGCTTGCATTAAACTTACCTGGTTTTGCGCCTAAAGTAGCAGAAAAAGATGGAAAACGTACGATCTTCGATCCCGTACGGCAAAAATATGTGGCTCTCACTCCTGAAGAATGGGTACGTCAGCATTTTGTCAATTATCTGATCACTCGGAAAAGCTACCCGAAAGAACTGCTGGCAAACGAAGTGCTGGTCAAGCTGAATGGAACCTCCAAACGTTGCGATACGGTTGCTTACAGCCGTTTTCTTGAACCTCTGGTCATCGTCGAGTACAAGGCTCCCCATATAAACATTACCAACACTGTTTTCGACCAGATAGCCCGTTATAACATGGTGCTACGTGTCGAATACCTGATTGTTAGCAATGGCTTAAACCACTATTGCTGCAAAATCGACTATAACAACCGGGCATACACTTTTTTGGAAGGAATACCCGCATACAACGAATTATAAACCTCGTTTTTACCGATATTAACATCCGATATACAAACCTTTACATCCAAATGCCAGGACCTTTTTTGTCAAAACAGGGCGGAAAAAATCCTCTGCATCCCCATCTTCACGCCTGTACACCCGGATGTAGGCTCCTTGAACATCCGGATGTCCGTCCTCCCTACACCCGGGTGTTTACGGACAGATGTAGTTAGTTTGCTAAAAATAAGACCGTTAGTTCTACAAACGGTTCCCTTTATTTCCCTCAAAAAAGAAATGGATGTCTTGTGATAGAGTGTGATAGAAGTGTGATAGAGAAAACAAAATAGTATCACTTGTTATCGCCATTGAAAAACAAAGGCAACACCCGGCCGGGTGATAGAGTGATACTACAAAAGCAAAACAACACAGGTAAACAACAAAACTCTAACTAAAACTTACAGAACGGATGCGGTCTGATCCCTATATATCATAATGGAATCGGACATCTGCATATTGGCCGGTCTGTCGACATACACGGAATTACTATCCTTTATGACAGGTTGGTCAGTTGTTTTCTTCTCATCGAAGATTAGTGAATAACCTAAGATTACTGCAAAAAAAGATAATATCAATGCTTTCATATTCTATTACAATTTTAATATCATATATAAGTATGATGTATTCAAAACGCAAAACGCTGCACTATATTACAAAAGAAATGTATTTTCTTTGTAATTCTTTCGTAACAACTCGTCCTTATCCCTTGATCTTTATGGATAACAGGTTAATACACAGAATAGTTCAAAAAAAAAATCGGGGAAAGAATAAATATCCTTCCCCGATTCTATTATTGTCATGTTTCGAATGATCTGTTACGCGCCGAAATCGTCGAAATGCAACATTTCACGCGGCACGCCCAGATTGTCCAGCATATTTTCCACTGCCTTTGACATCGGGCCCGGACCACACATGTAGTATTCGATATCTTCCGGAGCTTCGTGATCCTTCAGATATGTATCGTAGATTACTTGGTGAACGAAACCGGCCGTGTACTTCACTCCTGCCGCATCGGCTGCCGGATCCGGACGGTCGAGTGCCAGATGGAATGTGAAGTTCGGGAATTCCTTTTCGATTTCCAGGAAATCTTCCAAATAGAACACTTCGTTCAAGGCACGGGCGCCATAGAAGTATGACATCTTGCGATCCGTAGTCTTGAGTGTCTTCGTCATGTGCATGATCTGAGCACGAAGCGGAGCCATACCGGCACCACCACCGACCCACATCATCTCTCTCTTCGAATCGAAGATCGGATGGAAATCACCATAAGGACCGCTCATCGTCACCTTATCACCCGGTTTCAGGGTAAAGATATAAGAAGAAGCGATACCCGGCATCACATCCTGGAAGCCCACTTCGGGTTTCGGTTTGAACGGCGGAGTGGCTATACGAACCGTCAACATGATGCGGTCGCCTTCTGCAGGATAGTTGGCCATAGAGTAAGCACGGATGGTCGGTGTGTCGTTCTTGCATTTCAACGTGAACAAACCGAACTTTTCCCAAGCCGGCAGATATTCTTCGCCGATCAGCGACTTGTCGATATCCTTGTTGTAATCCATTGCGTATGCCGGAATCTTGATCTGGGCATAAGAACCCGGCAGGAAGTCCATGTGTTCACCCTTAGGCAACGCCACGATAAACTCTTTGATGAAAGTAGCCACGTTCTTGTTGGAAATGACTTCGCATTCCCATTCCTTTACACCGAAAACTTCGTCCGGAACCTGAACGACCATATCTTCCTTCACTTTGCACTGACATGCCAGACGCCAGTGTTCCTTAATCTGTTTACGAGAGAAAAAGCCCTTTTCTGTCGGCAGGATTTCCCCGCCTCCTTCCAATACTTGTGCACGGCACTGGCCACATTTACCACCACCACCACAAGCAGAAGACAAGAAGATACCACCACTTTGCAAACCAGCCAGCAAAGTGCTTCCTATCGGAGTCTCAATATCTTTTTCTCCATTTACCTTCAGGTCTACATTTCCTGACGGTACCAATTTTGCTTTGGCCGCCAACAACGCACCCACCAGGATCAGCGTAATCACCAAGAAGATCACGGCACCTGCTGCGATTGTAAGACTGCCAGTCGTCATTAATAAAGTCATTTCTGTAATAAGTTTAATGCGTTAATATTATATCTTAAGACCTGAGAAGCACATGAATGCCATACCCATCAAACCTGTGATGATAAAGGTGATACCAAGACCTTTCAACGGTTTGGGGATATCCGAGTATGCCAGCTTTTCACGGATGGCAGCCATACCGACGATAGCCAGCATCCAACCGATACCAGAACCTAAGCCATAAACAGTTGCAACACCTACGTTAGGAAATGCCTTTTGTTGCATAAACAGAGAACCACCCAGGATAGCGCAGTTTACAGCGATCAGCGGCAAAAAGATACCCAGAGAAGCGTACAGAGCCGGAGCAAACTTTTCCACTACCATTTCCACCAGCTGCGTAAACGAAGCAATGATGGCGATAAAGATAATGAAAGCAAGGAAGCTCAGGTTTACACCAGCGAATTCAGCACCCAGCCATTGCAGAGCACCTTCCTTCAATACATAATTTTCAAGCATATAGTTGATCGGCAACGTACATGTCAGAATGAACGTCACAGCCATACCTAATCCCAAAGCAGTCTTTACGTTCTTGGAAACAGCCAGGAAAGAACACATACCCAGATAGTATGCGAAAATCATGTTGTCTACAAAGATCGAGCGGACAAATGTGCTTAATAATTCTTCCATTCTATTATTTTTTTAATAGTTAGCATTAATTTTCCTGAAGTTCCTTGTTACGAGAACGGTGAACCCAAATAATCACGGCGATCACGATCAATGCCATCGGAGGCAGGATCATCAAACCGTTGTTCACATAACCGAAGTCATAGAATGCCTGCGGAATAACCTGGAATCCCAGCAACGTGCCGGAACCTAACAGCTCGCGGAAGAAACCGACGATCACCAGGATCAATGCATAGCCTAAACCGTTACCGATTCCGTCAAGGAATGATTCCCACGGACCGTTACCCAGTGCAAATGCTTCCAGACGTCCCATCAGGATACAGTTGGTAATGATCAGACCCACAAACACTGAAAGCTGTTTGTTTACGTCATAAGCAAACGCTTTCAGCACTTCACTCACGATAGTCACCAATGCAGCCACCACCACCAGCTGCACAATGATACGGATACGGTTTGGAATCGTATTACGCAGCAGTGAAATGATCACGTTGGCAAAAGCCACAACAGCCGTTACTGAAATACCCATTACAATAGCCGGCTCCAGTTTTGATGTTACAGCCAGCGCAGAGCAGATACCCAACATCTGGACGATGACCGGGTTGTTTACGCTAAGCGGGCCTAACAGAACTTCTTTATTCTTTTCAGATAATAATCCCATTTTCTACTTAATTTTGTGAGGTTAAAAACTTAACATAACCATTCAAACTATTAAATAACATCGCCTGTACTCCCTGGCTTGTAATCGTACCGCCGGAAATACCGTCTACATAATCCTGACCGGCAACGCTCTTGCCAGGCTTAACGACCGCAATAGACTTGAATGTACCGTCCATGAACAGTTTCTTACCCTTGAATTCATTGCTGAATGCAGGTTTTGCTATTTCAGCACCCAATCCCGGAGTTTCACCCTGGTGGCTGAAATCAGCACCATAAACCGTATTCCTATCGCTGTCTACAGAAATATATCCCCACAGCGGTCCCCACAAACCGGCACCATGCAAAGCCATGATGTATTTAGGCTGGCCATCTACATTTGCAACGAAAACCGGATACTGGTGTTCGGCAGCAGCCTTCACCACATCGGCGGCAAAAGCGTCACCTTCTACTTTTTCACCATTTTCATTTACCAGAAATGCTTCTTTGATCAATTCCGAATATTTAGCTTCGGCTTCATTTGCCGGAACCGTCACGTTGATGGAGCGCAGGATCTGCTGTCTCTTGTCGTTTTCCTCGTTTTTCTGCTGGAAAGTTCTAAGCGATTGCGAAGTAAAGGCCAGCACGACTGCGACCAGAACAACCATTACGGAAGCATAAACAACAGTATACACGTTACTGTCTCTGTCCAGTCCCTTTTTCTTGTCAGCAGCAGCCTCGTCTTTCATTTCTTCGAAATCGGAAGCGGGAGCTGCACATACAGGACAAACATCCGGAGCTTTATTTCCTTCGTGGATATATCCACATACTTTACATTTATATTTTGCCATACTCCTTCTTACTTTATTTGATTACACGTTTCAATCTGCGGTTGATGTTAGCTTCCACTACATAATAGTCGATTAGCGGAGCAAATACATTCATCAACAGGATAGCGAGCATCATACCTTCTGGATAACCCGGATTCAATGCACGGATAATAATAGCCATAGCTCCTACCAGGAATCCGTAGATGTACTTACCTGTTTCCGTACGGGCAGAAGTGACAGGATCGGTAGCCATAAACACGGCACCGAATGCGAAACCACCCAGGAACAAATGATCCAACGGAGATACACACATGGCCACCGTCGTTCCGATCATATTGAAGATAAGCGACATGACCGCACCACCCACAAATACGGAAACCATTGTTTTCCAACTTGCGATCTTTGTGAAAAGAAGGATAACCGCCCCGATCAGGATCGCCAATACAGATGTTTCACCGATCGAACCCGGAATCAGACCTAAGAACATGTCCCATGTGGAAATCGGATGTCCGAGAACATCGACTGCCTGGAACGAACCGATCAGTTCCTTGCCTGCGATAGCAACCTGTCCCAGCGGAGTCGCGCCAGAGAAGCCGTCTACCACCTGTCCGCCACCGATACCGAACGTATCAGCCGTACGAACAAACACCTGGTCACCGGACATAGCCGCCGGATATGCGAAGAACAAGAATGCACGTGTAACCAACGCTACATTAAATACATTATAACCTGTACCGCCAAATACTTCTTTGGCAAAAACAACTGCAAATGCAGTAGCTACGGCGATCATCCACAACGGAGTGTCAACAGGGACGATCATCGGGATCAAAATACCCGAAACCAGAAAACCTTCCTGGATTTCTTCCTTCTTCACCTGGGCAACAGCAAACTCGATACCCAAACCTACCACATACGAAACAATGATTTTAGGCAATACAGCCAGAAAACCAAAAATAAAAGTCATGAGAAATCCCGGATCAGCTCCTATTGCAAGGTTATGCTGATAACCGACATTGTACATACCAAAAAGCAAAGCGGGCAACAAAGCAATGATGACCACGGTCATCGTACGCTTCGAGTCAATATAGTCATGAATGTGTACGCCTGATTTGGAAGTTGTGCTCGGAACAAACAGGAATGTTTCGAAACCTTCAAAAACAGAACGGAACATCGCCAGCTTTCCGCCTTCCTCAAAGTTAGGCTTAATCTTGTCGAGGTAATTCCTTAACGCTTTCAATGTATTCTAATTTTTAATGTTATTAATTCATTTCCTTGTATAATACATCCAGACCTTGACGAACGATCTTCTGAATTTCGAGTTTGGACGTATCGACGAATTCGCAAAGGGCAAAATCTTCGGGCGCTACTTCATATATACCCAGGTTTTCCATCTTATCGATATCGAATGCGATAATAGCCTTCAACAGGTATTCCGGCATGATATCCATCGGAAACACGCTATCGTATTCGTTGGACATGATCATAGCACGCTTGCCTCCCTTGATACGGGCGTCTATCACATATTCCTTGTTCTTACCCATCAACCAGGCGGGGAATGAATGGCTCACACTGAATTTTCCGAAACCGGGAGTCGCCCAGCCGAAGAAGTCGTGTGTTTCGTCGCCTTCCGGGATAACCGTAATCTGATTGTCATAGGCTCCCAAATAATCGTCTTTTTCGACCTTCGTACCAGTCAACACGTTACCGCTGATAATGCGGATATCTTCGTTACCTCTCATGATCTTTCCGTCAACCAGACTGGCGATCGTACAGCCGGCAATTGCCTTAACGTATCCTCTCTCTGTCGTTTCGGAACCGGTTATCACAACCAGACGGCTGAAATCGGCGATGCCCTTATTGAACAAACGGCCGATAACGATCACGTCGGCAGGATTTACCGTCCAGACCACTTCACCCTTATTGATAGGTTTAATGTGATTAATCTGTACTCCCACATTGGCCGCAGGATGCGGACCTTCCACTTCTACAGTTTCAACACCTTTCACACTAACGGAAGAACCTTTACGGATGCCGACATACACCTTGCCGTCGGTAAGTTTTGCAAGCGCATCCAATCCCGTCTGAAAATCAACTTCCTGTCCTTTCACGACGAAATCGAAGTTCGGAGCTAACGGTGCGGAATAGAATGCAGAAACAAAGATGTCACGTGGTTCGTCAGCCGGCGAGGCGACGATGTCGTACGGACGTTGTTTGATAAACGGCCACATACCAGCGTGCAAGATTGCCTCCTTCACCTCTTCTCTCTTGAGGGAAGCTACATTTTTCTTACCGAAATCTTCATACTCGATCTGCGCTTCCGGCTTGACAACCACGCTAAGCACTTTACGCTTCTCTCCTCGATTTACGGCAGTTACTTCGCCACTGACAGGCGAAACAAACTTGATCTCCGGGCGGTTCTTATCGATCATCAATACAGAACCGGCTTTGACTTTTTCTCCTACTTTGGCAACAACTTTGGGTACAATACCGTTATAATAATCGGGAACGATAGCGTAACTATCGCTTTTCCCTCCGTTTAACAGTACGTCCGAAGCTTTGCCCTTCAGATTAATGTCTAAACCCTTTTTAATCTTAATCACATTTGCCATGATACAACTAAAATTGTTTATATGTAATTTTCCCGCAAAAGTAAGCAATTTTTTATGCTTTAAAGCAGGGAATGGAAAATAATTAAAGAAATAATTCCATAATTTTGCACCGACAAAGAAAGAAATATGAAAATGAGAGTGTACAGTTTACTATTTATGATGCTTTTTGCCCTTTCCATCGGGGTAAACGCACAGGTAAAGTTCTTCACCGATGTCAATAGCAAGCAGATAAAAACGCTTCAGGTGAAAGTTGCCGGAGAGTTGATATCCGAACCTTACATAGCGTTGGGAGGAGAAGAGCAAATTGAAATCAATTTCGACGGTTTGGGGAGTGGATACACACGATATGCCTATAACGTGGTGCATTGCAACGCCGACTGGACACAATCGCAGTTGAATCCGATCGAATATATGAATGGTTTCCAAGGAACAACAATCGACGATTTTGCCAATTCCATCGGGACTACGACTCAATATTCGAACTACCGGTTATTGCTTCCGAACGACGATGTCCAGTTTAAAGTTTCCGGCAATTATGCCATCCAGGTCTATAACGAGGATACGCCGGACCAGATCATTTTTACAGCCTGTTTCTCTGTGGTAGAACCGGTTGTCAATATCTCGGCTTCGGTGAGCGGGAACACGGACATCGACACCAACCAGAGCCATCAGCAGGTAAGTTTCAACATCAACAACAAAAATTTTCCGATCACTTATCCGCAAACGGACCTGAAGATATTCGTTTACCAGGACAACCGACACGATAATGCCGTAACGGACTTGCAACCTATGAGCATTCTGGAAAACCAAATATCTTATACGTATAACCGCAACCTTATTTTCCCTGCCGGGAATGAGTATCGTCGCATGGAGTTCCTAAGCAACAAATATAATGGAATGCACGTCGAAAATATCTCCTTCCACAATCCTTATTATAATGTGGAACTTATGACCGATTACAGGCGGGATAAAGGCACTTACCAATATGACCAGGATCAGGACGGCCGTTTCTTCATTCGTTGCAGCGACTGTAACGATCCGGATACGGAAGCGGATTATTATATCGTGCATTTTACGCTTGCATGCGATCCGCTGCCCGATGGGAGTGTATATCTGAACGGTGAGCTATTTAATAATGTATTGGATGAAAAGAGCAAAATGGGCTATAACTTCGAGACGAAGCAATACGAAAAAGCCGTACTTCTCAAACAGGGAAGTTACAATTACCAGTATTTGTTTGTCCCGACCGGTTCCTCTGTCGGTCAGACAGGTCCGATAGAAGGTAATTACTACCAGACACAAAATGAATATAGCATCTATGTTTATTATCGTCCGATGGGTGCTCGCTATGATCGGCTAATTGGTGTCACGACTGTCAGGAACGAGATGCAGGTATTCTAAGCAAGGGTAAATACTCTTTTCCCCATCACATAGGTAGCTTGAATATTCCTTTCATCTCCAGCTGTTTGCAGGCCGAACAGTTTATTTTCCAACGTCCACTTCCCATGGCGTTTCAGATAGTCCATGCGTACCTGCTGGGAAGGTGTGGCGGCATAATCCATAACAATGAAGTCCGCTTTCCGGCCTTTCCCGAAACAGCCGATTTCATCATCCAAATGAAGTGCTTTAGCTGCTCCCAACGTACATTTATATAATGACTCGAATACAGACATCGGATATCCGCCAAGTTGCTGCACTTTATACGCCTCTCCCATCGTGCGCAGCATAGAAAAAGAGGTTCCGGCTCCGATGTCCGTCGCCAATACGGTTTGCATACCGACACGATTGGCTTGTTGCATATCAAACAGGCCACTTCCCAAAAAGAGGTTGGATGTAGGACAATGGGCTACAACAGAACCAGCTTCGACCAACCGACGGCATTCCGAATCAGACAGATGAATACAATGTCCGAAGATGGAACGGTCTGTAACCAATCTTGCCCGCTCGTATACTTCCAAGTAATCTTGGCAGTCGGGACACAAGGAAAGCGTGCTGTCGATCTCGTCTTTATTCTCGGAAAGATGCGTCTGTATATAAGTGTCAGGATATTGTTCGTGCAAACGTCCAGCCGCAATCAGTTGTTCCGTCGAACAGGAGATGGCAAAACGAGGTGTGATGACATAGCGGTTCCGTCCTTTTCCATGCCAAGATTCGATCAAGGAACGACTTTCGGATTTCCCCTGTTCCGCCGTATCGGTCAATCTTGCCGGAGCGTTCCGGTCCATCAGCACTTTTCCGGTCAGCATACACATATTATATTCCGACGCAACGGAGAAAAGAGCGGTGACGGATGTTGGATGTACCGTTGCATAAGCCATGCAAGCTGTCGTTCCGTTCCGGAACAGTTCTTCTATAAAGAAGTGGGCCATCCTGTCCGCATGTTCCGAAGAAACAAACGCCTGTTCTGCTGGAAAGGTATAGTCCTCCAGCCAATCCAGCAACTGCTTTCCGTACATCCCGATTATTTCAGCTTGCGGATAATGGATATGGGAATCTATAAATCCAGGCATCAGGAGTTTACCGGAATAATCAACCAGTTCATAATCGGTATAACGGCCTTTAATATCCTCAAAAGGCCCACAATCGACTATATCTCCTTCCCATACGACCAATGCTCCATCGGGAAAATATCGGTAAGCATCTTTTCTATTTAACGGAGAATCGATAAAATCAAAAACTTCTCCCCGGTATAATGTCAGTTCACTCATCTTTTTTCTCTTTTATCGGTTCGACATGCAAGACGATATGGGTTGCAGGCCCAAATTTCAAACGTAACTTACTTTCTATCTCCTTCGTCAGCTCATGCGCACGGCTTACAGTTATTTGTCCATCGACCCGGATATGCACTTCTATTGCAAAATCATTACCGATTCTGCGGGTACATAGATTATGCGGGTTCCTGACCTCCGGCGTTTCATTTATTATAGAGAGAATCTTATCTTCGACCTCAGTCGGTAAAGATTTCTCCAGCAAATCATTAATTGCAGGTATGACCAACTGAAAGGCTACCTTTACAATCAATATGCTGACAATCACGGCTGCTATCGGATCCAGCACACGCCAGTTATCACCTAAGAGGATGGCTCCTCCAATACCTAACGTCGTCCCGATAGAAGAAAAAGCATCCGAACGATGATGCCAAGCATTCGCGATAACAGCCTGGCTATTTTCTTTTTTTCCGACATATAATGTCAGACGATATAGGGCTTCCTTTATCAGAATAGAAATAATGGCGGCAATAAGTGCGATCTTGCCGGGACTTTCCAACTGTTCGCCCCCCAAATAAAATCCAAACACCTTGTTCACACCATCCCAGAAAAGGCCGGCTCCTACACACATCAAGACAATCCCGATGATCGTAGTAGCCAAAGTTTCATACTTTCCGTGTCCATAGTCATGGCCTTCGTCTTTCGGTTTGGACGATATATTAATGAAAAGCAAAACAATTACATCCGTCACAAAATCGGATAGCGAATGGACGGCGTCTGCAATCATGGCGCTACTATGCCCTAACACACCTGCTATAAATTTGAAAACCAATAGCAGAAAGTTGGCAAGAGATCCAATCAAGGTCACAGCCATGATTTTTCTTTTTCTAATATGTTCTTTCATTTCTTTAGGACCTGTTTTTTACGTTTTCAAGCAGAACAAATATAAGGATAAAAACTGTTGGCGGAATTAAAAGTAAATAAAAAGAAATATGTTTCGGATTTTGTATGTATAATTGATATTTAGCCTCCCCATTTAATCAGCAGACTATCTTTCGATTAAAGATTATTAATATCGCCAGTAAAACTGTAACCAAAAAAACCTTATCTTTGTTGTCCATATCCGAGAAGGAACAACGTTAAATACATGGTAAGATTTATCCGTTATATCATATTAATAGCTCTGTTACAAGTTGTAGCAGGAACTTTTCTATCACACGCTCAGAGTTTTACCTCGGCATCCGGTATTGTCAAAGATTCTATTACCGGTGAACCGCTCCCATTCGTATCCGTCTATTTTGACGGGTCAACTATCGGAGCTATGACAGACGACAATGGAACATTCACCCTTCAAAACAATCAGGGCTATACCAAACTGGCCGCCGCCTCATTGGGATACGATACTAAATTCATCGATCTCAAGCCCGGTAAAAAGAATGACAATTTGGAAGTATTGTTGAAGCCGACTGCTTTCGAGATTTCGGAAGTCGTGGTCAAACCCAAAAGAGAAAAATATACCCGCAAGGATAATCCGGCTGTAGAGCTTATCAAAAAAGTAATTGCACATAAGAACGACAACCGGATCGAGGCAAAGCCGGAATATCAAACGGAAGTATACGAAAAACTAAGTCTGTCGCTGGATAATTTCAATCCGAATCTCGACAAGAACAAATTTCTGAAAAAGTTCAAATTTATCAAAAACTATCTGGACACGTCCGAGTTTAACGGCAAACCGATCCTGACTGTCTCCGTGCGTGAAAACCTATCGGACTTCTACTACCGGAAAAGTCCCAAAGCGGAAAAGACGATTGTCAGAGCCAAGCGCATGCAGGGGATCGATAAGACATTAGATGACGGTGGCGGCATAACCTCCAACTTGGAAGAGATTTTTAAGAGTATCAATATTTTCGATAACAATATTCCTATTCTATTGAATCGGTTCGTCAGCCCATTATCATCGACATTGGCGACCACATATTACCATTATTACATCATGGATACGCTCGATGTAGGAGGAGATAAATGTGTGGATCTGGCTTTCGTTCCGGCAAACAGCGAAAGCTACGGTTTTACGGGACGGCTTTATATCACGCTTGACGGTAATTATGCGGTCAAGAAAGTATTGCTGAACACCCCCGCAAACATCAACCTAAATTGGGTGGACAAACTCCGTATTGAGCAGGAATTCAAGCAGATGCCAGATAGTACCTGGGTGCTCGACCAAGAGAATACTTTCGTCAATTTCTATGTGGTAAAGGGGACGCAACAGCTCTATGCGCACCAGCTCAGGAATTATGACAATTATAATTTCAACGTGCAAAATGCAGACTCTGTTTTCGGCCTTTTAGGGGCATTGCATGTATTGCCGGAAGCGACGGTACAGCCGGATACGTTCTGGATACACAACCGGCCTATTCCACTGAAAGAAAAGGAAGATGCGCTAAAAGATTTATTGGGGCAACTGCGGAAAGTTCCGGCTTTCAATGCCATCATTAAAACCGCAGAGATCCTGATAACGGGCTATATCCCGACAGCAAATGACAAGAAGGTGACCAAATTTGACTTCGGTCCGATGAATACAACCTTCAGTGCAAACCATCTGGAAGGTTTTCGTATGCGTGTGGGAGGAATGACGACTGCCAACCTCAATCCGTATTGGTTTGCAAGTGGTTATCTGGCTTACGGTACAAATGACCGCAAGATCAAATACAATTTGAAATTAACACACAGTTTCACTAAAAAAGAATATCACGAAGGTGAAAATCCGGTCAATAATCTGTCGTTCATCCAAGAATATGACGTGTATACCCCAGGCCAAGATTTCCTTTTCACAAGCAAAGATAACATATTTGTTGCCTGGAAAGTAGGTGAACCGGTGACCAAGATGCAATATATCCGCAAAAGCGTATTGCAATACGAAAAAGAATGGCTGAACGGCCTGACATGGAAGTCCTGGATAATGAATCAGAACAACGAGGCGGCAGGAACGCTTCAATATATTAAACGGGACGAATCCGGGAATTTATACCATATAAAAGATTTTACGACATCTGAAATCGGGACACAGTTGCGTTTCGCTCCGGGTGAACGCGCTTATAACGGGCGTTCGGGGAAAGAATCCGTATTCAACCTGTCTAAAGATGCCCCTGTATTCAAGCTCTCCCATCAATTAGGTATTAAAGGCGTGTTAGGCGGTGATTACAATTACAACCATACGGAGATCAGTGCCGAGAAACGTATCTGGCTTTCTTCGTTTGGGCATATCGATGCACAGGTTAAAGCGGGCAAGGTCTGGGACAAGGTACCTTTCCCCCTGTTGATTTTGCCGAATACGAACCAATCTATCACAATCCAGCCGGAAGCATTCCACATGATGAACGCGTTGGAGTTTGTGACCGACCAATATGTATCGTTCAATGCTACTTATTATCTGAAGGGTTGGATTCTGAACCGTATTCCGGGCATCAAGTGGTTGCGTCTGCGTGAAGTCCTTTCCTTTAATATGATCTATGGTGGACTAACGGACAAAAATAATCCGACCTTGACGCCGGGACTTTTCCTATTACCAGATGGGACACAGCCATTAGGTAGCACTCCATATATGGAATGCAGCGTCGGTTTGGAAAATATATTCAAGATCCTGCGCATTGATTATTACAGACGCTTAACTTATTTGGATCATCCTGATATTAAGAAGGGAGGTATCCGTATTGCATTAAGATTCACTTTCTAACATGCGGTTTAATTAAGAATGACAGATCTGAACAGTTCACGTTTACACCATGCCCCTAATCCTTGGGCATTGATACCTTTGGTTGTTTTTTTATTGTCTTACCTTGTAGTGTCCATCATCGCAGGCGATTTCTATAAGATGCCTATTACCGTAGCCTTTGTTATCGCCTCAGTTGTTGCCATCGCCATGTCCAAAGGGGGTAAGATCAGCAATCGGATCGAGCAATTCTGCCGGGGGGCAGCCAACAGCAATATCATGCTGATGGTATTGATCTTCATTCTTGCCGGTGCTTTCGCCCAAACAGCCAAAGCGATGGGAGCAGTCGATGCTACCGTGAATCTGGCCATGTCCATCCTACCTGGCAATTTGTTGGCAGCCGGAATATTCCTTGCGGCCTGTTTCATTTCCATTTCTGTCGGGACATCTGTCGGAACAATCGTTGCCTTGGCTCCTGTTGCCGTAGGGATCGCCGACAAAACCGGAATGCCAGATGCCCTGATGCTGGGTGTCGTAGTAAGCGGAGCCATGTTTGGAGACAACCTGTCTTTCATATCGGATACCACTATCGTCGCCACCCGCACACAAGGTTGTAATATGAACGACAAGTTCAAAGTGAATATTCGAATTGCTCTGCCGATCGCCATCCTGACCGGTCTTCTCTATGTGCTGATCGGGAGTGGGGTCGGGAGCGGATATGAAACAGGGCCGATCGAATGGATCAAGGTCCTGCCCTACCTAGTTGTCCTGGTAACAGCTATCTGCGGTGTGAATGTCATGATGGTCCTAATAGCCGGGATCATTCTTTCCGGTATCGTCGGATTGCTTACAGGCGGATTCGATATCTGGGGATGGAATGCATCAATGGGGTTAGGCATCACAAATATGGGCGAACTTATCATCGTGACTTTATTGGCCGGTGGAATGCTGGAAATGATACGATATAACGGAGGTATCGATTGGATCATCCTGAAACTCACTTCCCGCATTCGTTCCACCAAAGGAGCCGAAGGGAGTATTGCCGCACTAATCAGCTTTGCAAATCTTTGCACCGCAAACAATACCATCGCTTTGATCATGGCAGGCCCAATAGCCAAAGATATTGCCGATCGTTTTAAAATCGATCCGAGACGCAGTGCCAGTCTGCTGGACATTTTTTCCTGCTTCGTACAGGGTATCATCCCTTACGGCGCGCAATTATTGATGGCGGCAGGTTTAGGGCATGTCTCTCCCATCGAGATCATGCAGTATTTATATTATCCTTATTTGTTGGGTGTCGGAGCTTTGCTGGCTATCACACTCAATTATCCCCGTAAATATGCGGGAGACTGTTAAGACAGGAGAAATGGGCGAATGAAGGTTATTTTAATCAGAAACAGAGCATGAAATCTCCTCAGACAAGGCAGATAAACAGCTCCACATCCCCGTCCCGGTTTCACGAAGATCCGGGTCTCCACCTCCTCCACACCCGGATCTCCCATGCCCTTCCACCCGGGTCTGAAGAAATTTTTCAAGTTGTTTTTGGTAAAAGAACAGCTTGTCTTCATGAAAAAACGAGCCTATTTAATCTATTTTGTATCAGCTTCAGAACATATCTGAAATTTGACGGAATATTGATATACAATGCTTTATTGCTTTTGCCCATGATGGTTATGATAGATGAATGATAGTTGAAAACAGGAACTATCATAGAATAACATACTGTTTTACAAGTATATAAATTCAATTATGATAGTATGATAGTTGTTTTGCACAAAACGCAAGTTCTTTGTTACCCTGCCTTATTGAACATTGTCCTTTTGATAGTTTTTACTCTGTTTACCGTCCCTTCGAGTAAGGCATTACTGTAGTTTGTGTCAACAGCCACCTGTACCGCTGCCTTGTCGACCTCTATGTTATATACGAATCTGACCGGGCTGATCTTTGATTTCTCCAAAATTAACAATACATTTGCAGTCTAATTTCATGAATCAAACACATTATAATGCAAAAAACGATGGAATATTGGCAGAAAGATATTGAAACCATGAATCGCGAAGATTTGAAAAAGCTACAGTTTGAGCGATTGAGAAAGACAATTGAAGCAGCCGGAAATTCTCCTTTCTACAGCAAAGTTTTCAAAGAAAACGGCATCACAGCCGACAGTATACAATCACTGGACGATTTGCAAAAGATTCCTTTTACGACGAAAGATGACCTTCGCAACAATTATCCGTACGGCATGGCGGCTATTCCTATCAAGGACTGTGTCCGTATCCATTCGTCAAGCGGTACTACAGGAAACCCAACAGTCGTATTGCATTCGGCCAGAGACTTGGACCAATGGGCTAACCAGGTGGCACGCTGTATGTATATGGTAGGCATTCGCGACACAGACGTATTCCAGAACACTTCCGGTTACGGAATGTTTACCGGAGGATTGGGATTCCAATACGGAGCTGAAAAATTAGGTTGCCTGACCGTACCGGCAGCAGCAGGAAATACCAAGCGGCAGATCAAGTTCATTACGGATTTCGGGACGACTTGCCTCCATATCATTCCCAGCTATGCTACTCGCCTGGCGGAAGTGATGTATGAAATGGGCCTCGATCCCCGTCGCGACACCAAACTGCACACCGTTTGTATCGGTGCTGAGCCTCACTCGGAAGAACAACGCCGCCGGATCGAACAATTGTTAGGCGTAAAAGCATACAATTGTTTCGGAATGTCAGAGATGAACGGCCCCGGCGTCGCATTCGAATGTACGGAACAGAACGGGCTCCATATCTGGGAAGATAATGTAATCGTAGAAATTATCGATCCAGTCACACTGCAACCGGTAAAAGAAGGGGAAGTCGGCGAAATGGTCCTGACGACCATCAACCGAGAGGCAATGCCTTTGCTCCGTTATCGTACCCGTGACCTGACCTGTGTCCTTCCGGGTGAATGTCCCTGCGGACGAACGCACAAACGCCTTGCACGTTTCAAAGGCCGTAGCGACGACATGATCATATTGAAAGGGGTCAACCTCTTCCCTATCCAGATCGAAAAGATACTGATGCAGTTTAAAGAACTGGGTAGCAATTATCTAATTACAATCGAAACGGTAGGAAACAATGACGAGATGCTGATTGAAGTGGAATTGAGCGACCTGTTTACCGACGATTACAGCGTTTTACAACGCTTGACAAAGGAAATCACCCGCCAGCTGAAAGACGAGCTGCTTCTGACTCCCCATCTCAAACTGGTCGCCAAAGGCTCCCTGCCGGTACAGGATGGAAAAGCTGTCCGGGTGAAAGACTTGCGTAAACTTTGCTGAACTCATAATTCATAAATCTAAAATCATAAATCAACATGACAGTCAATCAGATTTCTATTTTTCTGGAAAACAAATACGGTAAATTAAGCGAAATCCTCGCTTTGCTGGCCGAAGAGAAGATACGAATCATTGCCGCAACGGTAGCAGACACATCCGAATACGGTATTCTGCGCATTATAGTCAGCGATCCGCAAAAGGCTTATAAAATACTGAAAGGCAACAATGTCAGTGCAAACCTGACCGATGTGCTGGCAATCGTCACAAACTCCTGTGCAGGCAGTTTTGCCCAGACTTTGTCTTGTTTCACGAAAGCCGGTGTCAGTATCGAATATATGTATTGCTTCTCAGCCAATGAGAAATCAATTTTGATCTTACGGACGAATAACCGGGAAGCCGCTCGCGAAGTGATCCGTCGTCAGAATCTGGAATATATTTGTGAAAGTGATTTGATCAAATTATAAACAACAACAATACATGTTCGGAATAAGCGACCCTGGCATCTGGCTGGCCTACCTGTTAGCCCTCGTCTGCCTGTTTTATTCCATTTGGTTCGGAATAACCCATTGGAATAAAGACGACGAGGAGAGTACTAACCCACAACAGCCGGAAAAATGAGCACACTGACTTTAGGTATCGTAGTAATTATCTATATGTTCATCCTGGCTTGGTTGGGATATATCGGATACAAACAAACGAAAAATGCTAGCGATTATTTGCTGGGGGGACGGAAAGTAAATCCTGTCATCATGGCCCTTTCATACGGGGCAACCTTTATTTCCGCATCGGCCATTGTCGGTTTCGGAGGGGTTGCGGCCACGTTCGGTATGGGAATCCAATGGCTTTGCTTGTTGAATATGTTTATGGGCGTTGTCATTGCTTTTATCATATTCGGGCGGAACACCCGTAAGTTAGGCGAAAAGTACAATGCCCGCACATTCCCGCAATTATTGGGATTGCACTATAATTCGCGTGCCATACAGATATTTATTGCCGCCATCATCTTTATCGGCATGCCTTTGTATGCAGCAGTCGTAATGAAAGGAGGTGCAGTGTTCATCGAACAGATGTTCCACATAGACTTGCATCTGGCACTGCTTATTTTCACGCTTATAGTAGCGGCCTATGTCATCACGGGAGGTATTAAAGGCGTGTTATATACGGATGCTTTGCAAGCCGTCATCATGTTCGCCTGCATGCTGTTCTTGCTATTCTGGTTCTATCGGGTGATGGATACGGGCTTTATCGAAGCCAACCGGAAACTGACGGAAATCGCCCCGCTTGTTCCTGAACGGTTTAAGGAGGTAGGACACCAAGGATGGACAGCCATGCCTGTGACTGGGTCTCCGCAATGGTACACCCTCGTAACCTCGCTGATCTTGGGAGTCGGCATCGGTTGCCTTGCCCAACCTCAGTTGGTCGTACGTTTTATGATGGTGGAAAGCACCAAGCAATTGAACCGGGGCGTTCTGATCGGTTGTGTTTTTCTGATCGTGACCGTCGGAGCCATTTATCATGTCGGGGCATTATCGAACCTCTTTTTCCTGAAAACAGAAGGCGTGGTTGCATCGGAAGCCATCAAGGATATGGATAAGATTATCCCGCTGTTTATCGACCGGGCAATGCCGGAATGGTTCAGTGCCGTTTTCATGCTCTGTATCTTGTCGGCAAGTATGTCTACGCTCAGCGCCCAGTTCCACACGATGGGAGCTTCTTTCGGGGCAGACATATTCCCTAAACTGGGACATCGAAAGAATGCTAACTCGACGATGGGTGTACGCATCGGAGTACTTTGCTCCATTCTGGTAAGTTATATAATCTGTTATACGCTGAGCGCAGGAGTCATAGCACGCGGGACAGCCCTGTTCATGGGGATTTGTGCCGCCACTTTTCTCCCGGCCTACTTCTGTTCCCTTTTCTGGAAAAAGGCGACCAAGGAAGGAGCACTGGCAAGTTTATGGACGGGGGCGCTGGCAAGTTTGTTTGCCATGCTGTTTCTTCACAAGGCGGAAGCAGGAGCAGTCGGCTTATGCAATATGCTGTCTGGGCGTGATGTTTTGATCGATATCTATCCCTGGTTCGCCATCGATCCGATCCTGTTCGCATTGCCTTTATCCACCGTCGCGATGGTTCTCACAAGCCTAATAACGTATAAAAAGCAAGAGATCCGAAGATATTAGATTTTATTAAAATCAAAGGAACGAAATTTAATATTTTATCTATTGACAATTATAGAAGTATCCGTATATTTGCAATGTGGTTTTTTCATAATAGTATTAGATTTAAGGTTAACAAAGTTGGTTAGGGGTTGTCGTGAGACAGCCTTTAATTTTTTATATACATTCCAGTCCTTTCCCTCTCCATACTGATAACTTGTCAGTCAAAATGTCATTTTGTTTGTTTGGCATTGTTTTTGTAACTGAACATTGCGTGAATAATTATAGTTATAGGAAACAATAAGTATAACATCAAAATATTTTATATCGGATTATGGCAAAACAAGGAAACATCGGTGTTACGAGTGAGAACATCTTCCCTATCATCAAAAAGTTTTTGTATAGTGATCACGAAATTTTTCTTCGTGAATTGGTATCTAACGCAGTTGATGCAACACAGAAGTTGAAAACACTGGCTTCTGTCGGCGAGTTCAAAGGAGAACTGGGAGATTTGACTGTACATGTCAGCTTCGATAGCAATACGATCAAAATCTCCGACCGCGGTATCGGTATGACTGCCGAAGAGATCGACAAATATATCAATCAGATCGCCTTCTCCGGCGCAGAAGAGTTCGTTGAAAAATACAAGAACAACGCAGCCGCCATCATCGGCCACTTCGGACTTGGTTTCTATTCTTCTTTCATGGTTTCCAAGAAAGTGGAGATCGTCACCAAATCGTATAAAGAAGGAGCCGTTCCTATGAAATGGAGCTGCGACGGCACACCCGAATACACATTGGAAGAGACGGAAAAAGAAGATCGCGGAACAGACATCATCCTGTATATTGACGACGAGAACAAAGATTTCCTGAACAAAGACAAGATCAACAGCCTGTTGACCAAGTACTGCCGTTACCTGCCAGTTCCCATCGCATTCGGAAAGAAGCAGGAATGGAAAGACGGCAAATATGTCGATACCGACGAAGACAATATCATCAACGATATCCAACCGGCATGGGTTCGTAAGCCGACTGATATGACAGATGAAGATTATAAGAAATTCTATCAGGATCTGTATCCAATGTCCGACGAACCTCTGTTCTGGATTCATCTGAACGTGGATTACCCGTTCCATCTGACCGGTATCCTGTATTTCCCGCGCATCAAGAGCAACATCGATCTACATCGCAACAAGATCCAATTATACTGCAACCAAGTGTTCGTCACCGATTCGGTTGAAGGTATCGTTCCTGAATTCCTGACATTGCTGCACGGTGTGCTCGATTCTCCGGATATCCCGCTGAACGTGTCCCGTTCTTACCTACAGAGCGACCAGAACGTGAAAAAGATCTCCAACCACATTATGAAAAAGGTGGCAGATCGCCTGGAAGAAATGTTCAAGAACGACCGTCCTCAATTCGAAGAAAAGTGGGACAGTCTGAAACTTTTCATCCAGTACGGAATGTTGAGCGAAGAAAAATTTTACGATCGGGCAGCCAAGTTCGCCCTATTGAAGGATGTAGACGGCAAATATTACACATTCGAAGAGTACAAAGCCCTGACGGAAGCCAACCAGACAGACAAGGAAGGAAACCTGATCTACTTGTACACAACGAATACCAATGACCAGTACAGCTATATCCAGGCTGCAAAAGACAAAGCCTACAGCGTGCTGATCATGGATGGTCAGCTGGATGTCCATGCTATAAGCCAGATGGAACAGAAGTTCGAAAAAACACGCTTCGTCCGTGTGGATAGCGACACGATCGACAATCTGATCCGCAAGGACGATGTCAACAAGGTAACACTGAATGAGGACGAAAAAAATGCTCTGCAGGAGATGTTCAAAAGCCAGTTACCGAAGATCGAGAAGACAGATTTCATTGTCACATTCGAGGCGTTGGGCGAAAACTCAAACCCGGTCATGCTGACACAAAGCGAATATATGCGCCGTATGCGCGAAATGTCTGCCATGCAACCAGGTATGTCGTTTTATGGAGAACTGCCGGATAACTACAATCTGGTGCTGAACACAGACCACGAACTGGTTAAGAAAATCCTGACCGAAGAAGAAGCGGCTTGTGCCGAAAAGCTGAATCCGATCCTTTCTGACCTGAAAGGCTGGAAAGCCCGCCAGTCCGACTTGCGCGAAGCCCAAAGCAAGAAGAAAGAAGAAGAAATCACTTCTGAAGAGAAGGAAGATATGACGAATACGAACAAAAAGATTGACGAACTGGTAGAACAGCGCAACAGCATTCTGTCCGAATATGCTGGTGGAAATAAACTGGTCAGCCAGTTAATCGACCTTGCCCTGTTGGCAAACGGTATGTTGAAAGGTGAAGCATTGAGCCAATTCATCAAACGCAGCGTTCAGATGATCGGTTAAACCGAAGCCGGAAAAAATAGCAAAAGGGTGTCAAAGTCTCCATTCCCGCACTTGATATGGGAATGGAGACTTTGACACCCTTTCTTAGTTTTGACCAACGGCCGACACCAAGTTTCTTCGCAAGATTAACAAAACGGACTAATTTTATGTTGTATTTTATATATCTCAAACTCTTGTATTCTGAGAAATAACGACTACATTTGAATTCATTAAGCAGAGAAGATACAAGTATGAAAAGAATAGCTGTACTGACAGCCCTGTTGTTTGCGGCCTTACAAATAGGATATGCCCAGAAAGTAGGCTTGGTTCTGAGCGGTGGCGGTGCGAAAGGTGCCGCCCATATCGGGGTAATCAAAGCTCTGGAGGAAAACGGAATACCTATTGATTACATAACGGGAACATCTGCCGGCGCGATCGTCGGTAGTCTCTATGCGATGGGATATACACCCGAAGAAATGGTTGAACTGATGCTCTCCGAGGAGTTTAGCTACTGGCAAACCGGAACGGTGGAAAACGAATACAAATATTATTTCAAACGACCCGACCCGACACCGGAATTCGGGCACTTTTCCATAGACATGACCGATTCGTTACAAGTGAAAGCCAGTTTCCTTCCACAAAGCCTGATCAATCCGATCCAGATGAATCAGGCGTTTATGGCCCTGTTTTCACAAGCGACAGCAAAAGCCGGCTGGAATTTCGACAATCTCTTTGTCCCATTCCGTTGCGTGGCCTCGGATATCTACAGCAAAAAAGCTATTATCTTCAAAAACGGAGATCTCGGAGACGCTGTCCGTGCATCAATGACATTCCCCTTCTTTTTCCAGCCGATCTGGAAAGATAGCGTCCCCATTTTCGACGGCGGTATCTACGACAATTTCCCGGTAGGCCCGATGAAGGAGGCTTTCCATCCGGACTTCATCTTCGGTTCGACTGTGGCAGGCGGTAACAACAAACCTTCGTCCAATCCTTATAACCAGCTTGAAACAATGATCATGCAGAAAACGGAATACGACGTACCCGAAGACGAAGGCATGATGATAAAATTTAGCTTCCCTACCGTCTCCCTGCTCGATTTTCAAAAAGCACGGGATTTGATGAATATTGGCTATAAACGGACGATGGCGATGATCGACTCCATCAAGGCGCGTGTCCCCCGGCGTGTGGAACTAAGCGAAGTCAACAAACGCCGTGCGGCCTATAAGCAAGGCCTTCCTCCGCTGATTTTCCAGAATATATATGTGACAGGCGTGAATGAATCGCAAAAGAAATATATTGAATCTCAACTCCATCGTGATATCAATCATGAGTTCTCGATGGAAGAGTTCAAGCGTGCTTATTTCAAAATGCTAACCTATTCCAAGATTAAAGAGATATTGCCCCATGCCGTTTATAATCGGAAGGAAAAGAAGTTCGACCTGTATCTTGATGTCAAAATGAAGGAAGAGATCACGGTTGGATTCGGAGGCAACGTCTCCTCCTACCAGGCCAACCAACTGTTTCTCGGACTGGGATACCAGTATTTGAGACGATATGCCGCCGATGTAAACGCCAACTTCCAGGTCGGCAACTCGTTCAGCGGCGTGATGTTGAACGGCCGTATCTATTTGCAGACAAGAATACCGACCTACCTGAATTGGCAAGGCGTATTCTCAGACAAAAAATACTCCGAAAGCCAGTCTTTGTTCTACGAAGACGTACTACCGGCTTTCATCCACCAGAAAGAATTGTACACGAAGGTCAAGTTAGGATTCCCATTCCTGAACCGTGCCAAAGCCGAGATAGGTTTTGCTTATGGCCGGCTGAATGATTACTATTTTCAGACTTCCAACATGACATTCCCGAACGCGACCACCGATCATAGCTGGTATGATCTGTTTGCCGGTTCGCTCAGCATCGAGCGTAACTCACTGGATTATAAACAATATCCGATCTCCGGGCGAAAACAATTCTTAGTGGCACAATATGTAACGGGTACAGAAAAGTATATGCCGTCTCCCATTACGGATATGGGCTCATTCGACCGGAAAGTCCATAGCTGGCTGCAAATGAAAGGTGAATGGGAACAGTACAAGACGATCAGTCCATATTTTAACCTCGGTTTTATGAGTGAACTAGTGCTCTCCAGCAAGAATCTGATGAACAACTATACGGCTTCCGTTTTGCAAGCACCTGCCTTCACACCGACGCCACATAGCCAGATTGTCTTCAACGAGGCATTCCGCGCCAACCAATACGTGGCATTTGGTTTGTCACCGATCTTGAAATTCAGCAAGCTGCTGCACTTTCGCCTCGACATGTACGGTTTCGCACCGTTATACGAAATAAAAAAAGAAGAAGTATGGAACAATAACACATACACGGCAATCCCCTATTACGGGAAATTCCTTCATTCTTTTAAATATATGGGAGAAGCAGCCCTTGTTTTACAACTGCCTTTCGCTAGCATCAGCCTGTATGCAAACGGATACAGCTATCCAGCTAAAAATTTTAATTTTGGCTTGAATATTGGTTATCTGATATTTAACCCAAAGATGCTTGATTAGTTTAAAAAAAGATACCGAAAAGTCTTGCGAATATAAAAGAAAGTGCTACCTTTGCACTCGCAATCACGAAATAATGGCCGCGTAGCTCAACTGAATAGAGTAGCTGACTACGG
>ULSD01009927.1_pt1 | contig 40798 bp, 37 predicted proteins | sample 1956051 | NCBI WGS metagenome assembly ULSD01 (sample SAMEA4835699, study PRJEB28245) | human gut metagenome | biome: gut microbiome; material: fecal sample | place: Denmark | collected 2008
GATTTGGGCGCTTTTGCTCATGATGGTTACCGGAACGGCAATCGCTCAAAATAATACAAACTCTCCTTACACACGATATGGCTATGGCGACTTGTCCGATCAAAGTTTCGGAAATAGCAAGGCGATGGGTGGAATTGCTTTCGGACTCAGGGATGGAGCACAGATCAATCCAACGAATCCTGCTTCCTATACGGCCATTGATTCGTTGACGTTCCTGTTCGAAGGGGGTGTCAGTTTACAGAATATGAATATTAGTGGTGGTGGCCTGAAGTTGAATGCCAAAAACGCCAGTTTCGATTATCTCGCTATGCAGTTCCGGTTGGCTCCGTGGATGGCGATGAGTGTCGGATTGTTGCCATATTCTAATGTGGGGTATACGGTGTCTGATAGTCAGACTACGGACAATGGTTTGGCATATAGCAGAAGTTTTACCGGCGACGGTGGTTTGCATCAAATGTACGTTGGTGCTGGTGTAAAAGTACTTAAGAATCTCTCTGTCGGTGTGAATGCATCTTATTTTTGGGGAGATATAACCCGTACAAGAGGAATGTTCTATCCGGGAACATCTTCTTATGATTCCTATCAGCGAAAAATGGTAACCTCGATTTCTGATTATAAATTGGATTTCGGTGCACAGTATACACAGGCTTTGAATAAAAAGAGTTCTTTGACGATTGGTGCTGTATATTCTCCTAAACATAAGTTGAATAATGATTATACGTCAATTGTAATCATGGGAGCATCTAGTTCAAGTTATGGAACTGAATATAAGGATGTACTGGATGCTACATTTGAATTACCCAATACCTTTGGAGTCGGATTTACATATAACTATGACAAGCGTTTGACAGTTGGTGCAGATTATAGCTTACAGCAATGGTCAAAAACTAATTTTGGCGTAGTAACAAGTGACGAGAATGTACGTCAGGACTTTAATGAAACTTTCACTTATTGTGATCGTACAAAAATATCAGTAGGTGCGGAATACATTCCTAATTTGATAGGACGTTCCTATTTCGCCCACATAAAATACCGTTTAGGAGCTTATTATACGACACCGTATTATAAGATTGATGGGAAAAAGGCTTCACGTGAATATGGTGTAACTGCCGGTTTCGGTCTGCCTGTTCCCCGTTCGCGTTCCATACTTAGTATCAGTGGACAGTTTGTCCGCGTAAAAGGACTGGAGACGAACATGGTGAATGAAAATATCTTCCGCGTGAGTATCGGGCTTACGTTCAACGAACGTTGGTTCTTCAAGCGTAGGGTAGAGTAATAAAAGTGAGAGAGAGAATAGACGATATTATATAAACAACTAAAATTTAGATACAATGAAAATTAAAACGCTTGTGGCTATGTTGTTCCTTTCGGCTGGAGCAACCACTGTGGTGGCACAGGATGCGTCTAACTGTAACTCAAACAGTAGTATTTCGCATGAGGCTGTGCGTGCAGGAAATTTTAAAGATGCGTATACTCCCTGGAAAGCTGTGTTGGAAAATTGTCCCACACTCCGTTTTTACACTTTTACTGACGGATATAAAATCCTTAAAGGCTTGATGGCTCAGATTAAGGATAAGAATAATCCTGAATATCAGAAGTATTTTGATGAATTGATGAATACGCATGATTTGCGTATGAAATACACAGAAGAATTCCTTGCAAAAGGAACTAAAGTGTCTTCTGCTGACGAAGCGCTGGGTATCAAGGCTGTAGACTATATTGCTTTGGCTCCGAAAGTAGACGCTAACCAAGCCTATCAATGGCTGAGTCAGTCTGTAAATGCAGTGAAAGGCGAATCGGCAGCTGCTACGCTTTTTTATTTCCTTCAGATGTCATTGGATAAACTGAAAGCTGATCCTAATCATAAAGAACAATTTATTCAGGATTATCTGCTTGCTTCAGAATATGCTGACGCTGCTATTGCTGCAGAAACTAATGAAGCAAAAAAGAAAAACTTTATGGGTATCAAAGATAACCTCGTGGCTTTGTTCGTAAACAGTGGTACTGCTGACTGCGAATCTCTGCAGGGTATTTATGGTCCGAAAGTAGAAGCTAACCAGACAGACTTGGCTTATCTGAAAAAAGTAATCGATATCATGAAAATGATGAGATGTACAGAAAGCGAAGCTTATCTGCAAGCATCTTTCTACGCTTATAAGATAGAGCCAACAGCTGAAGCTGCTACAGGATGTGCTTATCAGGCATTCAAGAAAGGTGATATTGACGGTGCTGTGAAGTTCTTTGACGAAGCAATCCAACTGGAAACTGACAACGTGAAGAAAGCAGAAAAGGCATATGCTGCTGCAGCTGTATTGGCTTCTGCTAAGAAATTGTCTCAAGCCAGATCATACTGTCAGAAAGCAATTAGCTTCAACGAGAACTATGGTGCTCCTTATATCCTGATTGCTAACTTGTATGCAATGAGTCCTAACTGGAGTGACGAGTCTGCATTGAATAAGTGTACTTACTTCGCTGTAATTGATAAACTGCAACGTGCAAAAGCTGTTGACCCAAGTGTGGCTGAAGAAGCAAACAAGTTGATTGGTACATATTCCGGTCATACTCCACAGGCTAAAGACCTATTTATGTTAGGTTACAAACAAGGCGACCGTATCACTATCGGTGGCTGGATCGGAGAGACTACAACGATTAGATAAAATTTATGTTGCGAAAACGAAGTAACCGTTTGTTGCATAAAAGCATAAGCATAACAATTGCCTTCGGGGCAATTGTTATGCTTCTTTCATTTTCTTCCTGCGGCGGTAAGAAGAATACGCTGGGCGACGCCATCACAGAACGTGATTCATTACCGGTGATGAATACACTGGGAGTAACTACTCTTATATCCGACTCGGGAGTGACACGTTATCGGGTGAATACAGAAGAATGGACGGTGTACGACCGCAAGAAACCTTCCTATTGGGCATTTGAAAAGGGAGTTTATCTGGAACAATTTGATTCTATCTTTAATATTGAAGCTAGCATCAAGGCAGATACCGCTTATTATTATGATAAGCAGAAACTCTGGAAACTGATAGGGAATGTAGATATACAGAACCGGAAAGGGGAGCGTTTCAATACCGAGTTGCTTTATTGGAACGAAGCAACTCAAAAAGTCTATTCCGACAAGTTTATACGTATCCAGCAGCCGGATCGTGTAATTACCGGACATGGTTTTGACTCCAATCAGCAAATGACCGTTTATGTCATTCAGAATATTGAGGGCATTTTCTATGTTGACGAAAATGGGGGAACTGCTCAACCGGAAGTAAAAGCATTGCCGCCGGATTCGACGAAAAAAGATTCTGTGAAATAAACTATGAATATTTATATCTCTTTACTCATCACTATGGCTTTCTCCGCTTTCTTCTCAGGAATGGAGATCGCGTTTGTCTCAGTAGATAAGTTGCGCTTTGAAATGGAACGTAAGGGAGGAATCACATCCCGTATTCTTTCCATCTTTTTCAAGAACTCGAACGAATTTATCTCTACCATGCTGGTAGGAAACAATATAGCATTGGTTATCTATGGTATATTGATGGCACAGATCATCGGTGATAATCTGTTGGCTGGTTTTATTGATAACCACTTTCTGATGGTGTTGGCGCAGACCGTCATCTCTACTCTGATTATTTTGGTGACTGGAGAGTTTCTTCCTAAAACATTGTTTAAGATCAATCCCAATCTGGTCTTGAATGTTGCCGCTATTCCGCTTTTTATTTGTTATGTCATTTTATATCCTGTCTCGAAGTTATCTTCCGGTTTGTCTTGCCTTTTTCTTCGTATATTCGGTATGAAGGTAAATAAGGATGCTTCGGACAAGGCTTTCGGAAAAGTCGATCTGGACTACTTCGTGCAGAGTAGCATCGATAATGCTGCGAATGAAGAAGAATTGGATACGGAAGTGAAAATCTTTCAAAATGCACTTGATTTCTCAAACATAAAAATACGTGACTGTATCGTTCCGCGTACCGAAGTCGTTGCGGTTGACCTTACTACTTCGCTGGATGAACTCAAGAGTCGTTTTATAGAATCCGGGATCTCGAAGATCATCGTGTATGACGGAAATATCGATAATGTGGTCGGTTTTATCCATTCGTCGGAAATGTTTCGTGATCCGAAAGACTGGCGCGATAACGTGAAAGACGTGCCGATCGTACCCGAAACGATGTCTGCCCACAAACTGATGAAGCTGTTTATGTTGCAAAAGAGGACGATTGCCGTGGTAGTGGATGAGTTTGGAGGTACATCCGGCATTGTGTCGTTGGAAGACTTGGTAGAAGAAATATTTGGTGATATAGAAGATGAACATGACAATACTTCCTATATCTGCAAGAAGATTGACGAAGATGAATATGTTTTGTCCGCCCGTCTGGAGATAGAAAAAGTCAATGAAATGTTCGGACTTGATCTGCCCGAATCGGACGACTATCTGACAGTAGGCGGATTGATACTGAACCAATATCAGAGCTTCCCGAAACTGCACGAATTGGTACGTGTCGGCCGTTATCAGTTTAAAATAATCAAGGTGACAGCGACAAAAATAGAACTTGTACGCTTAAAAGTCATGGAATAATGGCGATAACCGTGAAATTTTTAGCTAATAAATAGAAGCATATTAGCATTTTTTGTATCTTCGTGCGCTAAAATGACAATAGAAAGAAATAATAATAAACATAAATCGTATTAATCAAAATGGCAACATTACAAAACATTAGGTCGAAAGGACCTCTATTGGTGATTGTTATCGGTTTGGCGCTGTTTGCTTTCATCGCGGGTGACGCGTGGAAGGTGATGCAACCGCACCAGGCACATGACGTAGGTGAGGTGAACGGAGATGCTCTTTCCGCTCAAGAGTATCAGAATCTGGTAGAAGAATATACCGAAGTGATAAAACTCTCCCGTGGAGTGACTGCACTGAACGACGAACAGACCAATCAGGTGCGCGACGAAGTATGGCGTTCCTACGTTAATAACAAACTGGTTGAGAAAGAAGCAAAAGCATTGGGACTGACAGTTTCTGCTGCTGAAATTCAGGATATCCTGAAAGCAGGCGTGCATCCGTTGTTGCAACAGACTCCTTTCCGCAACCCGCAGACCGGTGCTTTCGATAAGGATATGCTCAATAAGTTCCTGGTAGATTACGCTAAAATGAACGAATCTCAGATGCCGGCTCAGTATGCAGAACAGTACAACAACATGTACAAATACTGGTCATTCATCCAGAAGACATTGGTGCAGAGCCGCCTGGCAGAAAAATATCAGGCATTGGTAGCAAAAGCGCTTCTCTCTAACCCGGTAGAAGCACAGGACGCTTTCGACGCAAGAGTGAATCAATATGACTTGTTGATGGCTGCCGTTCCTTATTCTTCTATAGTAGATTCTACAATCGTTGTGAAAGAATCGGAACTGAAAGACCTTTATAACAAGAAAAAAGAACAGTTCAAGCAATATCAGGAAAGCCGTGATATCAAGTACATTGATGTTCAGGTGACTGCAAGTGCGGAAGACAGAGCTGCTATCCAGCAGGAAGTAGACGAAGCTACTGCACAGCTGGCTACTACAACAGATGACTATACTTCTTTTATCCGTTCTGTAGGCTCGGAAGCTCCTTATGTAGACTTGTTCTATAATAAAACAGCTTTCCCGTCAGATGTAGTTGCCCGTCTGGACTCTGCATCCGTTGGTTCTGTTTATGGTCCGTACTATAATGGTGCCGACAATACTATCAATTCATTCAAAGTGGTTGCAAAAACAGCTGCTGCCGACTCAATCGAGTTCCGTCAGATTCAGGTGTTTGCAGAAGACGCTTTGAAGACAAAAGCCTTGGCGGACAGTATCTATACTGCTATCAAAGGCGGTGCTAACTTCGCAGATCTGGCTAAGAAATACGGTCAGACGGGTGAGACTAACTGGATGAGCTCTGCACAGTATGAAGGCGCACAGATCGATGGTGACAACCTGAAGTTTATCTCTGCTATCAATAATACAGGCGTGAACGAAGTAGTAAACCTGCCGTTGGGACAAGCTAATGTAATCCTGCAAGTGACTAACAAGAAAGCTGTGAAGGATAAATATAAAGTAGCTGTTGTGAAACGTGAAGTTGAATTCAGCAAAGAAACTTATAACCGTGCTTACAATGATTTCAGCCAGTTCATCGCTGCCAATCCTACTGCAGAAAAGATGATCGCCAACGCTGAAGAAGCCGGATACAAACTGCTTGACAGAAAAGACTTGTATAGCTCAGAACACACTATCGGTGGTGTAAGAGGTACTAAAGAAGCATTGAGATGGGCATTTGCCGCTAAACCGGGTGATGTTTCCGGTTTGTATGAATGTGGCGAAAGCGACCATATGGTTGCAGTAGCTCTGGTTGGTGTTACTCCGGAAGGATATCGTCCGCTGAAAGCTGTACAGGATCAGTTGAGAGCTGAGATCGTTAAAGATAAGAAAGCAGAAAAGATCATGGCTGACATGAAGGCTGCCAATGCAACTTCTCTCGACCAGTACAAGGCTATGTCCGGCGCAGTCAGCGATTCTTTGAAGCTGGTTACATTTGCCGCTCCCGCTTATGTTTCTGCATTGCGCAGCAGCGAACCGTTGGTAGGTGCTTATGCTTCTGTGGCTGAAATGAATAAACTGAGCGCTCCGATCAAAGGTAATGCCGGTGTATTTGTGCTTCAGATGTATGGCAAAGACAAACTGAGCGATACTTTCAACGCTAAAGATGAAGAAGCTACATTGGCTAATATGCACGCACGCTTCGCAAGCCGTCTGATGAACGACCTGTATCTGAAAGGAAAAGTGAAGGATACACGTTACCTGTTCTTTTAAGATTAGTCATAAAAACGATAACTGCAAAAGGTCGTTCCATACTTTGGAACGACCTTTTTTGCTAACTTTTACATCCTCGCTATACGGAAATCGACTTTATTTCCTTACATTTGCAAATATAAACCATGAACAGAAAGAATGATGTCTAAATATCCCCTCTTAGGAATGACGCTTGTAGAGCTGCAGTCACTGGTGAAACGTCTGGGAATGCCGGGCTTTGCAGCCAAACAGATTGCATCCTGGCTTTATGATAAGAAGGTGACTTCGATTGATGAAATGACTAACTTGTCGTTGAAATACCGGGAGTTACTGAAGCAGAACTATGAGGTAGGAGCTGAAGCTCCGGTGGAGGAAATGCGCTCTGTAGACGGTACGGTGAAATACCTGTACCCTGTAGGCGAGAATCATTTTGTGGAGTCGGTGTATATTCCGGATGATGAACGGGCGACTTTATGCATCTCTTCGCAGGTAGGCTGCAAAATGAACTGCAAGTTCTGTATGACCGGGAAACAAGGCTACTCTGCCAACCTGACCGCCCATCAGATTATCAATCAGATTCACTCCTTGCCCGAACGGGACAAACTGACGAATGTCGTCATGATGGGAATGGGCGAACCGCTCGATAATCTGGAAGAGGTGTTGAAGGCATTGGACATACTGACAGGGTCTTATGGTTATGCATGGAGCCCGAAGCGGATTACCGTTTCAACTGTCGGATTGCGGAAAGGATTGCGGCGCTTTATCGAAGAAAGCGACTGTCACCTTGCCATCAGCCTGCATTCTCCGGTGACCGCCCAGCGTGCGGAACTGATGCCGGCAGAGAAAGCCTTTTCTATCACGGAAATGGTGGAACTGTTAAAAAACTATGATTTTAGCAAACAGCGTCGACTTTCGTTTGAGTATATTGTTTTTAAGGGGCTTAATGATTCGCAAGTTTATGCCAAGGAGTTACTCAAACTGCTTCGCGGACTGGATTGCCGGATTAACCTGATCCGTTTCCATTCTATTCCGGGAGTAGCCCTTGAAGGAGCCGATATGGATACGATGACCCGTTTCCGTGACTATCTGACCACGCACGGGCTTTTCACTACCATTCGTGCTTCGCGGGGAGAGGATATTTTTGCGGCATGCGGTATGCTGTCGACTGCGAAACAGGAGGAAAATAATAAAAGTTAATATAAAAATCGAACATCATGAAAAAGTACTTTTTTTATTTAAGCATGGCTCTGGTAGCCTTCGTAGTTGCTTCTTGTGGATTAAAGGGGAATCATACCTCTAGTGGTCGTCCGTATGAACTGTTGGTTGTAGTAGATGCGGGAGTGTGGGACCGTGCCGCCGGAAGGGCCTTGCATGATGTGCTTGATTCTGACATGCCGGGACTGCCCCAGTCGGAACCTTCTTTCCGGATTATGTATACTTCACCGAAGGACTATGATTCTACGCTGAAGTTGATCCGTAATATTGTGATAGTAGACATAAAAGATATTTATACCAAAGGTACTTTCAAGTATGCGAAAGACGTTTATGCTTCTCCACAGATGATACTGACCATTCAGGCTCCGAACGAAGAAGTGTTTGAGAAGTTTGTGGAAGAAAACAAGCAGACGATTATCGACTTCTTCACTCGCGCTGAAATGAACCGTCAGATTACTTTGCTGGAGGAAAAGCACAACAACTTTATCTCAAATAAGGTAGATAGTCTGTTTGGCTGCGATATCTGGATACCTTCCGAACTGAACAACTCCAAGACAGGAGAGGACTTCTTCTGGGCATCTACCAATACAGGCAGCGCGGATCGCAATTTCGTGATGTATTCTTATCCTTATACTGACAAGGATACATTCACCAAAGAATACTTTGTTCATAAGCGCGATTCTGTGATGAAGGCTAATATCCCCGGATTTAAAGAAGGCGTATATATGTCGACAGACTCGTTGCTGACCGATGTTCGTCCGATCAACGTGCACAATGACTACACGATGGAAGCTCGTGGACTATGGCGCATGAAGGGTGACTTTATGGGTGGCCCGTTCGTTTCCCATACTCGTCTGGATCAGAAGAACCAACGTATTATTACAGCAGAAATATTTGTATATTCACCCGATAAAATGAAACGCAACCTGGTTCGCCAGATGGAAGCATCTCTTTATACGCTGAAACTTCCGCAAGAAGGTCAGCAAGGCCAGATTCCATTGGGAGTGACCAGGGAAGCGGAACCAACTAATAAATAAAAACATGGAAGAAAACAAAATAAGAATCGGCATTACCCAAGGAGATATCAACGGGGTAGGTTATGAAGTGATCTTGAAGACATTCTCAGACCCTACCATGCTTGAGCTATGTACTCCGATTATCTACGGTTCACCTAAAGTAGCGGCTTACCATCGTAAAGCACTGGATGTACAGGCTAATTTCAGCATTGTCAACACAGCTTCCGAAGCCGGATACAACCGTCTGAGTGTAGTGAACTGTACGGATGACGAAGTGAAAGTAGAATTCTCCAAACCCGATCCCGAAGCAGGTAAGGCTGCATTGGGTGCTTTGGAACGTGCCATAGAAGAGTATCGTGAGGGGCTGATCGACGTCATTGTGACAGCTCCGATCAACAAACATACCATTCAGTCGGAAGAGTTCTCTTTCCCCGGTCATACGGAGTATATTGAAGAACGTCTGGGCAATGGAAACAAGTCACTGATGATCCTGATGAAAAACGATTTTCGTGTGGCTTTAGTAACGACGCATATTCCGGTAAGGGAGATTGCTACAACAATCACCAAGGAACTGATTCAGGAAAAGCTGATGATTTTCCATCGTTGTCTGAAACAGGATTTCGGTATCGGTGCGCCCCGTATTGCAGTGCTTTCACTGAATCCTCATGCAGGAGACGGCGGACTGCTGGGTATGGAAGAACAGGAAATCATTATCCCTGCCATGAAAGAAATGGAAGAGAAAGGGATCATCTGTTACGGTCCTTACGCTGCGGACGGTTTTATGGGTTCGGGCAATTATACTCACTTTGACGGAATCCTTGCTATGTATCATGATCAGGGACTGGCTCCGTTCAAAGCCCTGGCTATGGAAGACGGTGTGAACTATACCGCCGGACTGCCGGTTGTACGTACCTCTCCGGCTCATGGAACAGCCTATGACATCGCCGGTAAAGGACTGGCCAGCGAAGACTCTTTCCGCCAGGCTATTTATGTAGCGATTGATGTATTCCGCAACCGCCAGCGCGAGAAAGCGGCACGGGTAAACCCGTTGCGGAAGCAGTATTACGAGAAACGGGACGATAGTGATAAACTAAAACTGGATACAGTAGACGAAGATTAAGTAATAGGTATTAAGTAATAAGTATTAAGTATTAGCCATGCGGATGGAAGCGAGATGATCATGATGGTAATACTTAATACTTATTACTTAATACTTATTACCTATTACTTAATATTAAGATAGATGACCAAAGCAGAGATACAACAAGTGAAACAGCGTTTCGGTATTATTGGCAATACCGAGGCCTTGTCACGTGCCATAGATGTTGCCATTCAGGTAGCACCTACCGATTTGTCTGTGCTGATTACCGGAGAAAGTGGTGTCGGAAAAGAAAGTTTTCCACAGATCATTCATCAATATAGCCGGAGAAAGCACGGGCAGTATATTGCTGTCAACTGCGGTGCCATACCGGAAGGTACGATCGATTCCGAACTGTTCGGACACGAGAAAGGAGCATTTACCGGTGCTATTGGTGAGCGGAAAGGATATTTTGGAGAAGCTGACGGTGGAACCATCTTCCTTGATGAAGTGGGAGAGTTGCCGTTGCCTACACAGGCGCGTCTGCTCCGTGTACTTGAAAGCGGTGAATTTATCAAGGTAGGTTCATCCAAAGTGCAAAAGACGGATGTACGTATTGTGGCAGCTACCAACGTGAACCTGACACAAGCCATTGCCGAAGGACGCTTCCGGGAAGATTTGTATTATCGGTTGAACACGGTGCCTATTCAGATACCACCTTTGCGTGAGCGCGGAGATGATGTGCTGTTGTTGTTCCGTAAGTTTGCCGCAGACTTTGCCGAAAAGTACCGGATGCCGGCTATCCAGCTGACGGAAGATGCCAAGAAGATATTGCTTGCTTATCCGTGGCCGGGAAACGTCCGGCAGTTGAAGAACATCACAGAGCAGATTTCGATTATAGAAACAAACCGTGAGATAACGGCTGCGATTCTGCAGACCTATCTTCCGGCACAGAATACCCAACGCCTTCCGGCACTGTTCGGCACACGCGAGAGCAAGAGCTTTGAGAGCGAACGCGAAATACTATATTCTGTCTTGTTCGATATGCGCCAGGAAGTGGCGGAACTGAAGAAGATGGTGCACAACATGATGGCCGAACGTGCGGGACAAGTCGGACAGATGGGGCAGGTAGTGGCTACTCCGGTAGTGACGACGACGCACCAACCATCCGTGCCGGCCATTATCCATGCTGTGCAGCAACCGTCTGTTTGTCCCAAAGAAGACGATGACGATATTCAGGACACGGAAGAATATGTGGAAGAAACCCTTTCGCTCGATGAAGTGGAAAAAGAAATGATACGTAAAGCGCTTGAGAGGCATCATGGTAAGCGGAAAAGTGCGGCGAAGGATCTGAATATCTCCGAGCGTACCCTTTACAGAAAAATAAAAGAATATGAATTGGATTAAGAAAATAGCACGACCGCTGATACTGATTGTTTTACCGGCAGTCATCATCGCCTGTAGTGTGTCCTATAAGTTTAATGGCTCCTCTATCAATTACGATAAGGTGAAGACCATTTCGATTGCTGATTTCCCGATTAAGTCGGAGTATGTGTATGCTCCGCTGGCTACCAAGTTCAATGAAGACCTGAAAGATATCTTCATCAGACAGACCCGTCTGCAACTGCTGAAACCGAACCAGAATGCGGATCTGCAGATTGACGGTGAAATTACGGGCTACAACCAGTATAACCAGGCAGTGTCTGCCGATGGTTACTCTTCGGAAACGAAGCTGACCATCACGGTCAATGTACGCTTTGTCAACAACACAAATCACGCCGAAGACTTCGAACAACAATTCTCAGCTTTCCGTACCTATGATTCCAGCCAGCTGCTGACAGCCGTACAGGATGGATTAATAGCGGAAATGAGTAAAGAGATAACTGACCAAATATTTAATGCAACTGTAGCAAACTGGTAATTTAATGACTTCTGTTAACTTGCAACAATGGATTCAGCATCCCGAGACGCTGAATAGGGATACTTTGTACGAACTGCGCAACCAGCTCGCGAGGTATCCGTATTTTCAGTCGCTCCGGTTGTTGTATCTCAAGAACCTGTATATTCTCCACGACATTAATTTCGGTGCGGAACTGCGGAAAGCCGTTCTGTATATTGCCGACCGACGGAAACTGTTTCATCTGATCGAAGGCGAACGCTTCGCTGTCGAATCCCAGAAGAAAGGGCTGCCTCTCTCTGAAGTATTGAAAGATGAGCCTACCGTCGACCGGACACTGGCTCTGATCGATGCTTTCCTTTCGACGGCTCCCGAAGAAGTAACCAGTCAGACAAGCTTTGATTACTCCATGGACTATACGGCATACCTTCTCGAAGAGACACCTGTCGCCGACGAGCCGGCAGAGGCAATGCCCAAGCTGAAAGGACACGAGCTGATTGACAACTTTATCGAAAAAAGCGAGACTGATCCAGTCGTATACCTGAAACCTTTGAGGGAAGAAGAGAAAGCAAAGGCTGCTTCTTCCGCTGAAACAAACGAAACGGGCAGAACAGACGAAACAACTGAAACCAACACCGTAGAAGAGGAAGATGACAGCTGTTTCACAGAAACTTTGGCCAAAATCTACGTAAAACAGCAACGATATTCGAAAGCTCTTGAAATAATTAAAAAATTAAGCTTGAAATATCCAAAAAAAAATGCTTACTTTGCAGACCAAATCAGATTTTTGGAGAAATTGATTATTAACGCTAATTCAAAATAACTAAAAATGTACTTATTATTCATTATCTTAATGGTGATTGCAGCCTTGCTGATGTGCTTCATCGTGCTGATTCAGAATTCAAAAGGAGGCGGACTTGCTTCTGGTTTTTCTTCATCAAACGCTATCATGGGCGTGCGCAAGACTACAGATTTTCTGGAAAAAGCAACTTGGGGTCTGGCTATCTTCATGGTTGTGATGAGCGTTGCTACTGCTTACGTTGTTCCTTCTTCTTCTGCAGCTAAAGATGTATTGTTGGAACAAGCACAGAAAGAACAACAAACCAACCCGTATAATATGCCTACCGGTACTGCTGCTCCTCAGACAGACGCTACTGCTCCTGCAGAGTCTGCACCTGCAACAGAAGCTCCGGCTACTGAAACTCCTGCTCCTGCAGCAGAATAATTCAGTGACAGGATATTCGGTTTAAACTTATTGAGTGAACGGGCTTTTTGACCCGTTTTCTTCATTATAGGCGCGAATTACGCGAATTACAAGAGATTCTAATAGAATCGTGTAATACGTGTGGTTCGCGCCTATCTTTATTATTGGGTCCGGTCTGCTCTTCTTCATACAGGAATATCCGGTCAGATGTCCTTTTTCTTATAAAATGTTCTCCTTTTTTAGTAAAACAAATGATAATTAGTTAACTTTGTTGCCCGTTACGAGATTATTAACTCCTTTTAAATATTACAATGACAGAACAATTGAAACAAAAGCTGAATGACTCCGCAGTGCTGCGTTGGAGTGTTCTAGCATTAGTCGCTTTTACCATGTTGTGCGGCTACTTCCTCACAGACGTTATGTCTCCTCTGAAACCCATGCTTGAAAAAGAACTTCTCTGGGACAGTTTAGATTACGGTTTCTTTACCAGTGCTTATGGCTGGTTTAATGTATTCCTGCTGATGCTCATTTTTGGTGGTATCATTCTGGATAAGATGGGAGTACGCTTCACCGGAATGGGTGCCTGTTTATTGATGGTGTTCGGTTGTGGATTGAAATATTATGCTATTTCTACTACTTTCCCAGAGGGTGCGATGCTTTTCGGATTCAAGATGCAAGTCACATTGGCTGCATTGGGCTATGCCATCTTCGGTGTAGGAGTCGAAATTGCGGGTATCACCGTTTCGAAGATTATTGTGAAGTGGTTTAAAGGCAAGGAGATGGCTCTCGCTATGGGACTGGAAATGGCTACCGCGCGCATTGGAACGACTTTGGCCATGGTGCTTACCGTTCCTTTGGCAGACTTCTTCGGGTCTACGGATGAGAGCGGCGTATTCCATACCAATATTCCCGCTCCGATTCTGTTCTGTCTCGTCATGTTGTGCGTAGGTACCATCGCATTCTTCATCTATACTTTCTACGATAAGAAATTGGATGCTTCACTGGATGCGGAAGGACTGGAACCGGAAGAACCTTTCCGCATGAAAGACATCGTCTATATCATTACTAACAAAGGATTCTGGCTGATCGCATTACTGTGCGTATTGTTCTATTCGGCTGTATTCCCCTTCATCAAGTATGCGGCCGATTTGATGGTACAGAAGTACAATGTTGATCCGAAACTTGCGGGAACGATTCCCGGATTGCTGCCGATTGGCGCGATCATCCTGACACCGTTGTTCGGTTCATTGTATGACCGTATCGGTAAGGGAGCCACGCTGATGGTGATCGGGTCGGTGATGCTGATTTTCGTACACACGATGTTCGCTCTTCCTATTCTGAATATCTGGTGGTTTGCAACGGTGATCATGATTATTCTGGGATTTGCTTTCTCATTGGTTCCTTCGGCGATGTGGCCTTCGGTTCCGAAGATTATTCCGGAGAAACAGTTGGGAACGGCTTATGCGCTGATCTTCTGGGTACAAAACTGGGGATTGATGGGCGTGCCTTTGCTCATTGGATGGGTGTTGAACTCTTATTGCAAAGGTCCGGTTGTAGATGGTGCACAGACTTATGATTATACTTTGCCGATGGCTATTTTTGCTATGTTCGGTGTACTTGCCCTGATTGTTGCCTTGATGCTGAAAGCCGAAAACAGGAAGAAAGGCTACGGACTGGAAGAAGCAAATATTCAGAAATAATCACAGTATATATTCTATCTGAAACAAAGATATAAAAGAGAAAAGATATGGCTACGAAAGAGAAAATAAACCTCCTGGAGGTGATCCCTTGTCGTAACGAACATATTAAAGCTGAACGGGAAGGGGAGACTATTGTGCTCTCCTTCCCTCGTTTTAAACGTTCGTGGATGAGTCGTTATTTATTGCCGAAAGGAATGTCCAAAGATATTCATGTGCGTCTGGAAGAACATGGTACGGCCGTATGGAACCTGATAGACGGTCAGCGGACGGTTCGTGAGATTATAGAAAAACTCGCAGACCACTTTCAGCATGAAGCAGGCTACGAGTCTCGTGTATCTACCTATCTTTCCCAATTACAGAAAGACGGATTTATTAAATGGATAATTGATTAATGGATAATTGATAATGGAAAATGGATAATGAGGTTGAGCAGCTGGAATATTATCCCATACGTTCATTATCCATTATCAATTTTCCATTATCCATTAAAAAAGATTGCCCATAGGAGGACAGCACATCCTATCAGTACGCCCATAATGATGAGCGTTCCCCATACGAAATAGCTGTTATCTTTTTCTTTTTTCTTTTCCGAATCCTTGATGATGCGTTCCATCTCTTCCGGAGTCGTATCCGGCAGAAGATAAGGGTCGTTGTTTCTCCTGAGTCGCCCTAACTTGTCATTTCTCCGTTCACGGCGTAAGCGGGAGGCTTCTTTGCCGTCTTTCAGCCGACGTATCATGTCGAGCATATGTCCTTCGCCACCCATCGTTTTGTTTTTTTAGAGGTTTTATTTGCTTTCTTCTCTATCTACTTTCAGTAGTCCACCGGTCACCGGATCAAAGTAAACTTTGATGGTCGAGTTCTTGTTGAATAATACCGGAGCAAGGTATTCTATGATACCGAATTGGGTAACAGGTATTTCTCCTTCATACAATTTCTTTTTGCCGTCCGTCAGCGTCACCATTGCCTGTCCCGGTACATTATAAGCAATTCCATCCATCTCTTTCTTCTTTTTCCCGTCCTCTTGCGGAATCTTCACCGTTTTCAGGTCTTTCAGACTGATGTAGAATGGAGTGCCTGCCAAATCGTTGTTGGCAACTATACCCAGCTTCTTTGAAAAGCGGAAAGCTACCTCATTGTCGAACTCTTTATCCGGAGTGAGGCGGACAGTAAATGTCTTTTCTTCTTTATCGCGGACTCCCGAGAACATTTCAGTCATAGCCTCTTCCTGAAGATTCAGGTTGTCGAGCATGATTTTGAGCTGTGCGCCGTCCGACGGCATATTATCTGCTTGTCCGCGCAATAATGCGTTTTTACTTTCGCGGATATTATAGATTTCCTTTGCTACCAGTTCGGCCATCTTGGCGGTTGAACTTGCCATCAGAATTTCTTCTGTGAGGAAGTCGCGGGGATTGGCTTTTCGTTGGGGGGCAATGGTATTGTTTGCTGCATTCTTTGCATTGTTGCTACTGTAGGGGACGTTGATCGATTTGATAAGACCCTCTTCAGTCAGTTCCATAAGAGGAGCTACGGTTTTGTCTTTCAGTTTGACGAAATAAGTGGCTTCGCTGTTTGGTACACCTACAGGCTTCACCTTGACGCTGTTCAATTCCCAGTATTCTTCGGGTTCGGCAGAGACGTTGGTCAGTCTCAGGTAGCGGTCGGCATATTTGCTGAATTCACCCGGCTTATAGTTGACTTTGTTTGCTTTTATTTCTATTTCTATCTGGGTTTTGGGGAGGGCGTACACTACTCCGTAGTCTTTTCCTCGCGTCACTCCTGTCAGCACTTCGGTCTGCGCATAGGCGGAAGTTGCCATTAGTAGTCCTGTTGCTATGATTAACTTTTTCATATTCGGTTCTTTTTAGCTGATTTTGAAAAACAAAGTTAATGAAGTTATTGAATAAACCGTAAGTTCTTAACTTTTATTCGCTTACAAGTCGCCATGCCGTCGGCAGACAGGTCACGATATCACTTGCGATTAATCCGATCATGCCCTGCTTTTTCTGGGCGATGTCTCCGGCCAATCCGTGAATGTAAGTACCGATCTTTGCGGCATCTTCGGCAGGATAGCCTTGCGCAAGGAGTGCAAGGATTACTCCTGTCAGTACATCTCCGCTGCCTCCTGTTGCCATACCGGGATTACCGGTCTGGTTGAAGTAACATTTGCCTTCGGGGGTGATAATGGCGGAATAAGCTCCCTTCAGAATGATATGTACTTTGGCAGTGTGCGCCAGTTCGCAGGCTTTCATCAGTCGTTCGTATGAGTCTTGACATTTGCCGACCAGGCGTTCCAGCTCTTTCGGGTGAGGGGTGAGGATGGAACCTTTCGGCAGATGGGTGAGCGTATGCCGGTGATTGGCCAGAATATTGAGCGCATCGGCATCCACTACGGTCGGAGTCTGACAATGTTCCAGTTGTTCTATCAGGGCGGCTTCCGTTTCCTCGCTGCGACCGAGTCCCGGACCGATGCCGACAGCTTGATAATCGTCCGTATCGGTAGGTACGGCAAAGCATGTTTCGCTGGCATCTGTTTCTACCATGGCTTCGGGGGCGGACGTTTGCAGAATATCGTTGTTGCATAACGGCGCGTGTACGGTCAGCAGACCTACTCCCGAGCGCAGACAGGCACGGGCGGCCAGTACCGATGCACCTGCCATTCCTTTCGAACCGGCTATCAACAGGGCATGTCCGAAGTTTCCTTTATGGGCGAATTGCTGGCGTGGCTTGATCAGCGAACGAATTTCTTCGATTTCCAGCATTTCGTAGTTTGTTTCAGTCTCTTCGATTCCTTCTTCGCTCAGCTGGATGTCCAATAACTCCCATTCGCCAACAAATTCTGTATTTTCGGCGAAGAGGAAGGCCAGTTTAGGAAGTTGCAGACTGAAAGTGACGTCCGCACGGATAATATTGCTTTTTACATTGAATGTATTTTCTTCTCCCATCAGCCCGGAAGGGATGTCGATGGAGACTACCATGGCGGGAGAGGCATTGATATATTTCACGACGGCAGCGAATCCTCCGCTTAATGGCTTGTTGAGTCCGGAACCGAATAATCCGTCGATCACGAGATGTTCCGGTGTCAGTGTGGGAGGTACGAACTGGGTGCTGATTTCATGGAAAGTTACTTCTTCCATCATCTCTACCAGTTCTTTGTTGGTCTGACAGTCGGGCGAAAGTTCGCCTTTCGTATTGAAGAGATATACTTCGATCTTGTATCCTTTTTCCGCCATCATGCGGGCGACGGCGAGGGCGTCTCCACCGTTATTGCCCGGTCCGGCAAAGATGGTGACAGGTGTTTTCGGATTCCATCTGTTGGTGATGGCTTTAGTCAGCGCCTGTGCGGCACGCTCCATTAAATCTATGGATGCAATCGGTTCATGTTCAATAGTATAGGCATCTAACTTCTTAATGCTGCTGCTTGGAAATATTTTCATTGCGATATTCTTTTAGTTTTCGACGCACAAACTTACACAAAAACTCTGAATTAATCCTTTATTCCGGTTGGTTTTCGGCTTTAGATAAAGTGGCAAATTGAAAAATGCAGGGGAAATCAGAAGTTATCTTGGGGTGGCTTTGTCCTGTCTGTCTGTGATTCCTCAGTTGGGGGCGGATATTTCTCTGCTAAGGTACGGGCATTCTTCAGATAAGATGCGGAGACTCTTCGGCTAAGATGCAGGCATTCTCCTCTTAAAGTGCCTTTCTCTTTAGTTGCTCACGGCCGTGACAAGACCTCGCCACGACCGTGAGCAATGCTAATCACGGTCGTGAACAATGCTTGTCACGGCCGTGGTCAGTTAATGATATCGGTGCTTTGATGTAACTATTCTACTGCTTTCTCCTTAATCTTCCGATACTTTGAGAGATAGTTACGCCTTCTCCGGCCTGCTATAGAACTGCTTCCTTTATGAGTGTCTTCGGCGTTTGGAATAAAGCTGTCAGTAGATATGGTACAATATAAACAGCTAATGCCTTGATTATTTGCTTTTTTCGAAAAAAATGATATCTTTGTAGTGCAGTAATGTGCTTTACGTTATTCTCCTGTGCTCACAATGTTTAGATTATAAATATAAATTGTTTAATCTTCTAAAGTTTGCATGATGGAAAAGAAAAGAATTGGCTCAAATGCCGGGAAAGTATGGCGCATCTTAAATGAAAAGGGCGAACAGTCTATGTTCACTTTGTGCCATGAGTTAGGTTTGACGTTCGAAGATGTAGCTCTTGCTATCGGCTGGCTGGCAAGGGAAAACAAAATCCTGCTTAGAAAAAAAGAAGGAATGCTCTATGCCAGTATTGAGAATGTTGAATTTACTTTTGGATAAATGGCGACTGACCCACATTTAAGGAGAATATCCACTTGATTATTTACACTGTTGAAAACTTAATAAGGTGGATAGATTAAGATTTATTGCGTTTAATATTATGTACTTTTCACTCATTATCTTCCGGCTTATTTGTTCCATTTAGAATATAAGTTATCTTATATGCATTTTCGATGCTATAATAGATTATTTTATCCATTTTGGACATCCTAATGGGGGAAGAATTGTTATACCGGATGTATTGCTGTAGATAGTTGTTCTGTTTAGAGAAGTTGTATGGTCTGAGGATATGAAATCTTGGATGGTAAAATTGTTTATCTCGGCTAATTTCATGATGCGTGACACTATACTCCAACGGCTTTGAACATTGAAATAAGGTATGTTGTTGTTCATGCAACTGTTAGCTTCCGAACGCCATACCCCATATTGGTATTCGTAACCACCTTCATAAGCTCCTGCCTGACTGTATTTTTCTATGCCTATAAAATCTTTCCATAAGATAGTGGATAGGTCGTTTGTGAAATCCAAATTCATTTGGAAACCTAGCTTTTGCCATTCTTTTAAATCTTTTTTACGGCTTTCGGGCATTTTTTGTTTATAGTAGATATATTCGTCGCATAAGAAGCCGAAACCGTGTCCGCCTGCTTCATGGTGTATTAACCCCTCGAAGTCGTTGGGTGATGCTTCTTCGCTCATCGGACATAATGCGATGGAGTTTCCATTAGCATACAGATAGGTTGTTCCTGCATATTTGGTACTATTGAGTGGCATTATGATAGTCAATGGTTTGTTAGATGGCAATTCTTTTATTTTGCGAGCATATTCAAAGCATAAGTCGGCATTGCAAGTGATTTCTGTTCCATTTCCGAAAGTTGTCTTGAACTTATTGTTAACTGCTCCATTGAATGTATTAGTGACTCCTACACCTGCTTCTTTTGATTCTGCTATTACCATATATGTGTTGAAATAATTCCGGTAAGATTTGTAAGGCTCGATAGAGAAGAAATAATCAGCAGCTTGTCGCATAATCTTTTCATAGCGACCATTCAACGTCATATCTTGCTGGGTATAGCCATCACCTATGAAAATGAGATTTACTCCATTGGGTATTGTTGCCTGTTGAAGTCGGATATATTCACCGTCTTGATAGTTGTTGATCCCATCACCTGCTTTTTGGACTATATATACTGAGTCAGAAAGATTATATGCATAATTATATATAGCGACTTTTGCATGCCGTTCTTCTTTAGTTTTGTTGGCAGTAATTGAAAACTGTATTTTATTTATTCCAGTGATATTTGTATTGTTGTCTATCTTAATAGAATTTGTAGTAATTCGATTGGATATATCTTTGCCAGAGTCTTCCCAAGAATTACTTTGAGTAATCCATTCTTTGGCTTCTTCTGATATTCTTAATTGATAATTTACGTTTTGAGTAATTTCTAATGATAACTTTGTTGCATCAGGAGATATAACATATTCTTTTTCTCCAATAAAAGCTAAATTCTCTTTTGCTGTTTGTGTGATTTGTAGTATTTTTCTTATGTCTGTGCCAGCAACAGTAAAGGATACCTGATAAGCGCGGATTTCTCCTGTATTGTTCTCAGAAACAGATATAGAAATGGAATAGTTGCCACTTTTTCCTTGGGATTCACTAATTGTTATCCATGAAGGCATGGTGGAAGGGACAAACCAAGAGTCATTTGCTTCCACACTTATATCTTCCATTCCTCCTAGCCAAGTAAAGGTCAGTTTATCTTTTGACAGTAATAATGAGTCTGTGTCTTTGTCATTACTGCAACTACAAAAAATAAAGAGCAATATCAGATAAAAGTAGTGCTTCATGGATATACAATTCTAAATGGAATATTTAAATTATTTCTTGTAAAAAGTACCTACACTCTTTTGAGTAGACATATTTTTGACTTCCATTTTGACGCCAGAGGATATGGTCCCTTCTAAGTTAGCTTTTCCTGCTTGTTGAGCAGTCATTACAACCAAGTCTTCTGATATTTGATAATTGTAGCCAGCGGTTTCGTTTGTAACAATGGTTCCACCAGCATTTCTTATAACATAGTTCCAAACGGCAGTATTATCTGCGTTAAATGTTAAACTCACTTCTGATGTTCCATCTTCATAGACATCACTGTATGCCCATCGTGTTCCTGCTAAAATGTTGCCGCTTTCGTCATCGTCATCTCCACAGCTTGCCATACATACACTCATAGCCAGTATTACTAGCATCATTGATAAATACTTCATTGTTTTCATCTTTTTATAGTTTTAATTAATTTGTGGCAAAGGTATGGCTAAAATGTGAAATGAAGTGAAAAGGAATATTGCGGATACTGCATCGCTTTTATTGCGGATTCTGCGACTAATACTTTTCTTTTATATTTTCAGAAAGATCAGCAAAGAAATCATGATTTAGTAATAGGGAAATTCTTGTTAGTAATCCAGTGTCGATGTTCTCCTTTTGAAACAGACGATATACGTTAGAACGGTCACATGACAGTTTTCGGGCGAACCAACTGATACTTCGTTCTTGCTTCTCAAGTTCTTCTTTTATAAGATGGCCGATTGGTTTCATAATGATTTGTGTTTATCGTCCCAAGCTTCCCCTGATAAGACTGTTTGTGCTTTTAAGTTGGAAAAATGATATAAAAAAGCGTGGGGAATCTGTACTTGTCACTCATCCCACACCCGAGGCCTTCGCATTGCCCAGTCTAGTTGAACGAGCAACGCAGAAGCCCACGCCGATATGTATATAGAACATAACTACATCTATATTGTTACCAAATAGATCATGAAAGTTATATAAAACACACCCATGGACATCTACCGCTGCTTTGTTCTTGACTAGACTTTGAAAGTTGCGAAGTTTCGGAGTGTCAAGACAAAACGTTAAGTAAACGCCTTTTTATACTAAATATAATCCCATACAGCGATTTCAAAGAATAAAGCATTAGCATGGGAGTGCACAAAGGTAAAGGAAATCTTTTGAAAAAAACAAATGTCAAAACAGAATTAAATACTATTTTAGTACCTTTGCACCCCATAAACTACTAAACACATAATTTCATGAGTTCATTGAAAGGGCATCCGAAAGGCCTTTACCTAATTTTCGCAACGAGCACGGCAGAACGTTTCAGTTACTACGGTATGCGTGCCATCTTTATTCTTTTCCTGACGCAGGCATTGCTTTTTGATAAAGAAGCGGCAGCCTCTATCTACGGTAGCTATACCGGACTGGTCTATCTGACTCCGTTGATCGGTGGATATATTGCCGATAAATATTGGGGCATCCGTCGTTCGGTGTTTTGGGGAGCGGTGATGATGGCAGTCGGTCAGTTCCTGATGTTTATGAGTGCCTCTTCACTGAACAATACAGACCTTGCCCACTGGCTGATGTATGGCGGACTCGGATTCCTTATTCTAGGCAACGGTTGCTTTAAGCCTACTGTTACTTCCCTCGTCGGACAACTATATGAACCCGGAGACAAACGTCTGGATGCAGCATACACCATATTCTATATGGGAGTGAATGTCGGTTCTTTCGCTGCTCCTTTGATTTGCGGTTTCTTGGGAGACACAGGAAATCCGCAGGACTTTAAATGGGGATTCCTCGCATCTGGAATCATGACGTTGTTTACAGTCATTCTCTTTGAAACTCAGAAGAATAAATACCTTTTCTCTCCTTCTGGCGAACCGATTGGCATCGTTCCCGACGCTAAACGCGAAAGGAAGGAAGATAAAGCCGAACACATCTCACATCCGAAGATGGATAAGCGTACCAAAATACGTAACATTATTATAATCACTGCTCTTACCGCTGCCTTAATCGCTTTCTTCAGCTATGCCTTCAGCGGCGACTGGGTGAGTATCGGTATTTTTACTGCCTGCATTGTCTTCCCCGTTCTTATCCTGTTGGACGGTTCGTTGACCAAGATAGAACGCAGCCGTATTTTCGTCATTTATATTGTTGCCTTCTTCGTGATCTTCTTTTGGGCAGCCTACGAACAGGCAGGAGCTTCTCTGACGCTTTTTGCATCCGAACAGACCAATCGTGATATTCTCGGCTGGGAGATGCCGGCTTCGTGGTTCCAGTCATTCAATCCGCTTTTCGTGGTGATTCTTGCTTATATCATGCCGGGCATATGGGGTTTCCTGAATAAGAGAAAGATGGAACCGGCATCCCCGACCAAGCAGGCAATCGGCTTGCTGCTCCTTTCATTGGGCTATCTCTTCATCTGTTTTGGAGTGAAAGATGCGATTCCCGGAGTAAAAGTGAGCATGATCTGGCTGACAGGACTTTACTTTATTCATACAATGGGCGAAATCGCCTTGTCGCCTATCGGACTTTCGATGGTCAGCAAACTGAGTCCGTTGCGTTTTGCTTCTCTGATGATGGGTATCTGGTATCTTTCGATGGCCACCGCAAATAAATTTGCAGGTATGCTGAGCGGCCTCTATCCCGAAGACGGAAAAGTGAAATCAATCCTTGGTTATCAGATTGCTACCATGTACGACTTCTTCCTGTTATTTGTCATTATGTCCGGTGTTGCCTCACTGATTCTGTTCCTTCTCTCGAAGAAATTACAGAAGATGATGCACGGGGTAGAATAAAAAATTGTATTTTTGCGACAACTTTTTTAAAATGACCGGTTATGGATACCATACAGATAAAAGACAAGCAATTTACTGTTTCCATTAAGGAACAGGATATTCAAAAAGAAGTGATTCGCGTAGCGAACGAAATCAATCGTGATTTGGCAGGTAAGAATCCGCTCTTCCTCAGTGTGTTGAACGGCTCGTTCATGTTTACCGCCGACTTGCTGAAGCATATTACGATTCCGTGCGAAATTTCATTCGTGAAGTTGGCATCTTATCAGGGGGTGACTTCCACCGGAGTAATTAAAGAAGTGATCGGGCTGAATGAAGACATTGCCGGACGTACGGTAGTGATCGTAGAAGATATTGTAGATACCGGACTGACGATGCAGCGTCTGCTGGATACACTGGGCACACGCAACCCCGAAGCGATTCATATCGCCTCTTTGCTGGTGAAACCGGAAAAGCTGAAGGTCAATCTGAACATAGAATACGTAGCGATGGAAATACCGAATGATTTTATCGTTGGCTACGGATTGGATTATGATGGTTTCGGACGCAATTATCCCGATATTTATACTGTAGTAGATTAAATTCAAATACAAATTAATTTTTAGGTTAAAAAGATGTTGAACATTGTAATTTTCGGTGCTCCGGGTTCAGGAAAAGGAACGCAGAGCGAACGTATTGTAGAAAAGTATGGAATCAACCACATCTCGACAGGAGATGTATTGCGTGCAGAAATCAAGAACGGCACGGAACTGGGCAAAACTGCTAAAGGTTACATCGACCAGGGGCAGTTGATTCCGGATGAATTGATGATTGATATTCTGGCAAGCGTATTCGATAGCTTCAAAGACAGCAAAGGTGTAATTTTCGACGGTTTCCCAAGAACAATTGCACAGGCGGAAGCATTAAAGAAGATGTTGGAAGAAAGAGGACAGGATATTTCTGTAATGTTGGATCTCGAAGTTCCGGAAGAAGAACTGATGGTGCGTCTGATCAAACGTGGCAAAGACTCCGGTCGTGCTGACGACAACGAAGAAACAATCAAAAAACGTCTGCATGTATATCATTCACAGACATCTCCGCTGATCGACTGGTACAAGAACGAAAAGAAATACCAGCACATCAACGGTCTGGGTACTATGGATGGTATCTTCGCTGATATCTGCGAAGCGGTAGACAAATTATAATAAATAAAAAATATGGCTGAATCGAATTTTGTTGATTACGTAAAGATATACTGTCGCTCAGGCAAGGGCGGAAGAGGCTCTACGCACATGAGGCGCGAGAAATATTGTCCTAACGGAGGTCCCGATGGGGGCGATGGTGGAAGAGGAGGCCATATTATCTTGCGCGGTAACCGTAATTACTGGACATTGCTTCACTTGAAGTATGACCGTCACGCGATGGCAGGTCATGGCGAATCGGGCAGCAAGAACCGAAGTTTTGGAAAAGACGGTGCGGATAAAGTGATCGAAGTACCCTGCGGAACGGTAGTGTATAACGCCGAAACCGGAGAATACCTTTGCGATGTGACGGACGACGGACAGGAAGTGATCTTGCTGAAAGGCGGTCGTGGCGGTCAGGGCAACAGTCATTTCAAGACGGCTACCCGTCAGGCTCCGCGCTTTGCGCAGCCGGGCGAACCGATGCAGGAAATGACGGTGATCATGGAGCTGAAGCTGTTGGCAGATGTAGGACTGGTAGGTTTCCCGAATGCGGGAAAGTCTACGTTACTTTCTGCTATTTCGGCTGCGAAACCGAAGATTGCCGATTACCCGTTTACGACACTCGAACCGAATTTGGGAATTGTTTCCTATCGCGATGGAAAGTCATTCGTGATGGCGGACATACCGGGTATCATCGAGGGAGCCAGTCAGGGAAAAGGATTGGGACTGCGGTTTTTGCGTCATATCGAGCGTAACTCGTTGCTGTTGTTCATGGTTCCGGCGGATAGCGATGATATCCGCAAGGAGTATGAAGTATTGCTGAATGAGTTGCGTACGTTCAATCCCGAAATGCTGGACAAACAACGTGTGCTGGCTATCACGAAGAGCGATATGCTCGATCAGGAGCTGATGGACGAGATTGAACCAACATTGCCCGAGGGTGTTCCGCATATATTCATTTCTTCTGTTTCCGGTTTGGGAATCTCAGTGTTGAAAGACATTCTGTGGGAGGAACTGAACAAGGAAAGTAATAAGATAGAAGACATTGTTCACCGTCCGAAAGACGTGATTCGTCTGCAGCAGGAACTCAAAGATATGGGCGAGGATGAAGAACTCGACTATGAATATGAGGAAGACGCTGACGACGAAGACGATGATCTCGACTATGAATACGAAGAAGAGGATTGGGAGGAAAAATGATTTCAATCACAAGAGATAAAAGAATGTTGGGGTATGAGTCGTTAAGCTCATACTCCAACATTTCTCATTTTGTAACTACCCGGCAGGGAGGATGCAGCGAGGGAAATTATGCGTCATTCAACTGTACGCCTTACAGTGGCGACGAGGCGGAAAAGGTCCGGCGGAATCAAACGCTTCTGATGGAAGGAATGTCGCAGATACCCGAAGAACTGGTGATTCCTGTGCAGACTCATGAGACGAATTGCCTGCTGATCGGGGATGCTTATTTATCGGCTTCGTCTCAACAACGACAGGAGATGTTACATGGAGTGGACGCTTTGATTACCCGTGAGCCGGGATATTGTCTTTGTATTTCTACTGCGGATTGTGTACCTGTGTTGGTATATGATAAGAAACATGGTGCCATAGCCGCCATTCATGCCGGATGGAGAGGGACGGTAGCGTACATCGTACGTGATACTTTGTTGCGGATGGAAAAGGAGTTTGGCACAAGTGGAGAAGATGTGGTGGCCTGTATCGGTCCGAGTATCTCATTGGCTTCTTTTGAAGTGGGTGAGGAAGTGTACGAAGCATTTCAGAAGAATGGTTTTGATATGCCCCGTATTTCTATCAGGAAAGAGGGAACCGGAAAACATCATATCGACTTGTGGGAAGCGAACCGAATGCAAATCCTTGCTTTCGGTGTGCCGTCCGGACAGGTGGAGCTTGCCCGGATATGTACGTATATTCATCACGACGAGTTTTTCTCGGCAAGGCGTTTGGGCATTAAGTCCGGACGGATTCTGTCGGGGATCATGATTCATAAATAATAGCTTTGAACATAGATTGACATAAATAAGCGCATAGGTTGGAATAGACTTGAACGTAAGTTGATATAAACTTGAATAAAAGTATGTTTGAAATAAAAGTATCTCAGGAAATAAAGAATGCCTGTCCGGTTTTTGCCGGAGCAGCCGTATATGCAGCAGTGAAGAATACTGCTTACTGCGATGGACTTTGGAAAGAAATAAATACTTTCACAGAAGACTTGACTACTACCACCCAAATGGCAGACATTAAGTTGCAACCTGTGATTGCTGCTACCCGTGAGGCTTATAAGCGTTGTGGCAAAGACCCGGGACGTTATCGTCCGTCGGCAGAAGCGCTGCGACGTCGCCTGATGCGTGGCATCCCTTTGTATCAGATTGATACTTTGGTTGACCTTATCAATCTGGTTTCTCTCCGTACTGGACATTCTATCGGTGGCTTCGATGCAGATAAGATACAGGGTAACCATCTTGAACTTGGCATTGGCAAAGCGGAAGAACCTTTCGAAGGTATCGGTCGGGGCATTTTGAACATTGAAGGATTGCCAGTGTACAGAGATTCTTTTGGAGGAATCGGAACACCGACAAGCGACCACGAACGTACGAAGATGGATATCGGGACTACTCATATTCTCGCGATAGTCAACGGGTATAACGGAAAAGAGGGATTAAAGGAAGCTGCTGAAATGATTCAATCCTTACTGAGGGATTATGCCGGATCGGATGGTGGTGAACTTATCTATTTTGAATAACAAAGAAAGAAATACATGAAGAACATACTTATTTTATTGACAGTCCTGCTTTTACCAACTCTTGCTTATGCGCAAAGTAAATCCTCTTTTTCTTCTATGGAGGTGAATCACGTACGGGTTGCTACTCCCGGACTTTTTGCGAAAAGTAATCATATATATCTGCATTTGGATTCTCTGCAAGAGCATGAATATGCTTTTCCCTTACCGGGAGCCAAAGTTATTTCCGCTTATGGAACTCGCGGAGGACATTCGGGAGCAGATATAAAGACGTATGCCAAAGATACGATTCGTGCTGCTTTTGATGGAGTCGTACGTATGTCGAAGCCGTATTATGCTTACGGAAATTTGGTTGTAGTCCGTCATGCGAACGGGCTGGAAACGATTTACAGTCATAACTTCAAGAATTTGGTACAGAGCGGAGATACGGTGAAAGCCGGACAACCTATCGGACTGACCGGACGTACTGGCCGTGCTACTACGGAGCATGTGCATTTTGAAACCCGTATTAACGGTCAGCATTTCAATCCGAATCTTATTTTCAATCTGAAGGAGGGTACATTACGAAAGGAATGTATTAAATGTACGAAGAATGGAAATGGGGTAGTGGTGAAGCCACAGGCGAATAATAATCGTGTGGCACAAAATAAAAAGTGAAAGAACTGAGATGGTCTGAAAAAGACGGAAGGGGGGTGACTAAAAAGACAATAGTATCTCCCCTTCCCTTCCCTTCGGGAAGGAGGGGTGGCTGAAAGCCGGGGTAGTAGGTAAAATAGGGTTGTCTATAATTTGCAGTGAATAAGTGGACTGCGTATTCACCTACCACCTCCCCCTGCGGGTACTCCTCCTTCCTGAAGGGATACTACCGACTTTTTAGTCACTCCCCAGTTATCGGCAGTCAAATGAAAGCGTTTGCTTATTTCATGATATGTTTGCCATAATTCCATCCTTTGAGGTCGTATAGCTCTGCATCCTTACGAATCCTTTCTTTAAAGTCTTCATAATTCCTTTTTTCTTGTGGTGTCCATCCGGCTTCGGCAACGGCGGCAAGACGTGGCAACATCAGGTATTCGAGAACGGAAGGTTCGGTCACCCATTCGGTCCAGAAGTTGGCTTGTACACCTTTATAATAAGGTTGCAAGGCAGCATCCACGTCTTTAAGCGGCTGATAGTTATAAACGGCCTCCACAGTTTCCGTTCCATGTCCCTGCGACATCGGTTCCGTGGGAAGTTTCGACTGTTTTCTGTTGATATAATAAGGTATTTGCGGGCTCAGGATGGTGTTCATTCCTTGTTTGGCAGCCTGTTTTGCGGCGGCATTAGCTCCGATCCATGCCATAATGGTGATATCATTGCCAAGGATACTGGTGTTTCCGTGAAGCACTTCGTTCCAGAATATAAGTTGGCGTTGTTGATCGGCAGGTTTGGTGGCAATGTAATCTTTTAGTTGTTTGTAGAAATAAATCTGCAAGTCTCTGAAGTTGGAAGAACCTATTTCACTCAGCAGCTTCTTGCATTCGTCATTCTTTTGCCATTTATTAGTGGGGCATTCGTCACCGCCTAAATGAATATAATTGAATGGAAACAATTCAGTGAGTTCATCAATTACCTCTTTGGCAAATTGCATCGCTTTCGGGTTGGCTACGTTGATTACATCAGTAGAAATCCCTTGTTGTAGCCATACTTCATGTTTATTCTCCGGGTCGCACGCCAAGAACTCCGGATAAGCTGCAACGGCTGCCTGTGAATGTCCCGGAATGTCTATTTCGGGAATGATTTCTATAAATTTCTTCTTTGCATACGCTACGATTTCTTTGATATCTTTTTGAGTATAAAAGCCGCCATAACGCTCACCGTCTGGTTTCACGTCACCGTATGCAAGTACTTTGCTGTTTCTCCATGCGCCTGTCTCCGTCAGTTTGGGGTATTTCTTTATTTCGATTCTCCAGCCTTGATCTTCTGTCAGATGCCAGTGGAAACGATTCATTTTGTAGATGGCCATCATGTCGATCACTCGTTTTATCTCATCTTTACCGAAGAAATGTCTGCCTTCGTCCAGCATAAAACCTCTCCATTCGAAACGGGGAGCATCTTCAATCTCGACAGATGGGAGACTCCATTGTGAATGGTCGGACGTTGCTACGCCTGCCATTACGTTGCGGGGCATCAGTTGCTTTAGCGTTTGTAGCGCATAATAGAAACCTGCCGGACGGGAGGCTTCGATCCGGACTTGTTTTTTCGAGACGTTCAGCTTATAAGCTTCGGCGGGAAGTTGTGGATTCAAATCTAAGATAATCCTTGCTTTAGCTTCTTTTTGAGTAGATGAAACCTTGATGCCGGTTGCTTCTTGCAATTCCTTTTTGAATGATTCAAAGACCATGCGGATGCTGTCTCCCTGATAAGGAGTGACTTTGGCTTTAAGTTGGTTGCCAAACTCAAAGCGGCCGTCTTTTACGGTAAGGTGAGCCGGTTGTGGGGTGAGAGCGATTTCTTGTGCTGTAAGCATCTCATTGCTACCGAGTAGCAATAGCAGGGGTAGAAAATGTTTGATTTTCATGGTAATTGGGGGTATTTAAATAAAAAGTATAACAGCGGACGAAGATAGAAATAATAAATCAGAAAAGTATGTCTTTATGATTATTTTGTTTGCTCTTTTTGATTTGTTTGATCTAGGTTCCCCATAAATTTGCTTAATTTGATAAATTAGTGTTTCTTTGCACCATGATATAAGTCATGATAACTAACCCCCATTATTACAACTTATGAAAAACAACAAGATTTATCTGTTGGGAGCCTGCCTCCTGTGTGCTGTTACTGTTTTTGCGCAGAATGTTAGTCTGCAACCCCCTCCTCAACAACTCATTGTTCAAAACAAGACCATCGATCTGCCTGCTGTCTATCAGCTGAATGGCGGGGAAGAAGCCAATCCGCATGCTGTAAAGGTACTGAAAGAACTGCTTTCCGGTAAGCAAAGCAGCAAGAAAGGGATGCTTATTTCTATTGGAGAGAAAGGTGACAAGAGTGTGCGTAAATATAGCCGCCGGATTCCTGACCATGAAGAAGGCTATTACCTGTCTGTGAATGAAAAGGAAATCGTACTGGCCGGAAACGACGAACGAGGTACTTATTACGCTCTGCAAACTTTTGCGCAATTGCTGAAAGACGGGAAGCTGCCCGAAGTAGAAATCAAAGATTACCCTTCTGTACGGTATCGTGGAGTGGTAGAAGGATTTTACGGAACTCCCTGGAGTCATCAGGCACGCCTTAGCCAACTGAAGTTTTACGGTAAAAACAAGATGAACACTTATATATACGGTCCGAAAGATGATCCGTATCATAGTGCTCCCAACTGGCGTTTGCCTTATCCCGACAAAGAAGCTGCCCAGTTGCAGGAATTGGTGGCGGTAGCCAACGAGAACGAAGTTGACTTTGTATGGGCGATCCATCCGGGACAGGATATCAAATGGAATCAGGAAGACCGTGATCTTCTGCTCGCTAAGTTTGAGAAGATGTATCAGCTCGGTGTCCGTTCGTTCGCCGTATTCTTTGATGATATCTCCGGTGAAGGTACTAATCCGCAGAAACAAGCGGAACTACTGAACTACATTGATGAGAAATTCGCACAGGTAAAACCGGATATAAACCAACTGGTGATGTGCCCTACGGAATATAATAAAAGCTGGTCGAACCCTAATGGCAATTATCTGACTACGCTGGGCGAAAAACTCAATCCTTCCATTCAGATCATGTGGACGGGAGACCGTGTCATTTCCGATATTACCCGTGACGGCATTTCATGGATTAACGAACGAATCAAGCGTCCGGCTTATATCTGGTGGAACTTCCCGGTGTCCGATTATGTGCGCGATCATCTGCTTCTCGGTCCTGTGTATGGCAACGATACTACGATTGCCAAAGAGATGTCGGGCTTTGTAACCAATCCGATGGAACATGCCGAATCGTCAAAGATAGCGATTTATAGTGTGGCAAGTTATGCCTGGAATCCTGCCAAGTATGATACATGGCAGACGTGGAAGGATGCGATCCGTACCATTCTGCCAAGTGCAGCGGAAGAACTTGAATGCTTTGCAATGCACAATTCCGACTTGGGACCTAACGGACATGGATACCGCCGCGAAGAATCTATGGATATCCAACCGGCTGCCGAACGTTTCCTGAAAGCGTTCAAAGAAGGCAAAAATTACGATAAGGCAGATTTCGAGACTCTTCAATATACGTTCGAACGCATGAAAGAATCCGCCGATATCCTGTTGATGAATACGGAGAACAAACCGTTGATTGTGGAAATCACTCCTTGGGTGCATCAGTTTAAACTGACGGCTGAAATGGGAGAAGAAGTGCTGAAGATGGTAGAAGGCCGGAATGAATCTTATTTTCTGCGGAAATACAATCATGTGAAGGCTTTGCAGCAACAGATGTTCTATATCGATCAGACGAGTAATCAGAATCCTTATCAACCGGGAGTAAAGACAGCTACGCGAGTGATAAAACCATTAATTGACCAGACTTTTGCCACAGTTGTGAAATTCTTCAATCAAAAGTTTAATGCTCATCTGGATGCCACTACCGATTATATGCCGCATAAGATGATCAGTAATGTGGAGCAGATCAAGAACCTGCCGTTGCAGGTGAAAGCGAACCGTGTACTCATTTCTCCTGCCAATGAAGTTGTGAAATGGGCGGCTGGAAACAGTGTTGAAATAGAACTGGATGCTATCTATCCGGGAGAGAATATTCAGATAAACTTTGGTAAGGATGCTCCTTGTACATGGGGACGCCTTGAAATCTCTACGGACGGCAAGGAATGGAAAACGGTGGATCTGAAGCAGAAAGAAAGCAGATTGTCGGCCGGTTTGCAGAAAGCTCCTGTGAAGTTTGTCCGCTTCACGAATGTGAGTGATGAAGAACAGCAGGTCTATTTGCGCCAGTTTGTTCTGACTATAGAGAAGAAATAAGAATGATTATATAGGCTGACTAAAAAGTCTGAACTACCCACAATTCCCCTCCTTCCCGAAGGAGGAGAGTTGGAAGTTACCACCGACTTTTTAGTCAGCCTTTTTTTGATTTACGATATTCCCGCGGTGACATTCCCATGATCTTACTGAATAGGCGGGAAAAATAATAAGTATCTTCAATGCCTATTTTATAGCATATCTGATTTATCTTCATATCGGTGGTATCCAGCAACAGGCAGGCCTGCTGCATCTTTAGTAGATTAAAGTAAGTAAGCGGACTGTGTCCCGTTTGCTTTTTGAACAACATGGAGAAGTGCGACGGAGAATATCCGATTTGTGTCGATATCTCTTCCAGACTCAGATGTTTCTCCATATTCTCTTTCATATAGTGGATGGCAACGTTCACTATTCCCTCGTCTTCTGCCTCATTGGTGCCTGCATTACGATATTGCTGGACATAGCGTAACGTTCCCAGATAAAAGTGAAACATAGAAAACGCATAACGCAGGTTCTCGTTGCTATAACCATTTTTGAGTGTATTGAATATCTCTTCAAACAGGTTGATCCGCGTACTGATGCGGGAGTGTTGTTCGGGCTGAATATCCATCGGACGGTTGGCGTCTTTGGCATAGAACGGAGCAAGAATACCTTTGAAGTGAATCCAGTAAATAGTCCATGGCGTCGATTTGTTGGAAGCATAAGAATGCGGGACTCCTGCTGGAAGAATAAAATACTGATTGGCGGAGACGGTATATTCCTGGTCTCCGATCCGGTAAGATCCGGCGCCATCAATACAATAGATGAAGACATATTGATTGATGGGCTCTTTCCGTTCCCGAAAATGATGCTTGGCTTTGGGATAATATCCGATGTCAGTGATATGCAGCATGGAGGTCAGCGGGTCCTCTTCCATCTTATCAACGATGATGCGGGGCAATACTAAGGCTCTTTCCCCGGTAAATCCATCTTTTAGTTTTACCATAGTACATAATTGGTTATTCTGCGCAAATATATAATAATGTATGCGATCTGTCAAATAATACATTAAAAATAAGATTGTCCATCTTTATAAAATGAAATTCTATTTTTTGTGCTTTGGATACGCTCTATCTTTGCAACATCAATTAATCAATCTTCTAGTGGTATGAAAAGTTATAATAAAAAGTTTGTCTATTCCATTTGTTTGGTTTCTGCGATGGGCGGTCTGCTCTTTGGGTATGACTGGGTGGTAATCGGAGGAGCGAAACCTTTCTATGAACTCTATTTCGGTATTGCCGATTCGCCGACGATGCAGGGACTGGCTATGAGTGTAGCCCTGCTTGGCTGTCTGATCGGTGCTATGGTAGCCGGTATGATGGCTGACCGCTATGGCAGGAAACCTCTCTTGCTGATTTCCGCATTTATTTTTTTATCTTCCGCATACGCTACCGGTGCATTTTCCGTATTCGGCTGGTTTCTGGCAGCACGCTTTTTGGGAGGCATCGGCATCGGTATCGCTTCGGGGCTGTCTCCGATGTACATTGCCGAAGTAGCTCCTACTTCCATTCGGGGGAAATTGGTGTCCCTCAATCAACTGACTATTGTATTAGGTATCCTTGGTGCACAAATAGCCAACTGGCTGATAGCCGAGCCTATACCTGCCGACTTTACGCCTGCCGATATCTGTGCTTCATGGAACGGACAGATGGGATGGCGCTGGATGTTCTGGGGAGCAGCATTTCCGGCAGCGGTATTCTTGCTGCTAGCCTGTTTTATTCCCGAAAGTCCCCGTTGGCTGGCAATGAAAGGCAAGAGGGAGAAAGCATGGAGTGTGCTCAGCCGGATAGGAGGAAACCGCTATGCAGAGCGGGAACTTCAAATGGTGGAACAAACCTCCGCTTCCAAGTCGGAAGGAGGATTGAAATTGTTGTTCAGTCGTCCGTTCCGTAAGGTACTCGTACTGGGTGTTATCGTGGCTGTGTTCCAGCAATGGTGCGGTACGAATGTGATTTTCAATTACGCACAGGAAATATTCCAGTCGGCGGGTTATTCGCTGGGTGATGTACTTTTTAATATTGTAGTAACCGGTGTAGCGAATGTGATCTTTACGTTTGTGGCTATCTATACGGTCGAACGTTTGGGGCGCCGTGCTTTGATGCTTTTGGGGGCTGGGGGACTGGCGGGTATTTATCTGGTTCTCGGTACGTGTTACTTTTTTCAGGTCAGCGGTTTCTTTATGGTAGTGCTGGTAGTGTTGGCGATAGCTTGTTATGCCATGTCTTTGGGGCCTATCACGTGGGTACTGCTTGCTGAGATATTCCCCAACCGCGTGCGTGGTGTCGCTATGGCAACCTGTACTTTCGCTTTGTGGGTCGGTAGTTTCACGCTTACCTACACATTTCCGTTGCTGAATACTGCATTGGGCAGTTACGGCACATTCTGGATTTATTCGGCTATCTGCGTCTTCGGCTTCCTTTTCTTCCTGCGTGCATTGCCTGAGACAAAAGGGAAATCGCTGGAGACATTGGAGAAAGATCTGATAAAATAAAAAGATATAATTAATAATATCATGGTAAAAGCATGGAGAGAAAAGGTTGTAATTCCTACTTATGAAGTAGGTAAACCGGAAAAGAATCCTATTTTCCTGGAGAAACGTGTCTACCAGGGCAGTAGTGGGGTAGTTTATCCTTATCCTGTCATCGAATCGATGTCCGATGAAAAAGTAGATAAGGAATACGAAGCTATCTTTATTGAAAACGAATACATCAAGGTGATGATTCTGCCCGAGTTAGGCGGTCGTGTACAAATGGCTTATGATAAGATCAGGGAACGTCATTTTATTTATTACAATCACGTGATTAAACCTGCATTGGTGGGGCTGGCAGGTCCGTGGATTTCGGGAGGTATTGAGTTTAACTGGCCTCAGCATCATCGTCCCAGTACTTATATGCCTGTGGATACGACGATTGAAGAAAATGCTGACGGCAGCGTCACTGTATGGGTGAACGAAATGGAACGGATGTTTCATCAGAAAGGGATGGCGGGCTTCACGCTTCGTCCGGGACATGCTTTTCTCGAAATAAAAGGGGTGCTCTACAACCGCACCGAAGTGCCGCAAACCTTCCTGTGGTGGGCGAATCCTGCCGTAGCGGTGAACGACTACTATCAGAGTGTATTTCCGCCCGACATCAATGCGGTGTTCGATCATGGGAAGCGTGCCGTATCCAGCTTCCCTATAGCAACGGGTACTTATTATAAGATGGACTATTCTGCCGGAGTAGACATTTCGAACTATAAGAATATCAAAGTTCCTACTTCGTATATGGCTGTCAACTCCCGTTACAACTTTGAGGGTGGCTACGAAAACGACACTTGTGCAGGTATGCTTCATGTGGCAAATCATCATATTTCTCCGGGTAAAAAGCAATGGACATGGGGGAACGGTGATTTCGGCCGTGCATGGGACCGTAATCTGACTGACGAGGACGGACCTTACATCGAACTGATGGCTGGTGTCTATACCGAGAACCAACCGGACTTTACATGGCTGCAACCTTACGAAGAAAAGAGCTTCGTACAGTACTTCCTGCCTTACCGTGAACTGGGAGTGGTGAAGAATGCAAGCAAAGATTTGTTGATGAACATAGAACCGGAAGGTGAAAAGGAGGTACGTTTCAAGATATTCGCAACATCTAAGCAGGTGGTTAATGTAGTGCTGAAAGGTGACGATGGAAAAGTGTATTATAGCAGGCAAGTGACCATTACTCCGGAAGAACTATTGAATGAAACGGTAGACGTAGCAGGAGAGAAGTTGAACAAACTGAATCTTGAAATCACCGCAAACGGCAAGGAACTGCTTTACTGGCATGCCGAACCGGACGAAGTAAAACCGATTCCGGATGCTGCCGAAGCTGCTTTGTTGCCGGAAGAAATAAAAACAACCGAGCAACTCTATCTGACAGGTTTACATCTGGAACAATACAGACACGCCACCTATAATCCGGTAGACTATTACGAAGAAGCCTTGCGCCGTGACCCGATCGATGTACGTAGCAATAATGCACTCGGATTATGGTATATCCGTAAAGGCCGTTTCCGGAAAGCTGAACAATACTTGCTTACAGCAGTGAAGACCTTGCAGAAGCGCAACCCGAATCCGTATGATGGAGAACCTATCTATAATCTCGGACTTGCCTTGAAATATCAGGGACGCTATAATGAGGCTTACGACCGTTTCTATAAATCATGCTGGAATGCAGCCTGGCAGGATGCCGGTTATTTTGCCTGTGCCCAGATTGCTACGATGCAAGGACGTCTGGAAGACGCTTTGGACGAAGTGGACCGTTCGCTTATCCGCAACTGGCATAATCATAAGGCACGTGCTCTGAAAACGACCATTCTCCGTCAGATGGGGAAAGCGGAAGAAGCCTTGCAAGTGATTGAAGATTCATTGGCTATTGATAAATTCAACTTCGGTTGCCGTTATGAGAAATATCTGATAACCAATGCTACCGAAGACTTGCTTACTTTAAAAACGATGATGCGTGGCGAAGCTCACAACTATGATGAAATCGCACTTGATTATTGTGCTGCCGGTTGCTGGACAGAAGCCGCTTCTTTGTGGAATGTAGCTATCGCTGAGGGCAGTGTAACACCGATGACTTATTATTACTTGGGTTGGTGTCTTGTTCAGGGTAAGTTATCCGGTGCGGAACAGGCATTTGCCGATGCTGCCAACGCTTGTCCGGACTATTGTTTCCCTAACCGCCTGGAAGCCATTCTTGCTTTGCAATGTGCTATGGAACAAAACCCGAATGATGCGAAAGCACCTTATTATCTGGGTAATTTGTACTACGACAAACGTCAGTACGATTTGGCACTCGAAGCATGGGAAACTTCCGCCGGACTGGATGACAAGTTCCCTACGATATGGCGTAATCTGGCTTTGGCTAACTTTAACAAAAAGGATGACGAAGCAACAGCCATCGAATATATGGAACGTGCTTTCCAACTCGATACGACCGATGCGCGTGTGTTGATGGAATTGGATCAGCTCTATAAACGTGTCCGTCGTCCGCATTCCGAACGTCTGGTGTTCTTGCAGCAATACCCCGAATTGATAGCGCAACGTGACGACCTCGTACTGGAAGAAATCACTTTGCTGAATCAGACAGGCGAGTATGAAAAGGCTAAAACGTTACTTGATGCGCATATCTTCCATCCGTGGGAAGGCGGCGAAGGAAAAGTACCGGGACAATATCAGTTTGCCCGTGTGGAACTGGCGAAGAAAGCACTTGAAGCCGGGAATTACAGTGAAGCTGTCTCGTTGCTGGCAGAGTGTCTTGAATATCCGCATCACTTGGGTGAAGGTAAGTTGCACGGTGCACAGGAAAATGATTTCTATTATTTCATGGGTTGCACTTATGAAGGTCTGGGGCAGAATGATAAAGCGGTAGAATGCTGGGAACAAGCGATTGTCGGTCCTACCGAACCGGCTGCTGCCATGTACTACAATGATGCAAAACCGGATAAGATTTTCTATCAGGGACTGGCATTGTTGAAACTGAACCGCATGGATGAGGCTAACGGACGCTTCCATAAACTGACAACTTACGGAGAGAAACATCTTTTTGACAAGGTTAAAATGGATTATTTTGCAGTGTCACTACCCGATTTGTTAATATGGGAAGATGACCTGACCATACGAAACGTCATTCACTGCAAATATATGATGGCATTGGGATATTGGGGATTGAACGAAAAAGAGAAATCTGTTCGGTTGCTGAGTGAGGTAGAAAGATTGGATATCAATCATCAGGGTATTCAGGCTTTTCGTAGTCTGATTGGGTAGGAAGTATTGGTTCTTGGTTAGGACCGGCGTACTCTTGTTTCAGTCCGGTGCTAACCAAGTACTTCTTCCTGTTTACGGTACAAATTTGATGCAGACAGGCTTGTCCACCTTTATATCTTTACGTATATCCGTCAGTAATCCTGTATCTGTATCCCTTTCATAAATCTGTATCACATTACTATCCCGACAAGCCACCAGCAAATACTTGCCGTTAGGCGTGATAATGAAATTGCGCGGGTGAATGCCTGTCAGTTGATAACCAACTTTCGTCAGCATACCGTTTTCCGGATGGATACTGAAGATCGCCAGCCCGTCAGCCTTTAGCCGGTTACTTGCATACAGGAATTTGCCGTCCGGGCTGATATGAATATCACCACTTCCTTTGGCTCCCACAGTGTCGGCAGCAATTGTCTGAATTTCTTTTAACTCTCCATCGCTATATTCAAACGCAATGACTGTTCCCGATAGTTCATTGATGAGATACGCATAGCTTCCATTCGGTGCAAATGTCAGATGGCGGGGACCCGAACCGGCTTCTACTTTATAAGAGGCGGGACTTCCTTCTTTCAGAAAAACATCTTCATTGTCTGCCTTTGCATTCGGATTAACAATAAATTTGTGTATCTGGTCCGTGCCCAGATCGTCTGCAAATAAGTATTTGCCATCCGGCGTGATGCGGACACAATGCAGATGCGGTTTCTCCTGACGTTCCTTGTCGGCTCCCGAACCTTTGAACTTCACCACCTCAGAAGCGGGGAGAAGTGAACCGTCCTTATCGATCGGGAAGACAGAAATGCTTCCTCCGCTGTAATTGGCAGTAACCACATTACTTCCGTTGGTAATGATGTAGCAAGGATCTTCGCCTCCGGTTTTCTGCGTATTCAGCAGTCGGAAAGTTCCTTCCTCCTTATTGAAAGCAAATGCGTTGGCAGCAGCTTGTTCGTTGCTGAATTCGCTGACTGCATAGATGAATTTGCCGTCGGCAGAAGGTACGAGATAAGATGGGTTTTCCACTTCCGCTTCACTGAGTGCGGTTGCGGTTCCGTTTTCTTCATTGAATCGGAAACTATAGAGACCTTTACTGTCTCCCGAAGTGTAAGTACCGACAATCATTGTCAGTTCCTGTTCTGCTTCATGGGAGCCTTCGGTCCGGGAAGCCTTTTTTGATGTACAACTAGATGTGAACATACCGATAATACAGATGGTTGCAAAAGTTTTTAGCATATATAGGTTCTTTTTATTAGATAGCAACTTCCTTAGTCTATACTAATGTCTTGTATAATAGATGATTGCAGTTTCCTTGTCGTTCCCTTACGAGGACACGATGGTTTCCCGGCGAGGAAACGGTCGTTTCTCTACGGGGATACTTGCGTTTCTCTACGAGGAAACTGTCGTTTCTTTACTTGAAACGGAAATCTCCCTTACCTGTCCCAGTTATACTCTACTATATAACTGTCGAAATACTCACTTTGAATGACTCCCAGTTCTTTGGCAGTGTTTATAATCCATTGCTGCTCGGCGGGAGTGAGCGCCAGTTTGCCACTGCGTTTCAAGTAGTAGTTTTTACGTCCCAGATATCCGATCATCCGATAGCGGAACGTGTTTGCCACGCGTACTGTGAGTGCATTTATTGTGCACATGAATCCTTTGGCGTAACGCACCTTTTCGTTCGAACAGAAATAGTCACATTTTTCTTTTATGCCCTTTATATGGTTTGGATTCATAATTGGCAGAAAAACTTTGTTTGCAGGGGCGTGTTTTAAAGCTATCTGTCGCAGGCAAGTCGAGGCTTGCGGGCAATTTTCGGCAGCGCACATTCCGAATGTGAAAGGTACTTGAGAATAATCAAATGGTTCTTCCATTGCTTTTTTGAGGTTGATAGTATTTATTATATTCCACAAATGTACGGATAATGTTGGTAAGTTGGAAATAACCGGGCCTACAAATGTTGTATGTTTGGGAGCCAAGTCTGCCTCCGCTCATGATATATCTCTGTATACCGGATAGCATATCATCGGCTAATATTTGCAAATATATGATGGTTAGTAACAAAAGAATATGTATCTTTGTGCCAAAGAAAACAGGATTATTGAAAGGATATGATGCATTATTTATCCCTTATTTGTTTCTTAAATATAAAATAGCGATTGTTTTCTTTTGATTTCCAGACCGTTACAAAGTCATGGGGTTGACTGGATTTGACAGC